>ERZ857969.5378-NODE-5378-length-10045-cov-2.502002_pt1 | contig 10045 bp, 10 predicted proteins | sample MGYA00519864_ERZ857969 | MGnify/ENA primary metagenome ERZ857969 (study PRJEB31778, sample SAMEA3449382) | human gut metagenome | biome: human gut; feature: human-associated habitat; material: faeces | place: United Kingdom | collected 2010/2012 ... | reverse complement strand
GCAACATAGCTTGTACCTTCTTCCTTTTTTATTTACCTTTTCAAAACTGATAACTCCATTACTCTCCCCACAAATAGAGCCAAACCAGAGCTATTTGATAAAACAAATGCCGAAAACCCGCATAAATACAGGCTTTCGGCATTTCTGTCCGTTATTCAAACTCGGCAAGTTGTTGTTTTACATTAAACTATTTTGTTTAGGTTTCGCTGCGAAAATGCCAATTTTTTACTTCTATTACATATTTTATTTTGGCTTACTGATTTTCTGTTGCCAAAGTGTTGCCACAAATATATTATATCAAATCAAACAAATAAAACAACATATTTTACCCATTAACAACCAATTCACAGATTTTGCCTTTTATCATCCTAACCATATCTTCTGTGTTGTTTAAACTAAGCATTTCTTCTTTATCGATGACAATAATACGAATATGCTTTCTCAAATATCCTGACAAAATACTCTGTGCTCTTTTTATTTCATTGCTTTCTTTTGTAATACCATTAGTAGCAAGCAAAACTCCAAAATCCAAACCTCTATCTTCAACTTTAGTTACAAACCAGTTTACATCTACACTTCCTACAGAACCACTCCAATTTTTACATTCCACGAGAAAAATGTTATTGATAAATGGCAAACCATCTTCATACTTATCATTCCATATTGATACATCAATCTCATCTGTATCATATTGATTCATTGCATTTCTTTTCGCAATTGTAATTCCAGGCAGCTTCTCAAAAAGGTAGCATGCCAAATCCTCGAGTTTTTTCCCTTTATCGTATGTTGAATTACTACTTTGGCTCTCATCCATAATCTGCTTAATTCTATCTGTATCATAAGGAATCATTATTCACAACTCCTTCCATGAGCACCCAAGCATCTATAATACCATATAGCATGTGCTAAACCATATTTTTCTATTTTATCCAAAAAATCCTCAAACTCAATTACCAAAACATTGGAATTTGTATTTAAATAATTTTCCACCTTACCGCAGCACAAAATAATAATAAGTTCTTGATTTTTCGTCTGCCTAGCCAATTTATTCACTAGCGCTTCTATTCTCTTCAAAGACATATCGCCTAATTTCAATTCAAATTTAATAGGATTCACGATATTTCCAAACAATTCATCAACCCAAACAGCAAAATCATATTCTTCATTCTTTTCTGTTTGTTGAAACTTCACTGTTGTATATTGATCCTTTATTTCCGCAAACAAGTCAGCAACTAAACGCTCAAATTCAGCTCCGTCCCTATTTTCCCTAATATATTTAGCTCTTTCTACATAGATATCTTTGGATGCAAACTCAGTTTCTAGTACTTTCTTATAATATTTTGTATAATCAATCTGAGATTTCTCCCTTTTTTTATCCACAAAAAATTTTAATGGCAACATAAGATTTTCTCTAAGATTATCATTGATTTTTATATATGTCAGATTATATAAATCCGAAGGTATTTCTTCTGAATCATCAAGCAATAGAAATACTGCCTTTCCCATTCCTACTGCCACTCCAATTTCATATAAAACATTAGTCGAGTTTCGGGTTATCACTCCTATAACAATTTCTGCACTCGAAATTAATTTTACTACTCCTGAAGAAATATCCGTACCGTAATCTTGTGAGTATATGTCAAAATATTGAATTTTCAATTCATCAAGAACTTCCTGAATCTGATTCAATATAGTAGGAGCTAAATTATATTCTCTTGAAACAAAACACTTCACAATCATTCTCCTCTCATTTTTTACAAAAAGGCCATCTTTCTTACTCTATTTTTATCTCGTACTGGCGATAACAATAACCTTCCTTGTAATACTCCACCAAAATAATTTTTCTTCTAAAATTCACTTCATAATAAATACCTAAGCCATATCCACAAACATACTCAGGTAATGCTTTACCACCATAACTCCATACATCTTGTTCTGGGCTTTTGGTTAAACATTCAATCCTATTTCTGTCATTATCCTTGTCAACTTGCCTTCCTGTTGACTTTTTCATCTCCAATGCTATAAGGTTGTCACACATTGCATTTTGCCCTCTACTATGCACAATCAAATCACAATTGATTGTTACAATTTGTTCATCCAAGCCGCGAATGGTCTTTTTCAATGTTTTTAATGTTCCACCAATATTACGATTGTACTCCACATCTACAAAATAATCCGAAAACTTTGTTCCCTTCAATACTTCATGTAGCTCTATCATCAAAGCTCCACACAAAGTTCTTTCAGAAACTCGTGTTTCGAACAACGTAGCATTTTTTCTTAAAAACGATTTATTGGCATCTTCAAAAATCTTCTCTAATTCTTTTATGTATTTTTTCATATTATTTAATCTTCAAGTGGCATTAATTTTTTTATGTTTCTATAACAGTAAGTTTTCTTTTAAATGTCTCAATCCTTCCTATGTCAACTTATATACTTCCCCATACCAAAGAAGCAACACTTTCCTTATAATTTTTAAAAATACTTTTCTCATGTGTTTTAAAAGTAATAGTACGAAGGAAATCCTTCCTTGACATATCCCACTCAAAAAATTGTTCACCATTATTCTTCAAATAATCCACAAAAACATCTAGTGCAATGTCTGCACAATTTCTATTTCCTGTTCCCGTATATGGAAGGGAATTAATTACTCCATTAATTAGTATTTGCGATGTAGATGACAATAGCGGGCATTTGTTAAATACCAACACCCACCAGAATTCTCTATACTCAAAAATTGACTTTTGTACCCTAATCGCTTCAATCCGTTTAGCTAATATTTGCTCAATTGTTGTTTTGATGTCATTATAATATTTTTCATTATACTTTGAGTACAATAAATAGGTTGCCCAAAGAATAGGATCGTCTTTCTCATACAGTTTTTTAACAATCCTTTCTTCCTCCACATATGGGATTTCAATTTCAGCTTGTGCACAGAACAAAAATAAATCAACAATATCATTCAAATTTGCCTTTTCAAATACAAATGCATATTTATTTAACAAATTCTGAAGGCTCCGAGATTTACTAAAAATATCATACTCATCACGTACATAACTAATAATTGACAAAAGTTTCTGCGTATTATTATAGTTAGGGAAAAAAGAATATGCATAAAACACAAGATCCAAGAAGCTGAATACTGTTGATTCAGATACATCTTTCTTAAAAATTCGCACCTTATCTTTATTCTTACCAACATGATTTAATATAGCACTAAGAAAATATGCAATCAATGTTCTATCCTTAGTTTCATATTTGCAAACAATCTCATTTAATTGATTCATTATCGATTGTTTCGATTTCGATCCATACCGAATAACATGCGATTTCAACAAATATGGTCGTACATTATCATTTTCCATCTGCATTTCTCGTTCAACATATGCTTTTTGCTCTTCTTTAGTCGTAAAAAGCATTTCACATATTCGATTTGTAAACAAATTGGCTTCAATTAACCAACCTTCTAAAACAAAAGGAACTTTACTTCTATATAATTTTGATTCGTTTAATCTTAGTAAATACTTTCTTGCTAATTCAGAATACATTTCTACAATCAAATTAGCTAACTCTTCTGTTTTTGCAAATATAAAAATATCATCCACATATCTATACACATTATAATCCCGACCACAAATAACTCCCGAATTTAAAAGTCTACTATTAACACCAACATCAATAAATTGCAACATTAACTCAGCAATCATTCTCGAAAATTCCGGTCCAACAACTATGCCATTTGATCTTCTTGCATTTATGTTCTGTAATACTCTATCAATGGTAGAATAAATATTTGAATTATGGTCAAATTCCTTTGTATCAATGGAATCCTTGCCAATTAACCATGTGTATGTATGCGTATATATACTATCAAAACAAGCCTTATAATCTGTTTTAATAAAATAGGCATATTTACTATTCAACACAAGCCATTCTTCCGATGATGTAAACGCAGAAATCGATTTATATGGCAGAATATTAAAAAACATGCCTGTTTGCTCAATTACTTCTCTTCCTGCCTGCTTGCTTTCCTCACTAAAATACCTTATGACGGACTTGTTTCTATTTTTATAGCAAAGATCATTATTTCTATGATGATATCGTAGAGAAAAACAAGCATTCTTGTCCAATAAATTCAATAACTCCTTTTGATATATACCAACAAATAATAACATTTCAAGTGCTGCAAGCGGCTGCACTAAACTTATCTCTCTCACAGTATGTAATTCTTTCATTATTGAATATTTCAATGGCATTGATGCCCAACACTTTTTCCCTTGAAACATTCCTTCAGCCTTTGCTTTAGTTTCCTCAAGCTGTTTATACATTTGTTCTACTTCATCTGATCTTTCTATCAAATATTCATAAAAATGTGAGTAAGTAAATCTATCTGATAACTCATTTGGCAAAATATCCGTCAATAAGTAATCTAACTGATTTCGTTTTATATTATTTAAATTCATTGACTTTATCCCCATTTTGATTAATAATAATTATTGAGCATTTAATGTTCAAGTAATCCTTTGGATTACACACGTCAGCTATACAAAGTACCTTCAATACGAAGACCATACGTTGTATTTGAATAGCATCTCTTTCGGGGGATGCTATTCTATTTTTATTTTTTCAAGGTAGTCTATCACAATTCTATAATAGTCTTTTCCTCGACTTGAATAACTAGCATCAATCTTTAACATCCAGGCCAAAAGAACCTCTTTTGGAATGCCAATATTTTCTTCAAAAAGAAGTGTTCTATTTCTCTTCATATTAGAAAAAAGGTTATATATACTTTCCTCATTACATTTTCTAGGAATAAAATATGGTCTTTTCAAATGGTATTTTCTTAACAAAATATAATATAAATTCTCTAGAAACTCTTTGGTGTCTCTATGGAGATAGCCGGTATAATTTCGAAGTTCATTGTAATTTGCTATCACTCCCTTTGTTAGCCAATCAAAGGAAGTCCCCATCAGCTGTCTTGCTATTACAACTCGTGAAGAAAAAATTTTAATTCTTTGTCTAAGCAATTCTTCATCGTGATTTACTGCATATTGAGCAAAAGCACGTTCAATTATATTGGAATATCGACTTCTCTTCTTCTCAGTAATGCCATATTGAAACGAAATATTCCCATTAAATTCATTAATAAAAAACTCATATCCTAAAAAATTGAATTTCTGGAATACTAACAGCCCTCTCCTTGATATGTATGAAAACTTTCCTGGTGATGTACTTAATCTAACCGGGCAAGTACCAAAGATCTCACTTATTGTCGTATTAATGATATCAATGATTTCATCTTGTGTAACATGGCTATTCAACATAATAAGCATATCATCCACATAACGTTCATAGAAGAACACACCGTATGATGTCAACCTTGATTTCAATTTCTTATCAAAATCTCGGCACACTATCTCTGTCATACCATTGGATAGGCATAATCCTGCATAACAATACTTATATTCATCTATGTACTTTTCTAATATATCTTTATCTCCCCTAGGTAATAATGATGGCAACACATATTTTTCATAAACAAAGCGTGATAATACACTATCAAAGAATGATTTAAAATCCGCTCGGATTATTACAAAATCGTTCATGTTCTTTAGTGCTGGTATTGTGTTAAAGAGCAAGTTTATAATCTTACTTCTACTTGCATATTCAATCTTAAACACTTTATCTAAACGCTTCTTCAAATAATGACAAATAAAATTTTCAACCGATAATTTAGGATAATGGTAAATAACCCGTCTTTTTCCGCTTTGTGTAAAAACCTCTTTTACCTTTGTTGAAAAATCAAATGTTTCGTTCTCTACTGCCAAAATACATTGTTGAGCCCAAATATCAATGTCAGCATCCGTTAATGTATAATCTATTCGCCTAATTACACCATGAATATTTTCTAATAACATCCTTCGTAATTTCCTCTTCTATTATTCTTTATATATACCAATCACATAACCGTCTCAATTTCTAGTTATATTTCCAATAATTGAACTATATCTCTTCGAATATCCTCAACCTCTTAACAATCTCCTCCGGCTCTGGCAACATTGCTTTCATCTCTTCCGGTAACGTATTTCTTAACTGATATGTAGCCACACCTATCGGAGCATTAATATTCTTCAACGCATACTCTACATAAGTTTTATCCTTACTCTTGCAAATAATAATTCCGATTGACGGATTCTCATCTGGCAATTTGACCTGCTCGTCCAACGTTGTCAAATACAACTGCATCTTTCCGGCATATTCTGCTTCAAATTCACCTATTTTCAACTCTATGGCTATCAGACTTCTCAACCTTCTATGAAAAAGTAATAGATCAATATACAAATCCCTGCTTCCTGCCATCAGATGATATTGATTTCCGATGAATGTATAATCTCCACCCATTTCTATCAAAAACGCTCTTATGTTATTTACCAATTGCATTTCTAATTCGTGTTCAGAGTATTCAGGTGACAATTCCGCAAAATCAAATGTATATTCATCTTTTACCGCAAGCTTAGCCTTTACACTTTGCTCTACCGGAAGCGTTAAATCAAAATTCGTCTGATTCAACAAATATTTCTCATAGGTCTGTGCTTCGATAAAATTAGTTAAGATGCGTTTTGTCCATCCATATCTTTTCACCATCTGAATGTAAAATTCCCTTTGCAAATCATCCTTACACTTTTCCATAATAATGATGTTATTGCTCCAGCTAATTTCTCGCACCAATGGTGCGAGTTTTTCAGAATCACGGTAAGTTAAATAAAAATTACGCATTCGCCACAGATTGGCTGCTGAATATCCCTTTGCTCCGGGAAACTCTTTTTGCAATTCTGTTGAGAGTACTTGAACAATTGATTTTCCCCAACCATTTTCTTCCTGCTGTCTATAAATTTCTTCTCCAATTTCCCAATACAAATTTATAGTTTCTGAATTGATTAATTTCAGAACCTGATACTGCTTTTTATGGATCAAATCTTTTAAATCATCCACAAGTGGTTCATATCCCACAATTTCATTCTTTCCCATGCACTTCTCCATTTCTCGCACCACTGGTGCGAGTTTTATAATTCAACTAGTTTCCCATTCTGAAAATAATAAATATTTTCTTTCTTATATCCATAGCTTGAATCAGGAATGCTTATATGCGGTTCAAAAGTAAAATATTCTACATCACTTATCTTTTGAGTATTACCCTTTTCTATATATACACGTTCATTCTTATCTTTCACAATTGAATGCCCTAAGTTTCCCATAAAATCGAGATTAACGAAACCTTCCTTCAAAATAATCTCATTAATATGATAATAGAGTTCTTCAAATGTTGTTTCTTTGCTCACAAACTCCACTAATTCATGATGCAGTCTGTCTTCCATTGCCAAGCCGTTTTTCCACTCTTCATTGGAAACTTTACATCTATCTACTACCACACCATTTTCAAGTATTATTGTTCTGGCATAGTCTCCCCAGATATTTCCACACTGAGGGCTTAAATCAATTGTCACAATATCGTTTTCTGTAATAATCCTATTACTTGTAACATACTGTTTTCCGGATACCGATACCGTAGTTTCATCTCCTGCAAATACAAAGGCTCCAATATCCCAATACCAGAAAGAATCTGCCCCTAATTCTAACATTTTCTGCTCACATAATTTTCTTAAATGTAACAAATTCATTCCAGGCTTTATTATGGTCTTTGCATATTCAATAGTTGTCTTTGCAATTCGTTGTACTTCTCTATACTCCAAAATAACCTCCACCTCAATCCGTATGTAATGTCCTAATTTCTTTCCCATATTCTACAGTCAGAATCTATTATCAGACTGAAGATTTTTATCTAAAGCACCTAGTAAACTTGATATACTTTCTACTCCATTAGGAATCTGTTTACCAAATCTGTTTAGCCACAAAGCATTAATGCCAACTGACGAAGCACCCTTAACGTCACTACACAAAGAATCTCCAATATGGATTACTTCATCAGCCTTCAGTCCCGTAGTTCTCAATGCAAGCTCAAACAGTTCTTTCCTTGGCTTATACGCTCTAGCATCCTCTGATGTAAATACATCTGTCGGAGTCCATGAAACTCTATTGCTTTCAAAATATCCGCAGTGTCTATATTTGAAACAATATAAATTGGAATTGGACTGGATTCAAAAAACTTTAATGAATCTTCAAAAATAGGCGGTTTTACCCAATGTTCAAACATATAATTGCTTAATCTATCAACGTCAGCAATTGAACCAAATTTTATCAATGTATGCTTAAGGGACTTCTTTTCTAATTCTCTTTGTGTCTCAAAACAATCTCCATAAGAATTTGTAAACATATTTTGAAAATCATTCCACCAAAACGCATCAATCTCTGACATATTCTCCACTTCGCCAGTATCGTATATTATCTGTGTAATTTTCTTTATTATCTCACCATCTTCATGAACTACTGTTCCATAAAAATCCAGAAAGAATACTTTTATCATACGCCATCTCCACATCTAATGATTTAATTCAGCAACTTATTACTTAACTATTTAAAACACTATCACAAATATCACTCACAATGCCCTGAATATCTTTTTCAGATGTAATAATTCTTTCCATTAATACACCTGAAAAATCCTTTTCTCTCCACCATTTACGCATTGCTTCTTCCCCAAATTCGTTACAGTTTGGTTTTGTCTGATGTCTTTTCAATGTTTCTTCAAAAGGAATATCAAAGTAATACGCATATACTTTCGTATCATATAACTGGATAGCTAACTCAAATAAAGGTTTATACCAATCCGCATACATAATTCCTTCTAAAATGACAATATCACTATGTTCCCTACCATATGCCAATAATTCCTTCATAAGAGATATCGCCTCTGTATTTTCTCCATCCTTTACCCTTAACATATCCCTTCTGATAACATCTTGTGAAATAAGCATAGTATTTCTGCCAAAGTTCTTTTGAATTTCTTTTGCAATTGTTGTTTTTCCACTACCAGAATTTCCCCTAAGTATTATCAGTTTAGACATGTTTTCACCTCTACCAATTGTCTTTTTAAATTATATCATAACATCAGTTATTTCGCATCATAATTTATAAAAGACGGAGCATTACACTCCGCCTCATACCTCACATAAAACTATTGTCTATCTGCTATTTCTGTCATTCCTGTAATAGTGGCTCTGTCTGTTGTTTTCTTGTTCCTTCACTTCCTGTTGCTTCCGCTGCAACCTCGCCTTTAAGCTACCCGACTCTGCCTTATTTCCGGTCTGCTGTTCCCACCTTGCAACTGCCGACTGATAATCGCTGTATTCAGCTTTGGAAGCTCTGTATTCAGCCAAGAACTCCTTTACATTTTTATAACCATAACCCTGCACAATACTTGATAAATACTGCTTCATGCTGGCTATCTGTGCTCTTAACTGCTCCGCCTGTTCTTGAAGCTTGTTGCACTGTTTTCCCTTGAAAATCCCCTTCGTTTCTGCAATCTCCTTCTCCACATTTGCAAGCTGTTGCTCCCTATGATAGATAGCTTCATTCTGCTTTTCCAGCTTACTATAAATATCCGCAATTCTTGGATACTTGGAAGCAAGCTCGGACTTCTTCGGCATTTCCGGTATTGGTTCACTTTTCGCCATCTTAGGCTCATTGACTTCCCAAACTTTCATCTGCTCTGGCTCTGACTTTACAAACGTTTCAGTCACCTTATCAGCCTTTTCTGAAGCTCTCTTAAACACCTTACTAATCAGAAGCTCCAAAGCATATATTGCCGTCATAATCAGGCTTTTGAATAGTACCGGATTTCTCCCCGACTTCTGAATAGAAGCCTTTGCTTTCTGTCCAATTTCACTCTGCTTCACTTCTAAAATCTGTCCCTCCGGCACACCGCTGACCAACGCCCTGTCCACCGTCTGGTTCCACATGGTACGAACCCGATTATCCGCTTCTATCTGCTCTGCTTTTGGATTGTTTTTTCCAACCTTTTGCATGGGCAGATACACACTATTCTTATCGAATACTTTCAGCTTCTCCTTATCATCCCGAACATAAATAT
>ERZ857969.5365-NODE-5365-length-10064-cov-4.042262_pt1 | contig 10064 bp, 9 predicted proteins | sample MGYA00519864_ERZ857969 | MGnify/ENA primary metagenome ERZ857969 (study PRJEB31778, sample SAMEA3449382) | human gut metagenome | biome: human gut; feature: human-associated habitat; material: faeces | place: United Kingdom | collected 2010/2012 ... | reverse complement strand
ACCGATGTCGCAGAAGATGTTTAAGGTAGTTTAATATGGAAAAGAGATGACGCTCTGGTTTAGGCTGGGGCGTTTTTTCTGTGGAAAAAACGCAAAGCTACTGATATAATATAATTTGAATTAATATTGCATTGGAGGGATAGTATGCCTAGAAAAAATATTACAGCATATGATTTGCTGATATCATGTCCTGGGGATGTTACCAAGTATGTTGATGTGGTTAAGGAGTGTATAGAGAGCTTTAATATAACTATCGGCAGATTAAATAATGCTGAAATAGTAGGACAACATTGGTCAATAAGTAGTTTTTCCCAATCAGGAGATAGACCGCAGGAAATATTAAATAAACAGTTTGTGAGAGATTGTGATGCTGCTGTTGTTATATTTTGGACACGATTTGGTACATCAACAGACAAATATGGTTCTGGAACGGAAGAAGAAATTGAGGAAATGCACTCAGCTGGAAAACAAGTTTTTACATATTTTGTTACAGAATCAGTAGATTTAAATAAAGTAGGGATTATCGAACTGGTTTATATTGTGTTACAAAGTGTTGTAAAGCCCGGAATTACAGGCTTTTTTAAAATTGACTTACATATAAAGTGTTATATTTATTTATCCTGATTTGACCGAAATTTGCCCCGAGATTCTTTGTTTGGATTTGTTTGAAAATAGTTTGATAAAAATAAAATAGAATGAAATATTTGAAATAAACATAAAAAAATATAGACAAAATAGGGAATAAGATATAATATTAAAGTAAATATATAATCTAAGGAGGAAGGATATTTATGAGAAAAATTTTTAAACGATTTGCTTCACTTTTGACAATCTTTATATTGACTATTATGTCAATAGTTCCTGTCCATGCATCGGAGAATACTTCTGTTGTAAATGTTACGGATGATTTGGCGATACAGATGGCAGAACGTTTTGCAAAGGGAATAGGAGAAAATAGCAATATTGTTGCTAATAATCCGAGAAAATTTTATGATACAACAGGTCAAGCTATTGGATATATTGTAAATTACAATTTAGAAAACAAACCATATGGATATGTAGTTTTTGATACTACGTGTGAATCTTTGATATCAGAATACTCATTTGGTAATAATTCAGCAAATCCATATGAGGTGATTTATCAAAGTGAAGCAAATGTATTTAGTGAAAAAGCAAATACCTCTGAAATATATAAAATAGCTCCGTTTGAATATGGTATTGTTGATAATTTGGGAAAGATTAGAACGAATTATGGTGAAACATTAGAAAAAACAGTACTGTCCTTGAATGAGAGTAGGGGAAAAGACCCAGCTACTTGGGATGAGGTTTTGCTAGATATTGATGAAGTTTATGAAAACTACACGCTTGTTTCAACAAATCATCTTCAAGAATTTATTTCCTTTAATGAGCCGTATATAGAAAGTGTAACAGGACATTATGCATGTGCAGTTAGTGCATTATTAGCATGTGGTGCATATTATAATGCTGTTGATTATACAGATATTGCAGATGATTATATGGATATTTGGGATTCAACAGGAACGACAGTTTCATCGGAGAGTGGAGGAATAACATATGGTTCAACAACTATTGGCAATATTGGACCTGGATTTGTGGACTTTTGTGCTGGAAAGAATGTTTCTGTAACACAAAATACTGACTATAGTCCCAATTATAATTTTTTCACTAATTGCATTGATAGAGGAGATATAGCAGTTGTCCATTGTGGTATAATTAGCAGTGATACTGGAGAACGTGCGGGGCATTCAATGGCAGCAGAGGGATATGCAACTTTGCGAGCATATAATTCTGGAAATACAGTACATACATTGATGGTATTTGATGGATGGGGGGATACAGTACGTTATTTGAATTTTGATTTTGATAGTTGGACAGACATATCGGGGACTACATTTAATGGATAAGAAACGATTGATTTTGTTAATCATACTTTTGCTTGCAATAGTATTAATTGTGCTTGGCGTAAAAGGAAATGTTTTTAAGGAGAATCGTCAAAATATGGAGTTGCGTTCTAGTGGAGATGATAATTCTCATTGGTTTCATTTGAGTGGGGTTGTTGTAGAGAAAACTTTTGATACACTTTTAATAGAACTAAATGAGAAGGAAGAAAGTAGTCTATTTTTTGATACGACAAAAGTTAGTTTAGATTGTACTAAGTGTAAAGGTGATCTAGAACAAGTATCAGAAGGAAATGTTATTAAATTTTATTTTTTTAAGTATAATATTGATGGTGAAACGGTAAAAATTGAAAGAATAGTAAGATAAAAGTATAAGTAAGAGTTCTGCTATCAGAACATTATTATTAGTGAGGTAAAGGAACAAGGCGAAGCCGAGACGCCGTAGGGCAGTCCTTTACGGAACGGACACAGCCAATACCATCATGATACATAAGAGGACTTGAAAGGTCACAAACCTTGCAAGTCCTCTTGTTTATCTTATGGGTTACTTCTGTCGGATTGCATTTTCCAATAGACCGCTTCTTTCGTGGCTTCTCGGAAAAAGCTATCCTGTCTGGTATATGACAGATGTTCATTCTGGATATAAGCGTCTGATTCGCAATCATATTCGTAAGGGATTACCTGTGCTGTTCCCTGTTTTTCATCAATTCCATAGATAATTACTTTGGAATCTCTCAATGCCAGTCCGAGTGTCAGAAAGCCGGAAGTGAAATAATTGTTGTTGTGTGGAGCGGTTATGCTTTTCAGTGCATGAAAGAAGTCTGCTACTTCCTCAGTCTGTCCATTCTCAAAAGCCGGAATGATATGTAAGGTGTTGTTTGCCTTATCTGCATATGCCCGGCAGACCAGAACGGAAGAATCCGCTTTTTGTATGATACCGTCAAAATAATCGCCGGAGTATGCAGTTGGCTGATAGAAAATGGCGGTTTCTTTTGTTGTAAGGTTATGATAAGTCAGAAAGCCGTTTACAAGCCGGACAATCTCGATATCATCCCCGTAGGTAAATCCGTTCTGCTCTAAAAGAGAATAGAAAGTTCTGGTAAATTCTTCCGGCAGTTCAATCCCCAGTTTTTCTGTGATAAGCATATCTACATATTCTTTAAATGAACCATACAGAAGTTCATTCAGCGTCATATTGCCCAACGTGGCAATCTGCTTCAAGCGTTTCTCATTGGGAAGATTCACACCCTTTTCCCAACTGTTTACAGAGCCTTTCGGGGCATTATCTATGATTTCCCCAAACTTCTGCATACTGTAACCGTATTTCTTGCGTATCTGTAAAATTCGTTTTCCTACTGCTTCTTTATTCACAAACATATGCACACCTCGTTTCTGTTTTCATCATAACACAAGATAAGGATAAATGTAAGGGTAAAATTATAATAAGTTATAAAAAGATATAGTTAAGCGTTTGAAATACAAAAATAAAAAGTAAGGGAAAAAGTAAAATAATTGTTGACAAGAAGAAAAAACAGGTCTATGATGAGGTTAAGAGGTAAGGAGAAAAGTAATGAAATAAATATAGACGTGGATATGAAAAGGACTTGTCACACTTACCAGACACTCATTCACCATGATTTCAAAAAAGGAGAAATGTAGCATGCAGATTACATTGACAAAAGAACAGGTCAGAGAAGCGTTCGGGGAACTCCGTTACATGGGAGCAGACTACTGCTACAAGTATGATAAGGAAACCCGGAAGAAAACCGAGGAAGTGGAAGCATTGAAACTTCACCTCGGAAGCATGAAACTTGGAAACAGCGTAGATATCCGTCTGGAAGCAACAGAACTTCCAAAGGTAGAGCCTTACACAGTGGTAGAACTAGAAGAAGCGGTATATGCCCCTTATGTGCAGAGAGGAAACTTCCCGGTATTGGTGGACAGAATCTCCTGCAAGGGTATCCGTGTTGTTACCGGAAAAGGAAACGTGTAGAGACTGTTCCCGGAAATTCTCTGCGGACTGCTCCGTACAGCGTGAAAGGAGCAAAGGGAGTAGAGAAGTTCCGGGAACGTGGCGAAAGCCACGGCATACTACGAAAGGCAGGGATGATGATAACAGAGGTAATGAAAATTTCAGAACCCCCCTATACTAACAGGGGGGTAACTCGTCAGAAAGAAGATTTGACAGCACTGATTGACTGGTGTCAGATTACTGTCAAAGGTGTAGACGTGTTCATAATCATAGAAGATATCTTGCGGATTCCACTGAGTTTTATGGAACTGCATGGTAAGGAAAAAGGAATTGCTGGACACGAACTGATAGCAAGATTTGACAATATCAAGATTCTGAAACCGACAGGAAATGCACAGTATGAGGGATTTCAGATTCTTATGAGTGGTTCGGGGTGCAGGAATTATGAAAATTTCCTTATGATGAATAAGGAAACATGGTTTGATTTTCTGGAAAGAGTTTGCAGATACCCGGTGAATTTTCCGAGGATAGACTTGGCAATCGACGATACAAAGCCTTATCTGTCTATCCCGGAATTGATTCGTCTGAAAAACGAGGGGCTGATATCTAGTCAGTTGCGTGATACAGCAGAGAATCGTTCTGATAGACTGAAAGAGGATGAAATAGAAGCGCAGGGAAAAACACTATATCTCGGCAGTAAACACAGTGATTTTCGGATTACATTCTATGAAAAGGGATATGAACAGGCAGAAAAGTTCGGAAAAGAACTCAACCCGGACTGGAACAGATATGAACTTCGATTCCGGCACAAAAAAGCGGTCAGATTAGTAGAAGAACTTCTGAAAGACAGGGATGTGGCACGGATTGCGTTGTCTGTATTAAACGAGAAAGTGCGGTTTTTACAGAAGCCGGAAAACAGCACGGTTACAAGAAAACGGCTTTATCCTACTTATCCCCCGTGGGAAGAACTCATGCAGGATGTAGGGAAGATAAAGTTGACCATGAATCCAGAGAAAAAGACACTGGAACGAACATGGCAGTGGCTGAACGTAGCAGTTTCGCCCTCTTTAAAGCTAATGGATAAAATCGGAAAACTGGATAACAGAGATTATATCCGCCAGCTAATAGAACGGGGGCAGATGAACGAAGAACAACAACGCATATATGAGGACTATAAAAAATCTTTCCTTTTGAGGGAAGAAGAAAGGAGAATCTTTGACAGAACATACACAGAAAACGATACAGACAAAGAAAGCCCTTACAGTGAATGAAGCGTCAGAGTATACGGGAATTGGAAGAAATAATCTGCGAAAGCTGATTACATGGCAGAAGATTCCGGTCATAAGGATTGGAAATAAGATTCTTATACGCTCTGAGGTTTTAGACCAGTTTTTGAAGAAAAACGAAGGGCATAATCTGAAAAATAAATATGAAGTAATTGCAGTATAAACACAAATAAGCATATAATACTGTCAGACCAGTTCTGATAGTCCTTGCACGGAAAGGAGCGTGCAGATTGGGCAAGGACTTAAAAGGAAATCCATTACCGCCGGGAATTATGCAGAGAAAAAGCGGAATTTACAGAGGGCGGTTTTATTACAAAGGAGAAACGTATACAAAAGATAATGCGGACTTAAAAAAGTTAGTTCAAGAAATGGAAGATTTACGCTATGAAGTCAAGCATGGGTTGAAAGGAAAGGGCGATAATATCACTCTGGATACATGGTTTGATATCTGGCTGAATACCCATAAGAAGCGGACTATCAAGGAGAGTACACAAGTACGTTATGATGATTTTTACAGACGTTACATAAAGAAGCAGATAGGAAAACAACGTGTGGCAGATTTTAATCCGATTATTTTGGAACGTCTGCTTCAGAATATGGCAGATGATGATTACAGCACAAAGACTATACGGGATGTGTATAATATTCTCAATGCTATGTTCAAATATGCAGTGCATAACAGGATTCTTACATTCAACCCATGTGCAGGAGTGGAAGTTCCCAAAACAAAGACAAAACAGATACGGGTACTGACTGTGAAAGAACAACGGGAAGTATTGGAACACGCAAAGGAGAGAATACACGAGAATCTCATACAGGTAGCACTCGGAACGGGAATGCGTGGCGGAGAACTGCTTGGGCTTACATGGGATGATGTAGATTTTCGGAAACGGGAAATTTCTGTAAATAAAACGTTGGTGTATATCAAAGATAAGGAAACAAAGAAGTATGTATTCAAGTACCAGACACCAAAGACAAAGAACAGTATACGGACGATTCCCATGCAGGACAGTGTGTATAAGGCTTTAAAACGTCAGTGGATTCAGTTGAAAGAAATGCAGTTGTCAGCTAGTGAATGGCAACCATTAGAGGGATTTGAAAATCTTGTGTTTGTTGGAAAGAACGGAAAACCGATTACAGAACACACCTTTCAAGTGACGTTAGACTGGATAGAAAAATCTATCAATAAGGAACGAAAAAAGCAGGCAGAGAAAAACAAGACAGTGTTTATACCGATTCCGCATTTTTATCCACATGCACTTCGTCATACTTTTGCAACGCGTTGTTTTGAAGCCGGGATTGACGCAAAGGTAGTACAAGGATTCCTCGGACATTATTCCATAGCAATCACACTGGATTTGTATACGCACGTCACAGATGATAAAGCAAAATCGGAAATGGATAAATTACAGAATTTGTATAAGGAAATCATATAATCAGAACAAGAATAAGAAAGAGAATAGAAAAGGTGCAACATTTCTTTAGAAAATTATTTGACCGAGATTTGACCGAAGCGGATTTTGCAACAAGTACAGAACAGCGAAAACCCGCTAACCACAAGGGCTAACGGGCTTCGTTGTTTTATAGTTATCTAAAGGAATGAGATCTTGAACAATATAAGAAAGTGCAAGAGTTCAAAGCAAAATATGAGGGAAAAGAAAAGTATGGTACATATTCTTCAGTAAGTAATATCGAAGAATTTAGAAAAATTTTTAGTAATCATCTCACAATGTATTTTTTGCCAATAATTATGGGAGAAAAGCAAGTAATAATATCAAGTATGAAAGAATCAAAATTAATTATTGAAGATTACAATGATTCAGAAGAAGGATGCGTAGCAGTTTTACATTCAGATTATATTAATGGAAAATTTGTTTCTAAAATGGAAACAGATATTATTGAGAAGATAGAAAAGGCAAAAAGTATTGTTTTGCAACCGCGTATTGAAAAAGTGAATTGTGAAGAAAAGAAAGCGGTATCTGAAGAAAAAGATGATAGAGTAATAGAGATAGATGGTGCCAAATTGATGTTGAAAGAAACAGATTTATTCAAAGGTATGACCTTAAATGCAGAGATACGAGATGAATGGAAGAAAAAATATTATCTTTTTCAAATCGCTTGGGAATAGCTATTGATGATACATTTTGGAATGTTGGAAATTTGACTATATCAAAATCTTTGCTTAATCCGATGTTGGGTGGTGGAGGTTCATCTTTAAATGGAAATGATGATGAAAAACAGCACTATTCAGAAATAAAGGATATATATTGGAAAATAGAAGAATTGGATGAATATCGTGAATTCTTAGGCATCATAGATAGTTACAAGGTAGTAGAATTGGTGTTGGCGAATGACGGAACAACATATGATGAAGATATTGATGTGAAACTTCATGTAGGAAAAGGAAATATTGTGAAGAAGGAAGAATTACCGATACCAGGTATTTTGACGATTGACGATTTTATTGAAATGCAATTTGCAGAATCAGTTTTTAAAATGCGAGAGACAGATAAAGTAATTGGCTATGTTGGATACCCGATGCTGCCACCAAGAATTAATTATAGAATAAATACTCCATTTAACCAACCATCTGCCGAAGAAGAATATGAAGATAGTAAGCAGAAATATGAAGATAGTATAAATCAAATTTTTTGTTTTGAGATATATGAAAAAGACGATGAAGATGTTTTGGTGATCCATTTGGATTATTTGAAACATAATACTAAAATGGCACTTCCTTCAGTGTTAGTATTTAAAAATGTTCCAGATACTATTTCGTATGAGATTTCTTCAAAGCATACTTCTGAGGTGACTTGTGGTGTGTTAAAAATGGCTTAGTAGTAAGAAGCTCCCTTTTACTACTAACAGATAGTAGCAACTTGCTCAATCTTGCTCTGATTTGCCACAATCTGTAATTCCAGAGCAAACTACACGAATCCCCAAAACCCATGCAAAACAGGGCGTTCCGGGGCAAATTAAGGAGAAACAAATCTATGATAAAAGTGTTATTCATCTGCCACGGCACTCCAGTTTTATGATAATGCATACTTTCGCAGACTGGGGAAACACAGGGCAGAATATGACGGAAAGCCTTGGAATTACTACGGTTTCGACTACTAAGGCTCATGGAAGGAATTGGGATAAAGGTAAAGATGTGGGGAGAAATCCTTAGTAGTAATGGACTACTAAGCGATGGCAGATATACAAGACTTTGAATACAACTCCGGATAATTTGTGTAGTAATTAAACTGAATTGAACGGGAAAAATAGCACGAACATAACAATATTAAACAGAACTAATGTTCGAAATAAGATTGACTAGAATTTATAAGTATATTATAATATACTTAATGTTTAAGAAAATTTATATGTGGAGGTTTAGATATGAGTAGTATTAATACAGAGACAGAAACTGTTATAAAAAAAATTTTGCCATATATGAAGCGTAGAGGTTATGATATTGAAAAGGATTTTGATTTTGAAACTGCAGTAAATACAACAGATAGATATACGAAAGGCTATGTGGACATATTAGTTACATTAGGAAAACGTAATCCATTATTTTTGATTGAAGCGAAGAGAATAGGAAAGAATCTCACAAATAAAGATAGGGATCAGGCAATCTCGTATGCTAGATCAAAAGAAATTAAGGTGCCATTTGTTGTAGTAACAAATGGTAGAGATATTTATTGTTATAATACAAAAAATAAGGATAGAATTTTATGGGATGGAAAAAGATCTGATAAGATTCCAAGTCGGGCTCAAATTGAAAAAGTTGTTAAAAATTTGAGAATTAAACCTGATGAAATAAATATTAGTATTTCAAATGATGAATCATTACCTTTTAGACAAGGACTTCCATTAAGACAATTAAATGCATTGTTCGCAAAGGGGCACAATGTAATAAGAAAGATTGAAAAGGATGAGGATTTTGCTTTTGCCGATTTTTCAAAGTTACTTTTTTTAAAATTGTTAGAGGAAAAAAGTGATTTAGATGATTCTTTTCGTTTACCATACTCATATAGATTTTTTGAATTAGCAGAAACAACAATGAATAATGCAGATCAAGTAAAAAATGCTATTGAGAATATGATAACTCAAATTGTCAATAATACACCTTATGGAGATGTTCTTCAAGAACCATTAAGGTTACATAATCCGAAGACATTTCTTGTTTTGGTAAAAGATTTAGCTTCAGTTTCGTTTTGTGATTGTAGTGTGGATTCAAAAGGAGCGGCTTTTGAATATTATGTAAGAGCAACCTTAAAGGGAAAGAAACTTGGGCAATATTTTACACCACGAGAGGTTGTACAATTAATGACATATCTTGTAGGTGAGGATAAAATAATAAATTCGGTCATCAATAATAGTAAAATTAAAGTTTTAGATCCGGCTTGTGGAACAGGTGGTTTTTTAGTTTATTTAATGCAAGAGGCATTGAAAAAATTAAAAATTAGAATGGAAAACAGGGAATTAACGAAAGAAAATTATGATGATTGCGTAAGAAGAATAAAGGAAGAAGTTTTTTATGGATCGGATGCTAATAGAGGTGTAGCGGCGTCTGCCAAGATGAATATGATTATTGCAGGTGATGGACATACTCATATTATACATGAGGATAGTTTATCTTTTAATGCTCAAAATTGGAATGTGAATAAACCTGACTGTAACCTTATTATGACGAATCCACCGTTTGGTACAGCAGAGGGAGACTCACTATCTAAAACAGATAAGCAACAATTTGCAGTTAGTACGACAAAAGGTCAATATTTGTTTTTGCAAAAGATGACACGAAAATTGCGGACGGAGTCTACCTCATCCCGCATAAGACACCGAACCTCGAAAAAATCGGAAGACGGGAGCACATGTACCAACGCAGGGCTGACG
>ERZ857969.5363-NODE-5363-length-10066-cov-4.147837_pt1 | contig 10066 bp, 7 predicted proteins | sample MGYA00519864_ERZ857969 | MGnify/ENA primary metagenome ERZ857969 (study PRJEB31778, sample SAMEA3449382) | human gut metagenome | biome: human gut; feature: human-associated habitat; material: faeces | place: United Kingdom | collected 2010/2012 ... | reverse complement strand
GCGGCACGGGCCGTACCCTGCACCCCGATAACGTGGCTGCAGGCCCCGCAAGCTACGGCCTGACCGACTCTCTGGGCCGCGTGCACGGTGATGCTCAGTTCGCAGGCTCCTCTTCTGTGCCCGCACACGTTGAGATGATGGGTCTGATCGGCATGGGCAACAACCCCATGGTCGGCGCCACCGTTGCCTGCGCTGTTGCTGCAGCTCAGGCCAACGCCTAAGTCTTTCCTAAGTTTCAGCGAGGGGGAGCTGCTTTCCGAATGAGCAGCTTCCCCTTTTTTGCTGATAGATATCCGAACACAAGCAACCCAAAACAAGAAGGATGAAACAATGAAAAAGAATCAGATCCGCAAGAGCGTGGCTGCGCTGGCCATGGCGGCTGTTGTAAGCGTCAGCCTGTTGGGCTACGGCTGCGGCAGCAAGTCTGCCTCCTCCACCGCAGGCGTGTCCGGCGAGTTCACCGGTACAGCCAAGGGCATGGGCGGCGATGTTACCGTCACCCTGACCCTGACCGACGGCAAGATCACCGGCTGCACCGCCGAGGGCAAGGATGAGACCCCCGGCATCGGCACCATGGCTCTGGAGCAGCTGCCCGGCGCCATTGCCGAGAGCGGCAGCATTGCCGTGGACGGCGTGGCCACCGCAACCATCACCTCCGACGCCATCAAGGAGGCTGCTGCTGCCGCTCTGGTCGCAGCCGGCCTGAACGCTGATGACTACAAGACCGAGGTCAAGGCCGAGGAAAACAAGGCCGAGGACTCCACCATTGATGCAGACATTGCCATCGTGGGTGCAGGCGGTGCAGGCATGACTGCTGCCATCACTGCTGCTGCCGAGGGCAAGAGCGTGGTCATTCTGGAAAGCCAGCCCATGGTGGGCGGCAACTCCGTGCGCGCTACCGGCGGCATGAACGCCGGCAAGACCGTGTATCAGGATGAGAACGAGTTCGGCGAGTCCGCAGGCGTGGAAAAGACCCTGAAGACCGCTGCTGAAAAGTACGCCGACAACGCCACCATCACCGCTTTGGCAAAGACCGTCTCTGAGCAGTGGGCAGCTTATCAGGCAGACCCCAAGGGCTACTTCGACTCTGTGGAGCTGATGGAGCTGGACACCATGATCGGCGGCAAGGGCATCAACGACCCCGCTCTGGTGGAGACTCTGTGCTCTAACAGCGCTGACGCCATCGACTGGCTGGACGAGCACGGCATCACCCTGCACAGCGTTTCCAGCTTCGGCGGCGCATCCGTCAAGCGTATCCATCGCCCCGTGGATGCTGAGGGCAAGACCCTTTCTGTGGGCTCTTACATGATCCCCCTGCTGCAGGAGAACTGCGACAAGGCCGGCGTGCAGACCCTGCTGAACACCACCGCTACCGAGCTGCTGACCGATGCAAACGGCGCTGTTGTGGGCGTGAAGGCTACCGGTTCCACCGGCGAGACCATCACCGTGAATGCCAAGGCTGTGGTGCTGACCACCGGCGGCTTCGGCGCAAATCTGGACATGGTCACCGAGTACAAGCCCGAGCTGAAGGGCTTTATGACCACCAATGCCGCAGGCGCACAGGGTCAGGGCATTGAGATGGCTACCGCTGTGGGCGCTGACACTGTGGACATGGATCAGATCCAGATCCACCCCACCGTGGAGGCTAACACCGCTGCTCTGATCACCGAGGGTCTGCGCGGCGACGGCGCTGTGCTGATCAACGCCGAGGGCAAGCGCTTCATCGATGAAGTGGGCACCCGTGACGTGGTTTCTGCTGCCGAGATCGCTCAGACCGGCAGCTACAGCTGGCTGGTGGTGGATCAGGCTATGGTCGATGCCTCCAGCGTCATTCAGGGCTACATCAAGAAGGGCTACACCGTGACCGGCCAGACCTACGAGGAACTGGCAAAGGCTATGGGCGTGGACGAGGCTGCTTTTGCCGAGACCATGAAGACTTGGAACGGCTACGTTGCCGCCAAGAACGACCCCGACTTTGGCCGCACCAGCTTTGCAAAGGCTCTGGATACTGCTCCCTACTATGCTATCAAGGTCACCGCAGGTGTGCACCACACCATGGGCGGCCTGAAGATCAACACCAACACCGAGGTGCTGAAGGCTGACGGCTCTGTGATCCCCGGCCTGTTCGCAGCAGGTGAGGTGACCGGCGGCGTGCACGGTGCAAACCGTCTGGGCGGCAACGCTGTGGCCGACTTTACCGTCTTTGGCCGCATTGCCGGTGCAGCTGCCAGCAAGTACGCTGCATGAGCATAAAGCAAAAAAATTCTGACACCGCCGCCCCCAAGGGCAGCGCGTGGAAGAAAAATGTGATCTTTGCACTGGTGGTGCTGGCACTGGCCGCAGGTATTTTTCTTGCGGTGCGGGCGCAGCACCCCGCCAAGGGCAGCGGCTTACAGGCCGTTGTGGATTTCGGTGACGGCGTTACCGAGACCCTGCCCCTTGCGCAGGATCATGATTACCTGTACGAGGTAGGGGACTACATCGTGCATCTGCAGGTGAAGGATGGTGCCATCGCGTTTTTGGACAGTCAGTGCCCGGACCATGTCTGTGAGCAATTCGGCTGGCTGGACAAGGACGGCGCATGGGCCGCCTGTGTGCCCGCAGGGGTGTATGTGGTGGTAGAGCCCATCACAGACGCAGGGTAAAAAAGAATAAATCAGCCGGGCCTTCGGGTCCGGCTGATTTTCTTTTTGAGGGAAAAACGGCAAAAGAACCCTCTCAGGCATCGCTGTGCGATGCCAACTCCCCCGAAGGGGGAGCTTTTTGGCGTGAGCCGATAGTTGCAGAGAATCTCCCCCATCTGAGATTCTGAAAAGCCTGCGGGCTTTTCAGAACCCTTTTTCACAGGAAGGAGAGCAGAGGAGAGGCAGTTTGAATCGTATTATATAAAGATAAGCAACTGCTCAGCGGCGCACAAAGAAAGCCATTCTTTGTTAAAAAAGTCTGAAACTTTGTGGAAATGCCGTGAAACGAAAATTGGACGCTTGTTTATCGGGGCAAAATGCGATACACTACAAATAAGAGTTTCTGACGGGTGCTTTTGCAAAAAGCACCTTGTCATAAAAGAACCTAGGAGGAACGGCAAGAATGATCTGGAACAAGTCTAAACAGCCCGCCGACCCGCAGCAGGACGCAGCGGCTGCACCCAAAAAAGGCGGTGCAGCAGCCTTTGCCCAAAAGAACTGGAAGTGGCTGGTGCCGGTGGCCATCGTGGTGCTGGCAGGCGGCTGGTGGCTGCTGAAGCCCAAGGGTGCAAAGCCCGCCAACGTGGATACTTCCTATACAGAAGCAGTGCCGGAGACCCGGGATGTCTCCAACACGCTCAGCGGCACTGGTACGCTGAAGCCTGCCAATACTTACAGCGTCAAATCGCTGGTGCCCGGCAAGGTGCTGACCGGCGGCTTTGAGGAGGGCGATATCGTGGAGGAGGGCACTGTGCTCTACACGGTGGATTCCTCCGATGCAACCACCAAGGTGGAGCAGGCAGCCATCACCCTGCAGCAGGCGCAGCGCAGCTACGACAAGACCGCCGACCATCAGTATGTGCGTGCCGAGGTGGCGGGCGTCGTCAGCAGCCTGAAGGTGAACAAGGGCGATGAGGTAAAGAGCGGTCAGGAGGTGGCCGTGGTGCGGGACAGCTCCAAGATGAATCTGGTGCTGGAGTTCCCGGCTGCGGATGCTGCTAACTTCTCGGCGGGGCAGACCGCCCAGGTGACGCTGGACGGTACTTTTGAGGTGCTGCCCGGCACTATTACCGCTGTGACCGGCACCGATGCCCTGAGCACGGGCAACCTGCTCACCCGCACTGTGACCCTCTCGGTGTCCAATGCGGGTGGTCTGACCACGGCACAGGCTGCAACGGCTACTATCAACGGGGTGAGCTCCATTGCAGCAGCCAACTTCCAGTATCAGGCCGAGCGTACCCTGACTGCGCTGGCTTCCGGTACCGTCACCGCCATCAATGTGCGGGAGGGCGGCAGCGTGAACAAGGACGATATCATCCTGACCCTCAGCGGTGAGGAACTGACAGAGTCCATCCAGTCTGCCTCCGAGACCCTGCGCGGCGCGGAACTGTCCATGCAAAATATGCAGGACGCCATGGATAACTACACCATCACCTCGCCCATCAGCGGCACCATCATCGAGAAAAATGCCAAGGTGGGCGATGCCCTGAGCACCGGCAGCGACCTGTGCACCATCTACGACCTGAGTTATCTGGAAATGACCATCAACGTGGACGAGCTGCAGGTCAGCAGCCTGAAGGTGGGGCAGTCCGTACAGGTGACCGCAGATGCCGTGAAGGATAAGACCTACGAGGGCTTGGTCACCCGTGTGTCCATGAAGGGTGATACCAGCGGCGGTACCACCACCTACCCGGTGACCGTGCGCATTGACGAGACCGATGGTCTGCGCCCGGGCATGAATGCCAACGCCGAGATCGTGGTGGCGCAGGCGAAAAATGCGCTCACCGTGCCCAATGCCGCCATTGTGCGGGGCGGTTATGTGCTGGTGCGGCAGGATTCTCCCAGCGCCGTGAACGCCGATGATTCCATGAGCGCACCGGAGGGCTATGTGTATGTCAAGGTCAAGACCGGTGTCAGCGACGACAACTATACGCAGGTGACCAGCGGCCTGTCCGAGAGTGATACCATCGCCTACGACCCCAGCTCCGTGAGCAGCGACAGCTACTATGACGACGGCGGCTATGACGATATGGACGGCGAAGTGATCGGCGGCGCCGGAAACAATGCAGACCTTGCCGAGGGCGGCGAGGAGACGCTGCCGGAGGAGACGGAAAACGGTGAAGCCCCCGCAGCGGACGCTGAAGAGCCCGCAGAGGGCATCGACCCCGCCGAGGCCGGCGCAGTCGTGGTGGATTGACGCAGGAGGGATGAATGAGCGCTCTGATCGAGTTTGATGAAGTCTGCAAATATTACCAGATGGGCGATACCACGGTAAAGGCTGCCGACCACATCACCATGAAAATCGAAAAAGGCGAGTTCGTGGCCATCGTGGGTCAGTCCGGTTCGGGCAAATCCACCTGCATGAACATCATCGGCTGTCTGGATGTGCCTACCTACGGCACCTACCGGCTCAATGGCCGGGATGTGGGCAAGATGAACCGCAACGAGCTGGCCGCTGTCCGCAACGAGATGCTGGGCTTTATCTTCCAGCAATACAATTTGCTGCCCAGGCTGAACCTGATGGAAAACGTGGAGGTGCCGCTGGTGTATGCGGGCATCTCCCGCGCCGAGCGCCACATCCGCGCCCGGGAGGTGCTGGAGCAGGTGGGGCTTGGCGACAAGCTGAAAAACCGCCCCAACCAGCTTTCCGGCGGCCAGCAGCAGCGCGTGTCCATTGCGCGGGCACTGGTGCGCAACCCGCCGGTCATTCTGGCGGACGAGCCCACCGGCGCGCTGGACTCCCATACCGGCCGCGAGGTGCTGGGGCTTTTGCAGCAGCTGCACAAGCAGGGACACACCGTAGTGCTGATCACCCACGACAATTCCATTGCCGTGCAGGCCGACCGCATCATCCGGCTGGAGGACGGTCAGGTGGTGTATGACGGCGACTCCCACGCACCGGAGGCCATGGTGCAGCCCACCCTGCTGCCCGAAACGCCGGAAAAGGAGGAACAGGCATGATCTTTGAAACCTTCCGGCAGGCCATCCAGAACGTGTGGAGCAACAAGCTGCGCACCTTTCTGACCATGCTGGGCATCATCATCGGCGTGATGGCGGTCATCGTCATCGTGGGTCTGGGCAACGGCATGACCAAGAGCATGCGGGACAGCTTTTCCGCACTGGGCACCAACACCCTCAGCATTCAGGTGTGGGGCTACGGCTCCCGCTCCGTGTCGGTGGAGGAGATGTATGATATCTGCCAGCGGCATTCCGACCTGATCAAGGCGGTGTCGCCGCAGGTCAACTTCAGCGGCAAAGCCAGCGGTACGCTGAAGATCGGTACCACCAGCTACCGCTGGTCCAACATGAGCGGTGTGGACGAAAACTTTACCGAAATGAAGAATTACCAGATCGTTCAGGGGCGCGGCCTGCAATACATGGATATGCAGGACAACAAGCAGGTCTGCGTCATCGGCGATTACCTCAACCGCGTAGCCTTTGGCGGCAACGGTGTGGGGCAGACGCTCAAGATCGGTGCCAACAAGTTCCGCGTCGTAGGTGTGCTGTCTGCCAAAGTCAGCGACCCCACTATGCAGCAGGGCAGCGATGACGATTGCGTTTACCTGCCCTACACCACCGTGATGCGGCTTTCCAGCCAAAGCATGGTGGACTGCTACACCGCCATGATGGCCGACGAAAGCCTTGCCAACGAGGCCAAGAGCACGATGGAAGAGGAATTGATGTCGATCCTCAAGACCGAAAACGGCTACTATGTGTACAGCGCCAGCGAGTGGCTGGAGGAAATGAACAAGATGATCAACATGGTCATCGTGATACTTACCGGCATTGCCAGCATCTCGCTGCTGGTGGGCGGCATCGGCATTATGAACATCATGCTGGTGTCTGTGACCGAGCGCACCCGCGAGATCGGCATCCGCAAGGCGCTGGGCGCAAAGGAGCGCACCATTCTGGCGCAGTTTGTGGTGGAAGCAGCCACTACCTCGGCGCTGGGCGGCGTTTTAGGCATTGCGCTGGGCTATGCGGTGTCCATGGCGGCAAACAAGGTGCTGCCCATGTTCATGACCGATACCACTGTTACGGTAAGCCCCTCCTTCAACTCCATTGTGGTGGCCTTTGGCATCTCGGTGGGCATCGGCGTGCTGTTCGGCTATCTGCCGGCGCGGCGCGCAGCCCGGCTGAACCCCATTGAAGCATTGCGCTACGATTGATCGCGGCGGCGTGATAAACAAAGAACAAGAGGTACGACCAATGAAAAAACGGATTCTCGCATTTCTGCTGGCGGTCAGCATTGCGGTGTCGGTGCTGGTGCTGCCGGTCTCGGCGGCCAGCATCAACAACACGGCCCTGCAGACGGCTATTACTCTGGGCGCTGTGCCCACCGGTCAGGAGCTTAGCGCCAACATTACCCGCGGCGCTTTTGCCAAAATGCTGGTGTCCTTTTCCACCTACCGGGAGAGCGTAGGCGCACAGGGCACGGTGGGCACTTTGTACCGGGATGTGCCCGGCAGCTCCCAGTGGGCACCCTACATCCGCATTGCGGTGCAGCAGGGCTGGATGAACGGTTACACCGACGGCTCCTTCCGCCCGGACAACACCGTCACGCTGGAGGAAGCCTGTGCGGCGGTGCTGAAGCTGCTGAGCTATAAGACCACCGACATGACCGGCTCCTTCCCGCAGGCACAGCTGAACAAGGCGCAGCAGATCGGTCTGCGGGATCAGCTGACCTGCACGCAGGGACAGGCCATGACCTACGAGCAGAGCACCCTGCTGCTGTACAACGCCCTGCGCGCCAACACCGCCAGCGGCAGCGCTTACGGCAGCTCGCTGGGCTTTACGGTGTCCAACGGTCAGGTGGATACCTCTTCGGTGCTGCTCAAGAGCCGCAAGGGTCCCTTTGTAGCAGAAGAGGGCACCCAGCTGCCCTTTACGCCGGTGAGCGTCTACCGCAACGATAAGGCCTCTGCTTCGGCAGAGCTGAACAAGTACGACGTGTACTATTACAGCGAGAGCCTGCAGACGGTGTGGATCTACACCCGCCGCGCCGCAGGCCGCATCACGGCAGGATCGCCCAGCGCCAGCGCGCCTACCGCGCTGACCGTGGCGGGCAGCAATTACACGCTGGGCAGCTCTGCCGTGGCGTCCAAGATCTCCTCCCTGAACGGCGGCGGCGTGGGCGAAGTGGTCACCCTGCTGCTGGGCATGGACAACGAGGTAGCCGATGTGATCACCGGCGAGGAAGCCGACAGCGTGTTCTATGGCGTGGTGCAGACCGCTACCCGCAGCCTTGTAGAGGATAACGGCGCAGACGTGCTGCAAAAGATCTCGGTGATGTGCACCGACGGCATTACCCGCACTGTGAATATCGACAAAAGCCTGAACTACCCCACCGGCTGGCTGGTGGAGATCAGCGTGACCCCCGAAGGGGAACAGGTGACCGCCATCGAGTCCAAATCGGTCAGCGGCACCATCAACGACACCGCCACCGCGCTGGGGGACTATGCTCTGGCCGATGACGTACAAATTCTGGATACGACATCGGAGGGGTTGGCTGGGACGGTTCGTCCCAGCCGAATAGCGGGGACAAAGCTGAACGCACTGGCCGTGCGTTACTATACGCTGAATGAGCAGGGACAGATCGACCGCCTGATCCTGAACGATGTCACCGGTGATCTGTGGAAATACGGCGTGCTGGACGATGTGAAGAATCTGGCCTTCAACGCCAGTTCCATTCTGGGCACCCTGACCGGCAGCGGCTCCTCCGGCTCGGGGGATAGCTCTTCCGGGGACAGTTCTTCCGGCTCCGGCAGCGGTTCCACCGGGGACGGCTCTTCCGGTTCCGGCTCTACCGGCGGCACCACCAACACCACCACCGTGGTGGACGATCTGCGCAGTGTGCTGGTGCCCACCACCAGCGAGATCCTGTGGGGCGTCATTGACGGCTCGTTGCTGAGCACGGTCTGGAACCGCATCACCAGCAGTTCCGGCTCGCTGCTGAGCATCGGTCTCAAGCAGCTGGCCAACATTACCGGCCAGCCTATGAGCACCATCCTCAATTTTGTGGGCGGCGGCGCTACCTACATCTGCTACGTCAACGGCAGTCAGGCCAGCTTTTCCACCTCCATCAAGTATCCGGTGCTGGCGGGCGGTCTGGCAGTGCGGCAAAACGTGAACGGCACGGTAAAGGCCATGATCCAGCTGATGCCCATGAAGATCGATCAGGTGGGTGCAGCCTCGGTGATAAGCAACGGCACCCGCTACGAGACGGCTGACGATATGCAGGTGTACCTGTGGTACAAGGGACAGTATTACGCCACCAAGCTCTCTGAGGTGAACTCTGAGGGCTACTACCTGACTGGCTGGTACGATAACTTTGGCTGCGCAGCAGGCAAGCGCGTGCGGGTGATCGTGGCGGTCAAAAAGGACTGATGGACTACTATGACCCCCGGCGCAGGGCGCTGCGGGCGGTACGGCAGCTGCTCTACCCGCGCGAGTGCCCTTTCTGCGGCCGGGCGCTGGGGGATGTACGAGATTGCCCGGACTGTGCAGTGCAGCTGGAAACGCTGCGTCGCAAGCCGGGCATCCGGCTGGACCCGGCGCAGCACTATATCAGCAATCTGGCCGGTGCGGCTGCGCCCTACCGTTACAGCGGCTGTGTGCGGCGCGGCATCCTGAACGCAAAGTATCAGGGCAAGCCGTGGCGGGCTGTGGAGATGGGCAACCGTCTGGTACAGCTGGCCTTTGGCGGTGAACTGACCGTGCAGTACGGCGAGCTGCTCCCGCAGCCGGTGCCGTGGGCGGCCATCGGGTACGACCTGATCGTACCGGTGCCGGCCTCCGGTAAAAGGCGCGGCTACAATGTGCCGGAACTGATGGCGCTGCCGCTGGCCAAGGCTATGGAGGTGCCGTTGGCACCGCAGGCACTGGAGCGCACCCGCGCCAAACGGCATCAGGCCGGTCTGCCGCTGGAACAGCGCATAGCCAACGTGGCAGGTGCTTTCCGGGCGGCACAGCCGCAGCAGCTGGAGGGCAAGCGCATCCTGTTGGTGGATGACGTCATCACCACCGGCACAACAGCTGCCGCCTGCGCGCAGGCACTGCTTCACGCCGGGGCAGACAGCGTATTCGCGCTGGCCTTTGCCACGGTGGAGTTTGGCGCACCGCCGGACGACACCACCCCCATCCATGAGGACGATGAGGAAGATGTGTATCGCGATTTTTGAAAATAACGCTCTTTCGCGCATCCTTTTGGCGGGCAAAAGCCGGGACAGTAAAATGTAAAAACTGCATCAGAAATTTGGAAAAAGCGCTTGACAAAACGGGAAAAGTCGGGTATACTAATCAAGCTGTGAGCGGCAAACGCAAACAGATATCCGGGTGTAGCGCAGTTTTGGTAGCGCGCTTGAATGGGGTTCAAGAGGCCG
>ERZ857969.5347-NODE-5347-length-10103-cov-15.899383_pt1 | contig 10103 bp, 14 predicted proteins | sample MGYA00519864_ERZ857969 | MGnify/ENA primary metagenome ERZ857969 (study PRJEB31778, sample SAMEA3449382) | human gut metagenome | biome: human gut; feature: human-associated habitat; material: faeces | place: United Kingdom | collected 2010/2012 ... | reverse complement strand
TCATTCACAATATCCTCATGAATTACATCGCAATTACAAATATAAGACGTTTTTGACATATATTTACCTCCAAATAATAATAGTTGAACAATTACTCAACTACTATTATACTTATTTTCAAATTTATGTCAATAGGCTGATGTTAGTTCTCCATAAATTTTACAATTATAACCAGCTCTTTATTCTTTTGCTTTTCAAAAATTTCTGCTTTGATTAAAGCGATACCCTGTGACTCGTCTCCAAGCACAACAAGACGGTCAGCCTCTTTCATATCAAATGTATCTCGTGCATTTTTTGGTATTACAATTTGTCCCTTGCTTCCGATAGTAACTGTTCCCCAAAGATGTTTACCGATAGGCGCAGGTGCTATCTTTTTTTTGCCTATTTTTTCATCAGAGTGAATCAGTGAGTCAATTGTAACGCCATAAAACTTTGCCAGCTTATCGCATTTATCAATGTCCGGAAAAGTATCTCCTTGTTCCCATTTGGAATACGATTGACGAGAAATACCAACTGCTTCGGCAACTTGTTCCTGCGATAAACCTTTAATGTTTCTTAAGTATAATAAATTATTAGAAAACATAAATACGCCCCCCTTAAATATAAATCATTATAGCGTTTAGGGAGCGTACTTTCCACCATATAAACTTGTCAGATAAGTAATCCTTTTGTTAAGTTTAACTGCATCGGTCGGCAACATTTATTATATCAAGACCCTTTTGTTTTGCATAATCAACAGTATATGCCGTGCCGCCTTCGTGCTTTGTCAGAAAGCAAATGCAAGCAGAACTACAATCAACAAGGTGTCGATTCCTTTTTTGCATACATCCGTTATAGTAATGCGGAGCAAGGACCTTCACTTTATCGGCTCTCAATTTAATATCATTATACACATCAATATCTTGTCGCTTCCAATATTTCGTTTGGTTTTCACACGGCAACACTAAGATGAGTTTAACTTCGGGATGATAAAGATTACATAGTAAATTCAGATAAATTGTTATCTATAAGTAGACATATTCGTTTCAATGATGATAAATCAGTTGTAACAAATTTTTCTTATGAAGATATAATATCTGCTACATTAGATTTGATTATGTATTCCAATAACCCACAAAAAATTTTGTTAAATAACGATACCATACAAAAAATTTATTTATAGAATTTTTCTATGGATTTAAGATATTTATACTAATATTATAGTTTCAATATAAAAAGCCGAGTAAAAATGTGACAATGCAGTCAATTTCTTCTCGGCTTTTGTATAGATTAATTCTATAATTGCGCTGATACTGATTACTTATTTTATATTTAGCATCAATGGATATATCAAATAATTTTACACACTATCTTTTGTACTTATTTAACAACAAACATCAAGAATTTATTGAGTATCAGTATGATTCTAATATATGAAGTCATTCATATAAGTCATTTATATCTTCACAATCATTAATTTTATCTAACCAATACATACCAAGCACTTTAGGCCATTGGTTTGTATTGTATATAGTTGTTGCATTTATATTACCCATATGGCAATGAAAGTGTCTAAATTGACCTAAAATTAACGATAATCTGTTATACTCACACCCTTCGGGTTTTTCATATAAATCTTCATCACTTAACGAGTTTAAATATTTCATTATTTTCTCTTTGATTTTTTCAAAATAATCAATTAACATTTCTCGTGATAATATCTTTTGATTATCATAATCATCAAGACTATTTAAATTTGGTTCATGGAAATCCGGTTCAGTATATACTTCAGGATTGATATACCATTGATCCAAAGAATGTAAAGTATGGTACACATGTTTCCATATTGGCATATCGCATAATATCATATCCATATCGCATGTTTTTAATGTAATCGAAAAATTATAAAACATCATATTCGTATGTTCAATAACTGTATTTATTAAAACGTCATTCATAAATTATCTCCAATCTTATTAAAGCAAATTTATATAATCTCTTCTGCCATAAATAAAACGCATAATATAAATTATTTGTTTTTCTTCATCGACACGATAAAACATTATATAATTCTTTATAACTGCTTTTCTGTATTTTTTACTTTTCAGCCTATCATTATCGCAAAGGGCATACATCAAAGGATTCAACAAAATATTATCATAACATTTTAATATATCATCCAATAAATCATTTGCCGCCTTCGGAGCAGATAAATCTTTTGATATATATTGTAATATATCTGCTAAATCTTTTTCCGCCGGTTTAGTTATTACAAGATTATAGTTCATATTGTTTTCTTAAATCAGAAAGTGCTTCTCTTGCATCTCTGACTTCTCCTTTGCTTATTGCTTCCTCGGCTTCAGCTAACTTTTTCTCTACATCATGAACAAACATATTTTTTTCATATGTTTCCATACTCATAACAACCATATCGCCATAACCGTTTTTAGTTATAAAAACAGGTTCATTGCTGCTATGGCACATAGCAGATATTTCACTCGTGTTTTTTAAATCTCTGATAGGAATAATCTGTGGCATAAAATCAGCTCCTTTATATTGTGGTTTAATTATACCATAATTATTCCGCGTTTTCAAGAATTTATTCAAATGAATAAACATCTATCTTTAAAGTTTTATTACTTTAAGCCCTCTTTATTTTTTGAAATGTCTCTCAATTTTTTTGTTCATTTCAATTCGTGTTACGATTTTGATTTGAGCGATGTCTCTCAAAAGTCTCAGTCATAAATGCCCTAAATCGCACCAAAACGGATTTGGAATTTCGGAATTTGCTGTCTCTTAGAATCTCTCAAAAACTCTCACAAGATTTTGAGGCAAAGAAAAAATGCCCAAACACCGCCGTAAAAAGCAGTATTCGGGCATAAAAAAGCCTCGGAACAAGAATGTTCCGAGGTGATGGCAGAGGTATAAGGATTCGAACCTTAAATGACGGAGTCAGAGGCTCGCAATCTTTTTTCAAAACTGCCTATTTAAGCCATTTTTCAGACTTTGCGTCTCTCAAAAATCTCTATCAATTGTGTATCAGAAGTTTTCAGCAAATTCGTATGAGGAATTGCGAACCTTACAATGAGGTGTCGAAAGAAACTCTAAATCCGCATTATGATTTACAGTAGGGTAGTGCATCATTTGATGACGAAGAATATAAAAGCTTATTCAATCGGTTTTAAGCTGAATGCAGGTCTCATATATTCTATTGAACTTCTGCTTAGACCGTATTGTGTGGCAATTTTTTCCCAATTGGAATTTACAATGCCGATAATCTCATTAGCGTATTCTATCGCTTCCTGTTCTTTAAGATTATAATATGATGCAGATTTAATAGATAAATCAGCAGAAACTCTATTATCATTTGCATCAACATTTAATGATAATTCATCTCCGAACGGAACAGGATTTACATCATATAACGGTGACAACACCCATCCGGATTTCGTTAGAATAAATCCATGATTTCTTAAATGGTCGTCAGTATTGTTAACTGCCATATTAAATACAATTCGTTTCCATAATTCGACGATATCTTGTTTAGGATTTGCTCCATATGATTTAAGAAATGAAACAATGTCTAAATAGCTGCTTCCGTCATCTGCATTTGCTCCGTCTGTTTTGCCGAGCATAGTCATTGCAGAAGAAAAATGAATTCTTTTTTTACCGTCTCTGTCAAAGCGTTTTACTAAAAAAGTACTGCCTAATTTAGAAAATGTTTCAAGTTTCGACTCAGGCACATTAAGACCGCACAATTTTGCTAAATCATGAGTGACTTTTTCCCAAGCACCAATATTACATTCATCATTTTTTGACGGAAACTTGGCTATCCAAAGACTGCCGTCAGGTGCTTCAATATTTGCCTTTGGTCGTGCACCGCCGAGTGATGAACCGGGTTTTATCAGTTGTTTTAGCCATTTATCATTTAAAAAATCTTCATCAATTTCATAATTTCGTGAAGCTTCTTCAAGTGTTCTCAGTGTTGTCCATGGCGGTGCCGCTACATCAGAATCATTAGATAAAAACTCCCCGTCTTTATCAGTTTTAAATCGCAAAGCTCCCATTCGTGTTTCGTCATAAACACCAAGTAAATAATCGCTTGTGTGAAGCTCTCGTGGCTTTCTTTTTTCTCTGTCGGCTTGAATTCTTTCTCGCCTATTTATCAAAGCTCTGCCCCATCTGTCAGGACAAGAATCGGCAAAAACACCAAACTCATTATTTGACGGAAATTGTCTGCCTGAATAAAAGAAAATATCGGGGTCAAGCTGATAAGAGAATTTCGTTTCTTTCAACCATTCGTCAGAATATTCAAATGAATAATGCTCATTTCTTTTTGCGGTGTTAACAAACAAAGTGCCCATAAATCTCGACTCAGAAGAACTGAAACATTCATAAACATAAATTTCCATAATTTATTTCTCCTTGTTTGAAGCTCTTTTTTTAGTTGAAATATTCAAATCTTGAAGCGTTCTGCCAAACTCATCATCTTTTGCAACTTTTAGCAAATCTCTGTCCATATTATTAAGTGCGTGAAGAACGGCAGCGTAATTTCCTATTGCAACAGACGGACTGCCTTTTTCAATATTCCAAAGAGTTGCTCTGCTGATATTCGCTCTTTCGGCAACTAACTCAGCCGATATATCTCTTCTCAAGCGAGCCATTTTAATTTGTTCGCCCATCGTTTCTAATATTTCCATAGTTTGAGGTAATAATTCAATGGATTTCTTTCCCATAATATCGCTCCTTATGTTTAATATTATAAACACAAAATGAAATAATGTCAATATTATTAAACATAGTTTCTGATTTTATGATGTGATTATGCTCTTTTATGCAAAATTGTAAATAATAGTATTTTGTTGTTTAATATCACCTTGTGTGCCGATTGTTGACTGTTTTCTAAGTGAATCAGATAAACAGACGAACTGATGATGTTTCTGCAAATTTGACACATTTGTAGCCACTGTATGGACATTAATGCTTTGCATTACGCATAGCACAGTTTCTATCATCAAATGGATATTGCCAATGACGTAACATATAAAGAAATCGGATTGTAAAATTAACACTCGCAGATGTTCTTGAACCATACTTACCCCGCTACATATTCTACACCGATTATTGGGCTGCAGGCGTACCGCTGAATGTTGCAGAAAGTATTTGCTGATGGATATCTTTGCATTTCTAATGGATAAACAATATGAAAAAGCAAAAATTAAAGGGAATGCATAAAAACAGGCTGAAAGTAAAACTTTCAGCCTTATGGCAGAGATATACGATCTGTCAAGTCACGATAGTATTTGCTTCGCAAATTTCCATCTTAAAAATTTGAAATCAATATTACGGGTTTATAATATAAATAAACCCGTAATATTGATTCGAGCCTTAGATGACGTAGTCAGAGTTGAAGAATGGTAATTAGTTGAGCAATTTCAGTAGTTTTGGGACTTCTGCATCTTGAAAAAGTTTCTGAACTGTTAGTTCTATTTATAATATACCGCTATAGGATGAATTACACAGAGGTTTTGTTCTTTTGAAGGCAAAATACTTCTAAGAGTTTCGTTAACCATATATTGAAGAGTTGAAAACACATCGTCGTTGTCTACTGGCTTTGTGTCGACACCAATTATATTGGTAATCATTCCGACGCAAGTCATTTCTCCGCCGTACCGGAATCCTATAGTTTCAGGATCAATTCTAAAATACTTATCGTCAAATGGAATAAGATAACCATCATAAGAAATCAGCATTTTGGAACAAGGCAAGATTTTTTCAATCATAGACATTGCATCACGCATGTCATTATATTTTTTTTCGCTTTCCTTAATGGCGTCCCTTTTTATCTGCTTTATACTGTTTTTGCTGTTCTTGTTTTGTTGGGAATTCGGAATAACGGATACCTTTTCGTCTACCTTTTTCTCAATAGTTTCAATTGTTTGCTTTTTCATATAATCAATCAAACCGTCTTCGCTAAACAAATTAGTTAAATAATCCAAGTCAACAAAAGTGAAAACCCTAGTGATTTCAATATAATTTCCACATTCATCAAACGAATGATCAATATTAGCGTTGTGGGGATTAATATGTTCATATGCTATATTAAAAGCGGCATCGTGAAGAGATTTTGATGCTATTTCTCGTGATGCTGATCCTTGTGTATCTGTTGAATTCCAGCCACCACTAATTGCCAGTTTTGTTTCAGCTTCGAACAAGCTCAATATTTTCGCTTTGATTCCGGTACTTGCTTCGGTTTCAACAGAATCGCTTTTTGAAGTGGAATCGTTATGTGTTGTTTCTCTAGAAAATTCATTGATTAGTCCTTTCTCTGCTTGGGCAATTATTGAATTTACAATATCTGTATCCAAATATAAAAATTGTTTCATAGTTAACCTCCTTGTTGTTCTTTAATAATATTTTATCATTGTTTTATTATTATATCAAGGTGTGCATGTTTCTGGTCCAAAAAATGACACCTTTTCAAATCGAAGTGAGTTTCTTTTTTTAATAATCATATTTTTTATTCATAAATCTTTCAGCTTGCTCTTTGAAATTCAAAGCGAACGAAATTCCTTTAGCAAATGCGTCAATGCAATACTCATCATTGAACTGCACGATATACTTAAACACATCATCGTCATAATCCATTTCGGGATAATTTGGATTGGTCTGTCTGATGACACCTAAAATTTCGTCCTTCATTTTTCGTTGAGCATGGTTAAGTAATTCATATCTTGGATTGTCAAGAGGGTTCGCTCTCGAAATCACAAGCTCATATACCATTTTAAGTTCGGTCATCTCTTTCATATCCTCACCACCTTTCGTTTTAGGTTGCGGTGATGTTAACTCTGTTTGAATTTGAATTCAAGTTATTTTTTCATCTGCATGGGGTCTTGACAGAAAATTATGAATTTGCTAATATGAAAACGGAGAGAAAATTCAATAAAACTATGATGAACCTATATGCATTTTTATTTTGAGATGCGTATAGGTTTTTTATTTTTATTTTTAGAAAGGGGAATGAAAAATGCTATATCAAAAAATTCCAAGCGGAAGATTTTGGATTATGCCAAATGACTTTTTTGAAAAATATAAATTGAACAGTCGTGACTTTATGGTCTATTGTTTTTTGGTTTCTAAAAAAGATAAAAAAGGAAAAAGTTATTGGTCAATAAGAAGAATGGCTGAGCAATGCAATATGAGTTACGAAAGTGTAAGACGAGCAATAAAATCTCTTGAAAATCAATGCTTGATTGATGTTGAACGCTGCTCTGTCAATGGTAAAAAAATTCAAATATTTATACTGTGCATCGGTTGATTTGATTTTGCTTTCTACTTTTGCATTTTTGATGCATAAACAATATAAAAGCCCGGAATGAAAAAAGTGAATGAAAAAAACGATGATTTTTTAATGAAAATCTGCGGCTTTTGGATCCGATTGCGGAGAACGAGATTTACAGCCGCTTCAATTCCTTTGTGCAAAGCAAAACGGCCATTTACATTTCGCATCGGCTGTCCAGCTGCGTCTTTTGCGATACCATCGCCGTGTTTGATCACGCAAGGCTGGTGGAAAGCGGCACGCATACAGCGCTTTTGGCTGCCGACGGCCAATATGCAGCGCTGTGGAACGCGCAGGCAAAGTATTATGTGTAGCCTGCAGCAGCACAACAATGCCGCTCCCGGCGAAAACGAAAAAATGAAGGAAAAAGCAAAAAACAGACATCCGTGTGGATGTCTGTTTTTTTTTGCAAAATGTGGCAGCGGTTTTATTGACATCCGTCCAAAAATGTGATTTGATATACACAGAGCGCTTTGGTATTGTAAAGACAGCCGGGGCGCGCACAAAACAGCTTCAGATTGCAAAATGACATTTTGCGACAATGTTATGCTTTTGACAGTAGGAGGAGATTTTTATGAATAGAAAGAATATAGGTATAGCTTTTGGCGCGCTTTGTGGGCTGGCAGCTTTAACTGCAACGGCAGCGGAAATATTCTATGATATCTCAATCAACACGAAATCGCCTATCCATATGAGCAAACTCAACAACTTGGTTCAAAAAGCCACGAATACTGCCGGCAATGAAGAGGAAGCAAGTGCAAAATACAGCGGTATGACAGGCACGCCGGAAATTAAAGAATGGTATGCTACACACGGAGAGGATGTGTATATTCTGTCTGATTCGCTGCGCCTGCACGGAAAACGGTTCAAAAATACCGGCACAAAATATGTTCTCGTATGCCACGGCTACACAAGCAAGGCCAAGCATATGGCCGGATTTATTCATAAATTTTACACGCTTGGTTATAATGTTTTGGCAGTAGATGCAAGAGCCCACGGCGACAGCGAGGGAACAAAAATCGGTATGGGCTGGCCGGAGCGTGTGGATATTATAAAGTGGATAAACCGGATCCTTTCATGGGAGCCGAACGCCCGGATCGTTCTGCATGGTGTATCCATGGGGGCGGCAACGGTTTTGATGGCGTCAGGTGAAGATTTACCCGGAAATGTGAAGGCTGTTATTGCAGATTGCGGCTACACGTCGGAATGGGATGAGTTCCAACGGGAGGCGGATGCCCTGCATATTCCGTGGTTCCCCGTGCTCAACGCCACATCGGTATTGTCAAAGATTCGTGACGGGTATGATTTTAAGCAGGCCAGCGCCCTTGCGCAGGTGAAAAAGAGCCGCATACCAACGCTGTTTATTCACGGCTCGTCGGATGAGCTTGTGCCGTACAGTATGCTGGGCGAATTGTATGCGGCTGCAGCCTGCGAAAAAGAGGAACTTACCGTAGAAGGCGCAGGCCATGCGCTCTCGTCTTCTGTTGCGCCCACGCTGTATTGGCGTACAGTCGAGGATTTTATCGCAAAGTATTTAGATAGGTAAGCTAAATTTATTTGCCATTTATGCGGAAATGTGTAAATATAAACGCCCGGGAGATGCGGTTCGTTATGGAGGATGCGCCGGCGTTTGGCGCTAGGATTGTCGCCGATTTGACAGGTAAATAGGACTCCACGCAGCGACGCACCAAACGGTGCGTCGCTTTTGCATCCTGTGTGCTAATGCTGTGTTGCAAAAGACGGTCGGGTGTGGTACACTTGTATTAGAATTCTATGCATTTTTGCAAAAGGGGAGGGTGCCTGTGTCTGCCAACCGTAAGGGCTTGTCTGTAACGGAACGCCATGTGCTGCGCAGTGTGGCCATTGCCGTCTTGTTTGTGCTGTCCGGCGTGTTAGGGCATATTCCCGTGCCGTTGTCTTATGTAAAAACTCTTATGGAATGGGCAGGGTACAGCATTGTCCTGCCGACTGTGTACGAGAACAAGCACAGACCAATCACTGATGATGAACGCCGAATGATACTTGAAACCATACCAAAGCACTATGCCGGAACAATGGTGCTTACAATGTTATGCTGCGGACTTAGACCGATAGAAATCCGAAGAATGAAGTGGGATTGGACAGATTTTGAAAACGCAATTCTGACAGTCGGCAAATCCAAAACGGAAGCAGGAACAGGACGAAAGATACCAATTCCGCCTGTACTTTTAGATGCATTAAAGAAACATAAAGCAAAAGAACTCAACAACGAATATGTATTCGTAAAGTACGAAAAGCACACACGAATGGATGACAATGCCTTTTATCAAAGCTGGAAAAACTTTGTAAAAGAAATGGACTTGGCAAACGGAGCTCACTTGTATCGCAATCAAGTAAAGAACTCAATCATAGCACCCGACTTCGAGCCATACCTACTTCGCCACACTTTCTGCACCGACTGTCAAGCAGCCGGAGTACCAATCAATGTGGCAAAAGAATGGATGGGGCACTCTGACATATCGGTAACCGCAAAAATCTACACGCATATGGTAGATGAAGTATTCGAGCAGAACCGAATGAGAATGGCTCAATATGCAGTAACCAAATCCCAACAAGTTGAAAGCCTAACCGCAACAAACTGATATGCAAAAGAATAAAAGGATAGTCGAGAAATAAACTCGGCTATCCTTCATCATTTGATATTACTGTATTAATATTTCAAAATTACAGTTTTGCAATTGTCACAAATTGAAAAGACGTCCATTACACTATCGGAAAATCAGCAAGGAAGTTTCATAGTAACCTT
>ERZ857969.5346-NODE-5346-length-10105-cov-3.213433_pt1 | contig 10105 bp, 9 predicted proteins | sample MGYA00519864_ERZ857969 | MGnify/ENA primary metagenome ERZ857969 (study PRJEB31778, sample SAMEA3449382) | human gut metagenome | biome: human gut; feature: human-associated habitat; material: faeces | place: United Kingdom | collected 2010/2012 ... | reverse complement strand
CCCCGGCCTGTTCGCAGCAGGTGAGGTGACCGGTGGTGTCCACGGTGCAAACCGTCTGGGCGGCACTGCTGTCTCTGACTTCGTTGTCTTTGGCCGCATTGCAGGCGCAGCTGCAAGCAAGTACGCTGCATGAAACGCCTGAAAAGCTGGCAGAAAAATCTGATCTTTGCGGCCGTGGTGCTGGCCGCGGCAGCACTCCTGTTCGTGCTGTACCGCGCCAACGCCCCCAAAGCGGAGCCGCTGGTGGCCGTGGTCGATTTCGGCGACGGCATCACCGAAACGATCCCGCTGGACGAGGACCACGATTATCTGTATGATGTGGGCGATTACATCGTGCATCTGCAGGTAAAGGATGGGGCCATCGCCTTCCTCGACAGTCAGTGTCCGGACCATGTGTGCGAGCAATTCGGCTGGCTGAGCGAGCAGGATGCCTGGGCCGCCTGTGTCCCCGCCGGGGTCTATGTAACGGTGCAGGCCGCAGAAACAGAATAAAACAAAGAGGCCGCCGTGCAGGAGATGATCCTGCACGGCGGCCTTGTTGTATAGGGAAAAATGTTATTTCACGTATTTGCCCTCGCAGATATTCTTGCAGCAGGCGCTGATGGGGAACCAGCAGCAGTCCCGGCAGATATCGGCCAGCATCTCGGGGGTGGCTTTGGCATCGATCTCCCGGATAAGGGCCTGGTAGTCGTATTCTTTTTCCTCCAGCCCGAAATACTCCACGGTCTTGCGGTCGTACCGCTTGACCTTTTCCTGTGTGTCGCACAGGTCGGTGCCCAGCTTGTTGGGGCAGCAGGAACAGAGGGTGTCGGTGGAGAAGGTGAGCTGGATCTTCGTCCCGGGCACCTCCCGCAGCTGGTGGACGACATCGTTCATGTGCTCCACAAAGGCTTCGCTGTAGCCATGGCCGGAGTAGCCCTGAGTGCAGAGCAGGTGATGCGGGCGCAGTACGATGCTCATGCCTTTTTTACCCCCGGGATCCGCTTCCGGATGTTCAGGCCCAGCACGCAGGCCAGCACAGCCTTGATGATGGCGGTGGGGATGAAGGGAAGAACGCAGGCGGAAACGGCCACAGACACGGTGCTGTGGGCGACGATCACGAACAGGATGACACCCACGATATAGTTGACCACAGTGCCCACGACAACCGCCACGGGGAAAGCACCCTTGAAAGCATCCCTGTGCTCCACGCCCAGGCCGATGATGTAGGCCATGATGGGGAAGGAGATCAGGAAGCCGCCGGTGGGGCCGACAAACTTGTCGATGCCGCCGGAGAAGTTGGCCAGCACCGGCACGCCCACAGCACCCAGCAGCAGGTAAACAAGCGTGGCAATGGCGGACAGCTTGGAGCCCAGCACCACGGCCGCCAGCGTGATGGCGAAGGTCTGCATGGTCATGGGCACACCCAGCGGCATGGGGATGGAGATCTGTGCCATCACGGCGATGACGGCGGCAAACAGGCCCGCGTAGCAGATATCGCGCACCGAGAACTTACTGTTCTGATTCATAGAAAAAATCCTCCTCTGGTTTGGTACAAACAACGTCCCGATTAAACCAGAAAGCGGCGGACAGGTCAACTTGCGATTTGCACAAAGGTTTACAATCTGTGAAAATTTGCTGAAAAGCGTTCAAACGAAATTTGGACGCTTGTGTATCCGGGCAAAATGCGATACACTACACCTATACATAGGAAAGGAATCTGACAGGCCGCCCCCGGCGGGCCTGAATCTGATAGGAGGAACATGATGATCTGGAATAAGAAGAAGGACGGCGCGGAGAACCCGGGTGCGGAAACGCCTGCGGCACAGACAACCAAGGCCCCGGTGCTGTTCTTGCAGAAGAACTGGAAATGGCTCGTGCCGGTGGTCTGTGTGGTGATCGCGGGCGGTGTGTTTTTGCTCAAGCCCAAGAGCGCCAGCACCACAGCCGTGGACCCCAGCTATCTGGAAGCCAGCCCTGAAGTGCGGGATGTCTCCAACACCCTGAGCGGCACCGGTACCCTGAACCCTGCCAACACCTACACCGTGAAATCTCTGGTGGAAGGCAAGGTGCTCACCGGCGAGTTTGAGGAGGGCGACGTGCTGGATGAGGGGAGCATCCTCTACACGCTGGACAGCTCGGACGCTTCCACCAATTTTGAAAAGGCCGAGATCGCCATGCAGCAGGCACAGCGCAGCTATGACAAGGTGGTGGACCGCCAGTATGTGCGTGCCGAGGTGGATGGCACCGTGAGCACCCTGAAGGTCGCCAAGGGCGACGAGGTGACCAGCGGGCAGGAGGTCGCCATCATCCGCGACAGCTCCAAAATGCTGCTGACGCTGGAATTCCCCGCTGCCGATGCCGCCAATTTCAGCGTGGGCCAGACCGCCCAGGTGACGCTGGACGGCACCTTTGAGCAGCTGGACGGCACCGTGACCAGCGTGACCGGAACGGATGCCCTGAGCACCGGCAACCTGCTCACCCGCACCGTGACCATTGCCGTGCGGAACGCGGGCGGCCTGACCACCGCGCAGGCGGCCACCGCCTCCATCAACGGGGTCAGCTCCATCGGTTCTGCCACCTTTGGCTATCAGGCGGAGCGTACCCTGACCGCACAGGCTGCAGGCACTGTGACCTCCATCCATGTGCAGGAGGGCCAGACCGTTGCCGAGAACGATATTCTGATCGAGCTGAGCGGCGATGACCTGACCGAGAGCATCCAGTCTGCCTCTGAGACCCTGCGCAGCGCTGAGATCTCCCTGCAGAACCTGCAGGATACCATGGCCAACTATACCGTCACCTCTCCCATCAGCGGCACCATCATTGAAAAGGATGCCAAGGTGGGCGATGCGGTCAAATCCGGCGATACCCTCTGCGTCATCTACGACCTGAGCTATCTGGAAATGGTCATCAACGTGGACGAACTGCAGATCAGCTCCCTGTCTGTGGGCCAGAAAGTGCAGATCACGGCCGATGCCGTGCAGGATAAGAACTATGTGGGCACTGTGACCCGCGTCTCCATGAAGGGCGCTTCCAACGGCGGTACCACCACCTACCCGGTGACCATCCGCATTGACGAGACCGACGGCCTGCGCCCCGGCATGAACGCCAACGCTGAGATCGTGGTGGCTGAGGCTGCCAATGCCCTGACCGTGCCCAATGCGGCCATCGTCCGGGGCGGCTATGTGCTGGTGACCCAGGATTCCCCCAGCGCTTCCAAGGCGGATACCACCATGGAGGCACCCGAGGGCTTTGTCTATGTGGCCGTCAAGACCGGTGTCAGCGATGATGATTACACCCAGATCGTCAGCGGCATCCAGGAGGGGGACACCATTGGTTACGACCCCAACTCGGTCAGCAGCGACAGCTACTACGATGACGGTGGCAGCAGCATGATGATCTTCTGATGGGAGGATGGAATGAGCGCTCTGATCGAATTTGATGCGGTCTGCAAGTATTACCAGATGGGCGACACCACGGTAAAAGCCGCCGACCACATCACCATGAAAATAGAAAAAGGCGAGTTTGTTGCCATTGTGGGCCAGTCCGGCTCCGGCAAGTCCACCTGCATGAACATCATCGGCTGTCTGGATGTGCCCACGGCGGGCACCTACCGGCTGAACGGCCGGGATGTGGGCAAGATGAGCCGGAACGAGTTGGCCTCCATCCGCAACGAGATGCTGGGGTTCATCTTCCAGCAGTATAATCTTCTGCCCAAATTAAACTTACTGGAAAACGTGGAGGTGCCGCTGGTCTATGCGGGCATCCCCCGCGCCGAGCGCCACCGCCGGGCCCGCGAGGTGCTGGAGCAGGTGGGGCTGGGCGATAAGCTGAAAAACAAGCCCAACCAGCTTTCGGGCGGCCAGCAGCAGCGCGTATCCATCGCGCGGGCGCTGGTGCGCAACCCGGCGATCATTCTGGCTGATGAGCCCACCGGCGCGCTGGACAGCCACACCGGCCGCGAGGTGCTGGGAATGCTGCAGCAGCTCCACCGGCAGGGCAACACCGTGGTGCTCATCACCCACGACAACTCCATTGCCGTGCAGGCCCAGCGCATCATCCGGCTGGAGGATGGCCGCGTGGTCTACGACGGCGATGCCCGGGCACCGGAGGCCATCGTTCAGCCGACACTGAACTTTGAACCGGCAGAACAGGAGGGGGACGCATGATCTACGAGACCTTCCGCGAAGCAGTCAAGAATATCTGGAGCAACAAGTTCCGCACCGTTCTGACCATGCTGGGCATCATCATCGGTGTCATGGCGGTCATCGTCATCGTGGGCTTGGGCAATGGCATGACCCAGAGCATCAAGGACAGCTTTTCTGAGATGGGGACCAATGTCCTCAGTGTCCAGATCACGGGCCGCGGCTCCCGCACTGTGACAGTGCAGCAGCTGTACGATATCGTGGACAGCCACCCGGAGGTGTTCACTGGCATGTCGCCCACCACCACGCTGGACAGTACCGTGAAGGTGGATACCACCACCTATGGCTATACGAGCGTCAAGGGCGTGAGTGAGACCTACCTGGATATGATGGGGCGCACGCTGGCCCAGGGCAGGGGCCTGACCTATGTGGACATCACGGACAATAAAAAAGTCTGCGTGGTGGGCGATTACATTGCCCGCGCGGCCTACGGCGGCAACGCCATCGGCCAGACCATCAAGATCGGCAGTGAGAGATTTACCATCGTGGGCGTGCTGAAAGCCAATGTCAGCAGTACGACCGATCAGGAGGGCACCGACGATGACATGATCTTTGTGCCCTATACCACCGCCCAGCGCATCAGCAAGACCAGCGCCAGCTCCTATGGCGTGGTTCTGGTGAGCGATGAACTTGCCGATGAGGGCAAGAATCTTCTGGTAGTAGGGATCGAATCCATCCTCCACGCGGAGGACGGCTATTTCATCACCAGCCTGAGCGAGATGCTGGAGACCATGACCAGCATGATCAACATGGTGGTGGCGATCCTGACCGCCATTGCAGCCATCTCCCTGCTGGTGGGCGGCATCGGCATTATGAACATTATGATGGTGTCCGTCACCGAGCGCACCCGGGAGATCGGCATTCGCAAGGCGCTGGGTGCCAAGGAACGCAGCATTCTGGGCCTGTTCGTCACTGAAGCAGCCACCACCTCCGCGCTGGGCGGGCTGCTTGGCATTGCACTGGGCTATCTGTTCAGCGCTCTGGCCAACCGGGTGCTTCCGCTGCTGGTGTCGGATATGGACCTGACGGTGGCCCCCTCCATGACCTCGGTGCTGGTGGCCTTTGGCATCTCGGTGGGCATCGGTGTGCTGTTCGGCTACCTGCCCGCCAAGCGCGCCGCAAGGCTGAACCCCATTGAAGCATTGAGATATGATTAAACCTCTCACCGCTTCGGTCTGGCTTCGCCAGCGCCTTGCGGAGCTCCCCTGGCAGGGGAGCCTGGAATAGAGGAAACACGATCTTAAGGAGAATCTTCCATGAAAAAAAGAATCCTTTCCCTTTTACTGGCGGTGAGCATCGCCTGCTCGATGCTGGTGGTGCCGGCAAATGCCGCTGCCAGCAATGCGGCGGTGCAGACTGCCGTGACGCTGGGCGGCTTGACCAGCGAACAGGCCTCCGCCCTGAGCACCGCCCTGACCCGGGGCCAGCTGGCAAAGCTGCTGGTGGCATTCTCGGCCTACCGGGAGAGCGCCGCCACGCAGGGGAACACCGGCACCCTGTTCACCGATGTGGACAGCGGGAACGAATATGCCCCCTATATCCGCATTGCCGTCCAGCAGGGGTGGCTCAGCGGCTACACCGACGGCTCTTTCCGGCCCGATAACGGCGTGACGCTGGAAGAGGCCTGCACCGCCGCCCTCAAGCTGCTGGGCTATGATGTTACCACCCTGAGCGGCAGCTTCCCGGCGGCACAGCTCAACAAGGCCGGCAGTCTGGGCCTGCGGGCCGGGCTGAGCGCCGTGCAGGGGCAGGGCCTGACCCTGGAAGATGCCGCTGTGCTCTTCTATAATGCCCTGACGGCCAGCACCGCTGAAAACCAGACCTATGCCGCCACGCTGGGCTTTACCGTGACGGATGGCCGGATCGACCTGTCCTCAGTGCTGCTCAGCAGTGTGGAGGGCCCCTTTGTGGCCGATGGCACCACCCAGCTGCCCTTTGCCCCGGCGGCGGTCTACCGCAATGATACCGTGGCCACAGATGCCGCTCTGAACGCCTACGATGTCTACTATTACAGCGCCAGCGCCAGAACGGTCTGGATCTACTCCCGCAAGGCGGCGGGCCGCATCACGGTGGTCTCGCCCAGCGCCAGCGCCCCCACCAGTGTGACGGTGGCAGGCACCAGCTACACGCTGGCTTCCTCGGCAGCGGCATCGGTCCTCTCATCTCTCAACGGCGGCGGAGTGGGGCAGGTGGTCACCCTGCTGTTGGGCATGAACAACGAGGTGGTGGCCGTTCTGACCGGCGAGGAAGCCGACAGCGTGTTCTATGGCGTGGCGCAGACTTCTTCCCGCAGCCTGACCGAAGAAAACGGCGCGGATGTGCTCCAAAGCGTGCAGGTGGCCTGCACCGATGGCGTGACCCGAACCGTGAATGTGGACAAGAGCCTGAACTTTCCCACCGGCTGGCTGGTGAAGATCACCGTCAACGCCGACGGTGAGAACGTGGAGACCCTGAGCGGCCGATCGGTCAGCGGCACCATCCGTGCGGACGGCACCGCGCTGGGCGATGCGGCCCTTGCTTCGGATGTGGAGATCCTGGATACGACAGCGGAGGGGTTGGCTGGGACAGTAAGTCCCAGCCGCCTATCGGGGGTGACACTTTCTGCCTCGGATGTCCGTTACTACACCGTGGATGAGAACGGTGCCATTGACCGGCTCATCCTGAACGATGCCACCGGTGACCTGTGGACCTACGGTGTGCTGGATGATGTGACCAACCTCATCAGCACCGCAGCCAGCTCCACCACGAACACCGGCTCCGGCTCGTCCACCTCCAACACCACCGGTTCCAGCGCCTCTGACCTTGTGGCCGGTGCGGTGGAAAGCGTGATGCCCTCCACCAGCACCCTGCTGTATGGGCTGGTCGATGGCAGCATCGGCAGCACCCTGTGGGAGAGCGTGACCAGCAGCACCGCCAGCCTGGCAAGCTATCTGCTCAAGATCGGTGCCAACAGCACCACGGGCGTGGTCAGCTCGGTGCTGGATTACCTGAGCAGCGGCGCGAACTATGTCTGCTACGTCAACGGTGAGCAGACTACCTATAAGACCAGCGTGAAGTATCCCGTGCTGGCGGGCGGCATCTCGGTGCGCAAGACTGCTTCCGGCAGTGTGGGCACTATGGCCCAGCTGCTCCCGGTCACGGTGGATCAGCTGGGGGCGGCCTCGGTGCGGAGCGGCTCCACCCGCTATGAGACTGCCGATGACATGCAGGTGTATCTGTGGTACAAGGGCAAGTATTACGCCACCACCCTTTCCCAGATCAACGCCGAGGATTACAGCCTCATCGGCTGGTACGATGCCCACGGCAGCGCGGCGGGCGGAAAGATCCGCGTTCTTGTGGCCGTGAAAAAAGACTGACCGCGTCTCCGGCAGGCTGTGAAATGGGACGAAATCCGGTCATAAAAAGGCAGTTAGGCGACATTTTTCACGATTTATCCATTGAAATTCTCCCCCGGGGATGATATGATAGACCTGTTCCTGTGCGGCAAAAGTCCGGGAACGAAATCTGAAGTGGGAGAATTTTGTACCAGATGCAGAAAAAGAAGCTTTATCAGCTGGCTGCGGCCATCGTTCTTGTGGTGGCCGTGGCAGCTGCTTTGATCCTGACAGGGATGCGGAAAAGCACCCCTGTGTCCGAGGCGCAGGCCAGCTCTGTGCCGTCCTCCGCTCTGTCCGGCGGGGAAGCTGAGGAACCCTCCAGCGCCGCCGCTTCCAGCGAGAGTGCCGTCAGCAGTGAGGTGACGGAAGAATCCCCGGTTTCGTCCTTTTTGGAACAGCTGGAAGAGGAACTTGGTATTTCCTCTTCGGAGACAGCTTCGTCCAGTGAGGTCTCCTCTGCCGCCAGCGCAGGCAAGGCGGACAGTGTGAGCTCCGCAGTGTCCGGTTCCAGTGCCGCACACTCGGTGCCCGCGTCCTCTGCGGCTTCCGGCAGCCATGCGGCCAGCAGCCAGGCCCCCGGCAGCAGCCATGCCTCCAGCAGCTCCGCTGCTTCGGAGAATGAGGTGGATGCCAAGATCGACAGCTACATCCGCCAGCTGCAGAACCTGAAGAGGCAGACGGAATCCAAGCTCTACGGCGTGATCTACGAAGCCTACAATGAGTATATCTCCCACCCGGTGGAGGAGCGCAATCTGGGGATGAAGGTCTCCATCGTGGTTTCTAAAACTGCCAAGCTGACCAGTGTTCAGGGCGAGTGTGACAAGGAGTTCAACGCCATCCTGAAAGAGCTGCGCCAGTACCTGCGGGACAATGGCCGTGACCAGAGCGTTGCGGATCAGGCAGAGCAGGAGTACAAAAAGATGAAGTCCGACCTGACCAGTGAGCTGACCGGCATTGTCTATAACAGTGCGGTGGGCAGCGGTGATGGCGGCAAATGGATCCAGGAACACATTGAGCATAAGCGCTGAAATAGAGAAGAGCCGTGCAGTTCAAACGCTGCACGGCTCTGCTTTTTTGTTACTGCACACGCTTTAACGCTGTGTTGATGAGATCGGCAAACTGCTCCAGACGTTCCCGGAGCTGGACGATGGAATCGATGTCGCTATCGGAAATGACACTGACGGGAGCCGAAAGGCTGTTGACACCGGCTTCCAGCGTGCCGCTCAGGGCTGCGTTGACACCGTGGGCGGGGATCTCCACATGCACATCCACGGGGATGGTGTCATCGAAGAGCAGGGACTTCAGCGGCAGGCCCACCACAAGGACAGCCGCGTCCTCCCCTTCAGACGGGAACTGATAGTAGGTGTAGTCCTTCTTGGCATAATCGGGGTGGACGACGCACTGGCGGCTGAGGGTCAGGGTGTAGCCGGACATCTCCTGCATGGCCACCTGCGTGTTGGGCACGCCGAGGATCTTTGCCAGCTGGGCCTGCGTGATGTAGTTGGGCAGAGACCACTCCGGCAGGAACGCACCCACCAGCGGCGCGCTGTCCGCGATGGAATCCCGCAGGGTGCGGTAGAGCCGCCCGGCATCGAAGTAGGTGTCGTTGGCATCGATATAGAGGTCGGTGAAAAAGTCGGTGCCGCCGGTCTCAGCGCGGGCAAGCCCGCCGGAGGGGTACAGGTACAATTGCAGCTGCCCCGGCGAATACAGCCCGGCCACATCGCCGGAGGTTGCACCCACCTGTTTCAGAATATTGTACAGGGCCGGGGTACTGGCACTGTCCTGTGCGGTGATGTTATAGCTGAACTCAAAGGCCGCACCCTTTTGTAAGGCACGGACTTTGCTGTTGACCAGACTGAAAAGGACCAGCGCAGCCACCAGACACACCGCCAGAATGCAGGCCACCACCGTGACTACGGCGCGGGAACGCTTTTTGGAAGATTTCATGGCAGAACCTCCTGTTCTCTTTATAAGGAATACGATCCAGAGCTTAAAAATCGTTCAAGTTGGCTTTGATTTTTTTCATAATTTATTTGCAGGCCGCCACAAAGGCATCAAAGATCCCCTGCATGGCGGGGTCGGCAGCGCTGAGCCACTCAGGGTGCCACTGCACGCCCAGGCAGAACTTCGCGTCCGGCTTCTCAATGCCCTCCACGATGCCGTCCTCGCTCAGGGCCGACAGCACAAGGCCGGGGGCGACCTTGTCCACCGCCTGATGGTGCTGGCTGTTGACCAGAACGGTATCCTGCCCCAGAATGCGGGAGAGCAAGGTGTCCCGCCGCACGGTGACGGTGTGGATCTTGCCCCAATGGTCGTTGTGGGGGACGTGCTCAAAGGGTTTGATGTCCTGATACAGATCGCCGCCCAGCGCAACATTCATCAGCTGGATGCCCCGGCAGATGGCCAGCACCAGCTTGTCGGCGGCAAGGAAGGCGCGCAGCAGCAGCGGCTCGGCGGTATCCCGCAGGACGTTGGGCTCGCCGCAGGCGGGGATGCGCTCCTGTCCATAGAATTTGGGGTCGATATCGCCGCCGCCCGGCA
>ERZ857969.5338-NODE-5338-length-10122-cov-3.224496_pt1 | contig 10122 bp, 10 predicted proteins | sample MGYA00519864_ERZ857969 | MGnify/ENA primary metagenome ERZ857969 (study PRJEB31778, sample SAMEA3449382) | human gut metagenome | biome: human gut; feature: human-associated habitat; material: faeces | place: United Kingdom | collected 2010/2012 ... | reverse complement strand
GGCTTTCGCGAGGGTCAGCTGACCCTCGTGAACTATAGCCGAAGTTAGCGGCTAGCTTAAAGTTGCCCTGCCCACGTCGTGCCACCCTGGCTCCGCCTTCCTCTTGCGTCCGTACAGGTACAAAAAAACTAAAAAAGAAGCCAACCTTAAAAAATAAAAGGTCGACTTCTAAATTTCGATTTCTCAACACTTACGACAGTGCACCCACGTGCTTCTTAATAGCCTCAAAACTCTCCTTACTGATCACGTGTTCCATCTTACAGGCGTCTTCTGTTGCAATCTCTTCCGGTACCCCCAGATGCATCAGCCAGGAAGAGAGCAGCTCGTGCCGCTCATAAATCATGTCTGCAATCTCTTTCCCGGATTCGGTAAGATATATGAATCCGGCATCAGTGACTGTGATATGCTGATGTTCTCTCAGGTGTTTCATTGCCACACTTACACTGGATTTTTTATAACCTAATTCAGTGGCGATATCTACGGAACGAACAACAGGAAGTTTTTTACTCAGTATCAGAATCGTCTCCAGATAATTTTCTGCTGATTCATTTTTTGCCATATTACAAACCCCCTTCATGAACAATTCCACTAAAAATGACTAAAAGAAAAGCAGCTGTCCAGAAGATCGTATCTGTGATACAAAACACTGAACAGTTACCATCAAGTATAGATTAGTATAGCATAACTATTACAAAAATTCAACTGACAAACATGTTTTTTCCATGGGCAAAAGTGTGAATAATGTTACTGTGAAAATACTTATTGAAAAAAATTTCCAACAAGTACTTGACATCTAATGGATATTAGCATATACTAACGCCAGTAAGGAACAACATTAATATGTTAGCAATAAAGAAAAGAGGTTGATATGATGCCGTTATCTATGGTAAAACCAGGAGAAACTAACACAATCAAAAAGGTTGGCGGAAAAGAAGAAACAAGAAAATTCCTTGAGAATCTTGGATTTGTAACTGGAGGAGAGGTTACGGTCGTATCTGAAATCGAGGGAAACCTGATCGTGAATGTGAAAGATTCACGTGTGGCCATCGGAAAAGATATGGCAAACCGTATCATGGTGTAAGCAGGCGGATTATCAAGGAAAGAGGGAGAATGTTATGAAAACTCTGAAAGAGATTGCTGTTGGACAGACAGTCACAGTAAAGAGATTGCATGGTGAAGGCCCTGTAAAAAGAAGAATCATGGACATGGGTATCACCAAAGGCGTAAGTGTATATGTGCGCAAAGTTGCACCGTTAGGTGATCCGGTGGAAGTAACCGTAAGAGGGTATGAATTATCTCTTCGTAAAGCCGATGCCGAAATGATTGAGGTTGAATAATTTTTTTGCCTGTGCGTTAGCGAAAGCTAATAAAAGATAGCGCAGACCAAAAATTAGTAGGAATGTATAACAACATTTCAACAAATAAGAAAAAGGAGCAAAAAAATGTCAGTGAAAATTGCATTAGCAGGTAATCCTAACTGCGGTAAGACAACATTGTTTAATGCGCTGACCGGTTCCAATCAGTTTGTAGGTAACTGGCCGGGCGTAACGGTGGAGAAAAAAGAAGGTAAGTTAAAAGGTCATAAAGATGTGACTATCATGGACTTACCGGGTATCTATTCCCTGTCTCCATACACTCTGGAAGAAGTCGTAGCCAGAAACTATCTGATCAATGAAAGACCGGATGCGATCATCAACATCGTAGATGGTACCAACATCGAACGTAACCTGTATCTGTCCACACAGATCATGGAACTGGGTATTCCGGTTGTTATGGCTGTCAACATGATGGACCTGGTAGAAAAAGCGGGTGACAAGATACATACTGACAAACTGAGCAAACTGTTAGGATGCGAGGTTGTGGAAATATCCGCACTGAAAGGTACCGGAATCCAGAAAGCAGCTGAGAAAGCAATAAGTCTTGCAGAGAGAAAGAACGAAGTTACACCGGTACATGAGTTCGACAGTAAAGTGGAAGATGCGATCACAGCTGTAGGAACCATGCTTGGCATGGATATCCCGGAAGCCCAGAAGAGATTCTTTGCGATCAAACTTCTGGAGAAGGACGACAAGATCAAAGAACAGATGAAATCTGTTCCGGATGTATCCGCTGAGATCAAAACTCTGGAAGATGCATTCGATGATGATACCGAAAGTATTATCACAAATGAAAGATATATATCTCCTCTATTATCGGAAAATGCGTAACAAAAGGTCAGAAGGGCGGAATGACCGTATCCGATAAGATCGACCGTATCGTAACTAACCGTTGGCTGGCACTGCCAATCTTCGCAGTAGTTATGTTTATTGTTTACTATGTATCTATTACAACAGTAGGTGGATTCCTGACAGACTGGACCAACGATGTTCTGTTCGGTGATATCATTCCTCCGGCAATTGAGAAAGCGCTGGTAGCTGTTAACTGTGCTGACTGGTTACAGGGACTGATCCTTGATGGTATCGTAGCCGGTGTTGGTGCTGTACTTGGTTTCGTACCGCAGATGCTGGTACTGTTCATCTTCCTGGCATTCCTGGAAGGCTGTGGATACATGGCCCGTGTAGCATTCATCATGGACCGTATCTTCCGTAAATTTGGTCTTTCCGGAAAATCTTTCATCCCGATGCTGATCGGTTCCGGTTGTGGTGTTCCTGGTATCATGGCATCCCGTACCATCGAGAGCGACAGAGACCGTAAGATGACAATCATGACAACAACCTTTGTTCCTTGTGGAGCAAAACTGCCGATCATCGCCCTGATCGCAGGTGCATTCTTTAATAACGCAGGATGGGTAGCATGGAGTGCTTACTTCGTAGGTGTTGCAGCGATCATCTGCTCCGGTATTATCTTAAAGAAAACAAAAATGTTCTCCGGAGAACCTGCTCCGTTCGTTATGGAGCTGCCGGCTTACCATATGCCAACCGTTGGCAATGTACTGAGAAGTATGTGGGAACGTGGCTGGTCATTTATTAAAAAAGCTGGTACAATTATTCTGTTATCTACCATCATTCTGTGGTTCCTGATGAGCTTCGGCTGGGTAGACGGAAAATTCGGTATGCTGGATGCAGAACAGTTGAATGACAGTATTCTGGCATCCATCGGTAACGTGATCGCTCCGATCTTTGCTCCTCTGGGCTGGACAAAAGCCGGTGAAGGATGGAAGATGGCAGTCGCTGCAATCACCGGTCTGATCGCAAAAGAAAACGTAGTAGCTACCTTCGGTATGCTGTTCGGTTTTGCAGAAGTTGCAGAAGATGGTTCTGAGATCTGGGGTAATCTGGCACAGGTTATGACTCCGATCGCAGCCTACGGATTCCTGGTATTCAACCTGTTATGTGCACCATGCTTCGCAGCAATGGGAGCTATCAAACGTGAGATGAATAATGCAAAATGGTTCTGGTTTGCAATCGGATATCAGTGTGGTCTTGCTTATATCGTATCCCTGTGTATCTATCAGTTTGGTACCCTGTTTACCGGTGGTGGATTCGGACTGTGGACAGTAGTTGCGGTTGTACTGCTGATTGCATTCCTGTACATGCTGTTCAGACCTTATAAAGAAAGTAAATCATTGAAAGTTGCGTAAGAAAAGTCTGATCTGACTTTAAGAAAGGAGACCTTTGCATGGGAACAGTAGTTGTTGGCGCGGTTCTGGTTGGTGTGGTAGCACTCATCGTCCGCAGCATGGTAAAAGATAAAAAGAACGGCAAATCACTGCAGTGCGGTGGTGACTGTGCACATTGCGGAGGACATTGCAGCCATTAAAGGTACTATTTGGAGGTGTTGACATTAATTGCAGAAAGAGCCAAAGAGTATCATAATTTCAAAATTAAGAGAGCGTGGCTGCCGGATCACCCGGCAGCGGCGCATCATCCTTGATATTATTCTGGATGAGGACTGCTCTTGTTGCAAGGAGATTTATTACAAAGCCTGCAAACAAGATTCCAGTATCGGAGCCGCAACCGTGTACCGCATGGTGAATACATTAGAAGAAATCGGAGTGATCAACCGGAAAAACATGTATAAATATACCGGCAGTGATATTGACGAAGAATTAGAATGTGTTCCCTGTTGCAGAATGGAACTGGATGACGGCACGGTGCTTCAGCTTTCTGACAGAAAGTTCCGTCAGGTACTGACCTGTGGACTGGAAAGCTGCGGTTATATGACCGGAAAAAGAATTGTAAAATACACGAACAATCCCGGACAGGCCTCCTAGCCCCGGGATTGTTTTGCTGTATTGAATAGCAGCAATTAATCAGGAAAAACGACATTAATTGAGAAAAATTATCATTAAAGAAGAAATAACTTGAAGATTATTTCTAAGGCGATATAATAGTTGATAAACAAAATTTTCATACACAAAGGAGAGAATATTATGGCAAACATTTTAAAAAATTTTGACGCAAAAAAAACAGGTATTTTCGCAGGTGGTGTACTGTTTGGCACTGCAGGAATCAAGATTCTTGCCAGCGATGATGCAAAAAAATTCTATGCAAACTGTACAGCAGCAGTGCTGCGTGCAAAATCCTGTGTAATGAAAGTGGTAACATCTGTTCAGGAAAATGCAGAAGATATTTATGCGGAAGCACAGCAGATCAACGAAGAACGTGAAGCAAAAAAAGCTGTTGTAGAAGATGAAGATACAGAAGAGACTGCAGAGACAGCAGAAGATTTTACAGAAGAATAAAACGCAAAACTCACACAAGGACAGTGTTATTCAATGAAATTTATAATCAAACATGAAATCAGGGGACGTATGCGTGTTCATCTTCTTCAGAATCGTATGACATTTGAGCAGGCAGATACGTTACTTTATTATCTGAGCAGCCAGAAACTGGTGACAGGAGTGAAAGTCCGTGAGAAAACACAGGATGCCACAATTAATTTTGTGGGAGACCGGGAAGAAGTAATCCGGGCACTGAAAGCCTTCCATTATGAGACAGCCAAAGTACCGGAGATTTATCTGAAAAATTCCGGCCGGGAACTGCAGAATGAGTACTGGGAAAAACTAGTCAATAAAGTGGTCATGCGTATGGGAAGCAAAATGTTTCTTCCGGTATCTGTCCGTTCCGTGATCACTGCAGTCAAATCGGTGAAATATCTGTGGCATGGAGTACGAACGATTGCTAAAGGGAAACTGGAAGTCCCGGTTCTGGATGCAACTGCGATTGGTGTATCCATTTTCCGCGGAGACTTTGAGACCGCAGGATCCACCATGTTTCTTCTGGGAATCGGAGAGATTCTGGAAGAGTGGACCCATAAAAAATCTGTGGATGATCTGGCAAGAAGCATGTCATTGCACGTATCCAGAGTATGGTTGATGAAAGACGGACAGGAGATTCTGGTTCCGTCAGATCAGATCCGGACAGGAGATGAGATCGTTGTTCATATGGGCAATGTGATTCCTTTTGACGGTGTGGTAACAGCCGGAGATGCTATGGTCAACCAGGCATCACTTACCGGAGAATCGGTTCCTGTTCAGAAGAATGCACAGAAATATGCATATGCCGGAACCGTGGTCGAAGAGGGCGAACTGACCATCTGTGTCAAGGAAGTCAACGGTGGAAGTAAGTTTGAAAAGATCGTTACCATGATCGAAGAGTCCGAAAAACTTAAGTCCAACGTGGAAGGAAAAGCAGAACATCTGGCAGACCGTCTGGTTCCGTATACACTGGCGGGTACCGGTCTGACCTATCTGCTCACACGAAATATGACAAAGACACTGGCGGTACTGATGGTAGATTTCTCCTGTGCGCTGAAACTGGCGATGCCGATCAGCGTGCTTTCGGCGATCCGGGAAGCCAGTCTGTATGATATCACGGTAAAAGGTGGCAAATTCCTGGAAGCGATCGCACAGGCCGATACCATCGTATTTGATAAGACCGGTACACTGACGAAAGCAGAACCAACAGTTGCTAAAATAGAGACCTTCTGTGAGCGCTCCGAAGAAGAACTGCTTCGTATCGCAGCCTGCCTGGAAGAACATTTTCCACATTCTATGGCGAAGGCTGTGGTTGATGCCGCCAAAAAGCGGAATATTTTCCACGAAGAGATGCATTCTAAAGTAGAATACATTGTTGCACATGGGATATCCACAATGATAGATGAACATAAAGTAATCATCGGAAGTGCTCATTTTGTCTTCGAAGATGAACATTGTGTGATTCCGGACGGCATGGAAGAAAAATTCGCAGTACTTCCGGAAGAGTATTCCCATCTGTATCTGGCTATTGACGGAAAACTGGCTGCGGTGATCTGTATCCATGATCCGATCCGTCAGGAAGCGTTCCCGGTGATCAATTCTCTGAAACGGGCGGGAATCAGCAAAGTAGTTATGATGACCGGAGACAGCGAACGTACCGCAAGAGCTGTAGCAGCACAGATTGGTGTAGATGAATATTATTCGGAAGTATTGCCGGAAGATAAAGCGGGATTTGTGGAACGTGAAAAAGCAGCAGGACGAAAAGTGATCATGATCGGTGACGGTATCAACGATTCACCGGCTCTGTCAGCTGCAGATGTGGGAATCGCTATCAGTGACGGTGCGGAGATTGCGCGTGAAATAGCAGATGTAACAATCGGTGCGGATAATCTTTACGAAATTGTTACATTAAAAGCAATCAGTAACGGGCTGATGAAACGGATCCACAAGAACTATCGTTCGATTATTTTGATTAATGCCGGACTGATCGCTCTTGGTGTGACCGGTATCATACAGCCAACCACTTCCGCATTGCTGCATAATACTTCTACGCTGGTTATAGGACTGAAGAGCATGCAGAACCTGATCGATTAAGCAAAAAAGGCTGTGAATAAAGGATAATCAATAAAAAGAGAACCGGGGAAAAGATCCGGTTCTCTTTTTTGATGAAAATTCTGTGCATCGCGAAGCGAGTTACTGGGAATGGAGTGAACAATAGCCATTCTGTGAACATTCTGCGAATTATGAGACATACTTCTTGCATTTGCTCCGGGAAAGTGGTAGTATATAAAAAGTAACGAAATTGTTACAAAGTCATTAAAAAACAAAGCAACAAAGGCAATAAAAAGAGAGGTTTTACATGAAAAAAAGAGTAGTATGTGCGTTTTTGGGACTTGTAATGATGGTTTCTCAGTCTTTTACGGTTTTTGCTGATACAGAATCAGATATCAGACAGCAGAAAGCCCAGGCAGAGAGCCAGTTAAGTCAGACAAATGATACCATTGCTTCTTTGTCTGAACAGCAGCAGCAGATCCAGTCGGAAATTAATGCTATGGATGCAGATATGGTAGATCTGATGATTCAGATTGATGCTACCAAAACAGACATTGCAAGTACAGAAGATGGAATTGCACAAAAAGAAGCAGATATTACGGAAAAAGAGGGAGAGATTGAGACAACTGCCGGTCAGCTGCAGGATGCAGAGGCAGATCGCGACAAGCAGTATGCGGATATGAAAAAACGTATCCAGTACATATATGAGAATGGTGGAAATGAAGCATGGCTGAATATGTTAAGCGGTGCGGACAGTATCACGTCTCTTCTGAATAAAGTGGAATATGCACAGAACATGCACGATTATGACAGAAAACAGCTGGAAGCTTTTAAAGAAGTGGTACAGCAGGTGTCTGATCTGAAGGCAGATCTGGAGAATCAGAAAGCGGATCTGGAGACACAAAAGAGTGACCTGGAGACACAGAAAGCATCCCTGGAAAGCCAGCAGGCAGATCTGCAGAGCCAGCAGGCAGACTTACAGGCACAGATGGATGAAAAGAAAGCAACCAGCAGTGATTACGAAGCCCAGATTGCAACAGCCCAGCAGCAGGCAAATGAGATCAGTAATTTGATCAGCCAGCAACAGGCGCAGCTGGATCAGATTGCAGAAGAAAAACGACAGGCTGAAGAAGAGGCGGCAAGACAGGCGGCGGCTGAGGAAGCAGCCCGTCAGCAGGCAGCGGCAGAAGAAGCAGCAAGACAGCAGGCAGCAGCCGAAGAAGCCAGCCGTCAGCAGGCAGCAGCGGCTAGCTCGACAAGTACTTCTTCCGGCAACAGTTCGGCTTCACAGAGCAGTGGAAACAGCAGAAACAACAGTACAACAAACAACAGTAATGCAGCAACAGGCAGCAGTACTGCAAGTTCCGGCAGTACAAGCACCAATAACAGTACTGCAAGTTCAGGTAGCAGTTCAGACAAAAGCAGTTCGACAGGCAGTTCCGGTTCCGTAAACAGCAGTGGAGCATCCGGCAGTTCTATCGTAGCATATGCAGATCAGTTTGTCGGTAATCCATACGTATGGGGTGGTAATTCCCTGACCAATGGTATTGATTGCTCTCATTTTGTATATCAGGTGCTGAAAAACACCGGTGCTTACAGTGGTGGTTATACCACATCAGCAGGATGGAGAAGCCTTGGTACAGCAGTTTCAAGTTTATCTGAAGCAAGAGCAGGTGATGTGATCTGTTATTCCGGACATGTGGCTATCTACGACGGAAATGGCGGAATCGTGGAAGCGAAAGGAACAAAATGGGGTATCACCCATGACAGAAGTGCAAATTGCAAGACAATCCTTGCGATTCGCCGCTTCACCTGACAAAAACATAGTTTTTGAGTTGCTATTATAAATAGGTAGAAACACAGCAAATGTATCAGCAAAACGGTTCATGTAATCAAGGGTTGATATACATTACAGCAAAAAGAAGAAAAGTGATCAGAATACAAGGTTCGGGTTGCTTTTCTTTTTTTACGTATTTTACTTGCATTTTCAAAATAACGTGATAGAATAGAAGATGAAAAATCAGCACTCGTAAAGAATGAGTGCTAACAAAAGAAGAACAAGGAGGAAACATAATGATTACATTGCCGATTTCTGACCTGTTGTTACTGCCAGGCGTGACATTTTTCTTTAAAAAAGATGTGTTTCCCAGTGGAGAGATAACAGCAGAATCTGTTGGAGAAGATATATTATTTATAATGGAAAAAGAAGAAAAGGAGCAGATGACACCGGATGATTTTTATCCCATTGGTGTGATTGGCACCATCGACAGCGTAGATGAAGAAGGAAATGTACGTGTCAAAGTGAGAGAACGGGTACAGATTTCTGATACTGAGATGGGAAAAGATGGTGTGATTACTGCAGATGCTTCGATTCTTCCGGATGTAGACGATTTTCCGAAAGAAGAAGAGAAAGCATTGTTTGAAAAGATGAAACAGGATATTCTTCGTTTTGTCAAAGGATTCCCATGGGGAGTCTGGGCCCGTGGGGTGATTTTGCACTGGAAGAACGTAGAAGAAATAGGATGTGCACTTTCTTCTTATTTTAATATCACATGGGAAGAGAAATATGGTATCATAGAGACAGATTCCAGAAGAGAACGATGCAAAAAAATTGAGGAAGCTGTTTATGAATTTATGGAGATATTCCATGTAGGCGAAGAAGCTGAAGAAGCACAGAAAGAGATTCATGAACAGGCATACCGGGAATCTGCGATTAAAAAACAGATCGAACTGCTGCAACAGCAGCTGGATGAGATGCATCCGGAGAATATATCGGATGTACGTAAATTTGAAACAAAGATTGCACAGTCCGGCATGAATGAAGAAGCCAGGAAAGAGGCTGAGAAAGTTTTGAACCGGATGAAACAGGAAGGAAAAGACAGTCATGAATATGGTATGCTGTATGACTACCTGGATTTTGTAACTTCACTTTCCTGGAAAACAAAAGAACAGTCGGAGATCAATCTGCAGGAAGCAGAGGAGATTCTGAATGATGGGGAGACCAGCGTGGAACAGCCGGACAGTGCAGATGCATCGGATACATCGAATCCTCAGGTAGAAATTGTTCTTCCGCAGAAAAACGTTTTTATACCGGTTTCAGAATTTCTTCCTGTTCAGGAGCGGGAAGAATTGCTTTCGCTCATTTCTCATGATGAGGTTTATCTTGTTCATATCAGGGACGATTCAGAAATGCAATATTCCATTTTTTTTAATCAGGCCCTGGAACAGAAGGATGTGTGCTTATATCGTTTTGATTCAGAAGAAAATAAAGTAGTGGATGCTGATTCGGTACAGGATGTAATGAGCTTTGATGAAAATAATAGGACTCTTGTACTGAATACAAAGGATTCCTCAGATTATGTTCTTGTGAT
>ERZ857969.5328-NODE-5328-length-10155-cov-2.759604_pt1 | contig 10155 bp, 9 predicted proteins | sample MGYA00519864_ERZ857969 | MGnify/ENA primary metagenome ERZ857969 (study PRJEB31778, sample SAMEA3449382) | human gut metagenome | biome: human gut; feature: human-associated habitat; material: faeces | place: United Kingdom | collected 2010/2012 ... | reverse complement strand
GCTGTATGGTTTATAATATTCAAAGTAAAAAATGTTTAATAAATATAACAAATGATACCTGTAATTTCTATTATTGTTGCTGTTTACAAAGCGGAATCCTGCTTGCGGCGTTGTGTAGACAGCCTGCTAGCACAGACTTTTCAAGACTATGAAATTTTGCTGATAGATGATGGGAGTCCCGATCGTTCCGGAGAAATTTGCGACGAGTATGCCCGGAAGGACAATCGTGTCCGTGTATTCCATAAAGAGAATGGTGGAGTAGCGTCCGCTCGACAGTGTGGAATGAACAATGCAAGAGGCGAGTACGTGATACACGCTGACCCAGATGACTGGGTGGAACCGAATATGCTGGAGGAACTATACGGAAAGGCAAAAGAAGAAAATGCAGATATGATAATTTGTGATGTATGGCGGGATACTTCCAAGAAATCTACTTATGTGAAGCAACGGTTATTTATATTAGAGCATTGTGTGATGCTAAAAGATGTGTTACAGCAGCTGCATGGCAGCTGCTGTAACAAGCTCGTTAAGCGAGCTTGTTACAGCAAATATGATGTGAATTTTCCGGAAGGGTTGTCATATGGAGAAGATACTTATGTCAGTGTATGCCTGTTGGCACATCCTATAAAGATGGCATATGTACCAAAAGCATTTTATCATTATGTCCAAAATGTAAATTACAGCTCGTTAACACGTCGTCCTGTGAAAATTTTGGTAGAGCAATGTGAAAAACTCTGCGATTTACTTCGTTGCAAATTATCAGAGAATCAATTTAAAGAAATTTATCCTGCTTTACGATATAGGCAAGCATGTGTTATCCTAACATCTGCAGGAGAAAACCCATATATCGTAACATTTAAAAAAGATTTTGAAGGTGTGAGAAAAGCTATTCTTCATCAAAACTTCTCTTTTAAGAGGAAGACTCTTTTTTGGATAGCATTCTATATATCACCTTATATTGCACGTTTTTTTTATACTTTTTGTCGTTAACTATTGTTGAATCTTATCATAAACAGTTAGCAATTTTATTAGTTTTATGTCTGATGTCTCAAGAATAGATACATATGGTGCAAAGCTGGTTTTACTGCCATATATGTTGGCAATAATTGGCAGTTGTTTGTATACCATTATATTGGGAGTGTATAACGGGGATTTCATACAACGTGATGTGTTATTTCCGTTACCTGCTTTGTTGGTTATAGCTGTATTGACTATCATTCCTTATATAGGTATATATGGATTGTATAAACGGTATAGGTCTAAAGAGACAGAAAATGTACCCGATAAGTTCAAGGTTGCGATAATTCGCAATATTACATGGCTTTTATTGTTGGTTCATATAGGTCTACTCTTTACTGGATATGGCCAAATGGGAACTTCGATAGAAATAGACGGCGGATTTTTTTCTTATATCCGTTCGGCTTTCTTCAAGTTGATGGTACGTCCATGGGTTATTGCTTATTTGCTGATTTCCAATAGCCGTAAAAATCTTGCTGTAACTGTTCTTTTGTTTTCTATTCACACGATTCTTGCTCATTCTTTAGGAGGGTTCTTTATTCTATTACTCATCTTATTGTTTAGGCAAGGCAAGAAGGTGAAATCTTTTGTGAAGCGAAATTTCTTGTTTGTATTAGCGATACTCTATTTGGTTCCGATTGTTGTCTCTTCCGCTTATAATGTTCGTGCACAATTAAGGGGACAAGGAGGGATGAGTGAAACTTCAAACATGGATATAATGGTTGGGAAATTATGTGGACGAATAAGTAGTTTTTCCAACAGTGCCTATATTTTACAGAACTCGTCACAAAATGTTTATGATTTGGAATTAATCCCCGATTTTTTTTACTTTTATGATACATTACATTATTGGGGATACAGACCTGAGTTTAAGAGTACTGGATTCTATGTGGAAGAGCAAATAAAGCATTCAAAATTAGAAAACAGTTCAACTATGCCTGGTGTCATAGGGGTTTTAATAATGTCATATGTTAAATCTCCTTACATATTTCTTTTTAACCTGTTTCTGATGACTTTTCTTCTTATTATAATATTTAATCTAACAAAGAGGATAGGATTTCCAAATGCTTCTGGAATTGCTTATATTTTAACAATAGAGTTTGCTACAAGTGGAGATATTTCAGCTCTTTCTAATACTATATATACCCTGCTGATAATATGGTTTACATTGTCTATATCAAACATAATAATATGGAAATGAAAAAGAAAAAGAAAGTACTTGTGTTATATCCATCGGGGAATTATCTATATCCTACGACAGGAGGAGAATTATATGATTCTTATCTTTTTAAAAGAATACTTTTTTCTGGACAGATAGATATGTCCTTTTTTACAAAGGATCATACTAGACACATTAATAAGTGGTTGTTGCCTGCATACATACTCTGGTCGTGTAGGAGAATCGGTTCATACGATGCTGTATTCTTAAATAGCAGTTGGTTTGCTCAATCTATTTGGTTGCTTTATTTTTTCAGAATATTTTATCCTAAGTTGAAAGTCTACGTTATTCATCATCATTTTCGGTATCAGGAAATGTCTGGAATAAAAAGACTATTACAATACATGTTGGAATGGCTGGGGCTGGGGGTGTCTTTCGCTGTTATAACTCCCAATCCATATACGCATTCCTTGATAAAGCAGATGAGACCAGATAGTCGTACTGTTTTTCTCGAAATGGCATTCAAGAAAGATGTTCCAACATCTTCTTGCTATGTGTTAAAACGGTTATTATTTGTTGGTACTGTATATCAACGGAAAGGACTTTTATATCTACTGGAGGCAATAGGACAGATGTCTGAAAAGGAAAGATCTGGGATTCATTTGGATATTGTGGGAGATCTTTCTTACAAAAAATACTATAAACGTCTGTTGTCTTTGGTTCACTTATATGGGTTGGAGGATGTTGTAACTTTTGTAGGACGTATATCAGATGAAGAATTGAAGTCATATTATTCTCGAGCATATTGTTTTGTATTTCCGTCTTTGTTGGAAGGTTATGGTATGGTGTTAATTGAAGCAATGTCTTACGGACTGCCAGTGATAGCGTTTGACAATTCAGCTATACCTTTTACAGTAAAAAATGATAGAAATGGCATATTAGTGAGGGATAAAAATATATTGGATCTTAAAAAATCCATTTTAAAACTATGTGTAGATACAGATTACCATCGGAAATTGTGTGATGGTGCTCTAGATACTTATCGCAATGCTCGTTCTCTTTCTGATTTGGATGTAGATATAGAAAATTTTGTAATAAAGGAACTAATAAACTAAATCAATATGGAAGTGATTCCGGAGTGTGAATATTTATTACTTATTATAGTTTACTTGGTGATAAACTCTCAATAAAGGGCTCATAGTTAAAAGTAATACATTCGTTACTTACAAAAAATAAAAATTATGTATAGCATCGAATATTTAGAACGATTTTTTTAGTATCAATCAGAGGTATCACCAAGTAGTGACTCTCTTAAGTCCTTTTGTGAAAAGAATAAAGTGCCCTGTAATATCTTTAAAAGTGGTATAAGGTTATTCGTGAAAGAATAGCCGAGGTAAAGGTTGACGCTAGGAGGATCCATCTTTCAGTAATTCTCCTCGTTCTTTCATTACTATAGATGAATATTTAATATCTAATAAATAAGTTGTAATGAATTCTATTAATATTATTAATATTCTAGGAGTTTATCCTCCGCCTTTAGGAGGTGTGTCTATTCATGTTAAGCGATTAATACATGGCTTAAATAAATATAGATTAATCTTTCTAATAAATTATGGATCTAAAGTGAAAGGTTTTGAATATATAGAAAATATACATTCATTGCCATTTTATATTTTTTCTTTATTGTGGAAGAGAAGAAGGATTATACATGTTCATTCAAATTCATATGTAATATTTTTACTCCTTTTGCTATTTGGAATTCGTCATAAGATTGGTGTGACATTACATAATCAAAGAATAGCGAGGATGAAGTCTTCGTTTAAACAATTTGTGTTTACATCGTTTTTTCATAGAGCGGATTTTATTATTTTGAATAGTAAAAAGTATTCAGATATTCTTGTTCAAAAGTATAGATTGTCAGAAAATCGATTGCATGTGATTCCTGCTTTTATTCCTCCGATGAAGTCTGAGTCTTGTGGATTGCCAAAGGGGGTGTTAGAATTTAGAAAAAAATGTAATTATCTGATTTCTGCAAATGCTTTTCGTTTGGTTGTTGAAGATGGTTTGGATTTATATGGATTAGATCTTTTGATAGACTTGATTTATGATTTAAGGAAGGATGGTATTAATGCAGGTTTGTTATTCTGTTTGCCAGAAATAGGTAATAAAAAATATTATGAGGAGCTTCAGAAAAGAATTGAGAATTATCATTTAAAAGAGTATGTGAAGATAGTTTCTGGTGTAATACAAAACGCATTTGAATATTGGAAGATTTCAGATGTTTTTATTCGTCCTACTACTACTGATATCGAGGGGATATCTGTAAAAGAGGCTTTGTGGGTAAATACTCCTGCTATAGCAAGTGATGTATGTGAGAGACCTGCGGGAACATTACTTTTTGAAAACAGAAACTATTTAGATTTAAAGGATAAAGTGTTGAAAATCTATAAGAAGGATAAATATGAGACTATAGATTTTAGAGAAAATGTACCTGATGTTGTAAATGAAATATTGAAAATATATAATTCTTTATGAAACAAATAATTCAAGACCTCAAATCCGGATCAACCATCTTGGAAGAAGTTCCTGTTCCTCAAGTAAAATCCGGCTATGTTTTAATCCAAACGACTCGTACGCTAGTATCTTTAGGAACGGAGCGTATGCTCGTGGAGTTCGGAAAGGCGAACCTGATTGATAAGGCACGGCAACAACCGGATAAGGTGAAGCAAGTTTTGGACAAGATAAAGACGGATGGTTTACAACCGACACTGGAGGCCGTGTTCAATAAGCTAGGGCAGCCTTTGCCTTTGGGATATTGCAATGTCGGACGTGTAGTAGCAGTCGGGAAAGGTGTTGCGGAATTCAAGGTGGGCGATCGGGTGGCCTCGAACGGGAACCATGCGGAGTTTGTTTGTGTGCCGAAGAATCTGGTGGCGAAGGTGCCGGATGATATAACGGATGAGGAAGCGGCCTTTACGGTGATTGGCTCGATTGGTTTGCAGGGAATCCGCTTGCTGAATCCTCAGTTGGGAGAGACGGTTGTGGTGGTCGGTCTGGGATTGATCGGTCTGGTGGCGGCGCAGTTGTTGAGAGCGAACGGCTGTAAGGTTATCGGGGTGGATTTTGACCAGCAGAAGGTGGATATGGCCGCCTCGAAGGGAATCGTGGCCGTTAATCCGGGCAAAGGTACGGATCCGGTAAGGTTCGTGGAGGATTATACGGGTGGTATCGGTGCGGATGGTGTCTTGATCACGGCCTCCACGCAAAGCCATGAGGTGATCCATCAAGCGTGTGAGATGTCCCGTAAGCGGGGACGGATCGTGTTGGTGGGTGTTATCGGATTGAATATGCGAAGGGATGACTTCTATAAGAAGGAGTTGAGTTTTCAGGTATCTTGCTCGTACGGGGCCGGACGTTATGACGAGGAATATGAGAACAAGGGGCATGATTATCCGTTGGCTTATGTCCGCTGGACGGAAAAGCGTAATTTTGAGACGATACTCCACGCGATCTCTTCCGGATCGTTGGATGTCAAGTCGTTGATAACGGAAGAGGTTGACTTGGTGGATTATGAGGAGATTTACGGCGATATGCGCAAGAAAGGATCGATCGCCTCTATATTGCGGTTTCCCGCTGATTCAAAAATGGAGTCTGTTGTCTCTATCGGCAATAATACCTTTGTGAGTGGAAAGGGCAAGATCGGGATTATTGGGGCGGGCAATTATACCTCCGCCATGGTCATACCTTGCTTGGCTAAGGCCCACGCTAGAATCAAGTATATAGCGAGTGCCCAAGGATTGTCCGCCAAGATATTGGCGAGGAAGGCGGGGGCGGAGAACGCCACGTCGGACTATCAAAATATATTGAAAGATCCGGAGGTGGATTTGGTGATGGTCACGACACGCCATAACCTGCATGCCCGGATGGTGATAGAGGCTTTACGGAATGGGAAAAGCGTGTTCGTGGAGAAACCGTTATGCTTGAATGAGACGGAATTGGATGATATTATACGGGCTTATCAAGGGGCTCCTGAGGGCACGACCTTGACGGTTGGTTTTAACCGGCGTTTCTCTCCGTTCGCCGAGAAAATGAAGCGATTGCTAGGTGACGGACCTAAAAATATAGTGGCGACGATGAACGCCGGATTTATCCCGCAAGAAGTGTGGGTACACGATCTAGAGATAGGTGGAGGGCGGATCATTGGTGAGGCTTGCCATTTTATCGATCTATGTTCCTTCTTGGCGGGCTCGGAGGTCGTGGCGGTCTGCATGAATGCGTTAGGCGAAAATCCGGAGGAGAATATTGCTTCGTTACGCAAATGGGACGAACGCCGTGATCAATTACTTTGCGAACGGCTCGAAATCGTACGCGAAGGAACGTGTGGAGGTTTTCTCTCAGGAGAGGGTCTTGGTCTTGGATAACTGGCGTAAATTGACCGGGTATGGTTTTAAGGGTTTCTCTTCGATGAAGGCCGGTATGGATAAAGGGCAAAAACGTCAATTTACGTTGTTGAATGAACGTATCCGGGAGGGCGGTGAGCCATTGATTCCATTTGAGAGTATATTGAATACGACGAAAGCTACTTTCGCTTGCATTACGAGCTTGAAAGAGAGATGTTGGGTGAATCTCTAAAATTATATATTTCTACTCTTCGGAACTTGAGATCTCGCCAAGTTCGTTATCAAGTCTGGTATAGGCTACGGGCATATATTAGGAAATACAGGAGCTTTCGGTATGTATTGTCATTACCGAGAGTGGGACATCCTTTGTCTTTTAAACTTTTCATCTCGAAATATACGGACTTGGATAGTGTTACGGGGCATTTCTCTTTCTTGGGTACGGAATCCGCTTTTCTAGGATGGAACGATGAGAGCTTTGGTAAGTTATGGTCCTATAATCTAAATTATATGGACTACCTTCATCAAGAAACTATATCTTTCGAACAGGCCGTTTGCTGGATCGATAAGTTTGTCGATGAAATAGAGGGGAATAGGAATGGTCTGGAACCTTATCCGATCGCTTTACGAGGCATCAATTGGATCAAGTTCCTGTCGAAATATCATCCTTATATTCTGGCTGAGAATAAACGAAAATGGGATTCCTCCTTGTATGCCCAATATCAGATTTTACTGGATAATCTGGAATATCATCTTTTAGGGAATCACTTATTGGAAGACGCTTTCTCCTTGTTATGGGCCGGGCTTTATTTTAAGGATGAGCCGATCTATCAAAAGGCGAAAGGCTTATTGTTGCGGGAACTGGAAGAGCAACTCCTTCCGGATGGCGCTCATTACGAGCAATCACCGATGTATCATTGTATATTATTGGATCGATTGCTGGATTGCTATAATGTCTCTGTAAATAATTTGCGGTTTATAGGGCAGGAAGGTTTGAATGAACGCTTACGAGAAAAAGCCGGTGGTATGTTGGGACATTTAGCCTCTGTCGTTTATAAAGATAATACGATACCTCTCCTGAATGATTCCGCTGAGGGAATTGCGCCTTCTCCGACTCAATTGTTTGTATACGCTAAGCGATTGGATATGGACTGGGAAAAGCTTCCGATGGGAGCGTGTGGCTATCGAAAATTGATGGCGGGCCATTGGGAGGCTATCGTGGATGTTGGAGACATAAGGGCCTCTTACCAACCCGGCCATTCGCATGCGGATACGTTCAATTATGAGTTGCGGATAGGGGGTAAGCCTTTCGTTATGGATACCGGAATTTCTACGTATGAAAAGACAGCCCGTAGGCAATACGAGCGTGGCACGGCGGCCCATAATACGGTGGTGCTAGGGGATAAGAACTCTAGCGAGGTATGGGGAGGCTTTCGTGTGGGGAGGCGGGCAAGGGTGACGCTTCTTAAAGATTCTCCGAATGAGGTAGAGGCTTGGCATGATGGTTTTGGCTCATTGGGTAGGCATCTGCGAAAATTTACGATTGATAAGGATCGTTTTAGGATAGAGGATTCTGTCTCAACAGCCGTGAAAGCCGTAAGCTTGATCCATCTGGCTCCGGATGTGGAGATCATATCTTGTTCACGAAATGAGATAGTGACGAGTATCGCGGCGATAAGAGTGGCCGGCGCATCCTCTGTCGAGATTGTAGATGACCAAGTGTCATTTACGTATAACCGTTTTCACCTATCTAAGACAATTCGTATTCATTTTGTGAAGAGACTTTCTTATACAATCGGTTGATCGTTATTGGACCATTCTTGATCTGCCTAATATCTTACTTAAAAAATAACACATATTTCTTATGAAAGCATGTTTCATGGGGTTGGGCTATATTGGCCTGCCCACGGCTATTATTGCCGCAAAGCACGGGGTGGAGATCGCCGGCGTGGATATTAACGCTCAAGTGGTGGAGGTTACCAACCAGGGGAAATTGCATATCATCGAGCCGGGTATGGAGGAGATGTTGCGGGAGGTACTGGCCTCCGGACATTTCAAGGCGTACACCGAGCCTCGGGTGAGCGACGCTTATTTCATGGTGGTACCCACTCCTTTCAAGGGGGATCATGAGCCGGACGTATCGTTCGTTGAGTCGGCTACCCGTATGGTGCTTCCTTTGTTGAAGGAGGGGGATTTGTACGTGATCGAGTCTACATCGCCGGTGGGGACGACCGAACGGATGGCTAGGTTGATTTTCTCGGAGCGGCCGGAACTGGAGGGCAAGATCTATATCGCTTATTGCCCGGAGCGGGTGCTTCCGGGTAACGTGATCCATGAGTTGGTGCATAACGACCGGGTCATCGGCGGCATGGACGAGGCCTCCACCCGTAAGGCGATGGAGTTCTACGGCCAGTTCGTGAAGGGTACGCTTCACCCAACGAATAGCAAGACGGCCGAGATGTGTAAATTGACCGAGAACTCAAGCCGGGACGTACAGATCGCTTTCGCCAATGAGCTGTCGTTTATTTGTGATAAGGCCGGGATCAATGTGTAGGAGCTGATCGATTTGGCGAACAAGCATCCCCGTGTGAATATCTTACGGCCGGGTTGCGGAGTTGGCGGTCATTGCATAGCGGTGGACCCTTATTTCATCACGGCGGAGTTTCCGATGGAGAGCCGTATGATCTCGACGGCCCGTGAGACGAATAATTACAAGGCTTTCTGGTGCGCTGAGAAAGTGAGGAACGCCATGCTGCGGTTTGAGTTGAAGCATGGGCGTAAGCCGGCGGTGGCAATGATGGGCTTGGCTTTCAAGCCTGATATCGATGACTTACGTGAATCGCCGGCCAAGGGAATAACGACGAAGGTGTTGCAATCGTGCAACAACGCTGATATCATGGTGGTGGAGCCGAACGTTTCGGAGCATAAGTTGTTTAAGCTGACCCCTTATAAGGAGGCATACGAGAAGGCGGATATAGTGGTCTTCTTGGTGAATCATAGGGAGTTTGCGGGGTTGAATTATCGGGATGACGTGGAGGTGCTGGACTTTTGCGGGACATTCAAGAAATAATCGTTCGCTAAATAGAAGAATACGCAGTAATGAGAAAAATAATGTTAGTATTCGGGACCCGTCCCGAGGCGATCAAGATGGCTCCGCTGGTGAAGGAGTTCCAAAAACATCCGGAGTCGTTCGAGACCATCGTGTGCGTTACCGGACAGCATCGGGAAATGTTGGATCAAGTGTTAAAATTGTTCGAGATCACGCCGGATTATGATTTGAATATCATGAGGCAGGGTCAGGACTTATATGACCGTGTCCTTACCGGTATGCGTGACGTGTTGCGTGAGGCGACACCCGATGTCGTGCTGGTGCATGGGGATACCACCACGAGCACGGCGGCCGCCTTGGCCGCTTTCTACCAACAGATACCTGTAGGTCATATAGAGGCCGGCCTTCGTACCCACAACATCTATAGCCCATGGCCGGAGGAGATGAACCGTCAGGTCACGGGGCGTATCGCCACGTATAATTTCGCACCCACGCGGTTGAGCAAACAGAACTTGATGAGGGAGAGCGTGAAT
>ERZ857969.5326-NODE-5326-length-10156-cov-4.104643_pt1 | contig 10156 bp, 11 predicted proteins | sample MGYA00519864_ERZ857969 | MGnify/ENA primary metagenome ERZ857969 (study PRJEB31778, sample SAMEA3449382) | human gut metagenome | biome: human gut; feature: human-associated habitat; material: faeces | place: United Kingdom | collected 2010/2012 ... | reverse complement strand
AAGCACTTGCGCTGAATGGCGCATGGAGCAACGCGGCCTGTACCGGATACTGCCTGCTGGCTATGCAGAGAGCCGGGCTTGACGAAAAGACCATCGAAAAGGTGCTGCATGAACTGCACTGGGCATTCGATGACACCAGCGTTGAACAGGCCGAGAAGATCTATTGCGGCGGGGAGGAGTAAAGATGCAGGAATTGCTGATGTTCATGTACCACCTCACCCCCGATCAGGCGGCGGCTCGTGTCCCGTTGTTCCAGTTCTGGCTGACCGCTTTTGGGGCGGCGCTGCTGATCTGGTTGGATAGCAAGGGCGTGTTCGATGTTTTTGGAGCATGGCTCGGCCGTGTTCTCCGTGATACCGCGGTAGGTGACCTGATCCGCAAGTTTATGTGATTTCGGGCTTGTCCCGGTTGTTTTTCTGAAAGAAAAGGAGATTTCAATGAAGTACGGAAGAAGTTTGCAGGAGCTTGCGATTGAGCTTGACCGGCAGGCCAAGGTCAAAAAGGACTACGTTGCCACAGCGGGTGCTATGCAGATGACCGCCGTCAACGAGAACTTTGACCTCGTGATCGGCAACACCCCGTTCCAGCTGAACGAAAATGCCCACCGTCAGCTGGGATTGCAGTTGAAGATCCCGGCTCCCTACTACGAGCGGATGCGGGCAGAGAACCCCGGCTTGCTGATGGCAAACGTCAATGGCTGGTTCCAGCAGTCCCCGGACACCCGACGCATGGTTCGCACCCTTGATGGTACCGCCCGCGCCATCCTCTCCGACCGCTACCGCCGTATCGACAACTACGAGGTTGCACAGACGGTCCTGCCGATTATCTCTGAAATGCAGGGAGCCCGCATTGAAAGCTGTGAACTGACCGATCGGTCAATGTGGCAGAGGAACGCTGCCGCGTCATCAAACCGCCTGACATCACCCGCGCAAAGGAGATCGGTTCTGAGTCGGTCAGTATCTTTGTGCCGTCTCTGAATTATCGCTAAGCTATGGCCGGAACGAACTGGCCGGAGCGTCCAAAAAGTTTATCCGAAAGGGGCTACCGAAAATATATGGCTAAGACTAAGGAAATCACCATTGGTGAGCAGAAATTCACCCTCCAGAGCGTTTCGCCCTCGTGGTACTACGACTTCAACGATGAGTGCGGCAATACCGGAAGCGGTAAGCGCAAGAGCGCAAAGTACATGGACGGCATGTTCAAGAACTGCGTCGTGGCTCCCGCTGAGGTCAAGGCAAAGGGCATGGAGTACTTCGATGACAACGAAGACCTGAAGACCGCTGAAAAGCTGATCGCCGCCATCGAGCAGTTTCTTCGCAGCTGAACTGGACATTGCCATCGCTGCCCACAAAGCCAAAATCAACAAGGGCTTTTGGTGCATGGTGTGGTCTGGCAATGGCGTGACCTACACAGAACTGCGTCAAATGGATCTGGCGGAGTACCAAGAGTGCCGTCAGGCCAAACGCCTGTGGGTAGAACAGTGGCGTGACGAAGCAAAACCAAAATGAAAGCCGAACTCTTTTCAAGAGCCGGCTTTTTGTTTTGCGCATCGGGAGGTGAAACCACATGGATGATGCGCGCAACCTGCAATACGGTATCGGTTTTGATACTGCTGATGCTGAAACCTCTGTTGAGAACCTCGGTGAAAAGGTTGAAACCCTCGAAGAAAATATTGGGGCGGTTGAAGTTGGGGCACAGCAGATGGGTGCATCTGCGGTTTCTGCCTGCCAGATGGGGCAGGGAGCGGCCGAGCGCTTCACCGGGGCTGTCGGTGATGCTTCGGGTGGGCTGGATGATATGGCTTCCAGTGCATCCGAAGCAGGCAATGCGGCCCAAAAGGCGGCGGGTCATTGGAACATGACCGCAGAGGGGCTTGAGTGGGTGGAAGAAGCCGCTCAGGCTGCAGAAGCCGCCGCTGAGAGTTTCCGTGATGAAATGGATGACTCCGGCGGTGCCGCCGGGCGCTTTCGGGCGCAGATCAAAAAAACGGCTGAGTCGGCGCAGGACATGGGTGCCGCATTCAAGGGTGCGATGGCCGATGGCCTTGATGCCGGCCAGAGCATTGCGAAGTCTTTTCGGACTGGCGTGACCGGGGCGATGGATTTTACCAAGAAACGGGCAGAAATTTTCGCCAACAACATGGTCCGAAATGCGAAAAACATCAGCAAGGCATTCCAGCACCCCATTAAAATCATCCGCAGTGGGCTGGCGTCCGCACTTCGCCGGGCAAAGAAATCTGAGGATGAAACCGCAGACGGCGCGGACGATGCCGGAGATCATCTTGCGGAAATGGGTGCCACCGGGGAAGATGCCGGCAACCAAATCAAAGAAGCTATATCCGGGGTGGTCAAGGCTTTTGTTGGCTTTGAAGCCATAAAAAGCGGCATCGAACTGCTCAAGCAGTTTGGTGCGGCGGCGGTGAGCGCATTCTCTGATGCCGAAAGCACTTCAAAGAAATTTGGCCGCTCTTTTTCCGAGGAAGCGGCCGCATGGGCGGATAACTACGCTGACGCAGTGCATCGGAGTACTGCCGAAGTCCAGAGTTTCATGGTCTCCAACAAGGCCATGTATAACGAGTTAGGCATTACGGCTGCTGCGGCCGAAAACCTCTCTGAAATGACAACCTCGCTGGCGTATGACTTTGGTAATGCGTTCAGCATGGACGATTCGGAAGCGCTGTCGCTCATCCAGAGCGCGATCGGTGGCAGCACCGATGCTCTGAATGAGTACGGGATTGTCCTCGACAAAACGGCCTTGAAGAACAGCGCCGCAGCTCTTGGGCTTGGCACCAATATTGATGCTCTGGATGATGCCGCAATGGCTCAGGTCAGGCTCAATGCCATACTGGAGCAGAGCGGCGACATTCAGAAAGCCGCGGTCGAGCAGACCGGCGGTTTGACGAACTCCATCAAATCGCTGAAAGGCGAAATGGCTGACTTCATGGCCGATGCCGGAGAAAAATTTTCCCCGGCGCTGGAAGATATGGTCGGCGTTTTTCTGGATGAATGGCCGGAACTGGAGCCGACACTACTTGAATTTGTTGGAATTCTGGCAGATGGGATGAGCGCCGCAGTGCCGGTCATTTCCAATCTGGCACAGAGCGTTCTTCCATCCCTGATTTCCACGCTGGGAACTCTGTTTGATGCAGCTGGGCCAGTCCTGAGCATCATCGGAGATCTGGCACAGGAAATTTTGCCGCCGCTGGCTGGAATTATCAGCGAGTTGGCGGCGAATGCGCTTCCGCCTTTAAGAGATATTTTCGATGAGCTGAACTATCGTGTGGTTCAGCCCCTGATGCCTGTGCTGCAAGAACTGGCCGAGGATCTACTCCCTGTCCTCGGTATGGCTCTTGGGTCAGCGGCGGATATGGTTGGCCCTCTCGCAGATGCGTTTATGCCGCTCCTGACGGACATTCTCCCTGTGTTCGGCTCGTTGGTATCGACGCTGGCCGGGTCGATCATCCCGCCGCTGACCGATATTTTGCAAGTTGTGATTCAGGCACTACAGCCGATAATTCGGCTCGGCCTGCAAATCGTAGAAAATATCCTGCCGGTGGTGACCCCGCTCATCGAAGCGGCGGGTTCTGTGCTGTCCGGCGTGGTCGTGCCGGTGCTGGACTACATTTCGCCGGTGCTGGGGGTAATCGCCGATGCACTCGGCGTTGTGGTTGGCTGGGTAAGTGATTTGCTCGGATTTTTCACCAGCGGCGTGAGTGCAGTGGTCGATTGGTTCAGCGGGCTGTTCGGCGGGGCAAAGGACAGCACCGATGCCGTGCAGGAACTAACCGGCGCTGTCAGCGATTTGGACGGTGCTGCTGGCACGGAAACCTCGCTGGCGGTTGACACGTCGGAGTATTCCTCCAGCGTTTCACAGGCTTCCCAGCAAGCGCAGGAAGCTGTTTCTGAGGCAGCGACCGCTGCCCGCGAAATCTCCAACGAGAATTACGGGCAGATGGCAGAGGATGCAGAGACTGCCTATGCGAGCATGACCCTTGATGCAGAAAATGCTTGGGACCGCATGGAAAAGGCGGCATCCGAGGGCGCAGAAAACATCATCGGGTCTATCCAGAAAATTTTGTCTGCGGCTGATGCTGTCAGCGGCATCAATATCAATCTGAGCAGCAGTGCGAACATTCCGCACAATGCTGATGGCACAGATGATTTTGAGGGCGGCTGGACACACATCAATGAGCGCGGCGGCGAAATGGCATATCTGCCGTCCGGCACCGCAATTATCCCGGCCGACAAGACAGATGAAATTATCAACAACTCTACCAGCAGTTCCAGCGTAACCTATGAGGATCATTCTACTTTCTCTCCGACCATCAGCATCACGCTGGGCGGGGAAACCACAAAAGCCGATGCTGAAGAAATCGTCCGCCGGGTAAAACAGGCGATGGAAGATTTCTGGCAGGAGAAGAAAGAGGAAGAATATCACGAGCGCACCCTGCAGGGAGCGTATGCACAGTAGGGGGTGATTTTGTGGCATACACCATTACAGGCGAAAAGTGCGGGACGGTCCGCCTTGACGCTGAAAAGACCGGCGTAGTCGTAACAGAAAGCGTCCAGCGCAGCAGCAAGGTTACGTCAAACCCGGTGGAAAAGGGTTCCGACATCAACGACCATGTTATCAATGATCCGGTGGTCTTTTCCATTACGGGTGTTTTTCTTGACGAAGATCAGTCCGATATTCTGGAAAGAATGTGGAAAGAAAAAGACGTGGTTGAGTATACCGGGCGCACCCGGATCTCTGACTGCGTTATAACTTCGTTCAAGTCCGACATAAGCGCTGACAATAAAAACGGCTCGAAGTTCACCGTAAGCCTCAAGGTCATCAACCGGGTGTCCGCAGAGTATGTGGAGAGCGGTGAGCAGATGATGTCTGCACAGGATGCAAACGCATCCAAAAAGGTCAGCAAATCGCAGACAAAATCGACTACGGCCGATGGTCTGCACACCACGGTGTCCCAGACCATTTCCTCCAGCGCATATTCCTCTTATGTCAACAGCTATGCGAACAAGGCGGCAAGCAGCAGCGGGCCGTCTGGCCGCACGACAAGAGCCTACAGCGCCGCGTAAAGGGGTGAAGCTATGGAGGGGTTGAAACTCATCGACCTCGGAAATGAGGTCGGCTATATTGATGTTGATACATCAAAGGTACCTTATACGTTCTCCGTCAAGCTGGGCGACAGGACGTTCGCATTCAGCATCCGCTACAATGAAGTGGGCGGTTTCTTCACGGTAGATCTGTCGATTGCCAGCACAGGTGAAGTGCTGGTGTACGGTGATATTGTGAGATATGGCCGACCGCTGTTCAACAGCGTGGAGGATGAGCGCTTCCCGGTGCCGGTCATTATGCCGCTGTGCCTGACCGGCGACGATATTTCAGAGGTCACATTTGAAAATTTCGGCAAAGAAGTTCGGCTGTACCTCTGGGAAAGGAATGCAGCGTGAAGTTCTGGAAGCGTCAAGCGACCTTGCAAATAGGGTCGAAGCGGTTTGGGATGGATGATCTCTATTTCAAGTTTACGGTGCCCTTTGAGGACAGCGAAAAACTAGGAACAGCGACCATCGAAGCCTACAACCTATCTCCGGCCACTCGCAACAGCATCAAAAAAGGAATGCCGATTATCCTCAATGCAGGATATGAGGGGGACATAGGTGCTATTTTCACCGGGAAAGTTTCACAGGTTTCGGACAAGCACAGCGGCACAGAGGTCATTACCACCATTGCGGCCGCTGAAGCTCTGGAAGAATGGCTCTCGAAAGAGGTCAACAAGACCTATACCGCCGGGAGTAAGGCCAGCGCTATTGTAAAAGACCTGCTCAATATTTTTGGGCTTGAGGTTGGAACGATGGAACTGGCGGTGGATAAAGAATACCCTCGCGGCAAGGTCTGCAAGGGCAAGGTGAAAAATGTCCTGACGGAGATCGTGACCTCTGACTGCAAGAGCCGCTTTCTCATAAGAAACGGCATTGTTACCATCAATGACCCCAAAACAGGCACAAAAACAGGATATGTCCTCAGTGCTGAGTCGGGGCTGTTGAAGGCAACGGAAGCCACGGACCGTACCGAAACAACGACCCGCCAAACGACCGTCAAGGATGGAAAGGAAAAGCAGGAGGTTACCTATAAGCGGGAATGCCTGCTCAACTACCATCTGGCCCCGGCGGATGTGGTGAAAATAAAGTCGGATACTCTGAATGGAAACCACCTTATCAAAGGCGGTCAGCATACAGGGTGCCCGGATGGTGACTGGAAAACAACGATTGAGGTGAAACCTGTATGAACGGCAAAAGAGAATATGACCTGAGAGATCAGGAGCGCCGTGAGCAGGCGGCCAATGTCCGCGTTGGAGCCTTGTGTCGGGTGGAAAAATTTGACCCTGCGGCCATGCGGGTTGATGTGCAGCCGCTTTCCAAAGCACTGGACGCCGGCGTGTATCGTACCCAGCCGCAGATTTTGTCTGTCCCGGTCGCGCTGGTTCGTGGCGGCGGCTTTGTCCTGCGCCCCTGCTACAAATCGGGGGATGTCGGGGTGCTGCTCTACATCGACCACGACATTGACCGTATTGCAGCATCAGGAGAGGAAAGCGAGCCGAACACGGAGCGCAACCACTCTGATGAAGATGCTGTTTTCATCGGGGCATTTGTCCCGTCATCGAACCCGCTGTCTGGACTGCCGGACAACTGCCTTGTGATGGCGACCGAGGGCGGCGGGATTTATGTGGCAGTGAAACAGGACAAGGTGGAAATTAAGGGCGATGTGGAAGTTCAGGGCAAGGTTAAAGTCCGGGATGACGTGATTGCCAAGACAGTGAGCCTTGTCAGTCACAAACACACGGACAGCCGGAACGGCAACACGTCGGCCCCGCTGCCCTGAGGAGGAAAGAATGGCAAACATTACTGTTCTGGCATTGGATCCTCAAACAGGAGATTTGTGCTTTGATGCCAATGGAATGCTGATGCTCCGAGAGGATGCAGAAGCAATCGCACAAAACGTCAGAAACAATCTTCTGACATGGAAAGGTGAATTTCCTCTCAATACCGATCATGGAACCGACTGGGAACGTGTTGTGCAGCAGCCCCGCAGTGAAGCGGTGGAGGAAGCAGACAGCGTTGTGCGGTCGAGCATTTTTCAGGAACCGTATGTGCAGGAAATCAGTTCTCTTTCCACAACAGCTGATGGCCGGGCGCTCGGTGTAGAATTTTCGGGTGTCCTGTACAACGGCGAGACAATCAGAGTGGAGGTGAACACTGGTGGATGAATACGGATGGGGCCTGACCTCAGCTGGTTTCCGCCGTCCGACATACAATGAACTGCTGGATGCTTTGGAGCATAAAGCGAGAGAATTGTTTGGGGCAACGGCGAACCTGACCGTCAGAAGCCCTCTCGGCCTGTTCCTGCGCATTTTTGCATGGATACTCAATATCCTGTTCTCTGTGCTGGAAGATGTCTACAACAGCCGCTTTGTGGACACAGCGGTTGGCACCTCGCTGCTGAACCTCGGTAGAGCCATTGGCTTGCGTGTGCTGTCTGCCCAGAAAGCCAGCGGCTATATCATGGTGACCGGCCCGCCGGGGGTCGTCGTACCAGCGGGATGGCTGGTTGAAACAGCGGCCGGCATCCAGTTCTTCGCAGTTTCGGATACTGAAATTGGTGCAGAGGGTACGGTCATGGTGCCGTTCCGCTGCACAAGCACTGGCCCGGATGGTAATGTGGCGGCGGATACGATCACCACCATCACAAACCCCGGCTCGGTAGCCGGTATTACGGCTGTAACAAACCCGGCGGCGTTTACTGGCGGTAGAGAACGGGAAACGGATGAAGAATTCCGCGACCGCTACTATGCCAGCGTGGACTATGCCGGCGGCGTGAATGCGGACAGCATCCGTGCCGCCCTGCTCCAGAATGTTGATGGCATCATGGAAGCAAAGGTGTTTGAAAATGATACTGATGATGTGGATGACTACGGCCTGCCGCCGCACAGCATTGAAGCTGTCGTTTACGGTGGTTTGGACAGCGACATCGCGCAGATCATTTACAAAGAACTGGGTGCCGGCATACAGACGACCGGCCAGAAAGTGGTTGAGGTCATCACCGCTTCCGGTGCCACAAAGGCGATTCACTTCAACAGGCCGCACCCGGTACCTGTCTATGTGAAAGTGGTCGGGCTGTCTACCAGCGGGGACTTCCCCCATGATGGAGTAGACCGGCTCAGAGCGGCCATTGTCGCATACATCGGCGATAACGAAAGCGGCGGGGTGAGCATCGGCGAAACCTTGTATCACCAGCGGCTTCCGTCGGTGCTGTACAAGGTTCCCGGTGTTTTGGACTTCGATGTGCTGATCGGTACGGATGAGGAAAATCTTCGGGCGGATAACATCCGGGTGGATAGCCGCTCCAAGGTTGTCACGGATGATGGGATGGTGACCATCGATGCGTGAATACGGCTATCTTGAAAAGATGCTGGACATGCTGACAGACCCCTATACCCACCGGGATCTGCAGAATGTCCGAAAAAACCGCAAGCTGGAAACGAACATCGGAAAACTGTTTTCCCTGCTGGCAGATGGCTTTGAGGTCATCCATAAAAATGCCGAACTGGTTCGGCTGTGGGATGACCTTGAAAATGCCGAGGGCGCAGTGCTTGACCGTTACGGAGCCAACTTTGGTGTACAGCGCGGTGCAGCAAGCGATGCCCTCTACCGAATTTTAATCCGGGTCAAGATGCTGGCACAGCTTTCCGGCGGCGATGGCGATACCGTCATCCGGGCGGCGGGTGAGCTGCTTGGCGTTCAGTTTTCGGATATTGAGTTGCAGGACGTGTACCCTGCAAAGGTCGCGCTGTATGTAGATCAGAGCTTGCTTTCTGAGGAACGGCTGGCACTGATAGATCAGATTGCAGTTGCCCTCAAGCGTATTCTGACCGCAGGTGTTGGCCTGCGCCTGTACCTGCGGACCTACCGCACATACCGCTATGACCTGAACATTGGTCACGGCGCGATGGTAAATGTGGTTCGATGGCTTCCACCCATTTCACAGGACCGCAGCAGCCGGGCGGATTTCAAAATCGGCCACGGCGGCTTTACCGAAGCTGATTTCTACCCGCCGATTGTTGGAAAAGACCGGCTGTTTGAAAGCCGCTTTGAAACATCAAGAGGAACCTATCTGCCGCCTGTGATCGAGGGCGTATACCCTGACACTGTGCAGACGGCCACCATGGCGCATGAGGGCGTGCGTGGCGCTGTATACCATACACACCTCAAGCCCAGAAGAATTGATTAAGGAGAGAGCTTATGGCGAAATATGAAGACGGCAGCTATGGGTCTGCCGCCGGCATTGCCCTGATCGCAAAGGTTCTTGCTGGCCGCTGTGCGATGAAATACACGCGGGTGGCCGTGGGCAAGGGCAATATCCCGGACGACAAGACTCCGAAAACCATGACGGAACCTGCAGATTATGTCATGGATGCGGGTGTCGTGAACGGATGCGAAACCGGGGATGGAGTGGTGAAGTTCTACTCCAAGGAAATCCCCGCCGCAGACATTTCCACTTGCATCATTCTGTTTGGCAAGGGAGGGGGTGGAGAGAGTGACTTGACCGTTGCGACCCGCGAACAGCTGGGACACGTTAAGATTGGTAACGGAATCGAAGTGACCGAAGACGGCACGATTTCGGCCAATGCAAAGGTGTCCGAAGATCAGATTGCAACTTCGGATGATACTTCCGAAATGCTGAAAGAAATTTATGGTGAGTAAATCACAGAAAATTTAGGAGGAAAACTACTATGGCTTACAATGAGAAACATCTGGCAAAACTGGCTGACCTGAAGGCACTGGGTACCAAGCAGAAAGAGGTCGCCGATGCTCTGGCGGCGCGTGTTGATACTCTGGAGAATGTTGGCTCTCAGGCCAACGTCCTTGAGGGTGTCAAGGTGAACGGAACTGCGCTGGCTATTGCCAATAAGATGGTTGACATCCTGATCGCCACTGGCTCCAAGAATGGCAGCATTTCCGTGAACGGTGCTGATGTCGCCATCAAGGGTCTTGCCGCTCTGGCTTTCAAGGCAAAGGTTTCTCAGTCTGACCTCGATGACGCGCTGGCTGCTGTTCTGGAGGGCAAGGCTGACAAGGCAACTACTCTGGATGGTTAC
>ERZ857969.5325-NODE-5325-length-10158-cov-2.546768_pt1 | contig 10158 bp, 5 predicted proteins | sample MGYA00519864_ERZ857969 | MGnify/ENA primary metagenome ERZ857969 (study PRJEB31778, sample SAMEA3449382) | human gut metagenome | biome: human gut; feature: human-associated habitat; material: faeces | place: United Kingdom | collected 2010/2012 ... | reverse complement strand
TGGCAAACACGTCGTTGCGCAGGGCATAGACCACCTTGTCGCCGGACAGGCGCAGACGGTAGCTGCGGAACATGCTGATGATGCAGAAGGAGATGTGCGTCGCCATCAGCAGCGCGACGATGCGATAGAGCCCGTCGAGGTCGCGCCCAGGCAGAATGTCATCCACGAGGGTGCTGATCATCGTGGGGGGAACCATCGTGAGCGCCGTTGTGATCAACGACAAAATAAGACAGACGATGAGGTTCGGGATCTCCGGCTTCAGATACTTCGCGAGCTTTGTGAAGGTCTTGCCCTTCGACTGGCAGTTGATGCATTCCGCGCCGGGGTGCAGGAGGCGCCTGCCGCATTTCGGGCAGAAGCGCATCAGCTTGTCATAGATCGCCTCCACGGTCTCAAAGGCGCGCGCCTCGTCCTCACCGCCGGCAATCGCCGTGATGTAGTCCGCTGCCATGTCGCAGAGCGAGGCGACCGCGTAGGTGAAGCGTGTAAGCTCGGTCGTGTCGCCGCCCTTTCGCCTGACCACCAGCCGTGCATTGCCGTACATGCGCCGTACCTTGACTTCCTCGGTATCGGCGTGCGCCACGGTGTGCAGCACCTCGCCTGCGTCGTCGAGGACAAAGCTGCGCTTGTCTGTCACACAGAGCAGGTTTGTGCCGTAGTGCGAATCTGCGTCGAGGTCGCAAACGACGATAAAGCGGAGCTTCTCACTGCCGCCTCCGAGTCGCTTCGCCGTTTGCTTTGCGCCGTCAAGCAGCGCCGTCGGTATCTCCTTGTTGATCAGGATGCCGCCTATGTTCAAATTGTTTCCTCCGGCATATCCGCCGCGCGCGAATGGGCGCCGACCGGCAAGACAGCCTTTTTTTCGGGGTGTAAAAACGTCGTTTTCTTTGCATCAATTTTACCATACGCCCGCCGAAAAAGAAACCGTTTTCCCACCGAATTGGACGGTTTGCCGATTTTTTCGGGAATTCAACCAAAATTTGCACCGACATTTTGGCAAATGCGATGAAGAAAAGGGTGCTTTTTCGGAGCACCCTTTGTTTTCGGTTGTTCAGTTTTTTAGAATTATTTTGCATGCACGGGCAGGGGGATCGCAGGGTTGCTTTCATACGCGGCGATAAGCGATGCGGTCAGCGCGTAGAGGTCCTCGGTGGCGTTCGGTTTGGCAATTGCGGTGATCGCCTGACGGAAGCATTCGACGCGCGCGGGATTGTGCGTCAGCTGCCAGAAAACATCCTCAAAATGGATGTGTTTGTCCACCTCCATCGCCGCGCCGTTGTTGAGCAGGAAGGAGGCGTTGCGGCGCTCGTGTCCGGGAATCGGGTTGCAGATGATGATCGGCAGGTGCTTGGCAAGCGCCTCCGAGGTTGTCAGCCCGCCGGGCTTGGTGACGATGACGTCGGAGGCGTCCATCAGGAGATCGACCTCCTTCGTGAAGCCGAGATTCATCACGCGTTTCTTCGTGTGCAGCGCGTCGATCGCTTCCTTGGCGGCGGTGTTGTTGCCGCAGACCGAAATGATCTGGAAGTCCTGCGGGATGGCGTCCAGCTCCTCGACCACGCCCGCAATATCGCCGTAGCCCATGCTGCCGCCCATCAGCAGCAGGGTGAACTTGTTGTCCAGTCCCAGCAGGGCGCGTGCGCGCTCCTTGGGGATCTTTTCGGAGAACGCCTGGCGGATCGGAATGCCGATCGGCGCGATCTGATCTTCACGGATGCCCTTGCGGAGCAGCTGGGAGCGGAGCAGGTCGTTGGCAATGACGATCTTGTCGGTGCTGCGCGCCTCCTCCCACAGCGGGTGAACGGTGTAGTCGGTGACGACGCCGATCATCGGGATCTGAATGTCATTGCGGGTCTTCATCAGGTCGGTAACCACGCCGAGAAACGGGTGCGTGTAGATGATGGCGTCCGGCGCGTACTGCTTGATGTATTTTGAGAGCTTTTTCGTCAGCTGCATGTTGGCAACGCGGTAGAAGCTGTTGCCGTTCTGTCCGCCGGCGCGTCGGTTTTCCGCCATGGCATAGGATTTTGCAAACAGCGCTTTGAAGTCCTTGGAGACCAGCAGATAGCCCTGCTTGACGATCTCATAGAGCGCCTTGCTGACATAGCGGTAGGCGTCGAACACCTCGGCGGTGTCGCCGTGGGCGGCAAAGCAGTCCTTGATTGCCGCGGCGGTGGAGTTGTGCCCCTCGCCCGCCGTGATGGATAGAATCAGTACCTTCATGTGTATCGCACGCGGGCATGCCCGCGTATTTCCCCCTGTGAACAGAATTCCGCCGCCCTGCAAGACTTGACGGCGCTTCCTTTGCTGTGTTATACTTATCATAGCATACGGGGATGCGAAAATCAACCTTGTATGCGTGTTTTCATAGAACCTTAAAGATTTCGGAGGTTTTCCGCATGGAGAAAATCTATACCATCCCCGTCAACGAGGCGTTTGACGCCTCCGCCGCCGACAAGAGCTGCGGCTGTCCGTTCTGCACGCTGTACAACGGACTGGAGAAGAAGGAGACCGACGCCATTCTGGGGGCGGCGATGATGGAGCCCGACATCCGCATCGAGACCAATAAGAAGGGCTTCTGCCGCACGCATTATGATCTGATGTTCGGCTATAAAAACCGCCTCGGGCTTGCGCTCATCCTCGAGAGTCACCTCGGCGAGAACCGTGCCGCCGCGTTTCCGAAGGGGCTGTCCGCCCTCGGCAAGGATAAGGTCGCGCACCTTGCGGGTATGGCGGACGGCTGCTACCTCTGCGACAAGATCGAGTACCATTTTTCGCGCATGCTGGATACCGCCGTGCTGCTCTACGGCGAGGATGTGAAGTTTCGCGAGAAGTTTGCCGCGCAGCCTTATTTCTGCCTGCCGCATTACACGCGCATGATGCGCTACGCCAAGGTGAAGATGGCAAAGAAGCTTTATCCCGACTTTGAAAAGGCGGCGACGGCGCTGGAGGAGGGCTACTATGCCGAACTGAAGGAGGATGTCTCCTGGTTCTGCAAGAAATTTGACTATCGCTATGAGGATGAGCCGTGGAAGAACTCGAAGGATGCCGTGGAGCGCGCGATCCGCTTCCTCGAAGGCGATCTGCATAAGCTGAATGAGAAATAAGAAAGCAAAGAAAAAACAGCCATTGCGGCATTGCCGCAATGGCTGTTTTGGGTTTTATTTTGCGAACCGTTCGGTCACGCGGACGACTGCCGCGTCACGAATGGTGACGGTTTCGGCGCCGAAGTCGAAGACGATCTTCGTTTCGCTGCCGACGACGACCGGTACATAGACCGTGCCGATGTCGCTCGCCGCACCGGTTCTGGAGAAGGGTACGGATGCATAGGTCTTGCCGTCCACGGTGACCTTCGCATTGACGATCTTGTCCGTCGCGTTGGAGAAGGTCAGCTTCAGCATGGATTCCTTGCCGTCGCCGCCGCGCAGGGTGAAGATGTTGTCTGCCGTGCGGGTGACCTCCGCCGTGCGGGTCTCTTCCACGCGCACGACCGTCAGCTCATCCATCGCCGCCGACTTGTGCGATGCGTTTCCGGCGGGGTAGAGCAGACCGACTTCCATCGTCGCGGCGGTTGCCGTGAAGGTCAGCTCGCGCTTGATGTACTTCTGGCTGTCGCAGACTGCCGTGCGCACGCCGTCCTTGCCTGCTTCGCGGGCGAAGAGGTAGGCAGTCGTGTCTGCCGAGGCGGACACAAAGGCGGTCACGCGGTAGGTCTTGCCCACGGTGAGCCCGGTGATCTGTTTTGCGATCACGCCGTCGCGGCTCTCGTTGCCCGCGATGCGGGCGGAGTAGCTGCCGGCAAAGGGTGTCGCGGTGCCGGCACTGCCGCCGGTAGTGGTGTAACCGTTCAGGTTTCCGCTCTCAAAGCCCTCGGTGGGGAGGACCGTATCGGGTGTGGCAAGCGCCGTTTTCGGGATGTAGTACTTGCCGTTTTCGACCTTGCCGCCCGCCTCGACGAGCAGCTTTTCAAAGTTATCGCGGTAGAGGTCGATGATGTCGGTGAGTTTCAGACGTTCGGGCAGACCCGCGCAGTACATGTGGTATGCCGAGTTGGTGCCCGCAACCGGGCGGTTGATGATCTCGCCCTTGCCGTCCTGCCAGATCTTCTCGTCCACGGCGTCGGGCAGATTCTTCATGCCGTTCATCACCGCGACGATCGTGAGCGCGACCGGCGTAGTGCTGTCGCCGCCGTGCCCGGCAAGCGAGCAGATGCGGCAGGTGTCGTAGTAGTCGCCGTCGCCGTACAGCAGGCTGATGAGGATGAAGGAGCAGTTGATGCCGGTCTCGCCCACATAGCCTTCAAGGTCGTAGTGTGCGCGGTGGCATTCCTGTTCCGCCTTGGTGACGGCGCGCCGCCAGTCGGTGGGGTATTCTTCCTTCAGCCGGAAGACGATGTCGATGACCTTGCGCTCATAGCTGCCCTCGGGCAGAACCTCCGCTGCATTGCGGATCAGCGTGGGCACATCGTCCTCAAAGTATGCCATCGAGATCATCGCGGCAAACAGCTTTGCCCACTCGGTGGGGTCACGGTCGCTCGTCACGCCCGCAAACAGGGAGGCAAGCTCCACGGCGCGGTTCGGCATGCCGGGGACGACCAGCCCGAGCGTTTCATTGGCGATGTAGGGCTCGCCGTTGACGTTGAACAGGTTGCCGAACTCGGTCGTGCCGACAAACTGCGGCAGGTAATTCTTGTTTTTGAACAGACCGTAAGCGCCGAACGTGCGGTGTCCGCCTCCCATGTCCCAGACGTCATAGCGCACCCAGTCGTCCTTGATGAGCTTGGAGGCGACCGTGCCGTATTGCGCGTACATGTCGCGCAGGATGTACTGGTTCAGGATGTCGATCGAGTAGTCGTCGTCGTTCCAAATCTCCCACATTCCGGTCTGCGCATTCTTCGTGAGCTTGGTTTCCTTCGGGTTGCGCGAGTTGTAGGTCGCGTAAGGACCGTTGCACATCTCAAACCAGTTGTCCGGCATGGCGATGCGCGCCGTGCCGTCCGCATTCTGCGCAAACTCATAGCCGGACATGAAGGCGACGATCTGCGCGAGGAAGCCGGACTTCATCTTGTCCATATAGGTGTCGGCGGAGAGGACGTAATAGCCGTTTTCCACCGTGTTCTTCTGTGCGGGCTTCTTTGCGGTCTTTGCCGCCTCGCCCGCCGCGGTCAGCTCGTCTGCGGTGAAGACGCCGCCAGCGATCAGGGCATCGGCAACGCGCTTGCCGCTCTTGTTCTTTGCGGAGAGGGTCTGCCAGCAGAGCTTCATTGCGTCGCCGCGCAGGAACTTCGCGCCGTTGCGGATCGTGTCGGTCATGCCGCACTTCTTGGCGAGGTCTTCGGGTTTGTCCCACTTGAAGTCGCCTGCGGCGTCGTCATAGCCGATGGCGCGCAGCATGAACGTGAGGAACTGTGTTTCGGTGACGGTGCCGTTCGGGTCATAGACGGTGTTCGAGCGCCCCCTGGTGATGCCGTTTGCATAGGCATAGCCGATGTATTTGTCCGCCCAGGCGGGAACGTCCTTGAAAGGATGTGTGTAGCTGCCGGCGAGGGCTTCCTTTTCCGCGCCGAGGTAGCGGATGACCTGCACCACAGCCTGTGCGCGGGTCATCGGGTCGGAAAGTCCGAAGTTCGTGCCTGTGTTGTCATAGCCCGTGACGAGATGCAGACGGTAGAGTCCGACTGCCGCGCCGTAGCGCTCGTTGATTTCGGGAATCTCGATCTGCGTGCCGATGTCGGCGTCCTCGCCGACGGCGACGGTCTTGTCAAACTGTGCGGAAATCGTGTCGAAATTGCTTTCTGCGCGTGCGGTGTCCGAGGCTTTCAGCACCTTGCCGTTTTTGTAGTCGATGCGTGCCTTCGGGGTTGCCGTGCAGAGGATCTCGCACTTGTTGATGCTGCCCGACCGCCAGATGACGGTGAGTGCGTCCTGCGTGGTCACCTGCGTGGTGCCGTAGAGCGTGCGGATGCGGGCGTTGTCCGTCACTTCCACCTCGGTCTTGCCGACCTTCACGCCGTCCGGGTAGGCGGCGGAGGTGTGCAGCACCGAGACGTCGGCATTGCCGCCGATCTTGATATGCGCCGTGCCGGTGTACTCGCCGAGGATCTCACGCGAGAAGGCGACGATGTAGATCTTGCTGCCCGACAGGACCGTGATGTTCGTGTCCGCGTCGGAGGCAAGCGGGGGATTGTCCTGGTTTTTCTGATAGCCGCCGAGGATGGCAAAGGAGTTGGCGATCGTGCCGCCGGAGAGCTTGCCGCCCGTGACAGTCACACCCTCGCCGAGCTTGATGGGATGATGCTGCGCCACGACGAGCAGTCCGCGGTCGAGCGCCTTGAAGTCGATGTTCTCAAAGGTGGTCGCGCCGGAGAGGACAAAGCGTGCGGTGTTGAAGTTCCAGGCAGCGCCGCTCTTGCGGTAGTCCGTGCCGCCGTCCGCTGCCGTGATCGTGACCGAGCCGGTGTAGTCCTTGCCGTACGAGAAGTTTGCGCTCTGCGTGAAGGTGCCGACCAGCACGATCTTGCAGTCCTTCGCAAGGTCAAGCGACGCATAGGCGTCGTCAAGGTTGCCGACCGGGCTTGCAGGCGTCTTGCCGTCGCCGGTGCCGCCGTCTGCGAGGTAGACCGTCGTCAGCGTGCCGACCTTTTCGCCCGTGCCGCCGCCGAGATCCTCCACACGGTCAAACTGTGCGGCAACGGTGGCGAAGTTTGCATTCTGCTTGGCTTTGTCGGTTGCGGCAAGCACGGTTCCGTTTGTGACGGTCAGGATCTTGCCGGGCGTTGCCGAGCAGACCGGCTCATACTTGCCGATCGTGCCCGAGCGCCAGGTCACTTTGAAGGCGTTTGCCGTGATGTTCTGCGTGGTGCCGTAGATGTTGCCGACCTTGGCATCCCCCGTGATCTCCACCTCGGTGGTGCCGAGCTTCACACCGTCCCTACCGGCGGCGGTGAGGTGCAGGGTCGAGACATCGGCATTGCCGCCGATCCTGATGTGCGCCGTGCCGGTGTATTCGCCGGTGATGTAGCGCGAGAAGGCGACGATGTAGATCTTGCTGCCGGAGAGCACCGTGATGTCGGTATCGCGGTCATCTTTCGCTTTCGGGTTGCTTTGCCCGTCCTGATAGCCGCCGAGGATGCTGAAGGCGCGCGCCACCGTGTCACCGGTCAGCTTCGCGCGGTCGCCCGTGATGGTCACGCCCTCGCCGACGGTTATCTTGTTGTGCTGTGCCACGACGAGCAGAAAATCGCCGAGCGCCTTGAAGTCCATGTTCTCAAAGGTCGTTTCGCCGAAAAGCACATAGCGCTTGGGCGAAAATTCATAGACCGCGCCGCTCTTGCGGTAGTCCGTGCCGCCGTATACGCTGGTCAGGGTGACCGAACCCGTATAGTTTGTGCCGTAGGCGAACGTGTCGCTCTGCGTGAACTTGCCGCAGATCACGACCGTGCAGTCCTTCGAGAGGTCAAGCGTGTCATAGGCTGCCTGAAGGCTGCCGACCGGGTTTTTCGCCGACGAGCCGTCTCCCTTGCCGCCGTCCGCGAGGTATACGACGGTATTCTCTGCCGCCGCTGCCGCGATGCTCATTGCGCCGAGCGCAAGAATCAGCAGAAGCAGCGGAAGCCAAATCCGAATCTGTTTCATTTGCAATCTCCTTTGTTCAGTTCTCCTGCAACCCGTTTTCGGGTTGCAAGAAGGCAGACGCCGCAGCGCCTGCCCGCTTTGCCGTAATCATTTTATCAGTTGCTGAAGAAGTCTTTCCAGCTCCTGTTCTGGTACTGTGATGCGGTGTCAAAATCGTTCAGCTTGCCGCGAACCTCGTATTCGCCGGGTTCTTCGCCGCTTGTCAGCAGAATATCGCTTGCTGCAAGCGTCACTTTTTCCAGGGTCGGCGCCGTGTAGAGAGTCTGTTTCATTCTGTTCACGCTTTCTTTCACCCGATAATCGTGTTGACACTCACGCCTGCCGCAATCGGCAGCGTAATCAGCACGCCGTCCGCCTCAACAAATGCCCAGGCGTAGATGGGCGTATCCAGTTCACTGTGCGGGATGTCGGAAAGGTCGAGGGCAAACGCGGTCTCCGTGCCGACCGTCGCCTTCCACTCTGCAACCTTTGCCGTGCCGATGGCATCGGTCCTTGCAACGAAGATGCCGTAGCGGGTCACCTTTGCATCCGCCGTTGTTGTGAGCTTTGCGATCATGCGGATCGTGCCCACGCCGGCTTTGTCGGTTATTGCCGAGATGCTGCCGAGCTCCAGCTTGGCGGTAAGAGCGGGAATCTCGCGGGTCTCAAAGACATCGCAGTATGCGCAGATGCGCTTTTCTTCGCCCTTCGTGCCGAAGCCGGCGGGTGTCGTGGTCGTCCATTCGCCAAAGGCGTGACCGGTCTTCGGGAGCGTGATTTCCTCGGTTGTCGAGCAGGTCTTGCAGGTGTAGAGCGCTCTGCCCTCCGCCGCACAGGTTGCCGGCGTCAGCACCTTGCCGTTTTCGGTATCAAAATCGTGTGTGTGCGTCGTCTCTGCCGTAAAGCCGGAGGCGTAGATCGTTGCATAGTTGCTGCCCTTCTGCACATCTTCGGTTGCTTCCAGCGTGACATCGCCGCCGTCGGCAATGCTCAAACCGACCGGGGCTGCAGCCGTACCGCTGGGCATCATCTTAAACAAGTCGATACTGCCGTCCGTCCAAAGCAATGTGAGGCTTTGGGCTGTCATGTTGTTCACGCGGGTGCCGTAAAGATATTTCACGCTGCCGCCGATGACCCGGACATTGATATTGCCGACATCGGTATATCTTGAACCCGAACCGGCTGCATCCAGCTTTGCCACCCGGGCAGTGCCGCCGATCGTTACATGAATGTCCCCACCTGTAATACGGTTGGCTTCAGCGCCGACATTGCCGCGCGGACCACCGACCACGATCATATCGTTGCCGGACATAACCGTGACGTCGGTCGGCTTTTGCATTAATGCTTTCAGTGCATCGGTCGTGTATGTCTTGCTGGTCGGTCCGCCGCCGAATCCCCATTGACAACCGCCGATAATCCAAAATGCTTTACCGTCTTGGCTGCCGTCAAAATTTTTCATGGTCACACCCTCGCCGATGGTGACAGTGTGGTGCTGACCGACCAGCAGAAACGAACCGCCTGTCGTCTCAAAGGTCATGTTCTCAAAGGTGGTATCATCTGCCAATGCAAAACGGTTGCCGTTGACCTTGTAGACAGCCTTGTTCGTCTTGCGGTAGTCTACATCGCCATACACGCTGGTGATGGTGATGGACTTTGCGGAGTGTGCGCGCGCAAAATTGCCAACCTGCGTAAATTCGCCGCAGACAACAACCGTGCAGTCCTTGTCGGGATCAAGCAGACTGTACGCCGTGTTGATGGACGAGGTCGCCGTCTCCGGGGTCAGACCGTCCGCCGTATTGGTGCCGCTTCCGCTCAGGTATACAACGGTTGCCGTGCCTGCTGCCGAGGCACAGAGTGCGCAGGTCAACAGCATCAGAAGTGCCGCGACAAGCGCAATGCCGAATTTGCCGAAATGTTTTTTCACTGTGTTCAATCTCCTTTCATCGATGCCCGTGCATCGTATGTTTTCTTTATTATAGGGTAACAATTCGCTTTACCCCCTGTCAAGCAGACAGAGAAAACAACAAACAAAAACAATCAAAACAAAAAACAAAAACAGTAAACAGAAATAACAAATGAGGTCTCCTCATGTTGCTGCCGCGCGGAAGCGGTCGGCATTTTTTCGTCATTTCAGGTGTCCGCTATAAAGATATTGTAGCAACCGCCGCTTTGCATTCCAATGTATTTTTCGGGAGAATGGTTGTATTTTTCAACAAAGCTTGCTATAATGGACGCAAAGGAGGGATCGCCATGGCTGAACTGCTTTCCCTTGACGCCATTGAACCGAAGCATCTTTTCTGTGACATATACGGGCTGCCCCAGCGCTGGCAAAAGGGTGAGAGCTGGAGCTTTATCGGCTCGCCGCGCCGGGATCACGGCTTTGCCTACATCCTCTGCGACGAGGTCTACATCCGCCTTGCCGACGGCGCGGAGCGGCATTTCCGCCGCGGCAGTCTTTTGTATATTCCGAAGGGCTATGAATACTATATCGAATTCCGCGGCACGACCGGGAATGTCTCGGACATCCTCGTCAACTTTGACATCC
>ERZ857969.5323-NODE-5323-length-10161-cov-2.813477_pt1 | contig 10161 bp, 5 predicted proteins | sample MGYA00519864_ERZ857969 | MGnify/ENA primary metagenome ERZ857969 (study PRJEB31778, sample SAMEA3449382) | human gut metagenome | biome: human gut; feature: human-associated habitat; material: faeces | place: United Kingdom | collected 2010/2012 ... | reverse complement strand
ACAAAATACATGGAGGAAAGCGGACGATGATTTTTGAAAAACCCATCAATCAAACCGAGCGAAATCTGCCGGAGCAGGTACAGGCGCTGTATGACGGCGTGGGCGTACTGGTGGAGCAGCTGAACACCGAGCGCGCGACCCGGGCGACCGGAACGGCATACACGGGAAGCGCGGCGACCGGCACAGCAGCGGTCGGCGACGACATTCTCGGCGGACGCATCTACATTGCCGTGATCGGCGGCGTGCCGGCGCTTGCCGTCCGGTACGAAAACAAAATTGCCGCCCGCGGCGGCGACAATGCGACGGCGGTTTCGCTCAGCGCAACGCTGGCGGCGGGAGTTATGACCTTCTCCGCCTCGGGTACGCTGGACGCGCTGATCGTAATTTTATGATTTTCAGGAGGCATGCAGACTATGGCAACTGTAACCATGAACGATATTATGAAAAAGATAAAGGACAACGGGCTCGAGGGAAAAGTGCACGCGCGGGATCTCGTGCTCGGCGGGAAAAACCCGGAGCTGTTGAACAGGATCGTTGACAGTAAAATCGGTTGGATGAACGCAAAGTCCGACGCGGAGCGAGGCCTGTACGCCGCGGAGGCTAAAGCGATCCGCGCATCGCAGGGGTATCAGCTGTCGGACGACGGCAGCCGCGACGTGACAAATGATATGCTCGGCGGCAAAGCGACAGGCGCCGGTGCACTTCGCATCGGCAACCCGGCATCGCGAAAGTCCTCAAGCGACAATCCTGCAAATTCCGCCGGTGCTGCATTTGAGAATTACCGCGCGACGCTGGAGGCGGCACAGAAAAAAGCGCAGGAAGACGCGCTGGGCAAGGTTGCAGCACTGACCGGCGGCTACGGCTCGTCCTCAGCGGCGATGGCGGCAACCGCCGCCGGGGCGGACTACTCCAAGCTGCTTGCCGACAAGGAGCTGGAACTTGCGGAGACCGAGCGCCAGCGCGCGCTGACCGCCGAGCAGCAGGACTATCAGCGCAAGCTGGAAAAGGCGCAGCTTGCCGCATCGGTCGGCGACTATTCGCTCTACGAGCAGATGGGCATTGACATGACGGCGCTGCGGGAAAAGGAAAAGGCGGATGCGGAGGCTGCTGCCGCCGCTGCCGCCGAAGCAAGCGCGCAGAAAGAGCGCAGTACCTACGAGCAGCTGCTTGCCGATGCGGAAACCGCTGCAAAATACGGCGATACCTCGCAGCTGCGGGCACTTGGCATCGACACGCGTCAGTATGATTCTAAGTTTGCGGGAAGTGCGACACAGAAAAATACCGGCGGGGCGGGCAGCTCTGCAAAAGCGGTTTCGGCAGATTTTCAGACCGACCCGTCCGCAGCCCTTTATGCAGCGGGGGCGGAGACCTTTAATCAGGCGTATGCGCTGCTCCTTTCGAACGGCTACAGCTCGACGGCGGCGGAAAAGATTGCGCAGAGTTACCTTGCGGAGCTTGAGGAAGAAGACGAAGACGGCGGCAGTGTCGTTTCTTCTGCAGGAGGCCAAAGCAGAGCGCGCTCGGCAGACGAGCTGAAAGCCTATGAGGCAGACGTCGCAGACGCACGGAAGCGATCCATGGCCGACGCTAAAGCGCTGATTGTCACATGGCTGGAAAAGGGAACCGTCACAGTCGAAGAGGCCGTCATGCTGGCAAAGCAATCGTCGAGCGGACTTGCCGACGTGCTGCTGCGTGAGCTGGTGTCCGATTCCAAAATTACAGCCGAAGAAGCAAATCTGATGGCGGAAAAATACGAAGTCGAATAAAAAGGAGCATTGACTATGCCGAAATATAAGACCTATGACGATGTCCCTGTGAAAAAGAAGTACAAGACCTATGATGATGTCAAGGTCAAGACGCACTGGGAAGAAGATGTGTCGCAGCCGTCGGATGACGACACCGCCGCAAACAATCCTGCAGTGCCGATCAACGCCTATGCCGATGCCGTCGCGGAAATCGAACGGCAGGACGCCGCCGCAAAGGATGCCGCCGTGCAGGCGACTATGCAGCCGATGGGCTACGGCGGTCTTTCCAAGGCGCTGCGCGACTGCAGTATGCCGAAGAAGAAAAATACCAAGGTCAAAGAGACCCGCCGTGAGGGCAATCCGAAATACAACGATGACTATGTGTCCGGTGTGGACTACCCGAAGTTCCGCCCGTATGACGATGTGGAAAAAGAGCTTGCCAACGTGCAGGCCCGGCGGGACACCGACTTCAATGCACGTTTTCCCGAAGCGGGAGAGCTTGTGCAGAGATCTATCGGCGGCAAGGACGCCGACGCAGACCGGCAGCTGCGGGAGCTGGCACAGCAGTATGCAGACGAGAACGCTGCCTACGACGCACGGATCGCGGAACTGAAAAAAGAGGCCAAGGACAGCAAGAACAAGACGGTGCTGCAAAGGCGTGAGCGGGCGGCAAAGCAAACCGTCGATACAGAGCAGACGCGCTTTTCCTCGCCGGAGCTGCGCACGGTTGATGAAAAAATCAAAAACGCAGAAGCAGAACTTGCCGCCGCAGAATCAGCACAGATGACCGTGGAAGATGCGGAGAGGGCGCTGCGCGAATATGAGGACGAGCTGCGTGCAAACGGTGTCTCCGAGCAGTATTTTGGCGAGGACAGCCGCTATATCGAGCTGGCGCAGGCGGCGGGCAATGCGAAAAAGTCCGCGACCGCACAGAAGAACACCGCCGATGCAAATCTGTATGCGCTGCGCGGCGCAAAAACGCTGGCGACACTGCCGGAGGCATCGCGAGATGCAATTTTTCAATATGTCGCATGTGACAATACCGGCGTGATAGACACACGCAGTTTCAGCGGCGCGCGCATAGTCGACTTGCAGACCGGGAAGCGCAAATACATTACAAAAGTCGAATTTGCTAAAATCCGCGATGCATACGATGCGGCAATCGCAGAGCTGAAAGCAGCCGGTGCTTCGCAAAACGACATTGACCGCATGCTCACAGCCGTTCGCTATTCAGTTGACCGCGTTGCCGCGGCAGGAGATTCGACCGAAACAGCAAAGCAGTCGCTGAAGTATCCAATTACAATGTCAACGGTGTCTGTCATCATGAACCTGTCCAGTGGACTGTTTGCCGGTGTTGGCGAAGCAGCACGCGCTGCCGGCAACATCGGACGCGCGGACGGCTACGAAAAGCCGATGAACATAAACGGCGCGGCATACGCGCCGGTGCGCGCGACAAACGACATCCGCGGAACGATCGCCGAGCGCATCGAGGAGGGCAACGGCTTCGGCGGCAAGGTTGGCTCTTTTGCCTATCAGACGCTGATGTCCACGGCGGACAGCGTGGTTGCCTCTGTGCTCGGCAATGTTGGCGGTGCGGCAGCCATCGGCGGCAGCGCCTTTGCCTCCGCCATCGTGGATGCCAAGGAAAGCGGCGTATCGGACGAGCAGGCGCTGATGACCGGTATCTGCGCCGGTATCTTCGAGACGTTGTTTGAGCGGGTCTCAATCGGCAACTTCAACAAGCTGAAGGAAGTTCCGCCTGCGACCTTGCGCGATGTGGCGCTGAACATTGTCAAATCCACCGTTGTCAACGCGTCGGAAGAAGGCGCAACCGAAATTGCGAACATTCTGGCGGACACGATCATCAACGGGGATTACTCCGGCTATGCGGAAGCGTACCGGTCGTATCTGGCAGCCGGAAAAAGCGAAAAAGAAGCTGATCGCCTCGCCAAACAGGACATGGCAAAGCAGGTCGGCATGGCTGCATTCGGCGGTGCGGTACAGGGCGGCTTTATGGGCGGCATCGGTTCTGCGTGGGGTTATTTCGGCAACCGGGACGCAAACAGTGCGGCAGGCTCCTATTTCACGTCCGCATCCGGCAGGATCAACGCAGAAAACAGAAATGCGCTGATCGCCGAGGGGCTTGCCAGCGAAAACGAGGAGATTCGCGCCTACGCCGAAACGCTGGAGGACAAGCGCACGATGAGTCAGGCGGAGGCGGGGCAGCTCTACCGCATGCTCGTTGCGGAGACGCAGGGGAATTACAATGAAGTCAAAGGGCAGGCGGAAAACGGCGAGAAACAAGCCGTTTCGGGCGAAACGGATGCGACCGCGCAAGAGAATACGCCAGCGGTCGTACAGCAGAGCGAACCGCGCACCGAAACGCCCGATTTCTCCGATCGAAGCCTGGACGAGCCGATCTCGGAGACGGAGTTCCGGGCGGCATATGCGGCGCGCGTGGCGCGCGAGGCGGCGGCGGAACGGGCGAAGACGCAGGCGGACACGGACCTCGGCAACATGCTTTCCGGCGAGCTGACCAACGGCCGCGCGGATGAAATCGCAAAATCCCAATCGCTTACGAATGCCTTTGAGACGCTGACCGGCGAGAAGCTGACCGGCACACTCGCCGAAAAGCGCAAGCAGCTGAAAGCCATGCAGACCTTTGCGGCGGAGAAGCTGCGCGACGCGCGCGCCGATGCGCGTATAGCGGCGCTGAAGACCGCAGACACGCGCGAAAAGATGCGCAACGCGGTCGGCACCGCCGGGCAGGCAGTCTATGATGCGGGCTATGACGCGGGCGTTGCCGCATACAAGCTGCGCGGATTTGCGGGGGACGCCCTGCTCGCGCCGTCCGAGCTTTACAACGCCAACTTCGGCGCGTATTACAGGCAGGGTTATCAGGGGGACGCCTTTGACTTTTCGGGCAACGCCGTGATCGGCGAGGCGGATGCACGGCGCATCTTCGAAGCCGGGCGGCGCGATGCCAAAGCGGACACCTATCTGAACGCGGCCGAGCGCAGCGCGTTTGAACACGGCGTTTCAGCCGAGGAAGGTGCAACGGCAAAGCGGCTCTCGCAGGTACTCGGCAAGGAGATCCTGTTCATCGACGCGGACGAAGATTTCCACGGCTGCACCATTGACGGGGTAATCTACCTCGGGGCAAAGTCCGACCGGAGCGTTCTCGCCACGGTGGCGCACGAGTACACGCACCTGCTGGAGGGCAAGGGGCTGTACGATAAGCTGCGCGATTTTGTTTTCGACACGCTTGCCGGAGAGGGCGCGACGGCGGAAGATCTTCGCGCTGCGAAGCGCGCCGAGCATGAGCTCTATGCCGGGCTTGACGACGCGCAGATCGACCGCGAGATCGTTGCCGAGTTTGTCGAGACGAGGCTGCTGACCGACGAGCAGGTCATGCGCGCGGTCGTCCGCCGTGAGGGCAAGTCCTTTGCCCACCGTCTGCTGGACACGCTGCGCGGGCTGATTGAAAAAGTAAAAGCCGCTCTGCACATCGGGAATGCCGATGCAGAGCAGCTGAAGATGCTCGAGCGCGGGCGGGACATCCTTGCGGAGGTCATCCGGAGCGAGGAGACAAGCGAGGCTGCGGATGGAATTGCTTTTGCTTTTGTGGGCAAAAACAAAAACGGCATTCGCAAATACGAGACCGACTTCCCCGCCGACATGCCGCAGGCAGAACGCGGGCGGCTGTTCAAGGAGCGGCTGGCTACCATCTTCAATCTCGGCGCGGTTGAGCTGAAAACAGACGTGAAGAAGATCAAGGTGCAGGCGGATAGAATCACTTACAAAAAGAATATATATGGAGATGTCGGCGGCATAGATACCCTCGATTGACAAGGGCAGACACGGTTTTTCGGGGCTGAAACCGCACTTGACTTCGTTTTCCTCATTGGCGGGCTGATGCCCGCCTGCTTCGTCAGCCTCGTCATGCACATTTTCCGCTCCCGAAAAACTCCCAAGGACTTTCCGGCGCGTAAAAATTGGGGGTGGCGAGGAAGAGGACGAAGGTGTGCCGATCGCCCACCGAGGACGATGACGATGTCAGCGCCAACTTTTTACCGCCGGAAAGCGTATCTGCCCTTGTCAATCGAGGGTAGTATTTCCGCAAAAGTAAATGCGCTCTATGATTTGGTTGACATTCTTGAAACTTCAGTGTTTAAGTCCGCAACCATGGAGCCGAGCTTCGCCAATGAGAATGTAGCGGCTAAAAATCTGGCGCACAAAGGCGTGAAGTACTGGTACAAGTTCGAGAACCATATTATACTTGACGGCGTTCCGTATAAGGTTGTGTTCAACATCCGGGACAAAGGCAAGGAACAGTATCAGTATTTAATTGAGTTCGACGAGGAGACTGCACAGAATAGCAATAAAAAGAGGACCTCTGCCAACGATACGGCTGCCGATGGGCAGCTTCGCGCCTTCATGCAGAAGTCCTCTGACACAACTGTATCACAAAAGAACAGCGGTGTCAATAGCAAGTATACGCAAAATTCAAAAAATGATGCAGACATCGACGGTTTTTCCGTGGGCGGCGTCAACGCGACGACGGCGGATGTCGGGCGGCTGGCAGATGCGGAACGCATGAAACAAGGGGGCGCGGACAGTGAGACGGTGCGCCGGGAGACCGGCTGGTATCGCGGCTACGACGGCAAGTGGCGCTTCGAGATCGACGACAGCAAGATGCACTTCATCAATCACCGCGAGGAATCGCGGCGCACCTGGAAGCTGGATGAGCTGATCCGGCACGACGCGCTCTTTGCCGCCTACCCGGAGCTGCGCGACTACACCGTGCTGAACTTCGGCATTTCGGATGACGTCGAGGCTGCCTTTTATCCGGGTTTGAACCGTATCACGCTCGACCCGCGGCTGAGTCGTGCAGAAAAACGCGCCGCGCTGATTCATGAGATCCAGCACGCGATCCAGCTGATCGAAGGCTTTACAGCTGGTGCGACCACGGACTACTGGCGCGGCAGCCTGAAGACCGCCGAGGAAAAGCAGCTCGAACTTCGCTTACGGGACTTCGACGCCCCGGACATTTTCTTTGAGGCGGACATGCGCAAGCTGCTCGAGGGGACGCCGACAGCCGAACGGGATGCGGCACAAACGGCGTTGGAGAAACACTACGGCGAGGCACCTGTCCGCGAATATGTCGACCTCTACAACCGCCTCCGTAACCTGCGGGCAGAGCGAGAGCAGGATGCGGAGCGCGCCTACCGGAACACGGCGGGCGAGATCGAGGCGGCGGACGTTGCCAATCGCCTCGGACTGTCGGAAAGGCAGCGCGCGGAGACGCGCCCGGACATCGACCGCGAGGAGGTGCGGTTCTCCCAAAGCGCCGGATGGCATCATGCGGAATACGACCCGGAGACCGCAGGCATCAAAGAGCAGCTGGAGCACAGCGCGGAAACGCTGAATGCTATGCGCACGGTAACCTCCGTTGAAGTTCCGCAGAGCTTTACAAGCAAATCTGAAGCGGTAAAATGGGCAATCGAAACCTTGAAGCGCACCGGGTATCAGGTTGACCGTCAAGGCTACGGGGTGATTCGCTTCAACGCAAAAGACATCAATCGTGGGGCGAATTATGCAGATACATCTGCGGAGAAGGCGGCGCTGGCGGCGCTTCCGGCTGTTTTGAAAAAAGGCATCGAGATCGGCGGACACGCCAACCACAAGGCGCGCGAAAAGCAAACCGTTCCATTTGCGGCGCCGGTCGAACTGAACGGCATTCGCGGCAACATGGCGGTCGTTGTGAACAAGCGCGGCGATCATTATTACGCGCACAGAATCGTTCTCCCGGACGGAAAGGCATTTGTTTTTTCAGAAAAAAACAATGCAACACGAGAACCGTCCCGGGGAGTGACCGTTTCCGGTTCTCTTGCCGAGACCACAAGTGTTGCATCTAAAGACAGTATATCCAATTCTGCCGAAAATGTCAACACTATTTTGAAAAACGATGCCGGAACGGATGAAGGCATCCGCTTCTCGGTCGGCGATGGGAATGCGGACGCCGACACCGACACCGAGGTGTCGGACACGGACAAGCGGTTTGCGCCGGTGGAAAGTGCGATCAAGCTGCTGAAGGGCGGCGCGGATCTCTGGCGCACACTGCGTGAGACCGGCGCGTCGCCGCGAGAGATCGCGCTGCGCATGGCGACGAGCGGCGAGAGCGATACGGCGATCCGTGAGCTGACCGGGTTGTATCGGGACGCGCTCGGCGTGTGGACCTACGATAAGGCGTGGTTCGACGCGCACGTTCCGGACATTGCCGACACACGCGAGCTGCGCGCCGGGTACAAGCTCGGCACTGTGGACGAGCAGCTGCTCGGGCTTGCGCCGGAAGAAGTGAAAGCCTCGCGCCGCCGTCTGTTGGACAGCGCAAAGCTGCCGGCCGACGCCGACGCGGCGCGTGTGCGGCAGACGGCAGCAAACCTGCACCGCGGCCTGCGGCCGACAGCAGCCGAATTTGCAGAAGACCGAAAGGCTGCCGCAGCAAAAGAGGCAGCGCGGCTGATTACGGCGGAAAAAGTGCCGTCCGCGGACGCGGCGATCCGCACCGGCGCACTGCTCGCCGACATTGCCGATGTGCTGGAAAAGAAAAAGGTGCGCGCCGAGACCATCACAAGACTGACCGCGCAGGTGCGCGGCGAGAACGGCGCCTGGGAGACTGACAACGCTGCCATGACGAAGATCATCCGCGCGGGCAGCAAGCAGCTGGATGTGCAGGACTTCACGGATTTTCTCTTTGAAAATGCGAAGGAACTGACGGAGAGCAGCTACAACAGCCAGTACGGACACAAGGAGACCTATGCGCTGGACAAGCTCGGTGTGCAGATTCAGAACCCCATTGTGGACATCGCAAAATACGGGACGAAGCCGTCCGAGCTGATCGCCAACGAGCGGGAGCAGGAGGAGCTGAAGCGGTATATCGAAAACGAATATGCAAGCGCTGCTCACCCCTCGCCGGCCGAACGCGCGGACGCGCGCGATGTCAAGCGCGAGTTTCTGCCGGACATGAAGACGGTGGGCGAGGTGGCACGCTTTTACCTTGACCGAACGAAGTGGCGTATGCTATACTGTGTGTGCATATGACTATCTCGGAGAATTGAGGGTGCGGCGATGAAACCGACACAGCAGGCGTGCAATCCCTTTGCCAACAGCGACACGAACAAGCGATATTATACCTATGATTACTACCTGCGCCGCACCTTCGGCGGAAAGTGCCTGAAGGTGGCACTGGACATCGGCTGCACCTGCCCGAACATCGACGGCACTTGCGGCTATGGCGGCTGTATTTACTGCTCGGGGCGTGGGAGCGGCGACTTTGCACCGGCGCCGCTGCAAACAGTGACAGCGCAAATCGAAGCGGGAAAGCGGCAGCTCGCCGCGAAGTGGCAGAGCGACCGCGTGATTCCGTATTTTCAGGCGCACAGCAACACCTACGGTGACATTGACCGTTTGCGCGCGGCATATTTTGAGGCGATCGCATATCCGGGAACTGTCGGCGTGAGCATTGCGACCCGCGCGGACTGCCTCGGCGGGGATGTGCTTGCGCTGCTTGCCGAGGCGTCGGCCATGACGCATCTGACGGTGGAGCTCGGTTTACAGAGCGCGTCGGACGCGACGGCGGCGCGTATCAACCGCGGACACGACTTTGCCGCATTCTGCGCGGGGTATCACGCATTACGGCGCGCCGTACCGACAGCGGAGATCTGCATTCACATCATCAACGGGCTGCCCGGCGAGACATGTGCTGACATGCTGCGGACGGCGGACGCGGTGGCTGTGCTGCATCCCGATCAGATCAAAATCCACTCTCTGCACGTTCTGCGCGGGACTGCGCTTGCCGCAGGGCATACGCGCCCATCTCGCTTGAGGACTACATCGCCGTCACGGCAAAACAGCTGACGTATCTGCCGCCCGACATGGTGGTTGCCCGCGTGACCGGCGACGGTGACCGGGCGGCGCTCCTTGCTCCCGCATGGAGTCTGCACAAGCGGGAAGCGGTCGCCGCGCTTGACCGCTATCTTTATGTACATGACCTTTGGCAGGGAAAAAGAGCAGAACCCGTAAATTTGCATATTTTTTAATTTTTTCAAGATGTACCCATAATTCGACAATGTTTTTGTTTTAAGTGTTATACACTGAGAATGAAACAATTGTTGACGTCCAAACTGCAATTGTAGTGTGCACAATGCGACGGATTTCTTCGCGGGGAATCCGCCGCGGGAAAAAGAAAGGGAATAATATGTTTAAAAAATATGTGAGCATTTTGTTGGCGGCTTCGATGCTTTTCGTCACGTCTCTTTCGGTTTGCGCGCTCGGCGGTAAAGACTCCGGTAATATGCAGGATACGCCGGAGCTGTCCGCGTATTATGAAGCGCTGGATTCCTATCTCAATCAT
>ERZ857969.5296-NODE-5296-length-10205-cov-4.601084_pt1 | contig 10205 bp, 7 predicted proteins | sample MGYA00519864_ERZ857969 | MGnify/ENA primary metagenome ERZ857969 (study PRJEB31778, sample SAMEA3449382) | human gut metagenome | biome: human gut; feature: human-associated habitat; material: faeces | place: United Kingdom | collected 2010/2012 ... | reverse complement strand
GTCGGCGGCTTTGCCGGCGATGCGAGCGGGGGCGATCTTCCTCCGTTCGACGTGCCGGGTGCGGCGTCCGCGACCAAGGCCGCTGCTGTGGCACCCGCAGCCTCTGCAAACGACGACGTCCCCGCCGCTCCCTGGGAATCCAATCCCGGTGCTGGCAGCCCCTTCGGCCATCAGGGCGCAGCCCCGAGCATCCCGCAGACCGAGGACGAGGCCAAAGCCCTCATCCGCAGCGTCTTTGGCCAGGCCACCATCTTCAAGCCGGTGGAGTAGCTGCGCAGGCGGGTATACTGCTCAAGAAGAGGACCCCTTGTCCGGGCGCATCTGTATTTCGGACATGTGTAGTGTGGTGCCGCGTATGTCGCATTTGAGCAGACAGGTGCGTGACGGTCGGCCTAGGATGCTGAGGTCGATACGATACGTCGCATGGCTGTCCGTGTACTCGACTTGCTCGGCGTTAATGGTTGCTCCGATTGCCAAATAAACGCCTAGCTCGGCATCGACAATCTTGAAGTCCTTTATCTTGACCTTGAACTCTTGATAGAGGGACGGGCTGTTGTAGTAGACGGTTCGGGTTCCGTCGGTGCACTCATCGGTCGTCTCCCATTTGACGACGGGCTGGTCCGAGCTGGCTATCAGCAGTTCTGCTCCAAAAGCTATGGCATGGGTGATGACAACCAGCAATGCCCAGCCGACAAAGAGATAGAGAACCACATATGCAACGGGGTGTTTTGAGCGGATGTTTTGGAGCGCGTTGGGGGCATTCATGGGGCACCTCCAAATTACTATCTATGGCAATCAAATTATACCTCGCCGTCATGAGCGCCGCCTCGAGTAGTGGCTCGGCATTTAGCCATTTAGTGGTACGCATTAAATGTCGGATTCCGGCTCTACAAGATTTAGCTTTAAATATTATGCAGATGCGAATTATTCAACTTTGCATAATCTATGGGTGCGGCTTGCGCTCCAGGACATGTATATCGACTGAGGTAACACGTCCGCCCCGCTCGCTGGCCTCGCGCCGTGGTACGATTTTTGAGTTTGAAAGTCCCGCCGTGCTCCGGCTGCCCTTGCAGCTCGGCGTGCGGCCGCACGTAAAGGAGCCATCATGGCCGGTATGAACATGCAGCAGGTGATGAAGCAGGCTCGCAAGATGCAGGAGCAGCTTGCCGCCGCGCAGGAGAACCTCAAGTCCCAGACCGTCGACGCCTCTGCCGGCGGCGGCATGGTCAAGGTGACCGTTAACGGCGAGATGGAGCTCGTCAACCTCACCATCGATCCCGATGCGCTCGATCCCGAGGACGTCGATATGCTGCAGGATATGATCATGGCTGCCGTCAACGAGGCCGTCCGCGGCGTCAACGAGCTCGCCAACAAGCAGATGGGCGCCATCACCGGCGGCCTCAACATCCCGGGCATGCCGTTCTAAGACACGCATATATATGAGTGCCAACCACAGTCTGCAAAAACTGCTCGATGAGCTGGGCCGTCTGCCGGGCATTGGTCCCAAGTCGGCCCAGCGCATCGCCTATTACCTGTTGGAGGCCGACGCCGAGGAGGCGCGCCGCCTGGCCGAGGCCATCCTGGAGGTCAAGCAGGAGGTCCACTTTTGCAGCCGCTGCTTTAACTACGCCACGGCCGACGAGTGCTCCATCTGCCAGGACCCGATGCGCGATACCACTCGCATTTGCGTGGTGGGCGAGCCGCGCGATGTCCAGGCGATCGAGCGCACGGGCAGCTACCACGGCCTCTACCACGTATTGGGCGGCGTGATCAGTCCCATGGACAAGATTGGCCCCGAGCAGCTGCACATTCGAGAGCTGCTGGCACGCTTGGGCCACGAGGACATCCACGAGGTCATCATCGCCACCAACCCCAATATTGAGGGCGAGACCACGGCGAGCTATCTGGCCCGTACCATCAAGCCGTTGGGCGTCGAGGTGTCGCGTCTGGCAAGCGGCCTTCCCGTGGGCGGCGACTTGGAGTATGCCGACGAGCTTACGCTTGGCCGCGCCATCGAGGCCCGCCGCGCGATTTAGGTGGCGAGCCTGCTCCTGCCGTATGTTTTCCTCGCGACGCACGGGGTAGTCATAATTTCCCCGTGCGACTGTGAGTTTGTTGTGCAACAAAGATGCTTCGTATCCGCTTATCGCATGGACGCTTCCGCTCGCATCCTTAATTTGTCCATTCGTTGCGCAACCTTTTTGGTTCGCTGATACACTCAAATATGGATTCGAATGAATGCGCCGCTCCCGAGCGGCGTGTTTTTGTTGGAGGAGAACGCATGCGGCCCGGTGGCACTCAGACAAAGCGCGGCGCCGCGGTGCGCATACGACGCCGACTGGGCTTGGCGCCGCGGGCGTACGCACTGCTATCGTGCTCGCTGGTGCTGGTCATAGCTGGCGTTTCTGCCTATGGCATGACCGTGCCGTCCATGATGCAGGCGCATGCCGCACGCGAACCGCGCGTGGGGCATGAGGTCAAAAGCGATCTGGGCACCACGACTGGATATGCTTGGGCAAGTGTGGTCGGGCATATTGTGTTTGGCACCGACGATGCGGACGGCGCCGAGGCCCCGGACAACGAAGTCACGCTTGCCAATGGCAAAACCATCGTGCTCACCAACACCAAGATCATCGATCGATTGTCCAACAATAGCGTGGCGGCAACGGTGAATAAGGTCGAGCAGCAAAAGGAGCAGGACGCCCAGCAGTCCGGAAAGCCCGGTAGCTCGGATACTTCTGGCTCCGGCTCGGATTCATCGAGTTCGGGCGGCGGCTCTGGGTCGGGTTCCTCTACCGGAGGGCCTGGAAACGGCGGCTCGACGGGCGGCAACACTGACAACGATGCAAACTCCGGCGGCCTTTCCGCTGCTGAGGAAGAGAGCATTCACAGTTGGCTTGTGACCAAGTACAACATGCTCGACGGCTATGTTTCTCGTGCCAATGACGTGGTCTCGACCTATAACTCTACGGGAGATCCCAGGCCGTGCGACAGCCTGGTCGGGGAGATGTTTGTCATTCGAGCCGAGTTCGGTCGTCAGACATTCTCGCCCCGGTCAAGGTGGTATCAGCAGTATGCCAATCTGTGGGGCTGTTACACCAACCTATGTCAATGGGTCGGCCATTACGGCGATGATGACGTCGCGCTCGGTAACTTCAACAATAACGTGGCGGCGCTTGCCCTATGATGACCGATCTTGCATCCACCACACCACAATCGCTCGGTCGCGATCCCATGGTCGGCCTGCGCCTGGCGCGTGTCGACGGGTTTGAGCCGGCCATTGCGCTCGGTCAGGACGAACTGCCTACCTATCTGCGTCGTTTTACGATGCTGTTTGCCGACGATGCCACCATGCGCCGTGGCGGTATCGGCCGCGTGACGCGTGCCGTCAACGCCCAAGGCGAGGCAGTGGCACTCAAGCAGCTCATCTTGCCGACGCGCGATGAGTTTGACGACGATGCCGCTCACGAGGCGCTGGTCGCCAAGTTCAAGGCGGCGTTTCGCGAGGAATACGAATGCCATCGCGCCCTTTCGGGCCTTAAGGGCTTTCCCCGCCTCTATGGCTGGGGCGAGGTCGACGGTGTGCCTGCAATTGTCATGGAATGGGTCGAGGGCGAGACACTTGCCCGCTTGCGTTCGCGACTCGCCGTGGACGATGCCGGACGCCTGTCGCCGCTTGTGGCGGCGCGTCTGGGTCGCGACCTGTTCGATCTGCTCTGCCGTATGAGTCTGGTGGGCGAGGGCTTTGTCCATCGCGATATCTCGCCCGCTAATATTATGGTGCGTACGGCGCGTCTACCGCTTGACCGGCAGCTTGCCGAGGGCACCTTTGACCTGTGCCTGATCGACTTTGGCTCGTCGCTGGCGCTTGAGCCTGCGTCGGCCGTGGCCGGTACCGGCGGCAAGGCGTCGTTTACGGAGCGCTATGCCACGCTGCGTCGCGCGACGGTTGCCTATGCCCCGCCCGAGATGCTCACCGACGATATTCCCGACCTGCGCGCTTTGCGTATGTCGCCGGCGATTGACGTATACGCCGCGGCAAGCACGGTTTACGAGCTCATTGCCGGCGTCGCGCCATACGAAGCCGCGCCGAGTACTTCGGGTGCCTCGGGTTCGCGCAAAAAGACGCGCGACATCGCGAGCCCCTACCGTCTCAAGATGGACACGCGGCCCGACTATCCCATTGGTGCCCATGCGCCCGGTTGTGATTTGACTCAGTTGCTTCGTCGTGAGCCCGATGTGGCGCTCGCCGCGGCCGAGCAGGCCCAGCAGCTAGGGCTTGAGCCGGATTCCGAAGAGCTACGCGATGCGCTGGCGTTTGTCGATGCCCAGCTGTTCGACGTGGTGATGGCCTGTCTGTCCAGCCATCAAAAAGATCGTCCCGAGCCGGCGGCGGTCGAGGCGGCGCTCTCGGCGTTTTGTGACCACTATGCGCAAAATGTCGGTCGTTCGCTTCGCGGCGAGCCGCTCACGCCGTGCCCCATGGATGCGTCTGGCCGCGCGGTTCGTCGCGCGCTGATGGTCGGCGCGACGGTCGCCTGTGGCGTGGTTTGGGCTGTGGTCGTGGTTTCGGCCGCGCTGCTGGCGTCGGGCGCTCGCGTGACGGCGATTTTGGGATCGCTCGTGTGGTCTGGGTCGCTACCGGGTATTATTGCCGCACTGGCGTTGGCGCTGCCAGGCATAGCCGGCGTTGCCGCGGGGGCACTTGCGCGCGATCGGCGCTCGGGCTTCCTGCAGGGTGTGCTTGCGCTTTCTGCCTGCGAGGTTCCGGTGCTGGTTGTGGCTGCATGTAGCGTATTTTCCCAACGCGCCGTGATGGGCGGCCTTGTTGCCGCTCTGGTTGCAACCTATACGCTTACGTGGTTTTTGCTTGCGATGGGCTTTGCCTTTGAACTTCCCGTTTCGGCACCGCGACGCACAAAAGCCCAGATGGCGACTCCGCTTGCCGGTGGAGCCGCAGCTGCCCGTACTTTTGGCGGACCTGTCGAAGTATCGTCCGATTCTATTTCTACGACCAAGGAGGCCTAGGTCATGGCATCTCAAGTTGAGCTCACCCCATGCGGGGCCATGTTTGACATCTTTAAGCGCGCAGCGCATCTGAGCCATATCGAGCTGTGCGGCTTGGTGCTTTCGTCCCGTCCGCTCGCCGACGGCCGCAGCCCGCAGAGCCGAGCCGCCGATCGCTCTTGGGTTTCCCGCTTTATCGTTCGCGCGCCGGTCGGCACGCTTCAGCAGCGCTACTTTGCCGAATACGGTACCTCGGCTGTGCGTATTATGTCGCAACTGGCCCTGCGCCAGCGCAATCCCATGGACTCCACGGCTGTGATCAATATGGTGTGCGGTCCTGCAGGTGAACCGATGGTACGCGCGCTCGAAGAGTGCCACCAGGACACGAATCTCTATCGCAACGCGCTCGATCGCCTGTCCCAGGCGGCGGAACTCATGCCCGCCGAGCGTGCCGAGGCCGTGCTGGTGCTGTTTGTCGCCGTCGGTTGTTCGGCGGATGTGCGGTCCTCGGTGAACTATGCCATCGACTACGCACACGCGACCTGTGGCGGAGGCACATCCACGCCGCGTTCGCTTGGCATGTCGCTGACTGCGGGCGAACGCGAACCCGCCCCGGCGCACCCCTTGGGCTTGCTGCGCGTGCAAAACAGTTTTGTCGTGAGCGCCCCGCGCTGGATTCAGCCGAGTGAGCAGGGTGTTGAGATTGGCGCGCTGGCCACTGGTGAGGGCGATATTACCGACGTCGGCGACGATGTCTCGGCCCGCCATGCCCATATCTGGTGCGATGCTCAAAATATCTGGCACGTCGAGGACTTGTCGTCCACCAACGGAACCGTGGTGGTAAACGGGGCCACGCGCGTCTGCATTCAGGTCGAGCCCGGCCGTTCCGCCCAACTCAATCCCGGCGATGAGCTCAAGCTCGGCGAATCCACTACCTACGCCATCCTCTTTGGTGCTCTCTAGCCGGCAGATAGGGACGTTCCTTTTCTGCCGGCACTTGGGGACACTCCTTGGCGCGCCAGGGCCGGCCGCTTGGGACGAGGGGCCATTTCGCCCCTTGGCGGTCAGTCGGGGTAAACCTTTACCGCCCGCCTATATTTGCCGAAATTACACTTGACGGCGGGGTACAATAAACCCGCATGCGGATTTCCGTTGCGGGCGCTTCCCATCGCCGGGGCGTGCCCGGGAGCATCCGGCATGCGGCCTTTGCGGCGCTCGGTCATGTGCAAGACGGGTAGCTGGGCTTGTGGAGCGCGTGCAGCCCTCCTCGCCTCGGCATGCCTTCTCTCCACGCCATGTACCTGCTGCTGAGCCTGCCTGCCAGATGATTGGAAGCAACAGCGAAAATCCCATCACGCCAACATCCCGGCGATCGCCGGGGCCTGTATACCTATATGAGAGGAGAGGGGTATATGGCGCGTAAGTTTAAGTCTATGGACGGCAACGAGGCGGCCGCATATGTTTCGTATGCGTACACCGAGGTAGCGGGAATCTATCCCATTACGCCGTCCAGCCCGATGGCCGACCATGTCGACCAGTGGGCGGCCCAGGGTCGCAAGAACATCTTCGGCACCCCGGTCAAGGTCGTCGAGATGGAGTCCGAGGCAGGTGCAGCCGGTACCGTTCACGGTTCGCTGGGCGCCGGTGCTCTGACCACCACCTACACGGCTTCTCAGGGTCTGCTCCTGATGATCCCGAACATGTACAAGATCGCGGGCGAGCAGCTCCCGGGCGTCTTCCACGTCTCCGCGCGTTGCGTCGCTTCCCACGCCCTGAACATCTTTGGCGATCACTCCGACGTCATGGCCTGCCGCCAGACCGGTTTCGCCATGCTCGCCGAGGGCAACGTCCAGGAGGTCATGGACCTCTCTCCGGTGGCTCACCTTGCCGCCATCGAGGGTAAGACCCCGTTCCTTAACTTCTTCGACGGCTTCCGCACTAGCCACGAGATCCAGAAGGTCGCCATGTGGGACTACAAGGATCTTGCCGAGATGTGCGACATGGACGCCGTCCAGGCTTTCCGCGACCACGCGCTCAACCCTGAGCACCCGCACACCCGCGGCAGCCACGAGAACGGTGACATCTTCTTCCAGAACCGCGAGGCCTGCAACAAGGTCTACGACGAGCTTCCCGCCGTCGTCGAGGGCTACATGAAGAAGATCAACGAGAAGCTCGGCACCGATTACGGCCTATTCAACTACTACGGCGCTCCCGATGCCGATCGTGTCGTCGTGTGCATGGGCTCCTTCTGCGACGTGCTCGAGGAAGTCATCGACTACCTCAACGCTCACGGCGAGAAGGTCGGCCTGGTCAAGGTTCGTCTGTTCCGTCCGTTCTCCATCAAGCACTTTGTCGACGTTCTCCCCGAGACCGTCAAGAAGATTGCAGTTATGGACCGCACCAAGGAGCCGGGTTCCATCGGCGAGCCGCTCTACCAGGACGTTGTCTCCGCTCTCTACGAGGCCGGCAAGACGGGCATCAAGGTCGTCGGCGGCCGTTACGGCCTGGGCAGCAAGGACACGTCTCCCGCGTCCGCGTTCGCTGTCTTCGAGGAGCTCAAGAAGGACGAGCCCAAGCGCGAGTTCACCATCGGCATCGTCGATGACGTGACCAACCTGAGCCTGCCCGAGGCCGAGGATGCGCCCAACACCGCAGCCCCCGGCACTATCGAGTGCAAGTTCTGGGGTCTGGGTGGCGACGGTACCGTCGGCGCCAACAAGAACTCGATCAAGATTATCGGCGACCACACCGACAAGTACGTCCAGGCCTACTTCCAGTACGACTCCAAGAAGACCGGCGGAGTCACCGTCTCGCACCTGCGCTTTGGTGATTCCCCGATCCGCTCGCCGTACTACGTGACCAAGGCCGACTTTGTCGCCTGCCACAACCCCAGCTACATCGTCAAGGGCTTCAAGATGGTCCGCGACGTCAAGCCGGGCGGCACCTTCCTGGTCAACTGCCAGTGGAGCGACGAGGAGTTCGCCGAGCACATGCCCGCCGTGGCCAAGCGCTATATCGCGAACAACAACGTCAACGTCTACCTGATCGACGCTATCGACCTGGCCGCCAAGGTCGGCATGGGCAAGCGCACCAACACGGTGCTCCAGTCCGCCTTCTTCGCGCTGGCCAAGGTCCTGCCCGCCGAGGACGCCCTGCAGTACATGAAGGACGCGGCTACCAAGTCCTACATGAAGAAGGGCCAGGCCATCGTCGACGCCAACCATAAGGCCATCGATGCCGGCGCTACCGCCTTCCGTAAGTTCGAGGTTCCGGCCGACTGGGCTACCGCCGAGGATGTCGCTCCCGTCGAGCTCTCCGAGGAGACCAAGTCCGCCATCGCCCAACAGGTCAAGAACCTGCTCGAGCCCATCGATCGCATGGACGGCGACAGCCTGCCTGTTTCCGCCTTCGTCGATTGCGCCGACGGCCAGTTTGAGCTGGGCGCCTCCGCATACGAGAAGCGCGGCGTCGCCGTGGTCGTTCCTCACTGGGACGAGACCAAGTGCATCCAGTGCAACCAGTGCGCCTATGTGTGCCCGCATGCCACCATCCGTCCGTTCGCGATGACCGAGGACGAGGCTGCCGCCGCGCCCGAGGCTACCCGCACGCTCGACGCCATGGGCCCCAAGGCCAAGGGCATGAAGTTCACCATGGCCGTGTCCCCGCTCGACTGCATGGGCTGCACCAACTGCGTCAAGGTCTGCCCCAAGGGCGCCCTCGAGATGGTTCCCACCGAGCAGGAGATGGATCAGCAGCCCGTTTGGGACTATATGGTCGAGAACGTCTCCGAGAAGAAGGAGCTCATCGCGGCCAACGTCAAGGGCAGCCAGTTTAAGCAGCCCTACCTGGAGTTCTCCGGCTCCTGCGCCGGCTGCGCCGAGACCGCCTATGCACGTCTGGTGACCCAGGTTGCCGGCGACCGCATGTTCATCTCCAACGCCACCGGCTGCTCCTCCATTTGGGGCAACCCCGCTGCCACCGCTCCTTACTGCAAGGACAAGGACGGTCACGGCCCGGCGTGGAACAACTCCCTGTTCGAGGACAATGCCGAGCACGGTCTGGGCATGGCCGTCGGTTACGAGGCCGTCCAGAAGAAGCTGATCGCCGCTACCCAGGACATCATCGCTGCCGATGGTCCGTCCGATGAGCTCAAGGCCGCCGGCCAGGCTTGGATTGACTCCGTCAACGACGCCGAGGCCTCCAAGACCGCTGCCGCTGCCTACGTTGCCGAGCTCGAGAAGTGCGGCTGTGACGCTTCCAAGGCAATCCTCGCCGACAAGGCTTACCTCACCAAGAAGTCCTTCTGGATCTTCGGCGGCGACGGCTGGGCCTACGACATCGGCTTCGGTGGCTTGGACCACGTCCTGGCTTCCGGCCACAACGTCAACGTCTTCGTCTTCGACACCGAGGTTTACTCCAACACCGGTGGTCAGGCCTCCAAGGCCTCGAACCTGGGCCAGGTCGCTCAGTTCGCCGCTGCCGGTAAGGTGACCAAGAAGAAGTCCCTGGCCGAGATTGCCATGAGCTACGGCTACGTCTACGTGGCGCAGGTCGCCATGGGCGCCAACCCGGCTCAGACCCTCAAGGCCATTCACGAGGCCGAGGCCTACGACGGCCCGTCCCTCATCATCGGCTACAGCCCCTGCGAGATGCACTCCATCAAGAAGGGCGGCATGCAGAACTGCCAGGCCGAGATGAAGAAGGCTGTCGAGTGCGGTTACTGGAACCTCTTCCGCTTCAACCCCGAGGCTGCTGCCGGCAAGAAGTTCTCGCTCGATTCCAAGGAGCCCGCGGGCGGTTATCAGGAGTTCCTGATGAACGAGGCCCGTTACGCTTCGCTGACGCGTTCCTTCCCCGAGCGCGCCGAGGAGCTCTTCAAGGAGAATGAGCAGGCTGCTATGGACCGCTATCAGCACCTGCTGAAGCTCAAAACGGTGTATAACGAGGCCTAGGTCTCCCACCGCAGGATCTGAGGGCTGACCTTCGCGGACGTCCTCGGACATGAAAGAACCCCCGCTGCGCATTATGTGCGGCGGGGGTTCTTTCGTCCTGACGCTCCTATTTGGCAAGGTGTTTTTTAGAATCCATTTTGCGCTCGGCCTCGAACGCCTGCCTGTCCCAATCGAGCGGAAGTCCGGCCTCGACCCATGCCTCGTAGGCCCTCCTTATGGGCTTGAGCTCCCTTTGGCCCCTCTCCA
>ERZ857969.5294-NODE-5294-length-10214-cov-5.368934_pt1 | contig 10214 bp, 9 predicted proteins | sample MGYA00519864_ERZ857969 | MGnify/ENA primary metagenome ERZ857969 (study PRJEB31778, sample SAMEA3449382) | human gut metagenome | biome: human gut; feature: human-associated habitat; material: faeces | place: United Kingdom | collected 2010/2012 ... | reverse complement strand
TATAATCTCCTAATGTATCTACTTTCCATCCTTTTGGTATCTTAATAGAAAACTCGTTTGTTTGATAATCTTCTAGTTCTATTTTACTAGCCTCTGATTTTACTATTTTAATGTTTTTATCTGGATTATAAAATAGTCCTTTATCATTATCTCTAGTTAATAAAAGAATACCTCCTATTACTATTATAATAACTGCACTTATTATAATAAGATTTCTTTTTGAAATATTTAATTTTCCAATCTTAATCATCTAGATCCTCCTCTCTATTTTAGATTATAAATTAAAATCTTTAATAGGGCAATAAACTTGTCTTAAAAATCATTGTTTTTAGTGGAAACTTATTTTTATTATTTTAAAAGTATAGTTTAATTGTTTTTAAAGAATGGCATATTATGAATTTTAAAGAAATTTTAACTGAATATTTGAAAGAATTAGATTGTTCTTCAAAAAAATCATCTGATAAATCAAAACTATCTAAATCTGTTATAAGTAGATATAGAAATAGCGAAAGAACTCCAACAAAAAATAATAAATAATTGAATAAATAAATTAAAAAGCTTTTTAATATTGCTAAAGATAGTGGTAAAAATAAAATATTTAATTTTTTTATAACCAAGATCCAACCTTTTTAATATATCTTTTCTTTACAATTTGAACTAAAATAACATATAAAATTGTTAATCCTATTACTATCATATAATATAATGGAGGCATTATTTCAAAATGAAATGAATTAATATTATGTAGTAATATTGGTGCTAAAATAGTTCCTATTATAGTAATCACTGTTAAAGATGTAAGTACTATGTTTGCTCTTGACTGTACAAAAGGAATTTTAGAAGTACGCACAAAATGAATTATCAATGTTTCACTTATTAGGCACTCAATAAACCACGCTGTTTGAAAATAACTTTCACTTAAAGTCCCATTATAGCCTAATATAAACCAAAATGACAAAAACGCTAAAACATCAATTACTGAACTAACTGGCCCCATAACATTCATAAATGTTCCTAATCCTTTAGTATCCCATTTTCTTGGTTTTATCAAAAACTCTTCATCAACATTATCATATGGTATTCCTATTTGTGAAAAATCATATAAAAAATCTTGTATTAACATTTGAATTGGCAATAATGGTAAAAATGGTAAGAATATACTGGCAATAAGTATACTAAAGACATCACCAAAATCCGAACTCAAAGCCATCTTCATATATTTTATAATGTTTCCATATACTATTCTTCCTTCAATTATTCCATTTAATATTACACTTAAACTTTTCTCTAATAAAATAATATCACTTGCTTCTTTAGCAATAGCAGTCGCAGTATTTACACATATTCCTACGTCAGCATTATGTAGAGAGGGTGCATCATTTACTCCATCGCCCATATATCCCACTACGTGACCATTCTTTCTAAGAGATTTTATTATTCTTTCTTTTTGAAGAGGATTCATTCTAGCAAAAACATTTGTTTTTTCAACAGCTTCAGATAATTCTTCATCTGACATTTTATCAATATCAGTACCTAATAATATTTTAGAATTTTCTATTTCTACTAAACTACAAATATTTTCAGTTGCATACTGATTATCCCCAGTTAAAATTTTTGTTGTTATACCGTATTTCTTTAATTCTTTTATTGTATTTTTAACATCTTTTTTTGGTGGATCAAGAAAGGCCACAAATCCTATGAATGTCATATCTTTTTCATCATCACTATTAAAGATATCTTTTCCTCTATATTCTTTCTTAGAAGCCAAAGCAATTACTTGCATTCCTCCTTTAGCAAGATTATCAGCATTATTATTAATATTTTGAATCATTTCTTTTGTTAGTTTTTTATGTTCTCCATTTATTTTTACTTTATCACAACTTTTTAATACTTCTTCTAGTGCTCCTTTAGTAATTATTCTAAAATGATCATCGTGTTTTACTACAACGCTTACTTTTTTTCTAATATAATCAAATGGAATTTCATCAATTTTTTCATAATCAGTAACTTCTTCTTTTACCTTATGTTCTATTCCGTATGCAATTACTGCCTTATCTACAAGGTTTTTCATCCCCGTACTATAATAGCTATTTAAGAAAGCATATTCTAAAATTGATAAATCTTCTTCACCATCAACATTTATATATTTTTGTAATACTATTTTATCTAATGTTAATGTTCCCGTTTTATCAGTACACAAAACATCTATTGCTCCTAGATTTTGAATTGCTTGAATATTTTTTACTAGTGTTTTTTTCTTTGCTAGCATCTTAGTACCTTTAGTCAAATTAACATTAACTATCATAGGAAGCATTGTTGGAGTAATTCCAACAGCCACCGATAAAGCAAATAATACAGCCTCCAATATATCTTTACGTATAAAAGCATAAATAATGAATACTGCTATTGAAACAATAACCATATATTTTATTAATAATTTAGTAATTTCATTCATACCCTTTTCAAAGTTTGTTACTTCTCTTTTGTTATTAATTTGTTTTCCCATACTGCCTAGATATGTAGAAAAACCTGTATTAATTACTACTGCCGTTGCATTACCACTTATTACACTCGTTCCCATTAAACATATATTAGAGAGAGAAAATATTTCATTTGAATGATTATATTTAGCAGTCTTTTCAATAGGAGCACTTTCTCCAGTAAAGACTGACTGATTTATAAATAAATCTTTATTATTTATAATCATCACATCAGCAGGAATAATAGAACCAGCATTTAAATGAATGATATCACCTTTTACAACTTTTTCTGTTCTTACTGTTTGCTCATTGCCATTTCTTACAACAGTAGCAGTAATAAACATCTTGTTCTTTAGTTTTTTATTAAATTTATATGTTGAATAATTTTGAATAAATTTTATCATTGCACTAACAAAACCAATTATCAAAATAATAATTGTACCAAGCATATCATCACCAACAAACTTATTTATCACTGCTAATATAACTAAAATTAAAATAAATTTATCTTTAAATGAATTTATAAAAAAGTATAGCCAAGAATGATTGTCATCTTTTACAACTACATTTTTTCCATCCTTTTTTAATCTTTGTTCTGCTTCCCTATTAGTTAGTCCCTTCTCGATATTAGTTTTAAATTCTTGTACAATATCTTCTGTCTCCTTTTGTGCAAAGGCTTTATACTTACTCAATATTTCTTCATTATTGTTTATTAAGTTCTGATCTTTCAATTTATTCTTTATAAAAAATAATCTAATCAATTTTATATACCTCCTTTTTATTTAAATGTTTAATGTTTTTATACTATACTAATAATAAACTTAATCTATATTTTTTACATACTTTTAAACTTTTTATATATTTATTATACCATAAACAAAAAATACTATAGTAATTTTTTTCACTATAGCATTTTTAGTACACAATTTTATTTATATATACTGTATAAAAATGGTATTATTATTAATACTATTAGTGTTAAATAATTAATATTATCTGTACTTTAATTAAAGACTGCTATAGGTATTATACAGGGCATGAGTGATCCACTCTTATAAAAGATAGGTACAAATAGATAACCTAAGGAAACTGTATAAATTATTTGCATAAGAACGGATATAAAGTCTACTCCATTTATTAAGTTAACAATATGTTCTATACCAAAGATTAGTGAACTTATTATTATGTTTCTATTTTAATTCTCTTTTCCCATCTTTTTATAAAAAAACTCTAAATATTATTTTTTCAATAAAAGCTACATTTATCATTGTTAAAATGTAAAATATTATTTCATTTACTTTTTTTATTTATTGTTATAACATTCCGTAAATTAACTGTGGATATTATTACCAAAAAAATTAAATATAAATTTTTTTATGTTTATACTTTAGTTAAACCATAGTACTTTTATAGCTTGCAATACCAAACTCATTATTACAGTATGAGTTTGCAACTACATAGATTATTATTATAAGTATTGTATATAATGTTTCATTCTTTAAAAACTTTTATTTCATTTTTTTGCCTCCTAGTTAAATAATATTGGTACATTATCATACATTGTTATTCTAAGTATTCCAATTATTATTAGATGAAGAGGATAATATAAATAGAAGAACCACTTTAACCATTTTGCTTTTCCTCTTTCTCCATTATAATTTTTTAGTAATGGATATACAAGTATAGCAAATAAAGATATTACTCCATATGTTTTATTTACAAAGATAAATGATATTAAAGCATACAATGATAACCACATCATCATAGATCTCATCTGTTTATTTAAGTTACCTCTATTTGAATACATAGTTAATATAATCATTACCGCTATTGAACTAAAGTCTGCAGGAAAAGCTATTACATTTATTAATATTACTAATATCCATTTCTGGTATTCTTTTAATTGATTATTACCATTAGCTACATATAGAGCTACTACTGCCCAAGCTAGTGACCACATAATACTTGTTTGATTAAAAACACTACCAGTAGTAAATGGTATATAGTTTATACCAAAGGCAAAGCAATAAGCAAAGTGTGATATTATAGCAAAAATAAATAATCTTGCTATATATTTCTTTAGATTCTTAGTATAATGATAGCCTTCACATATAAAGAAGAACATTATCGGTGCAGTCACTCTCCCTATGATATGTAACACTATTGGTACAATACTATTTTGCATATTAGGATATAGAAGATCTGCTAAATGATCTATTGTCATAGCTATAATAGCTATTATTTTTAAATGATTTGAATTCAACTTCTTCATATTATCCTCCTATAAGTCAACTATATTTACTTTATTACCATTATTTTTAATAATTTTTATTAAGTCACTACTACTCATCCATACTGTCGCAGTATTATCATTAGGATGTACTCCTATCAACTTATCTTTAAAATAACTATCTAAATAAAACTCTACTTTTAATTCTTTATCATTTAATAATCCTAATGGAGTTACTGCCCCTGGTATTAAACCTAATATATTCATTAAATCATTTTCACTAGCAAAACTTAATCTTCTAGTATCATACTTCTTTTCAAATTCTTTTAAGTTAACTTTCTTATCTCCTTTAATAGTTATTAAATAGTAATTTCTTTTTTTGTCATCCCTGACAAATATATTTTTAGCATCACATTCTGGATACTTTAATACTATATCTTTTAGTTCTTCCATATTATATACAGCTTTATGTTCATCTACCTCATATTTGATATCATTTTCTTTTAAATAATTGTATATATCTTCTTTATTCATTTGAATTGACTCCTTATCAAAACTAAATATTTTATACTTTTTTATTATTCATAAATTAGAAACACAACTTCCGTGATATAACGTGATATAAATAGTTCGTATTTATATTTTCTTTCTACTTCCATTTGATTGTATCATATTAATTATTATAATACAACAAAATACTTTCAATCATAGTAAAATATTATATATCATTAATCATAATATATCTAAATAAAAAAATAAGACACTATCATTTAGACAGTGCCATTTCAAAATAGTATCACTTCCTTATTGCATAGACAATATATCATTTATCGCTTATGTGTTTTATTCTTACTATTACTTAAATAATTAATTGCTTCAATCAATTGTTTATCATCTTCATTTATAATATCTTCTTTAGTTAAATATACATATTTATCTGGATGTAATAATACTGGTTCAAGTAATTCTTTTTTATTATTGAAATAAGTATTAAATTCATTTTTTTCATAACCAGTAAGTAATAATTCTTTATCATAATACCAATATGTGGAACTACTAGTTACTCTTAAATTTAATTTATCTATATCTAAATTACTAGGACAATTCCCGAAACAATTTAAACTTGTTCCTATATCTGTTCCTATTATATAGGCTCCTATTTTCTTTAGTTCTACTAATGCCATACGGCCACTAGAAAAAACATATTCATTTACTAGTGCTACAATATTTTTATCTTTAAGAAAATTTATTAATGGTTTTATTACTGATGAATTACCACCACCATTATACCTTAAGTCAATTATATAATTTTTTATGTTACTATTTTCTTTTATTTTTGAAACTAGTTGTTCCATTTTATCTTTATCTCTACAAGAGTTATAATGGATAATATAGCAATCATCAATAATTTCTGTAGAGTAGTTTTCTGGAAATTTTGTACTATAAAACTCTGGTAAATTATTTATATTAAAAGTAATAGTTTCTTTTTCATTATTATCATTTAAAATAGTATAGATAAATTCTTCAGTATTATTTTCAATACTTGGTAATGATTTTAAAACATTTACATCAGATAAAAATGACTGAATCATTACTGATAAATGTTCTTTTGTTGAATAACAAATAATCTCTTCTAATTCATATAATATTTTTTGTATATCTATATTATTTATTTTCAATAACTTACAACCTATTAATTTTTTATAAATTGGTGTGATATTTGTAATATAAAAACTATTTTCTTCTACTGTAAAATCTATTGGTATATATACATTATCTTTGAAACTTACTTTAGTATGTGAATCATATCTACCTAACATAAATTTTATTAATAATGAAGTTATATAATAAATATCAAATTCATCATATTTATTTTCATTTAATAGTTCTTTTGTTTTTTCTTTTAATTCTTTTTTTGTATGAAAAAAATATAATCCAGGATGACCATTAAACTTTGAATCTCCATTTTCAATAAAATCAAATATTTTTATTAGATAGTCTTCTACTTCTTTTTTACTTAGTTTAATCATATGTACCTCCTCCACTTTATTGTTCTCTTTTCATCTATATATTACTATTTTGTAGCAGTTCCTTGATATTATTATTTTCCTTTTTTAACTTTCTTTAATTTATGTCTAGTTCTTTATCAATGGTCAATTGTCCTATATTTATAAATTCTTTCATTACTTGATTAATGCCAGTTTCACTTTTATACCAATCTTTTTTACTAATATTTCTATTATCTACTACTCCATAGAAATCACATTTCTCTATAGGAAAATTATATTTTTTAGCATTCATATACCATCTTCTAGCTACGAAGTCTTTGGCTACTCTAAGTATTCTATTATATTTTGTAATATCTACTAGTTTATCAATATTTCTTAATATCTCTGGATTACTAATATATTTATCACTAATAATTATTTTATTTGTTAATCCTTCTTTTTTTAAGTAATCTATTAATATACTAGCACTTCTTTTTTCAGTATTACCATGGCCTTCACATATTATAAATGTAGTATTATTATCTATTATATTTTTATCCAACATTAATTTCATATCTTTAGCTAATTGTTCTTCAGCCCAATCAGCATTTATGATTAATAAATCATAATGGGAAAGTTCTTCAAAATCTTTACCTAAAAATATAAAATCAGTAATATCTTTTATTGTATTTGGTTTCATTATTGGTTCTTTCCTCCTATAATATCATTATATCATTTATATTTATACTTTCATAGTTTATATAAAATACTTTACATTTTATTAGATAATTATATGTAATATAAGTAATTGATGATGACTTTGTATATCTATACTACTTATATATAATACAACATAATATTTTTAATTTAAAAACTATATAATAAGCTCTAAATTACCTCTTAAGACCTAGGCTTAAGAGGATAAAGAAAAAAACATAGACTATATTAATCTACATTATTTACTTTTATAGTACTTACATATTTAATATTCTAGCATAATATAGTAACTTCTATGTTAATTTTCATTTGCTTTTTCTAATTCTTCTATAAACTTATCTTTTAATTCGGGATATATATTATAAAAGTTATTTATATTAAATCCATTCTTATACCATCTTAATACTTTTGGGATTAAATCACTATTATCTATTGGAACATAATCTGGTCTATTTGGATATAAATATAACTTTATTAATCCTTCTTTATCTAATTTAATTAATTCATCATAAACATTATCTATATATTCAGAAGATATTACTTTTTCATCTGTGTCACTTACCACTTCTGCAGACCATCCTGTTTGGTTTTCTTTAAAATTAGATGCATCTAGTTTATAAATATATCCGGAACAATTAAATATCTTTTTAAACATACCTGGCTTTCTTTCTACTAGTTCTACTGGATAATTTTTTCCATCTCCTGATAATGAATAAAATAAGTCACTACCTTGTTTTGATAGGAAAATTGTTGCTATTACCTTTGAATGACAAGCATATACCCATTCCTTCATATGAGTACTTTTGTGTTTTTTAATTACTTCTAAGTTAGGAATACTACTTCCATGATATACATAATTCATATTTATCTTTCCTCTCTTATATCAAATTATCATACAATTTTAAACAGTATTACTATTTTAAACAAAAAAACAGAAATCAATATATTTCAAATACTCTCTCTGTTTTCTATTTTTATTATAACTATATTTTCATCTTGTTTTACCATCTAATCCCAACTCTGATTTATATTGATTAGAATCCAATGCAGAATATGCCCCACGTAAATTAAATCTACCTTCTTCTTTCTGGTATTCGTAATTATCTAGTATGCAATCTTTAAATTCTTGCCAATTAACTTGAGTCTCTTTACTTGCAATTTTGACATTGGGTTCATTTTTTTCGTATGTTCTTCTGTGTAACTCATCTAATGGATACCCATATTCATCAACTAATAATAAATTTGAAGTGCAATTTATTATTTCTTCTTCTAATTTTGCATAGCATTCAATAGTTCTTTTTTCAACTGGTGTCATTTTAGAAAACTTATTGCTTATTTGTTGATATTTTACTAAAGCAAAATCAACAATTTTACCATCAGAATTAAATAATAACTCTTGTCCGTTATATACATCTTTAAAAATCTTCAATAATTCTTGATAAGAACTGTAATAACTTTTATTTCCACCCATTTTGGATTTTAAATCATGCAAATATGCATACTTTACATCAGGGCTTGTAGGAACATCAACTTTTGTTAATAAATCATCAATAATATCTGTTAATACTTTTAGTACCCTTATTGTAGGAATAATTTTTTCTTTTGGATGCTCTTCATCCCAGACTCCTCTTCTTATTTGACTTTCTTCAACGAACCCATATTCTCCTATTTTTATTCTTGCGTCAAGGAAATCTTTACCAGAATCATAAACAAAAAGATTATTAGTAATTAAGTAATCAAATACTTCCATGTATGTTTGAACAGCAATACTATATTTTACTTTTTCCATAAAATTATTTTTTTTCCCTTTATCTATGTGGAAAGCCTTGGGAGTCATCAAGTTCATTATTTTGCTCAATAACAACTGTGCGTGTTCCCATTGGTAATTTTGACTTTACGCCTTCTAATTCAGCTATTATTCCATTGATTTCTTGAACTTTTTTTCTAGGAATTTCAATTTCTTTTCTATATTTTTCCACGCGTTCTGAATAATTATCCTTCTGTAATACTGGTGGAATAAATTCTATATCAACATTACCTATTCTTTTAGTTAATTTATGATTTTTTTGTAAAGTCTCTAATTCTTCATCAGTTAGAGAAGTTGGAGTTGCTATAATTAAATATTCATTTGGACTATAATTACCAGAAAAGTAATCTCCTTCAACTAATTTGCCATGATATGTCTCTCCAGTGGTGGATTTAGTATGTGGATGCTTAAAAGCATAAAATACTTTTTTTCTATATCTCTCTGAAATTCTAAAATCTCCTTTTGGTGTCCCATCATCCTTAAATAAAACATTTAGAAAAAAAGGTGCATTTTTTATAGAAAGATTTAATTTTGGGGATTCATCTATTATTTGCTCTATCTTTTCTTGTAATTCTTCTTGAATTGTTTGTACATCTTGTTTAGTTTCTATTTTTCTAGTCGATTTATTTTCTGTATTATTTTCATTCATTTTTATTCCTCCCTTGTATGCTCTAATTATATCATATATACTTATAAATTCCTAGTTTATATAAAAAACTTTACATTTTATTATGTAATATAAGTAATTGATAATGACTTTGCATATCTATATTGCTTATATATAATGAAACATAAAACTTTTAATTTAGAGACTATATAATAGGCTCTAAATTACCTCACGAGACCTAGGCTCGGGAGGATAGTGAAAAAAAGAAACTAGTTAATTATCTAATTTCTCTCCTTTATTATGGTTTTACTACAGTAGTATGTTACTAAGAAATATCCTCCATAGATTACTACTAGAAATACTGCTGTTAATATTATTGATGATA
>ERZ857969.5276-NODE-5276-length-10252-cov-8.378445_pt1 | contig 10252 bp, 9 predicted proteins | sample MGYA00519864_ERZ857969 | MGnify/ENA primary metagenome ERZ857969 (study PRJEB31778, sample SAMEA3449382) | human gut metagenome | biome: human gut; feature: human-associated habitat; material: faeces | place: United Kingdom | collected 2010/2012 ... | reverse complement strand
TCATTTGCTGCTGCGAAATGTTAAGCTGCTTTGCAAGGATTTCCCTGTCGCCCTGTGCTTGGTTGAGCATATAGACAAAATCGCTGTTTTCAAAAACGTTTGAAACTTCTCTGCTCGTCAAAAGGTCTTTGACGTTCTGCGTGATACCTGTCGGAATACCGCCCCACTTCCTAAAACGCTTCCAAATCTCGACGCTGTATGCTGCGGTCTGTTCCTCTTTCAAGAGTAAATGAAATTCGTCGATGTAATACCGCGTCGCCTTGCCCTCGCTGCGGTTTACCGTTACTCTGTTCCATACTTGGTCTTGGACGATAAGCATACCGACTTTTTTAAGCTGCGTACCGAGTTCCTTAATATCAAAGCAGACAAGGCGATTATGAATGTCAACGTTTGTCCTGTGGTTAAAAATGTTCAAGCTGCCGTTTACATAGAGTTCCAATGCCGCCGCGATACGCTGCGCTTCCTTTTCCGGCTGCTTCTTGATTTCGTCGTAGAGGTCGCCCAAAATCGGCATATTTTCAGGCTTCGGGTCGGCAAGGTAGTTGCGGTACACGCTGATAACAGCGCGGTCAATCAAGGTCTTTTCGACAGCTTCCAGCCCGTTTTTACCTCCCATAATCAACTCACAAAAGGAAAGGATAAAATCGCTCTTTAAGGCTATGGGCGTGTCGCCCTCGCTGTAATTGAGGTTAATATCCATAGGGTTAATGTACTGCGTGCTGTTCTGCGAAACCTTGATAACCTGTCCTTTCAAACGTCCGACAAGGGGGTAATATTCGGCTTCGGGGTCGCAAATGATAATGTCGTCGGACGTGATAAGAAAAGCGTTTGTGATTTCGCGTTTTGCAGAAAAACTTTTGCCGCTGCCCGGTGTGCCGAGTATCAAGCCGTTGGGGTTTTTCAGCTTCTTTCGGTCGCACAAAATCATGTTGTTGGAAAGGGCGTTTAAGCCGTAATACAATGCTTCGCCGCTTTGGAACAGCTCTTGCACCGTAAAGGGAACGAAAACGGCGGTGCTGCTGGTCGTCAAGCCGCGCTGGATATGGATAAGGTTTTCCCCCAACGGGATAGAGGACATAAGCCCCTGTTCCTGCCGGTAGTCAAGGCGGGTCAAAATGCAGTTGTATTTCTGCGCGATTGCCGCCGCTCCAAATACTTCGTTATCCAATTTCTGCTTGGTATCTGCAAGGTTTAAGACAAGCAGCGTGAGCAGAAACATTCTTTCGTTGCGGCTCTGCAAATCGCGGAGTAGGTTTTTTGCTTCCCCGCCGTAGGTGGCAAGGTCGGACGGAATAATATCCATGTCGTAGCCGCTGCGGATTGCTTTTTTCTGTTCCTCGATTTTCATACGGTCAAGGTCGGTAATCTTGCGCTTAATCGTCTTGATTGCTTCGTTGTGGTCGATACTCTGAATGTGCAGATTAACGATAATCCCGTTTTCCGCGTCCATGAAGTCGGCAAGCATACGGTCGGAGAGTTCCGGCGCGACGATCTGCAAAAAGGAAACCGCACCAAACTTGCCGCCCATTTGAAACATTCGCCCGTCGCCAAATCGGAAAGAGGACGGGGCGATAAAGTCCTTGACGGAAAGCCCGCTTGCGGGTAGCCATTCCCACGCAAAGTTAAAGCGTTCCCCGTCCGGGTGAAAAATCCCATGCAGCACTTCAAGACGCTGTTTCCCGTCCAATACCCGCGCCGCCGCGCCGATCACCTTAAAATGGTTGAGGGTGTCCGTTTCAATGCGGGCAAGACGCGCCCGCGCCGATCTAATGTCCTTTGCTTCAACGGTAAAGGTGAGAAACTTGGTTTTGATAAGCCCGTTGTTTCCGCGTTCAAGCTGCGTCCTAAGCATTTCGGTGTATTCTGCTCTGATACTGTCGAAGTCGTCATTCTGCGGTGCAATCGTGATACTGTTCTTAAAATCGTCCTTGTTCGCATGGCGGCTGATTAGGGAAAGCTGCACGCTGATAGAAGCGTCGAACGAGTTATACATATCGCAAAGGGCTTCAAAAATGGCGGTTTTGTCGTCCGGCTGCGCAAGCTGATAGTTGATGTCCTCAAACTCAATGCACTTGGAATACCGCCCGTTTGCAAGGCGGCAAATCCCGTCCTTATACATTCGCTCAAACGGTATGCTGTCCTGCGCCGTATGGGGCTTCCCGTCGCCCTTTGCCTGTCGGATAAGGGTATCTATCTGTTTTCTTTCCTGTCGGGAAAGTTTACGCTTTTCGTTTTGGGTGTTTTTCTTTTCCTTTGACAATCGCCCGTACCTCCTTATCTAATTGCTCTTGCCGCGCAAGGGCGGCATAAAAATTGTTGGTCTGATAAGGTCGCTCTTTGGGGCGAAGAAACTTCACTTCCACAAATTGCCGAATAATCACTTCCAGCGGTTGCCCGTTTTTCTCGTACATGGCAAGCAAAAACATAGGCAGCATGGCAAGCACCATGCACAATGCCGCTGTGGTTGTTCCAACGCTGTCTTTTACCAAAAAGAACAGCGGCAGTCCGATTGCTACCGCCGCGCTGAAACAAATTAGCTGTCGTTTCGTAAGGTTGAACATTACCTTGCTTTTGATTTTTGTTAAGTCCTTTGGGACGGTTACATACGCCATTTCAAACCTCCTTTCTGCCCGGAATGTAATCTTCAAAACGGGGGACAGCATAGAAAAGCCGTTTGTTATTTACCCACCGTTGCAAATGGCGGGTAACAGGCGGGGCGGTTGGACGCTCGTAAATCATCACATACGGGTCAAAGCCCATAGCCCGCAAGGTGTTCACGCGGTATAAATCCTGTTCGTGAGTGCTGCCGTAGTTGGTAAGAACATACACGCGCCGCTGGCGGCTGCTCTTAATGGCGGTCAAATCCAAAAAACGTTGGAAATACCCGGTTAAGTCCTCGTCGGGATTATCCCATGCAAAATGTACCGCTTTTATCCGTACCCGATTTAACAGGCTGACATTATCCCTGTTCACAAGGCGAATATCCAGCCCTTGCGAAAAATCCACCCATGCGCGGCTTCGTATAAGCTGCTCAATGAGATTTTCATGGTCGGGACAGGCAAGCAGATTAGCGTCCATGATTTTTATTTCCGGCTGCCATTTCCAAAACTCGGACAAATCCGCAACCTTAACACTTTTGCGTCCCTCTTTACTGCTGACAATGCAAAACCCGCAATTTCTCGGACAACCCCGGCTTAAAAAGCCGTAGGCAATCCCGAAAAACTGCGGGTAGATAGAATAATCCGGGTAACTGTGTTCCACTTCCGGCGGCAAGCGGTTTTTCGTGTCGTAGCCCGTACCGCCGAAAATAACTTGTTCCGCGTTGGTAACGGTTATCGTGTCTTTGGAATAGGTGTCCGTAAAGACGCGGCTTTTATATACAAGGTCGTACCGCCCCTTTGCGTTCCACCATTCCACCGTATGCCCCTTTGCTTTATGATACGCGGATAGCTTCATCAAGCAGAGGTTGGGGAAATTATGGCTGTCAACGTCGATTAAACCGATTTTCAAATCATAACTCACCCCCTTAATGTGCCGAAAAGACGCTCTTTGCAAGGCTTCCCGTTTTGAAAAGCGTAAAGCACAAGAGGACGGTATAGCCCATGCAAGCCCAGATCGCGCCGGAAATGTCGTCGGTCGCTGCGATTGTTTGTATCAACACCGCATAAATGCCGACACACACCAAGATCAGAAACGCCTGAAAACCAAGCGCAAGCAAAGATTTTAAGTAATTCTGTCCCATGCTGCCCCATTCGTGATTTACCATTGTTGCCATAGGGATAGGGGCAACGCTCGTTACAAGATATATTTCAATCATGCGCCCATACACCACAAGCATAATGCAGATTGACAGGGCTTTCATGGTAAGCCCTACAAAGAGGGATTGAAACCATAACCCCAAAAGACCGCCCACGCTCATAGCGTCGAGTTTTGCTTCAATGTCGGTAATGACGGTGGTAACGTCTATGCTTGTATCGGATATGATAACCCCCGCGCTCTGATTGACGACGCTCTGCGTAACGTCGAAAACTCCCATGACGATGTTCCAAGTGTTTGTTACCAGCAGCACCGCAACAAAGGTCTTAAAAATCCATTTGAAGAAAATCCAAGTGTCGAGATCGTGCAGATTGTTTTTTTCAATTACAAGCTGGATTAGTTCATAACACATGACAAAGGTAATGATAACGCCCGCAATCGGTACAATGACGTTTTCCGAAAGGCTGCGTATCATGTTGAATATGCCCGCGTTCCACCCGGCGGGGGTCGTGCCGACTTGCGTTGCGATTTCTCCAACCTCTGTATTTACGCTGTCAAACAAGCCGGAGAGGTTCGATAAAATCCCGTCTGTCAAAATGCCGCGAAACCAATCTTCAATCATCTGCCATATCAAAAGTTAATCCCTCCTTTCCCGCGCCCTCCCGTTTCCGAGAGGGCGCGGCGGGTGGTATTTGTTTTAGGCATTATCCAAAAAGTTGAGAAAGCAGGGGAACAAGGGTGCCGCCGATCAAAGCGACGCCGCCGCCCGCCATGAGCTGCTTCATGCCCTGGCTCTTTGCGCCCGGATTGTCGTTGCCGTAACCCTCCATGAGGTTAATGGCACCCCAAATGCCAAGACCTGCGCCAAGCGCGATAACCAAAGTCTGCAATACACCAACTGCGCTGTTGAAAAACTCCATATAAACCTCGCTTTCTGCCGCTGTGCGGCTCAAAAAAAGTTGTTGAAAATGAAAATGCCGCCGTTATTCCTCGGCGGCTGCGTCCTCGTCGGACAAATCTATTTCGTATATGTCAAAGGCTTCATCGGGCTTTACGATTGCCGGACGGGTAGACATATACCGTTCCACGTCAAAAGCGTTTCTTTTGTCGAAGTCGGAAAGGTATTTGTAGTTCGGGTGTTTCGTGATGTCGTATTTGTCGCTTAAAAAGGGACGCACACCGCGTAGCTGCAAAATACATTTCCCACCGTCCATAACTGCTATTTCGTCCTGTGTCATCAGCTCCTTTCCTAATTTTTGATAAGTAAGTCCATGAGAAACCTGCGTGCCGCGATTTTCGGAAGTGTTGAAACTGTCGATTGTTTCCCGTCCCAAGTTATCCGAAATATCCTTTGCATTTTTCCCACGTCCTCCCAAAAACAAGGTGCTGTCGGCATTATCAAGTATGATTTCTGCCGCGTCCTTGTAAATGGCTTTTAGCTGGCTCTGCGATTGCAGAATGATAGAAGCGGACATTTCCCGGCTGCGAATGGTCGCAATTAGTTTATCAAAGCGGGGTATCTGCCCGATGTTGGCAAATTCATCAAGCAAAAACCGGACATGAATAGGCAATTTGCCGTTGTATTCGTCGTCCGCTTTATCACAAAGCAAATTGAAAAGCTGCGATTGCAGAATAGCGATAACAAAATTAAAGGTGTCGTCGGTATCGCTCATTATGAGGAAAAGCGCGGTTTTCCTGTCGCCCAATGTATCAAGTTCCAATTCATCATAGGACATGAGTTCCCGGAGTTCCTCTATATCAAAAGGGGCAAGACGCGCACCGCAAGAAATAAGGATTGACTTTGCCGTTTTGCCCGCCGCCAATTTGTATTTTTTATATTGCTTCACCGCGAAATGGTCGGGGCTGCGTTCTTCCAAATCGGCAAAGAGCAGATCAACGGGGCTTTGGTATTCCTCGTCGTCCTCGCGTGCTTCGCTTGCATTGATAAGTTCAAGCAGCGTTGTAAAGTTCATTTCCTCGGCGGGGGCTTCATACCAAATGTAGCCGATCAACGCGCAATATAATAATCTCTCGGCTTTCACCCAAAAATCTTCCGCGCTTTTTTCTCCCTCGCCTTTGGTATTGACAATAAGGGTATTGACAACCTTTAACACGTCCTTTTCGCTGCGGATATACACAAAGGGGTTATATCGCATGGATTTCTTGAAGTTTATCGTATTCAGCACTTTTATCTTGTACCCGCCGCGCTGCAAGAGCTTTCCGCACTCGATTAAGACGGTGCCTTTCGGGTCGGTAACAACATAGCTGCTGTGCATTTGCATTAAGTTCGGCTTGACGAAAAACCTTGTCTTGCCGGAGCCGGAGCCGCCGATCACAAGGATATTTTTATTCCTTGCGTACTTCGGCTGCTTCGGGCGGCTGTTCATCGTCAGCCGTTCCGTCTGCGTGAGCAGCACATTGTTTTGAAAAACCGGGTCGATGTAGGGCTTTATATCTTCGGCTTTGCCCCAACGCGCAGAGCCGTATTCAATACCTTTGCGGTATTTCTTCGCGTTCTTGCCCTTGATGTAGACGGCAAGCCGGACGATTACCGCGCCCGCAAGCCCGATCAACAGGTCGGCGGGGTGAACACTCGGAAAGGCATTTGAAAAAGCGGCAGAAAAGCCGTCCCCGATAGACAGGAGCTTTGCGCTCATATCCGCGCCGGGGGCAAGCCGCACCGCCTGTCCGACTTTATCAAAGAGATACACAAAGAGCAGATACGGGGCGTTGAGGATAAGCAGTTTCTTGATTTCCGGCTTCATAGCTCAATCCCCCTGTCCTTGTGTTTTGTCTTTTGGCGGTTTGCGTTGAGCTGCTTTGCCGCTTCCTTAAAGGACGTTAACGCTTTGAGGATAGAGGGCTTTTGCTCCCGTGAGAGCTTCTTTGCGGAAAACTCCCTAAATGCTTCGGTCATCACGTCAATATCCTTGCCCCGAAAGGAAACAAGGTAGGTCGGCGGCTTGCCGTTCTCTATCCGCTTGACGTTATAATCAAGCCCGTTTTTCTTTGCGATAGCGTCAAAGGCTTTGATATTCGCGTCGGTGATCTCAATATTCGTTACCTTTTCGCCCGGTTTCATAAGCTGCCGCATAGTGATTTTCCCATGCGGGGCTTTGGAAAGCTGCTGCTTGCCTTTGGCTAAAACCGCTTTCATGGCTTTTTGCAGCACTTCGGCGGTCAGCTTTGAGGTCTTAATGGATAGGGCAACAACTTTCTCGTTTACTTCATCTTGCATTTACCGTCCTCCTTTCGATGATTTTTAGGGTGGTACGCCGCTTTGTGGCATAAAAACAGGGCGTCCGTTCTTCACGTCGCCCCGCTTAAATCCGTACCCGCAGACCGTTTAAGTCCTCGGCGCGGATACCCACAAGATACCAATTCTCCCCGTACTCAATGCGGGTCGGTTTCCATTTGCCGCCCGCGAACACCTCCATGCACTCGCCGCAATGCAAGCCGCCGTAGTAGTCGGCAAGGTCAAAGCGAATGTCGTAACGGTCGGCGGTTTCATCAAAAATCAAAGCTCCCTGTTTCATAAAGCGTCCTCCTTTGGATTTACAGGCTTTCGCCCTCGTTGCATGAGTAATAGTCCGGGTCGCCAAACTTCGGCTTTCTCGGCGTAAGTGCGCCGCTCGCCATATCGTGAGCGACAAGGGAAGTGTAATAGTTGCCGATAGTGGACGGGGCATTGAACAGCACCGCCCGTAGATACTGCTTGATGTTGCGGATTTTGGTTGTATTCTCCCGCATACAGTCAAGGACAAAACGGATATGCTCGCTGTCCAGCTTCATAAACTTTGCCTTGACAAGCTCCGCCGGGTAGTCGTCCCCGGCAATACGGATTGTCTTTCTCCGGGTGCAGACCGTTTCCAGCATGAGATCGACGATTTCATCTAACCTGTCATAGTCGTAGGGCATATTCTGTTTGAGAATGTCGTACTCGATATTGTCCTTGATGATTTCCTCGTAAATCTCAAATGCGCTCTGTGCTGCCGCTTCCTTTCGCTTCCGTTCCTGCGGCTCTGCCGCGTCGTCCCCCAAAGGAGAGGGGTTAGGGGAAAGGATAGGAATGGAATGGGTATTTGATAAATCCGTATTTGATTTTTCTTTTTTTGGTAAGTCAGTTCTTTGTTCTTCTTTATTTATTTGCGTTGGATTATCCGACGTCGGGTTTTCCGTTGTCGGATTTTCCAATACCGGCTTATCCGTTGTTGGATTTTCCAATATCGGGTTTTCCAATGACGGGGGCTGCGGCTGCTCGTAAATGGTGTACTCGATTGCCGCCATTTTACCTTTTTCGTCGCGTCCCTGCCGCCTTGTGATATATCCGGCTTTTTCAAGCTCCCATACGGCGGTGCGGATCGCGTCGATACTTTCCCGATTGATATGGGACAGTCCCGCAAGGGTGTAGTCCCAATCTTCCGGCAAGGACAACATCTGCGACAAAAGCCCCTTTGCCTTTAAGGAAAGCTCCTTGTTGCGTAGGTGGTGGTTGCTCATTACGGTGTAGCCCCTGCTTTTCTCCACGCGGAAAACTGCCATAGCTTCATCACTCCTTTGCTGTGGATTTGTTACGCAGTAGAACAGCGATTTTGAGGGTTTAGGGATAAAGCCCTTACCGCGTGAGAAACGCGCCCGCAAAGCCGCTTGTGTCAAGGCTTTTTCTGCCCCTACTGCGTAACATAAGGGCATAAAAAAGTCGCAGACTGTTTCAAAATCTGCGGTTTCGCCTAAAAGAAAAGGACACCGCTTGCACGATGTCCTTTTCAGTCAACTATTTAGTTTTTTGTGTTCCCACACTCCATATCAATAACTACCGAAACCGTGATATAGTCCTCAATACGCTTATTGCGGAATTTATCACCCTCTGCGTCAAACACCACATGGCGGGAAAAGTGCCTAAATCTAAGGATTTCTACAAGGTTTCTCTTTGTAGCAACACTATTGTCTCGACGTGATAAGTCGCCGGAAACAAATCAACGCACGCCGCCCGCTCCAAAATATAGCCCTGTTCTAAAAACGCCTTGATATCCCTGGCCAGACTGGTGGGCTTGCAGGAAATATATACGGCTGTTTCAGCGCCGCAGGCAATTATTTTTTCCAATGCCTTAGCATGCACGCCCTCCCTGGGCGGGTCCAAAACAATTACATCCGGCTTATCCTTTAAATGGTCTATAACCTTCAAAACGTCTCCATTTATAAAGAAGCAATTATCCAACCCGTTTATCCCGGCATTTTCCTTTGCCGCTTCCACCGCCTCGGATACAATCTCCACTCCCGTCACCCTGCGGGCAACCGGCGCGGCAATCTGAGCAATAGTTCCCGTTCCGCTGTATAAATCAAATACCGTTTTATCCCTGGTATCCCCTATATATTCCCTGGCCTTTTCATATAAAATCTCCGCGCCCAGAGAATTGGTCTGAAAAAAGGAAAATGGAGTAATCTTAAATTTCAGTCCAAGCAATTCCTCGTAAAAATACGCCTGCCCGTACAAAACCGCCGTGCCCCCGTCCTTTACAGCGTCGGCAGCCGAATCGTTAAGGGTATGAAGCACCCCGGTTATTCTGCCCTCCAGCTTAAGCTCAAGCAGCATTGCCAGCCAGGACCGCAGCATTTGTTCAGAGACATGAGCCTCGGTATAATTATCCTGCTCCCGGCCCGAAGCAGTAATTATGTCCACCAGTATCTCGCCTGTAGCAGCCGCCTTGCGCACTAAGAGATGCCTGAAAAAGCCCTTATGCGTATTACGGTGATAGTAATCCAAACCGCTTTGCACCGCCGCCCTGCGCGTGCATTCCAGAATTTTTCTGAAATCTTCGTCTATTATGCGGCAGCCTGAAACATTTATAATATCATAAAAGCTGTCCCGCTTATGCAGGCCCAGAGCCAGCGGCCCGTCCTTATATTCGTCGCCGAAGGTAAATTCCATCTTGTTGCGGTATCCGTTCATCCGCGGGCTGGAGCTTATTCCTTCCCAGATATAATCATCCGAGACCGCTCCGTCCAATATCTCCTTAACCTGGGTTTCCTTTATCTCCAGCTGCTTAATATACGGAAGATTTTGGTATGTACAGCCTCCGCAGAGACCAAAATGCGGACATTGCGCTTCTATTTCGCACGGCGCCTTTTCCAATACCTCCAAAAGCCGCCCCTGAATTTTGCCCCTGCGCAGCTTCTGCACGCTAACGCGCACCTTTTGGCCGACAACAGCATTTTTTAACACAAGAGGCCTCTCCTCGCCGGGAATCTCCACCAGCCCTTCGTTAGGAAATTTAACCTTCTTAACAATTCCTTCTACCGTCTGCCCTTTTTTCATATTAGCTCCTTAAAAATTATATGCGCCTAGGGGATTGTTCTTTAATAAAGGTACGGCGCGCCCACGCCTGCCCGGCTTATTTTTCCGCAGCAGCTCTTAAGGGGGGGGCGGCTCTTGGCGGCCTTTCAGGCCGCAGGGCCGGGCCGAAGGCCCGGCCCCCGCAGGCGGACGCCTGCCAAG
>ERZ857969.5273-NODE-5273-length-10256-cov-3.050387_pt1 | contig 10256 bp, 10 predicted proteins | sample MGYA00519864_ERZ857969 | MGnify/ENA primary metagenome ERZ857969 (study PRJEB31778, sample SAMEA3449382) | human gut metagenome | biome: human gut; feature: human-associated habitat; material: faeces | place: United Kingdom | collected 2010/2012 ... | reverse complement strand
AAAATGATTTAATTCTTAATGTATCTTACTATCTTTACACTTCAAAAGACGAAGAGGATCAGAGAGCTTTTTTGCAGGGAGTAGATATCGGGGATGAGACAAAGACAGCTCCGGCAAAACTTGAGATCTTAAAGAGTGCGGATATTTCCGAGATTTTGTTGACGATACAGGAAGGGCGTTTCCATCAGGTGAAACGGATGTTTCAGGCAAGGGACAAACAGGTGATCTATCTGAAACGGATGACTATGGGTCCACTTGTGCTCGGTGATGATCTGCCGAAAGGCAATTACCGGGAGTTGTGTGAAGAGGAGCGGAAAGCTCTAGAGCGTGTCTGAAAAAGCTTTTCGTAAGCTGCGAGTCCCAGTTTGTGGGAGATTTTATCCGAATGAGGGCGGCGAGCGGGCTACGGCAATTGAATAAGGGTAAAATATACCGCAAAGTGGGGCTTGCAGATTGCAGAAATGATTTTCAGACACGCTCTAGGAACAGATACAGAAAGATAAAGGATAAATATATATGTTAGAAAATATCAAAGCAGTGTTGTTTGATCTGGATGGTACTCTGGTGGATTCCATGTGGATGTGGGAAGACATCGATATCGAATATCTGGGACGGTACGGATATGAACTGCCGCCCGAACTGCAAAAAGACATCGAGGGTATGAGCCTCTCGGAGACAGCTGTGTACTTTAAAGAACGGTTTTCTATCCCGGAGAGTCTGGAAGAAATTAAGAGTACCTGGATGGATATGGCAAGGGATAAATATACCAACAAGGTGCCGCTGAAGCCCGGAGCGAGAGAGTTTCTGGTATGGCTGAGACAGCAGGGAATCCGGACGGGGATTGCAAGCTCTAACGGGATTGAACTGGTAGAGACGGTTTTAAAGGCACAGGGAATCCAGGAATACCTGGAATCCGTACATACCTGCTGTGAAGTTCCGAAAGGAAAACCTGCCCCGGATATTTATCTTCTGGTGGCACAGACACTGGGGGTAAAACCGGAGGAATGTCTGGTTTTTGAGGATGTTCCTATGGGAATTCTGGCAGGAAAAAATGCCGGTATGCGAGTCTGTGCGGTGGAAGATACGTTCAGTGCCAGCCAGAGAAAAGAAAAAAAAGAGCTTGCAGATTACTACATAGAAAGTTATGATGAGATACCAAGAGAAAGGATGCAGCCATGAGCGGAGAGTTTTTGCCGGTGACAATGGAAGAGTGCCGGGAGAGAGGAATAGAACAGCCGGATTTTGTCTACGTATGTGGAGATGCGTATGTGGATCATTCTTCTTTCGGGGCGGCGATCATCTGCCGTCTCCTGGAAAGCAGGGGGTATTCGGTGGGAATGATAGCTCAGCCGGACTGGAAAGATCCGGAAAGCATCCAGGTGTTTGGTGAACCGCGTCTGGGCTTTCTGATATCTGCCGGAAATATGGATTCTATGGTTAATCATTATACAGTGTCTAAAAAACACAGGCAGAAAGATGCCTATTCTCCCGGTGGAGAGATGGGACATCGACCGGACCGGGCGGTGATCGTCTATGGAAATCTGATTCGAAGAACGTATAAAAAAACACCGATCATCCTGGGAGGTATCGAGGCAAGTCTTCGGAGAATGGGACATTACGATTACTGGTCCGATCAGGTGAAACGAAGTGTACTTCTTGACTCCGGGGCAGATATGATCTCATATGGAATGGGAGAACATTCCATCGTTGAGATTGCAGATGCGCTGGCTTCCGGGCTGGATGTAAAAGATATTACCTTTATCCGGGGAACGGTATACCGCTGTAAAAGTGTGGAACATATACCGGAACCGCTGTATCTTCCTTCTTTCGAAGAGATAAAAGAGAAGAAAGAACAGTATGCAAGAAGCTTCGGGATCCAGCATCAGAATACGGATCCATATCAGGCGAAGGTTCTGATAGAAGATTATGGCAATCAGGGCTATGTGGTGCAGAATCCACCGGCATATCCACTGACAGAGCAGGAGATGGATGATGTGTATCATCTTCCGTTTATGCGGACCTATCATCCGATGTATGAGAAGAAAGGTGGCATTCCGGCGATTGAGGAGATCAGATTCAGTCTTACCAGTAATCGCGGATGTTTTGGCGGCTGTAATTTCTGTGCGCTGACCTTTCATCAGGGACGGATCGTACAGGTCCGCAGCCACGAATCATTGTTAGAAGAAGCTGTCGAGATGACGAAAGATCCCGATTTTAAAGGATACATTCATGATGTGGGTGGTCCTACGGCAGATTTTCGACAGCCGGCCTGTAAAAAGCAGCTGACAAAGGGTGCATGTACCAACCGGCAGTGCCTGTTCCCGACACCTTGCAAAAATCTGATCGCGGATCATTCGGATTATCTTGCGCTGCTTCGAAAACTCCGTAAGATTCCGAAAGTAAAGAAAGTATTTATTCGTTCGGGCATCCGCTTTGATTATGTGTTGGAAGATACGAAGAGCCATTTTTTACAGGAACTGGCAGATTACCATGTGAGCGGACAGTTGAGGGTAGCTCCGGAGCATGTGGCCGATAAAGTTCTGGAAAAGATGGGAAAACCGTCCCATAAGGTTTATCTGGAATTTTTAAAACAATATTATGCCTGCTGTAAAAAAAGTGGCAAAGAACAGTATGCAGTGCCTTATTTTATGTCTTCTCATCCGGGATGTGGACTGAAAGAGGCAGTGGAACTGGCAGAATATATCCGGGATATGGAATTTATGCCGGAACAGGTACAGGATTTTTATCCGACACCGTCGACAATATCTACCTGTATGTATTATACGGGACTGGATCCGCGGACGATGGAAAAAGTGTATGTACCGGTCAATCCCCACGAGAAAAATATGCAGAGAGCCCTGATTCAGTATCGAAGGCCAGAGAACCGGAAACTAGTGGAAGAAGCACTGGTCAGAGCAGGAAGACAGGATCTTATCGGATTTGGTCCGAAGTGTCTGATTCGTCCGTATGACGGCAGAAGGACACAGAAGGCAGAAAATCTGAAAACGCAGAATGGACATATCGGAAATAACGGAAAAAATGGAAGAGGAAATCAGAATCAACAATCGAACGGCCGTCAGCAAAAACAGCATATGGGTAAGAAAAAGACTATCCGTAACGTGCATAAAAAACGGTAACAGAAAGGATACAGCATGAAAAAAGTAAATAAAGGTGATTATGGATACATTCGATATGAGAAGAAAAAACGACTGCTGATTACAGTTGCATTGTTTCTGATTCCTCTGGCAGCATTTCTGGCAGCGTTTCTGATTACAGGAACCAAGAAAAATATTATTACGGTAATTGCTATGGTCGGCTGCCTTCCGGCGTGCCGTGCCCTGGTAAATATGATCATGATGTGGATGCAGAAACCGATGGATAAGAAAGTATACAAAAAGATCCGGGAACACGAGGGAAATCTGGAAGTAACTTATGAAACGTATCTGACTACCTATGAAAAAAGTGTATTTGTGGAAAGCTTTGCAATCTGCGGAAACAAGGTGATTGGCTATACCAGCCATATGGACGGATCCACACAGTTTATCGAAGATCATGTGCGGGGGATCCTGAAACAGAACGGTTATAAAGTAGAAGTAAAAGTCTTCAAAGAACTGAAGACCTATCTGGAACGGATGGATTATCTGAATGCACACAAACAGGAACTGGAGCAGAATATTTCTTTTAAGCCGGATGAACGATATCCGGATCTGTCCAGAGCTCAGCTGATCAAACATACGATCCTGGCGATTTCTTTGTAAGGTAAAAGGGAAAAACATGAGAGATCTGACAATCGGAAAAAATGAAGCCGGCCAGCGGATGGATAAGTATCTGAAAAAGTACTTTCCGGAAGCCGGATCCGGATTCTTATATAAAATGCTTCGAAAGAAGAATATTCTGTTAAACGAAAAAAAAGCAGACGGAAAGGAAATGTTGAAGCAGGGAGACCGCATCCGGCTGTATCTGGCGGAGGAGACGATTGAAAAGTTCCGTGGGGGACAGATGAAACCGGCAGTTTCCGGCAGGAAAACATCTGACATAAAACTGGATGTGATCTATGAAGATGACCATGTGGCAATAGTCAATAAACCGGCAGGCATGCTGTCACAGAAAGCAAAACCGTCGGATCTGTCGCTGGTGGAGTATTTTCAGCAATATCTGCTGGAGACGGGAGCAATCAGCGAACAGGAGTTAGAGACTTTTCATCCGGCACCCTGTAACCGGTTGGACCGCAATACCAGTGGTCTGGTGCTGTGCGGAAAGAGTCTGGCAGGGCTGCAGGCACTGTCGGAAGCACTGAAACTGCGAACGCTGAAAAAATATTATCTGGCACTGGTGCTTGGAAAAGCAGACAGGCCGGGACATCAGAAAGCCTGGCTGAGCAAAGATACAAAAACCAATCAGGTAAAAGTGAGCACTGGTCAGGTGCCTGAAAGTTCTCCGATCGAGACCGCCTGGGAGCCGGTCTGGAGCAATGGAGAGGAAACGCTTTTAAAGGTGGAACTGATCACCGGAAAATCTCATCAGATCCGCTGTCATCTGGCTAGTCTGGGATATCCGCTGGCAGGAGATCCGAAGTACGGGAATGCCCACTGGAATAGGAGGCTGAAACAGGAATATGGTCTGAAACGTCAGTTCCTGCATGCATGGCAGGTGGAATTCCCACGAATGTCCGGTGCGCTGGAAGCTTTGTCGGGAAAATGTTTTACCGCACCGATTCCGGATGGACTGGAACGGATTACAGAGGGTGAGAGAAAGAAGGGTAAATTATGACAGAAGAGAGAATAGACGGAGAAGAAACGAAAGAGAACAAGAAACCGAAAAAGAGTCTGAAAAGGGAGCTTATGGAAGACGTAATCATGATCGTGTTTGTTCTGGTAACGGTCTGGGTGATGAAAAATTATGTACTGATCAATGCAGTTATTCCTTCGGCATCGATGGAAGATACGATCATGACGGGCGACCGGATCTTTGGAAGCAGGCTGTCATATGAATTCGGCGAGCCGCAGAGAGGGGACATTGCCATCTTTAAGTTCCCGGATGATGAGAGCCAGTTGTATATCAAGCGAGTAATCGGACTTCCGGGAGATAAAGTGCAGATTATTGACGGAAAGGTTTATATTAACGATTCTGAAACACCGTTAGATGAGCCTTACCTGCCGGAACCACCGGAAGGCGATTATGGACCGTATTATGTGCCGGAAGACAGCTACTTTATGCTGGGAGATAACCGAAACTGGTCGAAGGACTCCCGGTTCTGGACAAATACCTATGTGAAAAAAGAAAAAGTTCTCGCAAAAGCGATCTTCCGTTATTACCCGTTTAACAAGATCGGTGTGATCGAAAAGGACTGATGGGAGGAAAATATGGCAACTTGGAATTCAAGAGGACTCAGGGGCTCTACACTGGAAGAACTGATCAACCGGAGCAATGAACAGTACCGTGAAAAGGGGCTGGCACTGATTCAGAAAGTGCCGACACCGATCACGCCGGTTCGGATCGCCAAGGATACCAGACAGATCACCCTGGCGTATTTTGAACAGAAAAGTACGGTGGATTATATCGGGGCAGTGCAGGGGATTCCTGTATGCTTCGATGCGAAAGAGTGCAAAGAAACAGTCTTTCCCCTTGCCAATATCCATGAGCATCAGGTGCGGTTTATGAGAGAGTTTGAACAGCAGGAGGGGATTTCTTTCCTGCTGATTTATTTTTCGGGAAGAAATGAATTCTATTATCTGACATTTCGAGATCTGTGGTGGTTCTGGGAACGGGCGCAGAATGGTGGAAGAAAAAGTTTTCTTTACGAAGAACTGAATCCTTCTTATTTTCTTACGAACCACGGTGGGATTCTGGTGCCGTATCTGGACGGAATCCAGAAAGATTTGCAGGACAGGGATTGACAAGTGTGCTGTCTTCACATATAATGTATTAGCATAGTAACACATTAGCACACTAAAGTGAATGAAGATTAACTGTGAAGCTACTGCACAGTTACGAAGTTACATAACAAGATTAAAGAAGAGGATAGAACCATGAGACAATTATTTCATACCCCGGAAGGAGTCCGGGATGTTTACGGAACCGAATGTGCAAAAAAACTGTATCTTCAGAGAAAAATGGAGAAAATCTTTCATGCATACGGTTATCAGAGCATAGAGACACCGACCTTCGAATTCTTTGATGTGTTTGGAAAGCAGGTGGGAACCACACCATCCAGAGAACTTTACAAGTTCTTTGACCGGGAAGGTAATACTCTGGTACTTCGTCCGGACTTTACACCTTCCATCGCGAGAGCAGCTTCTATGTATTATCATCAGGAAGATATGCCGATTCGTCTCTGCTACAGCGGAAACACCTTTGTGAACCGCTCCAGCTATCAGGGACGACTGAAAGAATCCACCCAGATGGGTGTGGAGCTTTTGGGCGATGCATCGGTGGACGGAGACGGTGAGATCATTGCCATGACTGTAGAACTCTTAAAGGCAGCAGGATTGAAAGAATTCCAGATAAGTATCGGTCAGGTGGATTTTTTCAAAGCACTGGTTGATGACTCCGGTATGTCGGAAGAGACTATTCAGGAACTGCGCCAGCTGATCTCCAACAAGAATTATTTTGGTGTGGAAGAACTTCTGGAGAGTCAGAGACTGTCCAAAGAACAGGTAGAAGCACTGACAGAACTGCCACAACTTTTTGGTGGCCCGGAAGTACTGAAAAAAGCAGAAAGTCTTACTGGCAACCCCAAGGCACTGGCAGCGATCCGCAGGTTACGGGAACTGTATCAGGTGGCCTCCTGCTATGGCTGTGAAGAATATATTTCTTTCGACCTTGGCATGCTCAGCAAATATCAGTATTATACAGGCATAATCTTCCAGGGATTTACCTATGGCACCGGTGAGCCGTTAGTAACCGGTGGACGGTACAACAGGCTGCTTGAACATTTTGGAAGACCTGCCCCTGCAATCGGTTTCTGTCTGGTAATGGAACAGGTGTTGAATGCACTGAACCGTCAGAATATTCAGGTGCCGGTGATGGAAGGAAAACGACTGGTCTTATATAATGAAAGAAACCGTGAAGCAGCGATCCGGATTGCCGGTATGCAGAGAACACATGGTATGCAGATCCAGTGTATGCGGATGGAAGAAGGTCTGAAAGCGGAAGACTATATTGCATATGGAAAGGGTCATCAGTTTACGGATATTGTATCTCCGGTGGGAGAAGATCAGATACAGGTGATCAATCTGTTTACCGATGAAGTACAGATGACCAATCAGAAAAGTTTTCAGTAGGAGGAAAGACCCATGAGATATTTAACCATCGCACTGACGAAAGGCCGTCTGGCAGAGAAAACACTGGAGATGCTGGAAGCTGTAGGCATTACCTGTGAAGAGATGAAAGATAAAAAGACAAGAAAACTGATTTTTGTCAATGAAGATCTGAAACTTCGGTTCTTCCTGGCCAAAGGACCGGATGTCCCGACTTATGTGGAATATGGAGCGGCAGATCTGGGTGTCGTAGGTCGCGACACGATTCTGGAAGAAGGAAGAAAATTATATGAAGTGATGGATCTTGGCTTTGGAAAATGCAGAATGTGTATCTGCGGACCGGAATCTGCCCGGGAACTGCTGGATGGTAATCAGCAGATCCGTGTAGCCACCAAATACCCGAATATCGCCAAAGATTATTTTTATAATAAGAAAAACCAGACCGTGGAAATCATCAAATTAAACGGTTCCATAGAGCTGGCACCAATTGTAGGACTTTCCGAAGTCATCTGCGATATCGTAGAGACCGGTTCCACTCTGCGGGAAAATGGTCTGCATATTCTTGAAGAAGTATGTCCGCTGTCCGCAAGAGTGGTTGTGAATCAGGTAAGCATGAAAATGGAAAGCGAACGGATCTCAGAGCTTTTAGGAAAGTTAAAAAAGGTCATCAAGGAGGCAGACAGATGAGAATCGTAAAATTAACAAAAGAAACTACAAAAAATATTCTGGAAAATATGTTAAAAAGAAGTCCGAGCCAGTACGGAGAGTATGAAAGCCGGGTGCAGGCGATTATTCAGAATATCAAAGAAAATGGAGATGAGGCTCTGTTTTCCTATACCAAACAGTTTGATAAAGCAGATATTAATGCTTCCAATGTAAAAGTAACAGACGAAGAATTCGAAGAAGCATATAAAGCAGTGGACCCGGCGCTTCTGGATGTGATCCGCAAGGCGCTGGTCAATATCGAGAGTTACCATGAACTGCAGAAACAGAACAGCTGGTTCAAGAGTACCCCACAGGGAACGATGCTTGGACAGAAAGTAACACCACTGGAAAAGGTAGGCGTCTATGTACCGGGAGGAAAAGCAGTATATCCGTCGTCTGTTCTGATGAACATTATGCCGGCAAAAGTAGCAGGTGTAGATAAGATCATTATGACCACCCCATGTAATGCAGAAGGAAAGGTGAATCCGGCTGTTCTGGTCGCTGCAAAAGAAGCAGGCGCAGATGAAGTCTATAAAGCAGGTGGTGCACAGGCAATCGCTGCCCTTGCTTTTGGAACAGAAAGTATTCCGAAAGTAGACAAGATCGTAGGACCTGGAAATATCTATGTAGCGTTAGCAAAAAAAGCAGTATACGGTCATGTAAGCATCGATTCCATCGCGGGACCGAGCGAGATACTGGTATTGGCGGATGAGACAGCCAATCCACGGTATGTGGCAGCTGATCTGTTATCCCAGGCAGAACACGACGAGCTGGCATCTGCAATCTTGATCACAACAAGTGAAGATTTTGCAAAGAAAGTCAGCGAAGAAGTTGAGGGATTTGTACAGGTTCTTGAAAGAAAAGCGATTATTCAGAAATCTCTGGATAATTTTGGATATATTCTGGTGGCAGAGGATATGGACGAAGCAATTGATACCGCCAACGAGATTGCTTCCGAACATTTGGAGATTGTTACCGCCAACCCGTTTGAGGTTATGACAAAGATTCGGAATGCGGGTGCAATCTTTATCGGGGAATACAGCTGTGAACCGCTGGGTGATTATTTTGCAGGACCTAACCACATCCTGCCGACCAACGGAACCGCAAAATTCTTCTCTCCACTGTCTGTCGATGATTTTGTGAAGAAATCCAGTATCATCTACTACTCCAGAGAAGCGCTGCAACCGATTCACAAAGATATCGAGCAGTTTGCAAAATGTGAACAACTGACCGCACATGCGAACTCGATCGCAGTGCGTTTTGAAGGGGAGGAATAAGGTATGGAGATCCGCAGACTGGAAGAACAGGGTATGACTCGTAATGTACTGGTGCAGCGAAATACCAAAGAGACGAAGATCACGATGAGTCTGAATCTGGACGGAACCGGAAAAGCCAGCCTGAATACCGGCATCGGATTTTTTGACCATATGCTGGATGGATTTGCACGTCATGGATTCTTTGATCTGGATCTTGCCGTAGACGGCGATCTGAATGTGGACAGCCATCACACGATCGAAGATACCGGAATCGTACTGGGTACGGCTATTAAAGAAGCACTGGGCGATAAAGCTGGGATTCGCCGTTATGGAAGCATGATTCTTCCCATGGACGAGACACTGGTACTTTGCGGCATCGATCTGTCCGGTCGCCCGTATCTGAACTTTGACGGTGAATTTACCGCAGAACGTCTTGGAGATATGGATACAGAGATGACCAGAGAGTTTTTCTATGCGGTCAGCTATGCAGCCGGCATGAACCTGCACATCAAGGTACTGGACGGAACAAACAATCACCATATCATGGAAGCGATGTTCAAAGCGTTTGCCAAAGCACTGGATCAGGCAACGCAGATGGATGAGCGGATTCAGGGAGTTTTGTCTACAAAGGGCAGTCTGTAAAAGGGCTGAGCTGCAGACACAAGGGAACTCCAGGGATATATTTATACAAAAACAGAGGAATCGATGAGCATGGAAGAAAAAAAAGAAACACCGTTAAAAGCTGCATTTACATGGGATGAGTTAAAACTGAACAGTGACGGGATGGTCTGTGTGGTGGTACAGGACGATAAAAATAAAGATGTTCTGATGGTTGCCTATATGAACCGGCAAGCTTATGAAAAGACGCTGGAGACCGGCGTGATGACTTACTGGAGCCGCAGCCGCAACGAGCTCTGGACCAAAGGACTAACCTCCGGTCATGTTCAGTATGTGAAATCATTGACTATTGACTGTGATAATGATACAATTCTGGCAAAAGTAGAGCAGGTAGGGGCTGCATGCCATACCGGAAACA
>ERZ857969.5258-NODE-5258-length-10285-cov-3.265005_pt1 | contig 10285 bp, 8 predicted proteins | sample MGYA00519864_ERZ857969 | MGnify/ENA primary metagenome ERZ857969 (study PRJEB31778, sample SAMEA3449382) | human gut metagenome | biome: human gut; feature: human-associated habitat; material: faeces | place: United Kingdom | collected 2010/2012 ... | reverse complement strand
CTGCTCCTCTACGTCCAATGTGCTCGCCGGCCGCCGCTACGGTATTCCCGTCTTTGGCACGCATGCTCACAGCTGGGTGATGAGCTTCGATTCCGAGCTCGAGGCCTTCCGTGCCTTTGCCAAGTCGAGCCCCAAGAACTGCACGCTGCTCATCGACACCTATGACGTGCGCGAGGGCTGTGAACATGCCATTACGGTTGCCAAGGAGATGGAAGCGGTGGGCGAGCGCTTGTCGGCCATTCGCATTGACTCCGGCGACCTCGCCAAGCTCTCCAAGTATGTTCGCGGCCGTTTTGATGCCGAGGGCCTGCCCTATGTGGGGATCTCGGTTTCTAACGATCTGGATGAGTACACGATTCAGTCGCTGCTCGACCAGGGCGCGCCCATCGACAGCTTTGGCGTGGGTACCAAGCTTGCGACCTGCTATGACCAGCCGGCGCTGGGCGGCGTGTACAAGCTTTCCGCCCGCCGTGCGAGCGAGGCAGATCCATGGACGCCGGTGGTCAAGCTCTCCGAGCAGCCCTACAAGCGCACGATCCCGGGTGTGCAACGCGTGCGCCGTTATTACGACGGCTTTGGCGGCCCGGTCTGCGACATGATCTACGACGAGGACCATCTGGCGGGGGAGGGCGCCGCGCGCGGCAATACCCTCGTGGCCGTGAATGATGCCGCCCTGGTGACCGACGTGTCCGAACTTGAGTATCGCGAGCTGCTGGTGCCGATCGTGCGCGATGGCAGCGCGGTGGCTCCGCGTGAGAGCATCCAGGACGCGCGCGAGCGCTGTGCTTGGGCGCTCGATCATCTGGACGCAGCTTTCAAGCGCTTCCTGTACCCGCAGACCTATGTGGTGGGCATGGAGCAGGGCCTGGCTCAGGTGCGCGACGAGCTCGTGCGCAAGAACATGGCCGCGGCCTCTGCCTTTCCTTGGGCTCACTAATTCCTTGGGCGGTAGGGGCGAGTCACGCTCCCTTGGCCGCCAGCTCGGCCGTTCGCTGAACAGTTGATTGGTTTGACGTATGACGACTTCTTATAAAACGATGGTGGTAAAGATCGGTTCGTCCACGGTGGTGGGTGCCGATGGCAAGGTCAACCGCGCCTTTATCGGCGGACTTGCCGATCAGGCCGCAGCGCTGCGCAAGCTCGGCTGGCGTCTGGTCGTGGTGAGCTCGGGCGCTATCGCCTGTGGCTATCCCGTGTTGGGCTTCGACCGCAAGCCGGTCGGCGACCTTCCGAGCTTACAGGCTTGCGCCTCTGCCGGTCAGTGCATCATCTCGTCGGCCTACGACGAGGAGTTTCATGCGCGCGACCTGCTCACCTCGCTCGTACTGCTCACGCGCCATGATACGGCCCGCCGCACGTCCTACCTGCATGCACGCGACGCTCTGCTGCGCCTGGTGAAGCTTGGCGTGGTGCCGGTCGTCAACGAGAACGATACCGTTACCGTCGATGAGATTAAGTTTGGCGACAACGACACACTGGCGGCGCTTGTGAGCTGCCTGGTTTCTGCCGATCTGTGCGTGACGCTCTCGGACATCGATGGTCTCTATACTGCCAATCCGCATGAGGACCTCACGGCCGAGTTTGTTCCTGTCGTGCATAAGATCGATGCCAAGATTATTGCCTCGGCGGGCGATTCTTCCACATCGGTGGGCACGGGCGGCATGATTACCAAGATCCGCGCGAGCCGCATCCTGATGACGGCGGGCATTCAGAGCGTGATTTGCTCGGGCGAGGAACCCGATGCGCTCGTGCGCCTCGCCCGCGGCGAGAGCGTGGGCACGCTGTTCGATCCGCCGGCGGAGCGTCTGGACATCGCACCCCGCAAGCTGTGGATCGCACTGGGCGACAAGGCGCATGGCTCGGTGACGGTCGATGATGGTGCTGCGAAGGCGCTGGTCAGCCGTGGCTCTTCCTTGCTTGCGGTGGGTATTCGCGAGGTCGATGGCCAGTTTGCCGAGGGCGATGTGCTCGACGTGTGCGACCCGAGCGGTATGGTTGTCGCCCGCGGTATCGCCGAGGCCGATTCGGACGTGCTGGAACTTGCTGCCGGTCGCCGCCAGGACCAGATCGCCAGCAACCGCCTGCTCGCTAACCTGGCCGAGAAGCCGGCGATACACAGGGATAATTTAATCGTCTTCGCATAACCAATTGACGCTGCAAACGCCCCTAAGCGGCAATCTGACGTTCAATCGTCGGGCATGACCAAAAGGTCAATGCCCTCCTCTTTCACGTCACCTTGCTCGCTTAGGGGCGTTTTCGCTTTCCGTTCTCTACCTGCGGCATTGTCGTTGCCGGCATTTGTTCGGCACTTGGGGACGTTCTTTTTGTGCCGGCAGGTGGGGACACTCCTTTGCTAGAAGATTCGGCGCAGGTCTCCGCGGTTGAGGGCCTCGTCGAAGAGGTGCTTGAATACCACGCTGCCGTGCAGGCCGTCGTGCTCGAACTCGTTGGTCACCCAGGCATGCGAGTTGCCCACGCGGCTGAGCGTATCAAGCTGCAGGCCCGAATCCACGTACATGTCGTCGAAATACACCGCGGCCTGCAGGGGCACCTCGTTGCACGCCAGTCGCTGCGGGTCGTAGATCTTGTCCCAGCTGGTGTCTTCCATCAGCAGGTCCATGGCGGGCTTGAAGGGCTTGAGCTCGGGCATCTGCTCGAACATCCACGGGAACATGGCCTCGCCGGTAAACATGAGCGGGCGCGCGAGGGTGTCGAACTCGGCGCGGTGAGCCTTCTCTTCAGCCGCAGCCCAGCCAATGGGCATAGTGTCACCGTCGGCGTATATGAACTCCTGCAGCGTCCAGTACAGCGGATTCGTGCGCGTGTTGGTGCGCTCGAAGGCGCGCATCAAAAAGTTGTCAGATACCGAGGCGTCGCAGGTCAGCGTGCCGTCGCCATCAACAAAAGCGTGATCGATAATCCAATGCATACGCTCAAAGCTCGGCTTCATGCCAAAGTCGCTGCCCATGAGCTGTAGGCGCTCGACCGTCATCGGCGAGCCGTCGGGCAGCACGGGCTTCTGTGCCTCGAGCGCATCGGCCAGGGCTGCCACGCGCTCGACGTCGGCGGGGTAGCGGTCGTAATACTGCTGCGTCTTGGCGGCCATGCGCGGGAAGGTGTGCGCGTAGACCTCGCTGGCGCTCGCCGGCACGTGGGGGATGCCGCCGCAGGTAAAGCTCGCCGCCACGCCCTCGGGGAAGAGCGACAGATAACTCAACGTCAAAAAGCCGCCGTAGCTCTGGCCGAGCGTGACCCAGGGCTTGCCGCCAAAGCCCACCAGACGCAGGTACTCAAAATCGCGCACGATGGAGCTGGCGAGGTGGCGCTTGAGGAAGTCGGCCTGCGAGCGTGCTGTATCGGCGCCGGCGGCCGTTGCGCGATCGCCCAGTGCCTTGATCGTGCGTCCGTCCACGCAGCTACTGCGTCCGGTGCCGCGCTGGTCGGGAAGGACCACGCGGAAGTGCTTGACGGCCTCCTCGATCCAGCCGTCGCTTGTAGGCGACAGCGGACGCGGGCTCTCGCCGCCGGGGCCGCCCTGCAAAAACAGGAGCAGCGGCAGATCGTCGTTGATGCGGTCAGGCGCGCAAACCACGCGGTAGAAGAGCTTGATGCTCTCGGGCGCGCCGGCGATTGGTGCCGGCATAGCGCCGCGGCGCATGGTGCTGCCGACGGCCAGGAGCATCGGCTCCAGGCCGCGCCAGTCAAGGGGGACGTCGATGCTGTGGTCCTCGACATAAAGGCCGGGGACGTGGTACGAAGTGATGAGGGCCATGTGAGTCTTCCGTTCGTTGCGGTGTTTCGGGTTGACCAATTCTACCGCCGCGGGCGAGGCCATGCGCAAATCGGCTACCATGGTTGCAAACTTCTAGGAGAAAGGGCCGCCCATGTCGGTCGATATAGCCACGTATGTCCACGATCTTGCCGTTGCCGCCAAGGCAGCGTCGGCCTCGCTTGCCACGGCGAGCGATGAGCAGCGTCAGGAGGCCGTGCGCGCCATGGCCGCAGCACTGCGCAACGGTGTCGACTCTATCGTCGCCGCTAACGAGCTCGATATGTCCGCCGCGCGCGATGCGGGCACTTCGGCCGGTCTGCTCGACCGTCTGCTGCTGACGCCCGAGCGCGTCGAGGGCATGGCCGCCGGCCTGGAAAAGCTCGCCGAGCTGCCCGATCCCGTCGGCCGCGTGCTCGACCACCGCGTGCTTGCGAGCGGTGTGGACCTGACCCGCGTGAGCGTGCCGTTGGGCCTGGTCGCCATGGTCTACGAGGCGCGCCCCAATGTGACGGCCGACGCCGCGGGCATCTGCATCCGCACCGGCAACGCCTGCATTCTGCGCGGCGGCTCGCTGGCCTATCACTCGTGTGCCATGATTTCTGAGCTGCTGGCCGATGCGCTCGAGGCCAAGGGCTTCCCGCGCGAGGCCGTGTCGATGATCGAGTCCACCGACCGCGAGGCCACCGGCGAGCTCATGAAGCTCCGCGGTATCGTCGACGTACTCATTCCGCGCGGCGGTGCAGGCTTGATCCAGCGCTGCGTGCGCGAGTCGCTTGTGCCGGTGATCGAGACGGGCACGGGCAACTGCCACATCTACGTGCATGAATCCGCCGACTTTGATAAGGCGCTCAACATTATCGTCAATGCCAAGACCCAGCGCGTAGGCGTATGCAATGCCGCCGAGTCGCTGCTGGTCGACCGTGCTGTGGCAGATTCGTTTTTGCCGGCGGTCGTTGCCGTGCTGCACGACCACGGCGTACTGATTCACGGCGACGAGGCCACGTGCGCCGCATGCGCCGACGCTGGGCTTGCCGAGGGCGACAACTACGTCGCCGCGACTGAGGAGGACTGGGGTCGCGAGTACCTGGCTCTCGAGATGAGCGTGAAGGTCGTGGCGAGCGAGGACGAGGCCATCGCACACATCAACCGCTACGGCACGATGCACTCCGAGGCCATCGTTGCCGAGGACACGGATGCTTGCGAGCGCTTCCTGGATGCGGTCGATGCCTCGGCCGTGTACGCCAACGCCAGCACGCGCTTCACTGACGGCGGCGAGTTTGGCCTGGGCGCCGAGATCGGCATCTCGACCCAAAAACTCCACGCCCGTGGCCCCTTCGCCGCCGAGGCCCTCACCACCTACAAATACAAGCTCCGCGGCACCGGCCAGGTCCGCCCCTAAACCTACCAAAAAGGGACAGGTTTATTTTGGCAGGTTTTATCTGCGGTTTTGCCGGGCGACGCGTTCGCCCGGCTTTTTCTCCGTATGCCTTTTCTGCCTTTCGGCTTGAGCCGCGGCGATATACGATAGTGACACCGTGTCCTAGCACCGACTCACTTGGAGGTATTGCCATGTCTCAGACGCTTTCCGCCGGAATCACCCGTGACCGTGCGTTCGAACTGCTCAACGAGCACAACAAAGATCCGTTCCACATCACCCACGGCGAGACGGTCGAAGGCACCATGCGCTACTTTGCGCGCGAGTTCGACCCCGAGAACGAGGAGTTTTGGGGCATCGTCGGTCTGCTGCACGACCTGGATTGGGAGGAGCATGAGGACGACCCCATGAACCACACCATCTATGCTGCCAAGATTCTGGAGGGCGAGGGCGCACCGCCCGAGCTCATCCGCGCCATCCAGACGCACACGTCCGATTTCAACGCCTCGCTGCCCAAGCCCGAGTCGCAGATGGAGAAGATCCTATTTGCGTGCGACGAACTTACCGGCCTGATCGGGGCCGCCGTTATCATGCGTCCGAGCAAAAGCGTCATGGACTTTACGACCAAGTCGCTCAAGAAGAAGTTCAAGGACAAGCGCTTTGCCGCCGGCTGCTCGCGCGACGTGATTACGCAGGGCGCCGAGATGCTGGGCTGGGAGCTCCCCGAGCTTTTCGACCGCACCATCGCGGCCATGCAGTCCTTCGCGCCCGACCGCGACACCTTCCAGGCCTAACCTGCCAAAAAGGGACAGGTTTTTTGGTAGGTTTTATCTGGGAAAACGCTTCCGTTGGACGTTATTCAGCGGAAGCGTTTTCTGTTTGACATGGTGACGTTGGCGAATGGCGGCGCCTCGCGGCAGGCAGCTGCGCTTCGCCGTACTCGTAACTCGGCAAGCGCGACGCTAGGACGCGTTCTTGATAATCCATGTCCCCAGTCCGGTCAACAGCTGAACCTGCCTAACCGTTAACCCTTCTTTTCGAAGCGCGAGAATCGCCTCATTGCGAAGTGGCTTGGAGACGGATTTGAGTTCCGTCGGAGCACATCCTGCGACACTCTGCACGATTGCCGTGCCAAATTCGCATAGATCTTCCTCGCGAACCTTGGCTGTTGCGCTGGGGCGATAGGGAAGCGACGGCGCACTTTCCATGAGCTGAAGGTATGAGCGAGGTGTTGGGAATAAAACACCGACAACGCTGCCGGTGACATGCGGCCGTGACCTGGCACTCATTAGATACTCACGATGGCTGCTCCAGGGATATTCGTCGTATGCCGCCAGTCCTGCTTTTGTGGATTCAGATGAATGTATCGAATTGCCTCGAGTAAATATACTTCCGACTTAATGGGCGAATCCCAAAACCGCTCCTGAAACACGTGGCCGATATGTCCCGTCCGCGCATTGTACCTGCCCGCATACGATACGGCTACCGCGTGCATCGCGTCGCTCTTGCGGTCGTCCGGATCGTCGATGAGCAGATGAATGTGGTTTCCCATAAGGCACCAAGCGATAAGCTCGATATTGTGTTTGGGGAGAATCGCATCGAGGATCTGAAGCATGGCGATTCGGTCCTCGGCATCGTCAAACAGCAATTGCCCTCCGTTTCCACGCAACGTGACGTGGAAATAACCGGTTGGTGACTTTGAACGAGGTTTTCTCGGCATGGCCCCTCCTTTAGCTTGGATGGGCTGAAGATACCTCATTCGGAGGCTTCGGTTGTCGAGATTCAGTTCACCGACCATAGCTGCTACCTGCCGAAATGTTATTGCGTTTTCAAATTGATGCTTTTTAATGGTAATTGAACAAGACGGGCGCGCTTGTTGTGGATGCGGGCGTTAGTTGCGTCGATCTGGACGGCCCCCCTCGCGTGATGTCATCGCAAATGGGCTTCACGCATTTCTACGGCGATAGAAAAATGGCCGGGCGCTCACAAACAAAACGGAGAACTCGGCCATTTACTGATTGTTTGTTGACGTTTGGCCAGATAAAACCTGCCAAAATAAACCTGTCCCTTTTTGGCAGGTTAGTTGAGGGCAGCTTGGGCTAGGCGGGCTTCGGCGGCCTCCTCGGTGACGCCAAGGGCCACGGCGAACTCCTCGATGGAGCGGCGTTTGGCCTCCTTGAGTACGCGCATGTAGTAGGAGCTGGGTTTTTTATCAGCTTCCTCGGCCTGGCGAATGCGGTGCATCATGGTCTTTGCCACGCGGACCGTCTCGGGCGCGCCCAGCTTGAGCTGCTGCTTAAAGTGTGTCTCCTCAAGCGAGCTGTTGCGCTCGGTAAAGGTGTCGCACTCCAGCTCGTCATAGTGGCTCAGCAGGTGCTCGGCATCTTGCTGCGAGATGGCGGCGTGCAAACGGTCGGCCTGCGCCACGGGGTACATGAGGATCGTCTGCGCATGTCCCTGCTTGGTCTCGAGCAGCAGCATGGGCTGCGGTGTGTCGTCCCTAAAACCGACGACGGTGCAGACTCCCTGGCCCGGATGAATGACGTGTTGACCGATTGAGAACATGCTACCTCCAACTTATACGAATTTACGTATGTCTAGAATAACACGCTGACGTGCGCAAACCCTTACTTTATGCAGGAAAAGCACACAACTCTGATAGGTAAGAGTATTCGATAACAGGCGCAGCTCATTCACACCTTTATGCATTTTCAACGCCTGCATAATCTGCAGGCAGACCGGCATCTTTGAGTGACTCCATACAAGCTGTAGTCATTTTTGTGCATATGCAATATCTATTAGCTTTACCCTGCGACAGTGCCCGTCGCTTGTGATAGAGTGCTACAAACTCTGGCTTTTGCCCTACGAGTGACCAAGAGCTCGGGGGCTTTAACACAAGGAGGATCTATGCCCGAGAAGATTGAAGAGCTGGTACGCGCTGCGCTTGCTGCGGCCCAGGAGGCCGGCGACCTTTCCGCATTTGAACTTGACGATTGCGCCATCGAGCGACCGGCTGACACTTCTCATGGCGAGTGGACCTCCACCATGGCCCTGAAGTCCGCCAAGCTGGCCCACTGCGCCCCGCGTAAGATCGCCGAGGCCATCGTTGCCCATATGCCCGAGGACCCCGCGATCGAGAAGGTCGAGATCGCAGGCCCCGGCTTCATCAACTTCTACCTCTCCGTCGCCGTCAAGAATGCCATCTTTGGCGAGGCTCGCGAGAAGGGCATGGACTTCGCTAAGTCCAACGTCGGTGGTGGCCTGAAGACCCAGGTCGAGTTCGTCTCCGCCAACCCCGTCGGCCCCATGCACATCGGCCACGGCCGCTGGGCCGCGCTGGGCGACTCGCTCTGCCGTGTTATGGACCACGCCGGTTACGACATCCAGCGTGAGTTCTACATCAACGACCACGGCTCTCAGATGAACACCTTCGGCAACTCCATCAGCACGCGCTATATGCAGCTTGCCGACATCATCGCCAAGCAGGGCGTGGATATCGACGAGGCTCACAAGCTGCTGATCGCCGACCGCGACGCCTTTGTTGCCGACGAGAACGACGAACACCCTGAGACCCATCCGTATCAGGACAACTTTGCCGAGACCTTGGGCAAGGACTCCTACGGCGGCGACTACATCATCGACGAGGCTGCCGAGTTCTGGCGCACCGACGGCGACAAGTGGGTCAACGCCGATCCGCAGGAGCGCATGAAGAGCTTCCGCGAGCGCGGCTACGTGAAGATGGTCGACAACATGCGCGACCTCTGCCACGCCGTCAATTGTGACTTCGATCGTTGGTACTCCGAGCGTTCGCTGTACGTGAAGGACACCGAGGGCGAGACCGCCGGCACCTCTGCCGTCGACCGCGCTTTTGAGAAGCTCGACAAGATGGGCTACCTCTACACCAAGGACGGCGCTCTGTGGTTCCGTTCCACCGACCTGGGCGACGACAAGGACCGCGTCCTGATCAAGTCCGACGGCGAGTACACCTACTTCGCCTCCGACGTTGCCTATCACTGGGATAAGTTCCAGCGCGTCGACCACGTCATCGACATCTGGGGCGCCGACCACCACGGCTACATCGAGCGCGTCCGCTGCGTCTGCGACGCTCTTGGCTATCCCGGCAAGTTCGAGGTTCTGCTGGGCCAGCTCGTCAACCTGCTGCGCAACGGCAAGCCCGTCCGTATGTCCAAGCGCAAGGGCACCATGGTGACCCTGCAGGAGCTCGTCGACGAGGTTGGCTCCGACGCCGCTCGCTACACGCTCATCTCCAAGAGCTCTAACCAGATGGTCGACTTCGACATCGAGGCCGTTAAGAAGCGCGACAACTCCAACCCGGTGTACTACGTGCAGTACGCTCACGCCCGTGTGTGCTCCATCCTGCGCCGTGCCGCTGACGTTACGCCCGAGCAGGCTGACGAGATGGGCATGAAGGCCGTCGCTGCCAAGGCCATCGGTGAGAACGTCGATTACTCGCTGCTGACCGACCCAACCGAGCTCGCCCTTTCGCGTAAGCTCAATGAGCTCACCGACCTCATCGCCAGCTGCGCTCGCGACCGCGCCCCGTTCCGTCTGACGCACTTTGCCGAGGAACTCGCCGGCGACTTCCACAGCTTCTACGCTGCCTGCCAGGTTTTGCCGAGCGAGGGCCGTCCCGTCGACCCCGAGCTTTCGCGCGCCCGTCTGGCCGCTTGCGACGCCGTCCGCGTAACGCTCGCCCTGGTGCTCACCCTTGTTGGTGTCTCCGCTCCCGAGCAGATGTAATCTGCGAGTCATTTGACCGTACAGACTTGGTTTAACTAAGCCTTGAAAGCCCGATCTCCCACGGAGGTCGGGCTTTTTTGCAAACGCCGACGTATTGACGAATTTGGAACTGCTGGAAATACGAAACTATGTCGGTTTACTACGATGAATTGAGGTATTCCAACCACGCCGGCTTTTCGCTAAAAAGTGCAAGGCATCTACCTGCGGTTTTAGTTCAACAAGTTTCGGAGTGGTTGCGGTTGAGCGATTCATCGTAGTAAACCGCCATAGTTTTGGCGGAGGCAGTCAGATTTGTGGGTGTTAAACCAAAGAGTGTCCCTTTTGACTAGTCGTTTAAGAACGTCCCCAATGACTACCAGCTGCCGCCTGGGCGGGCT
>ERZ857969.5256-NODE-5256-length-10291-cov-4.123095_pt1 | contig 10291 bp, 9 predicted proteins | sample MGYA00519864_ERZ857969 | MGnify/ENA primary metagenome ERZ857969 (study PRJEB31778, sample SAMEA3449382) | human gut metagenome | biome: human gut; feature: human-associated habitat; material: faeces | place: United Kingdom | collected 2010/2012 ... | reverse complement strand
CCGTAGCCCGCTACGCCGCCCTCATTCGGATAAAATCTCCCACAAACTGAGACTCACAGCTCACGAAAAGCCTTTTTCAGACACGCTCAAGCGCACTGCTTGTGTAAATAAAAGGTGGTGTGTTCAATTGTTTGACGTGACAATGAACATACTACCTTTTGATATTTTACGGATTTCAATTTTGGAAGTGCAAAAATAAGAAAACTATCGCAGAAACATCCGCAAAAGTTTTTCTTTCCATCCCGCATACTCCTGATACCGGATCGGAAGATCCATCCAGGTTTTTTTGTCGACAATGCTGCGAGTGTGACTGAAGGTTTTGAAGCCTTCCATGCCGTGGTATCCACCCATACCGCTCTCACCGACACCGCCAAATGGCATGGCACTGGTAGCAAGATGGATAATGGTGTCGTTGATGCAGCCGCCGCCGAAGTGACACAGATCCAGTACTTCTTTCTGCGCTTTTTTGTCTTCGCTGAAGAAATATAATGCCAGTGGATGGGGGTGAGATTCTACGGTGCGGATCGCCTCATCCAGAGAGGAATATGTCAGCACCGGAAGGAGCGGTCCGAAGATCTCTTCCCCCATGACCGGATCGTCCCAGGAAACATCGGTGAGGACGGTTGGGGCGATGCGAAGAGTAGAAGAATCTGATTCGCCACCACAGATTATTTTTTCTTTTGCGATTAGACCGAGGATCCGTTCAAAATGTTTTTCGTTGATAATTTTTCCGTAATCCGGATTGTTCAACGGACGATCTCCAAACTGTCTGGTAATTTCTTTCTGAATTGCTGCAAGCAAGGCATCTTTGATGGAAACATCACAGAGGATATAATCCGGAGCTACACAGGTCTGCCCGCAGTTTAAGTATTTTCCAAAGACGATGCGTCTGGCAGCTAATGGAATCTTTGCGGTGGAATCTACGATACACGGACTTTTCCCACCGAGTTCCAGGGTGACAGGGGTTAGATACTCTGCGGCATGGCGGAGTACTTCACGGCCGACGGTTTTGCCGCCGGTAAAAAAGATTTTATCAAAACGCTGTGTAAGCAGGGCCTGGTTTTCCTGACGGCCGCCAGTGATCATACGGACATATTCCGGAGGGTAAGTCTCTTTTATAATCGTTTCCATTACAGCACTCGTAGCTGGTGCGTAGGCACTTGGTTTGACGATGACGGTATTGCCGGCGGCCAGTGCGTCAATCAGAGGTTCCAGTGTCAGGAGTACCGGATAATTCCAGGGACTCATGATCAGAACCGTGCCGTACGGTGTCGGGGACTGAAAACTTCTTGCGGCGAACTGTGCCAGTGGGGTTGGAACCCGTTTTTCACGGGTCAGCCTGCGGATATGCTTTTCCATCCAGGTCAGTTCAGAAAGGGTCAGTCCGATCTCACACATATAACTTTCCATCCGGCTTTTCCCCAGATCTTTTTTCAATGCTCCGTACAGATCCTCTTCGTGGCGAAGCATAGAAGTTCTTAATTTTTTCAGTTGTTCGAGACGCCAGGAGACCGGCAGAGTCTTTCCGGTGGCGAAGAACTTACGCTGAGATGCCAGTATAGTCTCGATGTCCTGTTTCTGCATGGCTGTTATTCTCCTTTTCTTTTTTCTCCTGTACCAGATGATACATCAAAGCAAGCTGTTTGTCATCCCAAAGAATCGGAACTGGATAAAGCGGATTCGCCTCTTTATCGGCATAGCGGGCCAGTTTCGGGATATCTTCGTTACGGATACCGGCGAGGGTCGTCGGGATGTTCATGGAAGCGTTCATTTTTCGGATATGTGCGATAAAAGCATTGGCTGCGGTGGTATCGTCCGGGGAAGAAGAAAGTTTGGTGATCCGGGCGAGGTGAGCCAGTTTTTTGTGCGCGGCGCTTCCGTACGCTTCGAGAACGATCGGAAGAAGAACGGAGTTTGCCAGTCCATGCGGGATGCCGTACTGACCGCCCAGGCTGTGTGCTACGGCATGTACATATCCGACATAACTTTTGGTAAATGCAGTACCGGCCAGATAGGAGGCGCGGAGCATTTCTTTTCTTGCTGTCCGGTTTTTGCCATTTTTATAGGCGACCGGGAGATACTGGAAGATCAGCAGGATCGCTTCGATCGCGGCTTTTCGGGTCTGTTTCGTGGTGGAGCGGCCGATATATGCTTCGATCGCATGTGTCAGGGCATCCATACCGGTAGTGGCGGTGAGTTGCGCTGGCAGTCCGACTGTGACTTCAGGCTCCAGAACGGCGTAGTGCGGGATCAGGCTGAAATCGTTGATCGCGTATTTGTGATGGGTATCGGCATCGGTGATGACAGCGGCCAGTGTTGTTTCACTTCCGGTTCCGGCTGTGGTGGGGACGGCGATCAGCAGGGGCAGCTTGTGCATGACATGAAGAATTCCTTCCATCTTGGCCAGTGATTTGTTCGGACGGGCGAGTCTGGCACCGACTCCTTTGGCACAGTCCATGGAAGATCCGCCGCCGAAAGCGAGAAGCGCCTGACAGTGTTTTTTCAGATACAGGTTTTTGGCATCTTCCACGTTGGCAGAAGTAGGATTGGCCACCGTATCTTTGTAGACGATACAGGTGATCCCGGCTTTTTTCAAAATCTGTTCCAGCGGTGTAGTCAGTCCAAGAGAATACACACCCGGATCCGTGACAAGAAGAAGCCTGGTAATGTTATGTTTCCGCAAAACTTTCGGAACACCGGAAAATCCATCGATCAGCTTCGGCTCCCGGTACGGCATCAGCGGCAGGGCAGCGCGAAAACTGATCTGAAAACAACGACAGTAAAGTTTCTTTAATGTATGCATGATATTTCAACTCCATTATTATAAAATCCCCTGAAATCAGGGTGTTGTGTATTTTTATCCTGTGATAGAATAAAGCTGGGTGTAACCCCCATGTCAAGAATGCAAATGTTACAAAAGACAGCGAATAACAGCAGGAACGGGGAGTATACAGAAAAAGAAGAAAACTGTAACAATACAAATCCGGAACCGGATTACAACATAGAAATGTCGGAAAAAACAGGAGGAAAAACATGACGGGAGAGGAATATTGCATCAGCGCGGGAGCATTTGCCAGGATGTGTCAGACGACGAGAGACACGCTGCGTTATTATGAAAAACAGGGGATCCTGGTGCCGAAGAAAAGTGAGAAAAACGGGTATCACTATTACAGCTATGCGCAGATCAGCTCCTATTATTTTATCAGTACTTTTCGTGGACTGGGATGTTCGGTGGAGGATATAAAAGAATATCTGCTTGGTGGGGAAGAAGTGCGCTTTGACGGTTTTGTTGACCGGCAGTACGCGGCGCTTCTGATGCAGCAAAGAGAGCTGGAGCGGCGGATCGGAATTATCGGAAATACAAGAAAACTGCTGGAACAGATCCGGAAGAATGATACAGGAAAGCCGGAACTGTATGAGCAGCCGGAGATTTTTCGATTAAAGGTAACAAAAGTACTCTCAGATCCGGCGACCTCTTTCAGCGAGATTTCCACAGACATTCACAGACATCTGAAAGAATGTGCTCATCCCGGAATACAGGCCTTTCCTATGGGAGCGTCGATCGGACGGGAGGATTTCCAGAAAGAACAGTATGTGTATAGGGAAGTTTTCAGCTTTGCGGACGCACAGGCATCCGGCCCGGGCATCCGCGAGCTTTCTGGCAGACTTACGGTTGTGATGGTCTGCCGGGAGAAAGACGGAGATATTCGGATCGCTTACCAGAAGATCCGAAATTATCTGAAAGAGCAGGCACTGCAGCTTAGTTCGGATCTTTACAGCCTCAGTATTGTGAATGTCATCGATCCGAATGCGGAACGAAAATACCTGAAATATATCATCGCCTGCGTCGAACCGGTAAAATCAATGTCTGAAAGGCATAGAGGGTTGAAAATAACCCGAAAATAATCCATAAAATTTTGTGTAGATATTATATGTAAATATAGATAATATATCCGGGGGATAGGAATACTGGGATAAAAGGGAATTCATGATTTGGCATGGGGATCTTTTTAGGACAGTTGCTCTTAAGAAGCATGGATCGGGCAGTCAGTATCATAATATCATAAATCAATTTGACAATCTGACTTTCTGTGGTATAATTTTCATGCTGTGAAAACAGCCGACAGTTCATTTGTACCTTCCTGTCGAAAAATAAAACCTGGGCTAATCATGAGGATTTCAGGCTCTGCGTGCGAAGAAGTACGCAGAGCTTTTTGTATATTAGATATGGATTTTCTGATATATAAAAACTGCTCTATTTAGAATGCATAGCTCTTAACAGGTACATACATTTCACATACAGGAGAGTTGAAATATGTATTATTTACAAACAAAAGCCAGTTTTGATGCAGCACATTTTCTTTGGAAATACGAGGGAAAATGTAGAAACATCCACGGACATCGTTGGAATGTTGTTGCAAAAATCAAGAGTCAGGAGTTAGAACAAGAAGGACAGACACGAGGAATGGTAGTGGATTTTGGTAATCTGAAAAAAGACCTGAAGGCACTTTGTGATTACTTTGACCATAGCCTGATCTACGAGACGGGATCTCTGAAAGCAGAGACCGTAGCTGCACTTCAGAATGAAGATTTTCATTTGGAGGAAGTTTCATTTCGTCCTACAGCAGAAAATTTCGCATATTATTTCTACAAAGAATTAACAGATTTAGGGTATGGAGTTCATTGTGTGGAAGTATATGAGACACCTAATAATTGTGCAGTCTATGAGGAAGAGTAGATGAAAGTAGTAGAAAAATTTACCAGTATTAATGGGGAAGGCACGCGTGCAGGAGAACTTGCAGTTTTTATCCGTTTTAAAGGGTGCAACCTGCGATGCAGTTATTGTGATACTATGTGGGCTAATGAACCTGGGTGCCCATATAAAGAAGAAACCCCGGAAGAAATATTAAATTATGTTCTTGGAACAGGAATTCACAATGTGACACTTACAGGCGGAGAACCGCTGTTGCAAAAAGATATCAGGGATCTCATCCATCTTCTTTTAAAAGCAGGACTGCAGGTTGAGATTGAGACAAATGGAGCAGTCGATCTGGCTGCATTTTGTGAAGAACGTCCGGTATTTACAATGGACTATAAGTTACCATCAAGCGGGTGCGAAGACCATATGATAACAGAGAACATGGAACTGCTTGAAAAGAATGATACTGTAAAATTTGTATCCGGCAGTCAGGAAGATTTGCTGAAAGCACTGGAATTGATTCGGACTTATGATCTGACCAACAGATGTCATGTTTATCTTAGCCCTGTTTTTGGCTCAATAGAACCGGTACAAATAGTAGAATTCATGTTGAAGCATCGGTTGAATGGTGTGCGGTTGCAGATACAGATGCATAAAGTGATCTGGGATCCTGACAAGCGGGGAGTATAAATAGTGAGGTGATAGAGATGAAAGCATTAGTTCTTTTTAGCGGAGGAATCGACTCAACAACGGCATTGGGACTGGCAATCCAAAAGTATGGGAAAGACCAGGTGATTGCCCTTTCGGTTTCCTACGGACAAAAACATGATAAAGAAATTAAAGCTGCAATAGCAGTTGCCCAATATTATGGTGTGGAGCATTTGTTCCTGGATTTGAGTAAGATATTTCAATATAGTAACTGTTCACTGCTTCAACAGTCTACGGAAGACATCCCGGAGGAAAGTTACGCAGAACAGATTTCAAAAACCAATGGCGATAAGCCGGTAAGCACATATGTACCGTTCAGAAATGGATTATTCCTTTCTTCTGCGGCAAGTATTGCACTGAGCAAGGACTGCGAAGTAATTTATTATGGAGCTCATGCAGATGATTCTGCAGGCTTTGCGTATCCGGACTGCTCGCCGGTATTCAATCAGGCTATGAATGAAGCAATATGGGAAGGTTCCGGACATCAGCTTAAAATAGAAGCACCTTTTGTTAATGTATCCAAAGCTGAAGTAGTAAGGATTGGATTAGAACTGGGAGTTCCTTACGAGTTGACCTGGTCCTGCTACGAAGGAGGCGAGAAGCCTTGCGGAAAATGCGGAACATGCATTGACCGTGCAGCGGCATTTCAGGCAAACCATATGGAAGATCCGGCATTGAGATAGAGGAGGAAACGATGAGAGAAAAAGAAAATTTAACATTATTGGGAAATCAGCAAACGGAGTACAGTATGGATTACAATCCATCTGTATTAGAGGCATTTCAGAATAAACATCCTGAAAATGATTATTTTGTCAAGTTTAACTGCCCCGAATTTACAAGCCTTTGTCCGATTACCGGACAGCCGGACTTTGCAACGATCACAATTTCTTATGTTCCGGATGAACGTCTTGTGGAGAGTAAATCCTTGAAATTATATTTGTTCTCGTTTAGAAATCATGGAGACTTTCATGAAGATGTGATCAACATAATCATGAAGGATCTGGTCAGTCTTCTTGAACCGAAATATATAGAAGTCTGGGGTAAATTTCTCCCAAGAGGAGGATTGTCCATTGATCCGTATTGTAATTACGGAAAGCCAGGTACAGATTGGGAGCAGGTTGCCTGGAACCGCATGAGTAATCATGATATGTTCCCGGAGAAGGTTGACAATCGGTGAGAGTCGTTATAAGCAAGGAACTTTCTTTTCCTATCTATTTTCGCTTGTAACTCGTAAGATGGAAACCTATAATATAAAAAGGTTGTGATTGATATACGATTCTTTTCTTGAGCGGAGGAGATTTTAAATGTATTTTTGCTTGTAACGGTGAAGGTACTGAGCAGTTACGAGCAAAAATGCTTTATACTATTTGAAAATGGTGGGGGAAAAACAATGCAGACTTATACATATGTATCAAAAGGAAAATTCGAATTAAGAGAAAAACCGAAACCGGTAATTATGCATGAAAGGGATGCTATTGTAAAGGTAACGCTTGCGAGTATCTGTTCCAGTGATTTACATATCAAGCATGGAAGTGTTCCACGTGCAGTTTTGGGAATTACTGTTGGTCACGAGATGGTTGGAATTGTTGAAGAAGTTGGAGGCGCTGTTACTCATGTCAAACCGGGAGACAGAGTAACAGTCAATGTGGAGACATTCTGTGGTGAATGTTATTTCTGCAAAAAAGGTTATGTCAATAACTGTACGGACCAAAATGGCGGTTGGGCTCTTGGCTGCCGTATCGATGGCGGTCAGGCTGAGTATGTGCGCGTACCGTTCGCAGATCAAGGATTAAACAAGATTCCGGACGAAGTTACAGAGCGACAGGCATTATTTGTTGGAGATGTACTGGCTACCGGCTACTGGGCAACTCGTATTTCTGAAATTACAGAAGATGACACGGTACTGATCATCGGTGCAGGTCCCACAGGAATCTGCACATTGCTTTGCGTTATGCTGAAGAGTCCAAAACATATTATCATGTGTGAGAAAGACGAAGAACGTATCCAATTTATTAATAAGCATTATCCGGATGTACTTACTGTTTCTCCGGAAGAATGTGAGGAATTTGTAAAAAAAACAAGTGATCATGGTGGAGCAGATGTTGTTCTTGAAGTTGCCGGAGCTGAATCAACGTTTCGCCTTGCATGGGAGTGCGCAAGACCGAATGCAATTGTAACAATCGTTGCACTGTATGATAAAGCACAGAGATTACCGCTTCCAGATATGTATGGGAAAAATCTTATCTTCAAAACCGGTGGAGTAGATGGATGCGACTGCGATGAGACATTGCAACTGATTGCTGATGGAAAGATTAATACAGAACCACTTATCACGCATACCTATCCTCTAAGTAAGATTGATGAGGCTTATGATCTTTTCGAGAATAAGAGAGATAGTGTTATAAAAGTAGCTGTTGAATGTTGGCATTAGTAGAATTCACCGGAAATAAAGATAGTAATTATTGGGAAACTAATACAAGAGAAAACGATCAAACTGGGACAGACCGATAAAGATGGAACACTTTATGATGTTACCACTATCACACTATATGATGGTTCTTATATGGGCATTAAGATTTACGGTTTAGATGATTTAGATATGATTTTTGCTGTTCGGTAATCAAGAGGGCGGCAGGAAAAGAACAGCTTCTTGCTGAAAAGCAGGCATCGGAAAAATTGCAAGAGGTGATATTGCTGTTACCGGTGCATATGTTACGTCGGTACTTATAGTATCGGCGTTTGTTTTTGTCCTAAAAAGTGTCGCCCGGATAGCGACCATATAAAGATGTCTTTCAATTATACTCATATTGTAACAAAGAAAAAGAGCTGCCGGAGCATTCCGGAGATTGGAGGCATATATGTACGGAGCAATTTTAGGGGATATTATAGGAAGTCCATTTGAGTTTGACAGAGGAGATAAAACAAAGGAATTCGATCTGTTTAGTAAAGGCTGTGATTTTACAGATGATTCTGTTATGACAATAGCGGTTGGAGAAGCTCTTCTTGCAGTCGGAAAGGAAGCTACAGTAAAGGAAATTGAAGAGGCGGTAGTAACTAACATGCAGGATAGGGGAAAAAGATATCCATATGCAGGTTATGGTGGAAGATTCAGGCATTGGCTTAGAGAAAGCAATCCAAAGCCATACGGAAGTTATGGAAATGGTTCTGCCATGAGAGTGTCAGCAGCGGGATGGCTTTATGATTCGATGGAAAGAACAAGAGAGGTAGCAAGAGCGACAGCAAACGTGACACATAATCATCCGGAAGGCATTAAGGGTGCAGAGGCAACAGCCAGTGCAATATACATGGCTAGGAATGGATTCTCGAAAGAAGAGATTAAAGAATATATTGAGAGGGAGTTTCATTATAATCTTAATAGAACACTTGATGAAATCAGACCGGGATATCATATGGATGAGACTTGTCAGAGAACAGTACCGGAGGCGATTATTGCATTTCTGGAATCCCAAGATTTTGAGGATGCCATACGGAGTGCAGTATCACTTGGTGGAGATACTGACACACTTGGCGCTATTACAGGCAGTATTGCAGAAGCATTTTATGGAATTCCGGCTGTATTGGTTGCAGAGTGCAGAAGTCGGCTCGATGAAGGCCTGATGACGGATGTTCTTGATGAGTTTGATCATGCTCTTGGCAGAGATAGAAATGTCGATTCAGATGATAAGAATGGGACACCCGGGAAAGTACTTTGAATGACTTTACCCAGCTTTTACTTGCATTACATAAAATGCTGTGATATACTCAAAACTACATGAAGCAAACCATGTTTTCATGCAAATATTTATTATTAGCCCACCAAGCATATTGGTTAAGCCCATACGGACAGGCGGGGCAGCTGCCGAGAGCGGTGAGAGACCGCATTATTGATTTAGTTAAAAGCTAAATTTTATAAGTTTCCAACCGGAAGAAAGCGAAGAAATCCGGTTGAGGTATCACTTGTGAAATGGTCAATAAAGAGTAGTTAGCTTGTGGCTGTGGGCGGATACAGTTACGGAATAGCAAATATTTGCTGGCAAAGATGCCAACGACAAACTCTGAGAACATAGTTTTTGCGGATGTAGAGAAAATACAAAGTAGAACTATAGAATGACAATGCGGACAGGTGATTTCACCTGTCCTTTTTTGTTGCATTACCTATCAATAATTGGTCCGGTGGATCAATTTTGATTTACGCGAACAACGAGGCAAAGTCCATGCCTGCATGCGATCTTGGCGATTGTCGCGATAACGAGTAAAATTTGCGAAGCGTATTTTATCTCGTTATATAAATATAACGGGTCAGTACTTTCACAGTCACATATAAACAATATTTGATCTGTGGACAGGAAAAGACAACAGGGAGAAGATATGGATAAGAAAAAACAGATGCATGCGCCGGTCTATGAGGCGCTGGAAAAACTGAAGAAACGAAGGGTCGTTCCCTTCGATGTGCCCGGGCATAAGAGAGGGCGGGGTAATCCGGAGCTGGTGGAACTTCTGGGTGAAAAATGTGTCAGTCTGGATGTGAATTCCATGAAACCGCTGGACAATCTCTGCCATCCGGTATCGGTGATCAAAGAGGCAGAGGAGCTGGCGGCGGAAGCATTCCGTGCGGACCATGCTTTTTTCATGGTAGGAGGAACTACCTCTTCGGTACAGGGAATGGTACTTTCCTGCTGCAAGGCGGGGGATAAGATCATCCTTCCAAGAAATGTACACAAGAGTGTGATCAATGCCCTGGTATTGTGTGGAGCGATACCGGTTTATGTAAACCCGGAGGTGGATAACCGTCTCGGAATTTCCCTGGGAATGGAAGTGTCCGAAGTGGAAAAAGCGATTGTCGCGAATCCGGATGCGGTGGCGGTGTTGGTGAACAATCCTACT
>ERZ857969.5253-NODE-5253-length-10297-cov-2.463093_pt1 | contig 10297 bp, 5 predicted proteins | sample MGYA00519864_ERZ857969 | MGnify/ENA primary metagenome ERZ857969 (study PRJEB31778, sample SAMEA3449382) | human gut metagenome | biome: human gut; feature: human-associated habitat; material: faeces | place: United Kingdom | collected 2010/2012 ... | reverse complement strand
GTTTGCAAAATTATTATATAGCGAGCAAATGAAAGGCATGAAAAATATAGCGGAATATAGAAAAAGCCCCCTTGACTTCCAATCTGAGACTGTATTTTTTCCTGATACGGAAAATTTTGACTAACTTTGCATTAGCAAAAAACAGACAGAACAGCGTTCTTGCGGTGGTGAACAGGGGTAGAAAAACAGTTTTGGAAGTAAATTTCATACCTATTTTCAATCCCGAAAAGGCAACGGATAAGTAGCGATTTGTTTGCCTAACTCCCCAAAAACAGGTCAAAAACCTCAAATGGAAGAATGTGGAACAAAACGACTTATCCCTTTCTCGTCCAAGCACTTTGCATTATTCCTTTGAAATCCATCCGTATGTGAGCGAGTTTCACTATATTTGTACCATTCTATTTCCAACAATTATGAAAAACATTTTTTTAGGAATGATATGTTGCCTTCTATTGTTTTGCTCCTGCACAGCAACATCAACGGCATATCATGTAAAGGGAGAACTCAAAGATTCTACATTTGACGGACGTACCATTTATATCGTACAGAGGGACAATCGTGTAAAAATAGACAGCACCCGCATAGAAGGGAACCGATTTTCATTCAACGGAAAAATAGATACAGCGGTATGTTGCGAAGTCTCTGTCAGTAAAAATGCCTATGCTTTTTTTATCCTCGAAAACGGTAACATCACACTCGACCTCTACGGACATATTTTTCCACAAGGAAGTCCTATGAACGAACAAATATCCTACATCAACAGAACGACAGATAGTCTACAAAACATCTTCACAATCAAACTCGACTCTCTCATCGACGCTTATTTCCGGGGAAAAGGTATAGAGCCGCCTCAAAATAGGAATGGAGAAATTCCCTCAGAAGTATTATATGAGCAGCTTCCTGCCATAGCTGCACAAAAAATTTTTGTAGAAGCCTCAATATGTCGGAAAATTCTTCCCCGACACAACAACGATGCATTGGGACAATATCTCATCATGTACTCATACATTTATCCCTCCGATGTAGATAAACAAATAGATATTCTCAATCATATAGGCCCGTGGCTGAAATCTCGAAAGAATATTCAAAAAAAGATAAAGACTGTCAAGGCCCTAAAAAACACAGCAGTAGGACAACCTTATATCGACATCAAAGGTCGGGACATAAACGGGAATGACATCGCTTTATCCGACTTTTTCGGTCGGGGAAATTACGTGCTGATGGACATGTGGGCCAGTTGGTGCATACCTTGCAAACAAGAAATACCCAACCTCGCCTACCTGCACGATAAATACAAGGACAAAGGTCTTACCGTTGTCGGCATCTTCGTATGGGATAAAGAGAAAAATATGAAACGGGCCGTGGAAAAAGAAAAAATCTCTTGGCCTCAAATTTTCGATGTTCAAAATAACGTCCGTAAAAATTACGGTGTAGAAGGTATTCCACACATCATATTATTTGCCCCAGACGGAACGATTCTTGCACGAAATTTGCGGGGGAAAAGTATGATTACCGATGTCGAATACATTTTACAAAATAAAAGATAAATTCGACAAGCTCTTATAAGGTACGACATGAAAACACTTTATTTAAGTATAGTTTGCTTATGGGCTGTTGTTTTAAGTGCTTGTAACTCTGCACAACATTCCAACACATATACGGTACAAGGAGAAGTAAGCGACAGTTCCCTGAACGGAGAAACCGTATATCTTATGAAATACGAAAACGACAAATACATCGATAGTACGATAATAAAAGATAATAAATTTTTTCTTAGAGGAACTGTTGATAGTGCATCGTATTGTCGTATCGTTGTAAATAACAGTATAGAATTTGCAAATATAATTTTAGAGAGCGGAAATATAAATGCCAATCTGAAAGAATATGATAAACCATCGGGTACAACTCGAAATGAAGAATATGCCCAAATAAAAGCAGAAGAATCCTCTCTATATAAAATCGCTAGTGAAAAAAGAGCTGAATTGAAAAAACTCTACCCCGAACCCAAAGAGTTTGACCGCCAGTGGACTCTTTACATGGACACATTTAAGCAAAAGTTGGGAGAACGATGCATAGAAATCTATAAAGGTCATAATGATGATATCATAGGATATACCCTCCTATTCACACTTTTTATGCGAGAATCGAGTCTCGACATAAGAGATTCCGTTCTCAATAATCTGGGTCCGTGGCTGAGATCAACAAAACCAGCTCAATCAATCATATCCAATACCAAAGCTCAAAAAGCGACGATAGAAGGAAATCGCTTTATCGATATAAAAGGGGCAGATATTGAAGGTAATTCCTTATCATTATCGAATTTCATAGGAAAAGGCAATTACGTACTGATGGATATGTGGGCCAGCTGGTGCGGCCCCTGTAAAAAGGAGACGCGTAATCTGGCCAAACTGCACGAAAAATATAAAGATAAAGGCCTCACCGTCTTAGGAATCTTTGTATGGGACAAAAAAGAAAATCTATCAAAAGCGATAAAAAAATATGATATAACATGGCCACAGATACTTGACACAGATAATATTGCCTGTAAATCATACGGAGTGTCCGGCATCCCATATATCATATTGTTCGCTCCCGACGGAACGATTCTAAAACGGAAATTGCGCGGGGAAAAAATGATTCGAATTATAGATGAAATAATGGATAAAAATAAACCGAAAACTGTATGCAACTAATTGACGGAAAAACCATCTCGGAACAAATCAAGCAGGAAATCGCTGCCGAAGTTGCCGAAATCGTAGCAAATGGAGGAAAACGCCCGCATCTGGCCGCCATCTTGGTAGGACATGACGGTGGTAGCGAAACCTATGTCGCCCACAAAGTAAAAGCCTGTGAACAATGCGGCTTCAAATCGACGCTCATTCGCCACGAAGACGACATCACCGAAAAAGAAGTGGAACGACTGAACGACGATGCCGACATCGACGGCTTCATCGTACAACTCCCGTTACCCAAGCACATCTCCGAACAACGTATCATCGAGGCCATCGATTACCGTAAAGACGTAGACGGCTTCCACCCTATCAATGTAGGACGCATGTCTATCGGACTGCCGTGTTTCGTCTCGGCTACTCCTGCCGGTATCATGGAACTACTCAAACGATACGATATCGACACAAAAGGCAAACATTGCGTAGTCTTGGGTCGCAGCAATATCGTCGGCAAGCCGGTTGCCACGCTCATGATGCAGAAAAGCAACCCGGGTAATGCCACTGTTACCGTCTGCCACAGCGCATCGAAAAATCTGAAAGAGATGTGCCGTCAGGCCGACATCATCATTGCCGCCCTCGGACAACCCAATTTCGTTACAGCCGATATGGTGAAAGAAGGTGCTGTCATCGTCGATGTGGGAACAACACGTGTACCCGACGCATCGAAAAAATCGGGTTTCCGACTCAATGGAGATGTTCTCTTCGAGGAAGTAGCCCCCAAATGTTCTTACATCACTCCCGTCCCCGGAGGTGTCGGCCCTATGACCATCGTATCGCTCATGCGCAATACCCTGTTGGCCGGCAAAAAAGCCATCTACAAATAACCAGCCGAGTATGAGAATCTTTTTATTTCTCATACTTCTGTCTTGCAGCGTAATCCTTTCGGCACAAAAAAGGATTACGCTGTTCTTCGCCGGAGACCTTATGCAACATCAGGCGCAAATCGATTCGGCATATAACGAAGGCACCTACGACTACTCCGATTGTTTCTCTGCCGTGAAACCCCTTGTCTCGAAAGCCGACATCGCCATTGCTAACCTCGAAGTTACCCTCGGCGGGAAACCGTATCGGGGATACCCGGCTTTCTCGGCCCCCGATGCATTCCTATATGCCATAAAAGAGTGCGGTTTCGACATTCTGCTCACAGCCAACAATCATTGTCTCGACCGGGGAAAGAAAGGTCTCGACCGCACCTTATCGATGCTCGATTCGCTTTGCATTCCCCGCATAGGCACTTACCGCAATGAAAGCGACCGCTCGCGCCGCTATCCCATGATTATAGAGAAAAACGGTTTTCGTATCGTCCTTCTCAATTATACTTATGCAACCAACGGCCTCGTCGAAACGCCACCTCATATCGTAAACCGCATAGACCGCCGTGTCATGCGGCAAGATATAGCCGCAGCCCGAGCCATACAACCCGATGCCATCATCGCCTGTATGCATTGGGGTACGGAATATAAACTACTCCCCGATCAAAGCCAAAAGCAACTGGCCGACTGGCTTCTCGGCCAGGGGGTAACACACATCATCGGCAACCACCCCCACGTCGTACAACCGATGGAATTACGCACCGACAGCACCGGCCGGCAACATGTCGTCGTATATTCACTGGGAAACTTCATCTCAAACATGAGCCGTACCCACACCGACGGCGGAGCAGCATTTACGCTCGTTCTGGAAAAAGACTCGACAGGCCATACCCGTATAACCCGTTGCGGATATGACTTGGTATGGACAGGCCGTCCGCTTCTCACAGGCGACAAAAGATTCAGACTCTATCCCGTATCGACCCCGCCTGATTCACTCTTGCCGACCGCATACCGACGCATGCAACTTTATGCCGATCGTACCCGCAATCACCTTCGCACTTATAACATAGGTATTGGAGAGAATAGAAAAGAATAAAAAATCGAGAAAATATTTGCAAAGTCAGAGAAAATACCTATCTTTGCATCGCTTTTGCAAAAGCAAAGCGACATGGTGAATGTAGCTCAGTTGGTTAGAGCGTCGGATTGTGGTCCCGAAGGTCGTGGGTTCAAGCCCCATCTTTCACCCCGAAGAGCCGTTGAAAATTCAACGGCTCTTTTCTTATAAATCTCAACCGTATTTTTCTTCCGAATATTTCCTATTCTTGTAAAATTGCAATTACTTAAAACCAGTTATGATTACGATATAAGTAATCTATAAACATATTATACTTCTTCAAGTAAATATTTCATAGGGCTTATTTACAAAATTTTGTTGAGAACATATACAAATTTTCCTCTTTTATATCTTTTATTTTGCAAAAAAGAAGTAAATAAAATATATTTGTAGGCGAAAGAATATACATGAAAGGAAACATCGTAAAATCATGTTTCACTAAAATTTTTGTATCATGAAAAACAAATTCGTATTGCGAACATTGCTTATGGCAATGGTTCTGTTTGCGCCATTTCATGTAAACGGGCAGAAGAGTTGGCATGACTTTGAAATTGACCTGAATACATGCGGCCTTATCACAGCCGAAGAGATGCCGAGTGAAAACCAGCCCTCGTTGTCATTCGGCATTGCCGTCGGAGAAGACGGTACTCTCACAAGAGTCGCAGCCGACGATCCTACGGCTACTGTGGTATTCAATAACTTCAAATACCATAGCGATCACGGGTTCAATCCCGGGACAGTTACCCTTTCTGTTCCCGGAAATACGAGAATCACATACGGTTGCTGCACATACGGCAGCGATGTAACCGTAACCGACGCCACCGGCAATGCCACCGTTATCCCCCAAATAGCCGCTTGCTATAAAAACGGCGCCGAAAACGTGGCTTCGGGCTTATATGTAGGAGAAGCTACTACGCTGACCATTACCGGCGGAAGTTATACTCGTTACTATAAATTCGAGAAAGTAGACGAAGCTATCCAAGAATTTACCTATACATACGATATTTCGGCAAGTCAGGCAACCGGTGTTGCTCCCGCCAACGGAAAAGTTACGGAAGGGAACTCATTTACAATTCCCCAAAACCGTACCCTCTATCTCGAAGGTAGTACACTTACCGGCTGGAGCGATGGAGAAACAACCTATACTATCGGCCAGGAAATAACGCCGACAAAGAATTTGACACTCACACCGGTATTCACAACCAACGCCGTAACTCTGGCTGACCGGACTGAAACAGTTACTCTCAATTTCGACTTCCAACGCAAAAACGGAGCTCCTACCGTAGGCTGGCAAGGTGGGACAACGACTTATCCTTGGGTAACACAAGCTACCATCGGCGAAAGCGTCATCGATGTAAAAATGGATTGCGACGTATCCAACGGGAAGATAGCCAATGCCGGTTGGGAAGACTGGGCTCAAATAAACAGCGGTACCAAACTGATTATTCCGGCTTGCATCGATGCCGTAATTTCACTGGAATCGTATAGCCCCACTACAACGACTACCATAGACGGACAAGTCATCAACCAAGGGGTCAACACTCCATCGTTTACTTGCAGCAGCAAGGTCGACAGTATCGACATAGTAATTGGAGACGGTTCATACTGGCGATATGTCAAAATAGAATTGCCGGTAATCGAACAGTCTTCTGCCGGAAAAGTATATACCGATGAAGCAGCCTCTGTCATTTGGAATTTCAATACAGCAGTCGATTACGACAAGGTAAGTACGGTAACTCCGAGCGACGGATTCAACACGACAGCAATCAACTTCGGAGACTTAACCGTTACTGGAACGGGAACGGGACAAGCAACCGATGCCGAAGGCCAAACCGTTACATTCGTGAAACTGAAACCGGGTGGTAATACAAAAGCCATTGCGTGGAATGTGAAACCCGTAAAAGGATTGACTTTCACTCCGACTAAAGTAAGCGCTTATATCCAACGTTTCGGTACCGATGCCGAAAATGGTGTCGTAGTAACGGCCCTGCTCGAAGACGGGACATCGGAAGTCTTAGGTACTTATACGGCTCCGCGGAACAACAAATCTCAATCCGAAGACAAATTCGGGAAAAATGCCAATTATACCAATCAATTCGTTATTGAACTGACTGCCGACCAGCAAACCAAGCTAACCACGGCCGGAATCTTCACATTGCAAGCCACTATAGGTGTAGGTAATACCAAAGAAGGTGGTTTCAGCGATGTACGTATTGAAGGAAAACTCAACGGAACGATCGAAGACGTTGCCAAATACTCCTTAAAAGCCCAAGCCTCTCCCACAGAAGCAGCCGAAATCACTATTTATCCGGAAGCCGAAGTGTACGATGAAGGTACAAAGGTAACAATAACCGCCACCAAAAATTTCGGGTACAAATTTGTTAATTGGACCGATGCCGACGGCAATGTAATTTCGGAAGACGCCAAATTCACTCATACGATAGACTCCGATATCGAACTGACCGCCAATTACAAAACTGTAAACACTTACTCTTTGAATTATACTATCGATGGCGGAGCCAATGACTATATGGTACAACCTACTCCCGCTCCCACTGTCATAGACGGGAAAAACATGTATGAAGAAGGAACTCTGGTGGTATTGACCGCCTCGTCCAATCCTATCCTCACATTCACCAGCTGGAGCAACGGAGAAACGGCCTCTGAACTTTCATTCAAAATGTCCGAAAACATCGATTTAGTGGCAAACTATTCTGCCGTAGACTTCATTGCGGGTTGGGACTTCTACTTACCGGGCAACAACGGCCGGCCGGCCGATTTTGCCTCTGCCGACAATGATGCCGCGGCTCTCGTTCTACGCGATGCCGATGGTAACACATTCGGTTGGCTGGACAAGAGCCAAGCCGGCGCAGGCGGTTATGAAGGCCGTCCCGGCGGTGTAAACTGGAAAAACGACGTAGCCATAGGTACGACATACTGGCAGACAATGGTAAACGCCAGCGCATTTACCGACATCAAAGTGCAGACCTCTATGGTGTACAACTACAATGCTTACCAAACCTACAACGTTGAATACTCGCTCGACGGTACGACATGGGAAGCCATAGGACAAATCAAAATGACGGGTTCCAAAAACTGGACAGATGGTAATTTCGATTTGCCGAAAGAGGCCGATAACCAAGCAACCGTTTATCTCCGTTGGATTGCCGACAAGTCTTCAAAAATAGACGGAACTTCTTCCAATAACGACGGTGCCTGCATTGGAGCAACTTATATCACGGGAACGGCAAAACTGATTAACGATGGTACTGCGCCCAAATTGGTCGGTACAGTTCCCACCGAAGGATTTGAGGGTGCTTCGGCCAATGGAAAGATCGTTTTGACATTTGACGAGAAAGTGAAAATGGCCGAAAATGCCAAAGGCACTATCGGAACAACGGAACTTATTCCAACGGTATCGGGAAAAACCGTAATATTCGAATATAAAGGACTCTCCTACTCTACGGCTTATACCTTTACACTGCCTGCAAACAGTGTACAAGATCTCACCGACAATACGTTGGCAGAGGCCATCACCATCCACTTTACCACAAAAAACAAACCGGTAATAGAAAAAGCTCTGTATGACTTTGTCGTACCCCGGGACGGAACATTCAAGGAGGCCATCGATGCTGCCAACAGCCGTGAAGACAAGAGCAAACGCTATCGCATTTTCGTAATGAAAGGCAATTACATCATTCCGGCCAGCGAAACTTCCACCATCGAAGGTTCGGACGGCAAGCCTTATCCCGACCCTCGTACCGACTTGACGGCAAGCAACACCTCGATCATCGGGGAAGACATGGAAACGACAACTGTAAAAAATACCTGTCCTGACGTTCCCGAAGGAACAGCCAATCCTATTGAAGGTTTGCGTAAAGCCTATACCCTGCATAATACCGGTAGCGGTACCTACATTCAAGACCTGAAACTTATCAACGGCCTGAACGATGCTTGCGGTCGTGGCGAGGCTTATGAAGAGAGCGGAGACAAAACGATCTTGAAAAATGTCGGTTTATGGGGTTATCAAGATACCTACTGCTCCAACAATGGCCGAGGACGTTATTATATCGAGGGCGGCGTGATTCGCGGACGTACCGATTACATCTGCGGTAAGGACGATATTTTCTTCAATGGAGTAGAATTCCGTAACTGCGGTGCTGGTTACATCGCTGTTCCCTCCGTTCCCAAAAAATACGGTTATATCATGCGCGACTGTAAGATTACGGCCGAAAAAGGAAAAGAGAGCGAAGTAAACGGCAAATATACTTTGGGCCGTCCATGGGGCAGCGGGACTCCTATTGCTTTGTGGATCAACACCATTTGCGAAGTATTGCCTTCTGCCGTCGGGTGGAATGAAATGTCGGGAGGCTGGCCTGCCCGTTTCGCCGAATACAATTCCATGACTTCAAGCGGTACAACCATCGATTTGAGTTCGCGTAAGACGACTTTCGGCGACGGCCATGAAAACAATCCGCGCCTGACTACCGACGAAGCCGCTTTCTATACCGTAACCAATGTACTCGGAGGTGATGACGACTGGGATCCGACAGAATATACCGAACAGGCATCCGCTCCTACCAATGTGAAAATCACCGATAATGTCATCACTTGGGACAACAGCAACTATGTACTCTGCTGGGCAGTCTGCAAAGATGGTAAAGTCATTGCTTTCACCACCGAGCCGACCTACACCATAGAAGATACCAATGCCACTTATTCCATTCGTGCCGCCAATGAAATGGGTGGACTCGGCGAAGCTGCCATAGTAACAGACCCCTCCGCTATCGATGAGGTTACTACCGGCCTGCAAGTGATAAGTACCGACTATTACAATATGCAAGGCATAAAAGTATCGGCTTCTTATCAAGGTGTCATCATCAAGATCGAGAAACTGGAAAACGGCGAACAAGTAGTTACCAAAGTAATCAACAAATAATTCCACCCACACTCTTTTAATGACGAATCCCCTGCCTATTTCTTAGGCAGGGGATTCTTTTATGTATCAAAAGATGGTTTACAAGGAGATAATAGGAGATATTTCCACACAAGATTTTCCAATTTTCGACCGTAAAAACAAATTTCTTACCAACCTATCATATCAAGCAATAGCAAAATAGCATCACTACATACGTAACCGAAAGGGATTCCTCACATACGTTCGAGATGACATCACTTTTGTCATTCTGAAAGGCTTTGCCTTAAAGAATCTCCCGCCAAGCGAGAGTACAATGTTACGAGTAGGAAGGAGGAGATTCCTCGTCGGGCTACCGGCCTTACTCGGAATGACAAATAGCTACCGCCCACCCCCTTGATGGTCGGTAATGTCGGGGTAGGAAAATGCCCGACTTTATCGGGCTGCCGGGAACGCGAGAGAAGATAGAAATAGGGAGAGGGCTGTCTGAGCGGAGCGAGTTCCGCAGCCTCCGTCGGCGAGCGAAGCGGAAAGAAGGAGTACCCGATAATGAGTAGGCGACCTTTCTTGGTAACTTCTTTACGACGGGAAAAAAGTTACGGAACGCTTTCATTCTGAATGGAACGAAGTGTAATGAAGAATCTCAATCCAAGAGGTAGTAACATGAGATCCCTCACACCGTCTGCATCGGATTCGGGAGGACAGAAAGATTCCTTGCATACGCTCG
>ERZ857969.5244-NODE-5244-length-10317-cov-2.761937_pt1 | contig 10317 bp, 7 predicted proteins | sample MGYA00519864_ERZ857969 | MGnify/ENA primary metagenome ERZ857969 (study PRJEB31778, sample SAMEA3449382) | human gut metagenome | biome: human gut; feature: human-associated habitat; material: faeces | place: United Kingdom | collected 2010/2012 ... | reverse complement strand
TCAACAGGGTTTTCTGAGACGAGATTTGTCAAGGTATGTTTTTGTAACGGAGTGTGCAATTCGCATTGACAAGCAGCAAAAATAACGCTATAATAATGTCGTTATCGATAATGATGTTATTATTTAGGCGCAGAGGAGTGAAGACATGGCCAATAGGGATCATTCCCTGGATGATGGGATCATTCAGGCTGCTTATTCGGAATTTCTTGCTTACGGCTTTCAGAAAGCCTCTCTGCACAAGATCGCCGAAAAAGCCGGTGTTACTACGGGGGCAATCTACACAAGATACAAGAATAAAGACGCGTTGTTTGCCAGTCTGCTTCAGGATTTTTTTGAGACGATGCAGGTTCTCTTTGCTCCCATCGCGGAAGAATACGAAAAAGCAAAGTGCAGCGCGCAGCCGGAGGATATCCTCCGCGCCATAAACGCCGAAGAACAGGTATATTTTCAACTGCTGACCGAGCACTGCAATGACTGCACTTTATTTTTCTGCCGCAGTGATGGCAGCTCCATGGAAACCGTGCTGCATAAACTAATGGATCAAAAAGCGGAACAAACGGTGGAATTCTTTTCGCATATCTATGGGAAAGCGCCAAATGCCGATGCGATCCGTCTTTTGATGGGCTCCCAGTTCTGGTACTTCCGCCAGCTGCTGGATCGGCACATGGAGGAAGGTAGAATGCTTACCTGCTTACAGGCGGTCCTTGATTTTACCAACGCCGGTTGGCGGCAGTTATGTGACAGCCTGAATTAAATTGGCAAAGAAAATGGGCGGTGCGTGCGCCCATTTCTTACGGACATCAGTTAGAGATAGCTAACCAACGGAAGGGTTTACGATGATAGATTTTGAATTTGAATTCCAATATGCGGAGGCAAAGCTGCCCATCCTCCGACAGGTCGGCGGCGGCATCCCGGCCGGACGCTGCGTGGTGCTCTGCGGAGGCAGCGGATGCGGAAAATCCACGCTGCTGCGGTGCATCAACGGTCTGATACCGCAGTTTTACGAGGGAGAGCTAAAAGGCTTTTGCCGCCTGAACGGGCAGGACACCGCCGGACTGCGTATCGGCGAGATCGGCGAGCTGGCGGCTTCTGTGTTTCAGGATCCGCGAAGTCAGTTTTTTACCGTGAACAGCTCCAATGAAGTGGCCTTCGGTCTTGAAAATCACGGTCTGCCGCAAGATAAAATCCGACGGCGGGTAGATGAGGCCTTCCGGATCTTTCATCTGGAGCGGCTGAAGGATCGCAATGTCTACGAGTTGTCCAGCGGCGAGCGACAGCTCATCTCCATCTTGTCCGCGTGGGCCATGGACACAGATATTTTTCTCCTTGACGAGCCAACGGCCAACCTGGACTTTGCAGCCACGCAACAGTTAAAGGAGATTCTGCTGGCACTGAAAAGGCAGGGCAAAACGCTGCTGCTCAGTGAGCATCGACTCTATTATCTTACAGATATTGCCGATGAATATTGGATCATGGCAGACGGCGAGATCAAAGGAAAATACACTGCCGCAGAGGCGAAGGTGTTCCCGGCGGAGCAGAGACAAACACTTTCTCTGCGCACGCTCGACCTTGCGGAGATCACCGTGCCGGAGAAAGAGCCGCTGCCGAAAACCGCGCCGACGGCGCTTGCCGTCTCAGATGTCCGCTATACATACGGCAGGAAGGCCGGAGATACCCTCTCTGGTGTCAGCTTTTCCGTCCGTGAGCATGAGATCGTCGGCCTTGTGGGCGCAAACGGCTGTGGCAAAACGACCATCGGCAAGCTGATTGCGGGGCTTTACGATCCCTCCGGCGGGCAGATATTCCTGTACGGCAAAGCGCGAAAGCCTAAGGGTCTGCAAAAGCAGGTGCTGTTCATCCTACAGGAAGCAGAGTTTCAGTTCTTCACCAACTCCGTCCTGCACGAACTGCAATACGGCCATGCGGTGACACCGGAGTTTGAAGCAAAAACGGAAGCGCTGCTGAAAAGTATGGATATGTGGGACTGCCGCGACCGGCATCCCTTTTCCCTCTCCGGCGGGCAGATGCAGCGTCTGACGCTGATGATGGCGTATCTATCCGACAAGCCGATCGTCATACTGGACGAGCCGACAGCAGGACAGGACGCGGAAAGTCTGGAGCGGTGCGCGGAACTGATCCGGGAGATGCGGAAGGAAAAGACGGTTCTCATCATCACCCATGATCTGGAGCTGATTGCAGGTGCGTGTGACCGCTGCATCGGGCTGTCGGATGGACATGCAGAGGCAGAATTTCCCGTTCATTCGGAACGTGATTTGCAAGCGGTACGGCAATATATGGAGCGCTTCCATCCTTCCGATGCTCCTGCGAAAAAACAGCATAAAGAACGATTCCACCCGGCAACGAAGCTGCTTTACTGGCTGGCCCTGTTGGTCGTGATCTCCACGGCAAACAATCACCTTGTCTATGCCTGTTATGCGGCACTGATCTTGCTGACCGCAACTGACGGATGGCTCGGAACGGCAATCGCGGGCGGCATAAGCTTTGGGGTGCTGTGGGCGGCTAACGCCATGCTGCCGGGCACGGTGTTTTCCTTTATGCTGGTGCTGTTCCCGCGTATCATTGCCGTTGGCATTTCCATGCGGACGCTGATTGGGCGGAATGAAGCCAGCCGTACCCTGGCGGCGCTGCGTAATCTGCACCTGCCGGAACGGCTCATTATGATCGTAGCCGTGATCTTCCGCTTCTTCCCCGTTCTGTCGGGAGACATGAAGCTACTGCGGCAATCCATCCGCACCCGTGGCGCATTTGTGACGCCGTGGCAAAAGCTGCGTGCGCTACCATCGTATCTGGAAATTCTGACCGTTCCCATGGCGCTGCGGGTCATCCGCATTGCCGAGACGCTGTCCGCCTCCGCCGAAACACGGGGCATCGACTTAACCCGCCGTAAAAGCAACTATCTGTCGCTTCGGTTTTCTGCGTGGGATGCTGTGTTCTGTGTCCTGCTGGCAGCATCGATCGCCGCCGGCCTTATCCTGTGATCGCCGTCTCTGCGACGTTCAAACATATTTCATTCAAAAAGGAGTCTTTACCATGAGTACTGCAAACCCCAATAAACTGAAAGTCAAGGACATCATCACCGTTGTCCTGCTGGCTCTAATCAATGTGGTCATTTTCTTCGCCAGCTCCGTCCTGTACGCAACGCCCATTACCATCATTCTGATGCCGGTGTTTTTCGCCCTGCTGGAGGGCATCGTCTACTTCATCATCGGCACGAAGGTGAAAAAGCCCGGTGCGATCCTCATTTACAGCATTGTCCGCGCCATTATGGGCGGATACCTGCCGTACATCATCCTCTTTATTCTCTCCGGTGTCATTGCCGAGCTGCTGCTGTGGAAGATGGGCTACGGCAATGCAAAGGCGCTGACCGTCAGTTATGTCATCAATCAGGTGCTGGCCGCATTCGGCAGCACCATCATTCCCTATGCGATTGCTGCGAAAGCGATGGCGGATCAGATGGTCACCGATGGCCGTCAGGACACCATCCTTGCCGCATCCCAGATGCTACAGTCTTGGGTATCCGTGGCGCTGGTGGCCGGTGTGATCGTGGCCGCATTCATCGGAGCAGCTATCGGCAAGGGCATCGTGAAGAAGCATCTGGCTGCGTAATGCAGTCGAAAGGAGTTCACCATGAAAGAAATTGAGCCAAAGCGCTCCGCCGCCTCGTGGCTGGCAGAGCTGGCAAAAGGGCGGTACGGCGAGTACGCTTTGAGCGTCCTTACGGCGCTGCTGGGCGTCGCCTGCTCGCTTATTCCGTATTTCATCATCATCCGGCTCATCACCGCACTGGTAAACGGCACGGCGGAGCTTCCCCGCTGCCTGACGCTCTGCGCGTGGATGGCGGGCTGCTGGGTGCTGCGCTATGTGCTGCACAGCGTGTCCACCTCTCTCTCCCACCATGCGACGTTCCATGTGCTGGCCAATACCCGCGTCCGGCTGCTGGACAAGCTAGCGACGCTGCCGCTGGGTACGGTGCTGGATCGTTCCTCCGGCTCGTATAAGAACATCATCGTCGAGCGGGTCGATTCCATCGAAACCACCCTTGCCCACCTGCTGCCGGAGATGACCACCAACATTGTGGGAGCCTTGGCCGTACTGGTGCTGCTGTTCGTTGAGGACTGGCGCATGGGGCTTTCCATGCTGATCGTCGTGCCGCTTGGCATTATCTGCTTTATGTCCATGTTCAGCGGCTATAACGAGAAGTTTCAGCGCACGGTCACCGCGACAAAGACACTGAACGACACGGCTGTGGAATACATCAGCGGCATTGAGGTCATCAAGGCGTTTGGTCAGTCCAGGACCAGCTATGCAAAGTTCGTCTCCGCCGCAAAAGAGGGCGCGGACTGCTTCATCGACTGGATGCGCGGGAGTTTGTTCGGGCAGGTAGCCGGAATGGCGATACTCCCTTCAACGCTTCTCGGCATCTTGCCGGTGGGCTGCCTTCTCTATATGCACGGCACACTGTCGGCGGAGACGTTTCTCGCGGTCATTGTTCTGTCCTTCGGCGTTATGCAGCCGCTGATCACCGCTTTTTCCTACACCGATGACATCGCGCAGGTGACGACCATCGTGGGCGAGGTGGCGGAGGTGCTGTCCGGCGAGGATATGCAGCGTCCGGAACGTGCGGAAAAGCTGCCTGCGGACAACGCCGTCGAGCTGAAAGATGTCCGCTTTGCCTATCACGACAAGGAGGTACTGCACGGAATCGATCTGCACATTGCCCCGGGGACGGTCAACGCATTGGTCGGGCCTTCCGGCAGCGGAAAATCCACCATCGCCCGGCTCATCGCCTCCCTTTGGGACGTGAAGGACGGCTCTATCGAGCTGGGCGGCGTGGACATCCGTACACTTCCGCTGGCGGAGTGCACGAAGCACATCGCCTATGTGTCGCAGGACAACTACCTCTTTGACCTTTCTGTCATGGACAATATCCGCATGGGCAGAAAGGGTGCGACCGATGCGGAGGTCATTGACGCGGCGAAAAAATGCGGCTGCCACGAGTTTATCATGGGGCTTGAAAACGGCTATCAGACCGTGTGCGGCGCGTCGGGCGGGCATCTGTCCGGCGGCGAGCGGCAGCGTATCTCCATTGCCCGTGCCATGCTGAAGGACGCGCCCATCGTCATTCTGGACGAAGCGACGTCCTACACAGACCCGGAAAACGAGGCGGTCATCCAGTCGGCACTGGCAAGGCTGGTGCGGGGCAAGACGCTACTGGTCATTGCCCACCGGCTGTCCACCATTGCGGACGCCGATCAGATCATTGTTGTCAATCAAGGCAAGATCGAAGCGACCGGCACGCAGGCGGAGCTGCTTGCTTCCTGCCCGCTTTATCAAACCATGTGGGAAGCCCACATCAGCGTCAAAGACGACGGGGAGGTGGCGTAATGCTTCAGACGCTGAAAAAATTCTTCGCCTTCTGCGGTGAAGACAACCGCAAACTGTTTGTCACTTCTATCTGGCTGGGCGTGGTCAGCGCCATCTGCTCCGCCATGCGTATTCCTGCCGCTGCCATTGTCATTCAGGCGCTGCTGGAAAAGAATGTAACCATGGCGACACTCTGGACGAGCCTTGGAATCATCGTCGCTTCTCTGATTGTGACCATCGCCATCAACATGAAGGCTACCATGCTCCAGACCCGTGCGGGCTACCGAGCCTGCGCCAACAAACGCATCGAAATCGCCGAGCACCTGCGCTACCTGCCTATGGGCTGGTTCAATGACAACAGCCTCGGCGAGGTCACGTCCGTCACCACCAACACCATGGAAAACATGGCGAATGTGGCTACCCGCGTGGTAATGGTCACAACGAGGGGCTTCCTGACCTCCGGCATCATCGCGGTCATGATGTTCCTCTTTGACTGGCGTATGGGGCTTATAACACTGGTGGGACTTCTGCTGTTCTTCGCCGTCAACGCCGCCATGCAGCGGGCGGAGCAGGCCCTTTCCCAGCGGAAGTTCAATGCCGACGAGCGGCTTGTGTCCAAGGTGCTGGAATATGTGCAGGGCATCGCCGAGGTCAAGAATTTTGACCTGACCCACGATTCCGCAACCCAGGTGCATGGGGCTGTAGAGGAAGCCCGCAAGGCTTCCTTCGCCATGGAGATACCGTCTGTTCTTTATATGCTGGCGCAGTTCATCGTCAACAAGCTCACCGGCGTTGCCGTCTGCACCGCTGCCATCGGCTTTTACTTCGGCGGCACTATGGAGCTTACAAACTGCCTTTTGATGCTGATCTGCTCCTTCATTCTCTTTGAGCAGCTGGACTCCGCCGGGAGCTTTTCGTCCCTGTTCCGTTCTATCGACATTGGTGTGGATAAGGCAAACGCGATTCTGCATGTAGAGCCCATGGATATTGACGGGGAGGAACTGTCGCCGGAGCGGGAGGACATTGCTCTGTCTCATGTAAACTTCTCCTACGACAGCAAGCCCATTCTGCAAGATGTGTCGTTGACGATTCCGGAGAAAACCACGGTCGCTATCGTCGGCCCCTCCGGCTCCGGCAAGACCACTCTCTGCAATCTTATGGCACGGTTCTGGGATGTGCAGTCAGGCAGCGTGCGCCTTGGCGGGCGGGATGTGCGGGAATACAGCTACGACAGCCTCATCCGCAATTTCTCCTTTGTGTTTCAGCGGACCTATCTGTTCTCGGACACCATCGCCAACAATATCCGCTTCGGAAAGCCCGATGCCTCCATGGAGGAGGTAAAGGCTGCAGCAAAGAAGGCGCGGTGCTACGACTTTATCATGGCGCTACCGGACGGCTTTGACACTGTTATCGGTGAGGGCGGTGCAACGCTCTCCGGCGGCGAGCGGCAGCGCATTTCCATCGCCCGGGCGATTATGAAGGACGCACCAATCATCATTCTGGACGAAGCCACTGCCAATGTTGACCCCGAAAATGAAAAGGAGCTGATGGAGGCCGTTGCGGAATTGACCCACGATAAGACGGTCATCATGATCGCTCACCGGCTGAAAACTGTGCGCAACGCCGACAAAATATTCGTTGTCGATCACGGTGAGATCGTCCAGCAGGGCACGCATGACGAGCTGGTTGCTGTTGACGGGCTCTACCGCCGCTTTGTGGTGGAGCGCAAGCAGGCTGCCGGATGGAAGGTCTGAAAAAACACAATCTAAAAAATATGAAAAGAAGCTCGTATCATTATTGACGATACGAGCTTCTTCGTTTATTCTCTGTTTCCTGTAATGTAATAGTCGCAGAATTCTCCGCCGTTTGCCAACGTCTGCTTTCTGTGCAGCACGCCGTGCTGGAGTGTGATCATCACCTCGTCCAACTCGCAGAACAGCGGCATCAACTCGGAAACGCCCAGCTTTTCCGCATAGGCGCAGATGGGGCAGCGGGTGATGCGGTAGTAGCAAGCTCCTTCATGAGGCTGTCCCTCAAAGTCCACTTTGAACGATGTCGGATATTGTTTTTCCTTTTCCGGCGTGTACCACTTGACATACTTCACGATGCTCTTTTTGTTCTCTGCCTTGCCCTTATCGGTGTTCAGGTCGGTTTTCGCAAAATACCACTTGATGTGGTAAAGCGAACGCCGCATCATCTCCTGCACCGTCTCCGGGGGGATCTTCTTCCCGCTTGCTATGTAAGGTGCGACAAAGGCGAGTGCAAACAGCTCGTTGTATGCCATTGGGTTGTCGTCACCAATGTCGGCAGCTTTCCCGACCAGTTCACGATAGACTTTTTTGCTCTTTTTCATAGTCTCCCCAGCATATGCGTTGCCGTATTTCTCCGTCAGGACTGCTTTCATCGGACTCTTGAACATCCAGAAATAAAAGCCGTTGTGTTTCATATCACTTGTCCTCCTGTAATTTGTTTACAGACTCAAAAAGCGCAGTCCAGCCGCCGGAATGATAAGCTCTTTTCATATGGATTGCATCCCTACTGATTCCGGCATTATTTTCTTCCAACGATCATAGCAGAATCGCCCAGCATCATCATAGCCGCACGCTGCTTAGAACCAAAAATGGCCTCCGCTGTCTCCACATAGCGTACCTCAGCAAAGCCCATGCTCTTCAGCTTTTCCACAAAGGCGTTCATGTCGCCGTACATCTGGGGCTTCATATTGTCATGCAGGACAAACACGCCGCCCTTTTTCAGTACCCGCAGGCTTTCCAGCAGCAGGGCATGCTTGTCCGCACCCATAATGTTATGATAGACGTAGTTGCTTATCACAGCATCAAAGCTCCCGTCCGGGAAATCCAGCTTATTGGCATCGCCGTGGACAAAGCCGCATTGCTTACCGATTTTATCCCGAATTCGGGATAACTGGTGCAAGCAATGCAAACATATACATGTTTTGCGATTTTAGCCGGATTGCACCGGCAAAAATGCTTGTTGAGGGATTTCCCCAAGCCCCCAAGATCGTCCCCTCTGGTGACGGCTGCGCGTCCTGCGGACGCTGAAAATTTTTCCATGACAAAAGAAAAACTCTATGCAAATGGTTAATCCATTCACATAGAGTTTTCTTATTTCCCATTCACTTGGCATAGGTCAGTATTTTTACAATACCTCTTTATGCTCCTCTGCCCTTTCAGCGAGGGCTTTTTTCTCAGTAAATTTCCGGGGCATTCAGCAGCCCGGTGGGATGAAGCTGATAGATATCCGACCACAAGGGCGAATGATGCGTACGCCAGGCGTTGGGGCCTAAATAGGGATAATCCGCTACGTTGTTGTGTACAGGACCAAAGGCGTTGCCCCGGGTACCGAACACGGTAATATCAATGCGGTGCGTACCTTTTTCCATAAAGCCCAAAGAAACGCAATAGGGAGCCAACGCCGCTATTCCGGCTTCTTTTCCGTCAACACGCACCTTAGCCAAAGCGCCGGCATATTGGGAAAGCTGCAGGGTGCGCTCCGCACCGGCAGGCTCATTGTAGGCAGTATGATAAATAATATTGCCCGTATAGAACGGCAGCCCCTGCGATACGGCGTCACCAAAGGCGAGTGTTTCGGGCCGGGGAATCACAGTAATGAATTTCCCGCGGACTTTTACGCCGAAATCCCCCAGGAAATAACACCATTCAGTACAGCTGCGCAAAGAGAAGGGGATTTCTATTTCAATCACGACCTCGCCCGGCTGCAGCGCAGGTACCGGTACGGTTTGAATACATTCATCCACATACCAGCCGTCGGGCTGATTGGAGATCTGCCTGCCGTTGACCCAGATCTTTGCCTGATCCGCCAGTTCCAATGCCAAATGAGCATTTTCAACGGCAATGTCGCTGTGAAAACGGAATCTGCGTTTTACGGTATGCTCTTGCATATCCCGCCGGATCTCCTCGGGAATCTCCACCCAAGGCTGAACGATGCGCTGTCCCTGATGTTTTTCAAAGAACCGCTTTCTGCCGATATCGGCAACCAGCAGAGAATCCTCCGGCCCCTGATAAGCTTCGCCGTCAAAGGCATATTCACAAAGATCCAGCAGCACGGCATTGGGCTCATCCAATGTATACGGCACAGCATCCGCCACGGAAACACTTCCGCCGGCCACGGGAATAACCACTTTGGCGCTGGGCCTGCTTACAATCACGTCGTTTACGCCCTTGGGCATAGCCCGAACAGGCGCATCGCCTTCTACCAGCTTATCGCCCTTTGTCGGCGTCAGCTTCAGCAGCAGGCTGTCTTGAGCAAACATGGTGCGCATTAAAATGGTTCTTCCGTCTTCTATACGGTAAGCCGGAGTATAAATTTTACCGGTCAGCGTATCATATTCGGTCAAATCGTACTCCCCTGTAATGGTAAGCTTTACTTTTTCACAATACAGTGCCGAAACAAAGCCCTTGCGCTTTTCCATATTTTCGCCATGGCAGAAGAACAGCCATTTATCCTGGCCGTCATTGCGCAGCTGATGCACAAAGTTGCCGCAGCGTACGCCGGTATCCATGTCGGTAAAATCAACAAAACGGAAATCCTCTAAAGCATCGATCAACGCAGTATAATCTACGTCCAGCTGTTTCCAATTTTTTGCCGCCTTTGCCGCTGCCTCGGAAGGTTCTGCGTCAATATACACCGGCGGCTTCCCAATCAAAATCACCCTGCCGCCAGCTTTGGCAAAGGCCTCCAGCCGCTCCAGCGTTGAGGAACGCATCGTTTCCATTACCGGAACGACGATGCAGTCATATTTCATCTCGCCTACGGTAAGAGGAACAGACGCCGTTTTGCACAGCTGCGGAAAGAGAGATTCGGAAATAAAATCAAAATCAATACCGCTGTAGGCAAGTGCGCGGGTCAGCTGATCGAACTGTGCATCCAGGTACTGGCGGCGCAATGCGGTTT
>ERZ857969.5242-NODE-5242-length-10318-cov-4.659651_pt1 | contig 10318 bp, 8 predicted proteins | sample MGYA00519864_ERZ857969 | MGnify/ENA primary metagenome ERZ857969 (study PRJEB31778, sample SAMEA3449382) | human gut metagenome | biome: human gut; feature: human-associated habitat; material: faeces | place: United Kingdom | collected 2010/2012 ... | reverse complement strand
CCTTCAAGTCCGCCCCGACGCTCAAGTCCATGCCGCCGGTCGCCAACGAGTCCGGCGAGGCGAAGTGGATGATCGAGGCGGCTCTCGAACTCGGCGTGCCGACCCCGGCCACCGCGGCCGCACTGTACGCACGTCAGACCTCGCGCGGCGGCGCCGACGACATTCTGCGCGTCGTGTCCACCATGCGCGCCCAGTTCGGCGGCCACGTCACCAAGATCGACGAGATCGCCACCCACTGACGGATTCACGCATTAACCGATTCAGATTCCTTCCTTCCCCATAACAGACTTCGCCCGGAGCTGGACCCCACCAGCTCCGGGCGAACCTGTATCAACGCACACGGTCCCGTCAGACAGTCGGCTTGCCGCCCCACAATCCTGCACTATCTCGCTTATAGATGACGGATTTTCCAAATCGCCCCACGGTATCTCGCTTATAGATGGCGGGGTCCTACAGCAAAAAGCCGGTTAGGGGGCAATATCCATACCCTCCAACCGGCTTTTCCCCGCATCATCCGCCATCCATAAGCGAGATGGCATCAGGCACGAGAGCGAATCCGCCATCTATAAGCGGAATATAGGCGAAATACGCGAGCGGCTCAGCGGCCGTACACCTCGTGCACGAATTTCTCAAGCGCCGCGATGGAACGCTCCACCTTCTCCGTGTCGATGCAGTAGGCCATGCGGAAGTAGCCGGGCACGCCGAAGCTGTCGGACGGCACGAGAATCAGGTCGTAATCCTTGGCCTTCATGCAGAACGCGTTCGCATCCTCCTCAAGCGCCTTCGGGAAGATGTAGAACGTGCCGCCGGGGCGCACCACGTCGAAGCCCAGACGGGTCAGCGCGTCATACAGCAGGTTCATGTTGGTTTCGTAGACGGACAGGTCGCTTGTCTCGTCCACCACCTTGGCCACGGCCAGCTGCGCGGTGGAGGACGGGCAGTTGTGGCCGGTGCCACGGCTGATCTGGCCGCACATCGGCACGATGAGCTTGGCGTCGGTGGCACGCGGATTCACCGCCACATAGCCGATGCGCTCGCCCGGCAGTGACAGCGACTTGGAGTACGAGTAGCACGAAAGCGTGTTGTCGTAGAATTTGCTCGGATACGGCTGCTCGCCGCCGTCGAACACGATCTCGCGGTACGGCTCGTCGGCGATCAGGAAGATGTCGTGGCCGTATTCAGTCTGCTTGGCGTTGAGCACCTCGGCCAGGCGGGTCAGCGTTTCAGCGGAATAGACCGCGCCGGACGGATTGTTCGGGGTGTTGATGAGCACCGCCGCGGTTCCGGGGTTGAGCGCCTTCTCGAACGCGTCGAAGTTGATCTGGGAGTTCTCGGTGTCGGCCGGAACGACGGTCAGGTGCGCGCCGGTGCCGTTCACATACGGCTGGTATTCCGGGAAGTACGGGGCGAAGGTGATCACTTCGTCGCCCGGCTTGGTCACCACGCGCAGCGCATGCGCCAATGCGCCGGCCGCACCCGTGGTCGGGAAGATGTAGTCGGCGGTGTAGTCCATGTCGAAGCGGCGGTTGAGGCTTTCGGCGATCGCCTTGCGCACCGACGGAATGCCCAAGGACGGAGAATAGCCGTGCAACGCCACCGGTTCGGCCGTTTTATACATGTCGATCACGGCGTCGGTATAGTCCTGCGGGCACGGCACGCTCGGGTTGCCCAGCGAATAGTCGAACACGTTCTCGTAGCCGATTTCGGCGCCACGCGCGGTCGCGTATTCGCTCAGCTCGCGGATTACGGATTTTCCGCCGAGCATGGCCTTGTAGGCTTCGTTGATCATGGAACAACCTCCCTGTCGTGCTGTTGCATACGTCTGACGCACCCTGAAAGAGCGCCGCTACAGACGTTTCTACCACCGAAAAGTAACGCAGTGTGGCGTATGGCTCACTGTGCGGCGGATTGCGGGGCTTGGTCGTCGTGAGACGCCTGCCCGGGCACGAAACCACTGCTGAAGATGCGCTTCCAATAGCCCAGCATGTCGGTTTTGGACATGGACATGAACATGCCCGTGGCCAACACCGCCAAGTCCTCGTTGAACACGGCGTCCATCGGCAGCTGCTCGTGGAGTTTCGGCCAACGGCGCAATACCGCCAGCATGCCCCCTACGGTGAAGTCGAGCATGAGATCGGTTTTAAGGTCGAGGTGGTCGGCGTCAAGCCCCAGCACGGAGATCAACGTGAGCCTGCCGAAGTCCCGCAGGGATTCGACGAGTTCCGGCGAGCTGTGCGGTCCGGCGAGCAGCGCGAGCCGGTCAAGACGCCGACGCTGTTCGGGCTCGCGTAGCAGCGCGGTGACATGCTTGCGCCATTCGTTGTCGGGATTGAAATTCGCGTTGGGCGCGCTGGGAAGCGGTGTGTTTTCCACGGCGTGCAGAATGGCGGAATCGGCAAGTTCCGGCAAGCCCGTGAAATGGTAGTAGAAGGAATTACGATTCACATCCGCCGTACGTACGATGTCGGTGACGGTGATTTTACGATATTCACGTTCGGAAAGCAGTTCCCAGAACGCGTTTTCGAGACGTTCCTTGGCTGGCAGGATCTCCGAATCCCGGCGTGGACGTGGCATGGCTCCCCCTATTTTGTACCGTCGATTTAAAAGCGCAACGCGAATTACTATACAAGTTGTCTAGAACAAACTGCACAGCATGTCGCATTAATAGCGATTGCCACCCACCGCAACGCTTCACCGCACACCACTGCGTCACGACCTCCGCGCTACGTCTACTTGCGCCGCACTTTCGGATTGCGGGCAAGAGCGGCCTGCAACATAATCGCCAGCGCCTGGTTGAGATTGCGTCGATCCTCACCGCTCAACCCAACGTACGTGCCAAGCATTTCGGGAATGACTTTCGGCCCGGCCGCCATCATGGCGGAAATACTGCCCGCACCGGACGCTTCGAGCACGGCAAACAACGCGTCCACCGCACGCTCGCGCTGCTCCTTGGACAGGTTGGCAAGCCACTTGTTCAGCGCTTTGTTGAAGGTCACCGAACTGCTGGCCACATCCTCGACTTTGTCGAATTCACCGCCGTGCATCTGCCAGGAGAACACGAAATGCTGCATTATTCCTTCCACGTCGGATTTCACCACGATGCAGCGTTCGGGAGTTTCCAGCACCATGCCCACTACCGATGAGTCCGGCACGATTTTGACGATTCGATCGCTCACGCTCGCATATTCGAAGCTATTCACCACCGCCTCAGGGAAGCCCGGCCCATCCAACGAATAGATGCGTTCGATGCGGTCCTTCACCCCGTCCTCAGCGTTCATCGCCGCATAAACGGCCAGATTGCCGCCTTTGGAATGGCCGGTGAGCACGATCGGAACATCCTTCCACAACTCGGCCACCCTGGCGAGATAGTCGGCGGCGGTCACCTGCGCCGGCACCGGGTATTGGAAGGCCATGTTGAAGTCCTCTTTCCAACCCACGAGCGAATCGTCGGTACCGCGGAACGCCACAACCAGCATGCCGGACGGCAGGCGATAGGTCGCGGCGGCGAACTGCGTCTGCTCATCGCCGTCGAACTGCTCGAGAAAAGCGCCCATCTCAATGCCGGAAAAACGCGGATTCGCGGCGATGGCATGGTAGAAATCGTGCGTCACCTGCGGATCAACCAAGCCCACGTTCTCGACATTATGGTCGGGCACCGCGCTTCCATGGTGCAGCTCGTCGTCGGCGCACGCGATCGTCACACCGTCGAATGGAGGTTTCCGCAGCATCCGCACGGAGCGTATGGGATGGCGCGGGTCGAATTGCTTCACACGGTCATGCAACGTGCCGTATCGCGATTCGATGTCGTCAAGCCGCGGCACGCATTCCGGCACGTCGTCGTACGAAAGCTGCGCGAGCACGAGCGCGTCGGCCTCACGGAAGGGAAGCTCGCCGAAATCGCGCGTCTCCGTACGCGCGTAATCGATGATGTTGCCCATTGCACACCCCTTTCGCAGTCGTCGACATTCCGCATTCCATTATGCTTCCACAATTATGCGTCCGCACCGCACCATCCTACGTCAGCGAACGGGGATGCATCCGGATCATCGGCGCCCCAATGCCCTCCATTGCCCTTCTTATGTGTCACTTGCGCGGCACTCGTGTGTCACTTGTGCGGCACTTATGTGTCACAATTCCATTTTTCACGCCTTTTCGAGGATCGTGACACATGAATCGGCCGAAATGCGGCTCGGCAACCATCCCGACCAGCCGCTGCATCCGCCCATAGCCCCGCCTCGGCACGCGCTTCAGCCCGCCTCGGCACTCAACCCGCTTCAGCCCTCGCGCACCGCCTTCGCCGCGCTGACCGGAATCGCCTTGATCACCGCCCTGATGAGTCCGCGCGTCTCCCGATCGGTATTGCGCGCCGCCTCCACAATCTTCGGCAGCGAATCCGTCCAATGCTCCACCAAATCGGCGATATTGCCGTATCCCGCCGCCGCGAAGATCCCGTAGATCTGGTCGATGGCGCGCTCGCGCTGCTCCTGGCTTACGGTGTCAAGCCACCCGTCGAGGGTTCGTTTGATGAGCTGCGCGCCGGCCGTCAGCTCGTCCACCTGTTCGAAATCGCCATTTTCCGCCACTTGCCAGCTGTTTCCCATATGCTGCATGATGCCGATGGCATCCGCTTTGACGATGCGCACTGGCGCATTCGATTGCAGCAGCATGCCCACGACGGACGATTCGGGCACGGTTTTGCGGATACGCGATTCGATTGCACGGTACGCCTGACCGCGCACCGTCGATTTCGGAAGGCCCGGCCCGTCATGGGAAAAGATGCGGGAGATCCGTCTGTTGCGACCCCGCACTGGCCCACCCAATGAGGGCAGCAATCCGAGCCGCCGCGCACGCTCGCCAGCCACTTCGATGTCATCGTGCGCGATACGCATGGCCGCATACACGGCCATATTGCCGCCTTTCGAATGCCCGCCGAGCATGACCGCGGGCGAATCGCCCGACGAAAGGAAACCTTCCGACCTGTCCAGAATCGAGTTCACATACCGATACGCGGATTCCTGGGACGGCACCGGGCAACGCACCGCCATATTGAAATCCTCCTTCCATCCGACAAGCGTGCCATCGGTGCCACGGAAGGCTACATACAGCGAATCGACGGGCCCGCAACCCACGTCGAACGTCATCGCGGCGAACTGCTGCTGTTCGCGCTCGCTCAGACGCTCCGCGTACTCGCCGACACGCAACGCGCGGAAACGCGGCGATTCGCAGACGGCACGCAGCAACGCGAGCCGATACTCGTTCATATCGGAGGAATTCGAAACGAACATGTCGTCATAGTTTTCCGCACGCAGCAGCTCTCGAATCGGCACCGTCGCCACCGACCTCGCCTCGCCGAACGCCGGAACCAAGCCGGAAAGCCGCATATATGAGAGCTCAGCCAGCACCAGCGAATCAACATCGCCGAACGGCAGCTCCGCGAATCCATGAAACTCGCGCCGCACATAATCCACGACATTGCCCATGTCGCACCCCTTTTCGCTGGCCAACGCATCCTACGGAATCCATTATGCTCCGCTGCGGCCAGCCGGCGGATCAGGAATCATCCAGTCAATCGCAAGCGTTGTGCAACGTCCCCTGTGTAGACTAGGCAGCCATGGATCCAGTTGAAATTCTCATGCACTGGCTTGCCAAAAACTACAGCAAGCTCATCCTGCTCGCCGTCGTGCTCATCGTCGCCGCGCTTATCGACAAGGCGCTCACCAAGGTGGTGCGCCGCATGCTCGACAAATCGCAGGTGCCGAACGCATCCATCTTCGTCAACATCCTGCGCGTGGTGGTGTGGGTGTTCGCCATCGGCACGCTGCTGCAACCGGTGTTCGGCATCAATCCGACCACCCTGTTCACGGCGCTTGGCATCGGCGGTCTTGCGGTTTCGCTGGGTTTGAAGGATACGATCGCCAATGTGATCGGCGGCTTCGGGCTTATGCTTGGCCGCGTCATCCAGCCGGGCGATTACGTCAAGGTGGCCGGCATCACCGGCACCGTCAAGGACATCAATTGGCGTCAGACCATCGTGCGCGAGCGCAACGGCAACGAGATGGTCATTCCGAATTCCATTCTGAACACCGCCTCGCTGGAGAAGCTTGACCCGTCGAACGAGTGCCTGGTGTCGGTGCCGTTCACCGCGAAGGCGGGCGTGGATGTGGAGCGTATGAAGGCCGACATCGTCAGCACCGTGGAACATGCGACCGTGGGGCTTGCCAACCCGCAATACAAGCCGGTGGTGAAGCTCAACGGCTTCACCCCGTACGGCATCGACGGCACGATCTACGCGTTCGCGAAAAACGACCTGCTGCTGTCCACGATGGCGGATGCGGTGGCGCAGTCGATCGCGCATGCCGATTATCTTGAGCACCGCGCGGTCGGCAGCGGCGAATAGCGGCAGCGGCGTGCGCAACGCAACGCACGCAACACAAGCTATGCAGGCAACAGAAAGGCCGACCGGGAACGTATCCCCGGCCGGCCTTCATAATCCGCGCGACTGCGGCTATAGGAACAGACTGATCGCCGTCAGCAGCACCGTGAGCACGATGAACGTGATCATGCCGACGTTGCCGTACACGGTTCTGGCGCCGGTCCCACGCGGCAGCTCCTCCGGCGCGATGTAGAATTCGGCTTTCCTGAAGTTACGGATCAGCAGCACGAATCCGGCGAGAATCACGGCACCGTACAGCAGGAAATAGACGAGCATGATCGCCAGCCCGGTGGCGTTCTGCGACGCCCACTGTTCCATCGCCGCCACATTGCCGTTTTCCGCGGCCTGAGACACCTTGTCCAGCTGGTCCAGGTCGACGCGCGTCAGAATCCACGGCGCGAGCACGCCGCCGTTGAAGTTGATGATCATGTGCATGGCCGTCGAATAGCGCAGTTTGCTGGTGCGCATGTAGATGTAGCCGAACATGACTCCCAGCAGGAACGCATAGAAGAACTGGAACAGGTTCATGTGGAACAGTCCGAACGCAAGGCCGGACAGCAGAATCGCCGTTTTCTCTCCGTATTTGCGAGTGTGGTCGATGAGCTGCTTGCGGAACATCCATTCTTCGAAAATCGGGCCAAGAATCACCAAGAACACGACATTCCAGATGTTCGTCTGCATGGCAAGATCGGCTACGCGGTTCGTGGCTTCACCGTCGGAAAGCGCCAGCGACAGCATACTGCCGACCATGCTGCCGACCCACATCATCGGCAGGCACATGAGCAGCAGCTTGAAGAACATGCCCGGTTTCATGTTGAATTTGCGGGTTTCGATGACGGTCGATTTGCCCATGAGCGCCACCGCGACCGGCATGGCGATCAGATACAGCGGCACGTCGGAAATGAGGAACGTCATCCAATTCGGCATATCGCCGCCGGCGCCTACACCGCCCGCGACCGCGCGCACCACGCCTTTGAGCAGGAAGACGCCCGCGTACCAGATGATCACCATCAGGCACAGGCTTGCGCCGATGCGCGAAAAGTCGCGTTTCGCCCGCTGAAGCCATTCGAAGAACGGATTGCGATTCGGCTGCGGAAACTGCTGCGAATACTGCAGCGGCTGCGGCGGGAATTGCGATTGCGGATATTGCTGTGCCGGTCCCTGCGGATACTGGGGGTACTGCGGCTGTTGCGGTTGTTGCGGAAACGTCATGGTCACCTTACGAACTTACGGCAAGCAAATAAAAAAGCTGATATTCAGCACTGTACTACCAGTTCTCTGAATATCAGCTTGGAATCTCAGCCCTGCGAATGGCTCGGCTCACGCGATGGGCGACCGTACGCAATAATCACGCACGGCGATCGCACGCAATGACGGTACGCAACGATCGCGCGCAGCAACCAATCGTCAGACGGCGAGCGCCGGAATCGGCCGAGGCGCGACCACGACCTGCGCTCCGATCGCAAGTCCTGCGGGCAGCTCGTTGGCCGGCAGCTGCACGGTGACGCGAATCGTGCCACCCATGCCTGCGCAGGCTACGCGCACGTCCACGCGGGCCAGCGCGCCGAGGAAATGCACCATCTCCACGCGGCCAAGTTCGCCGGCTCCGTGGACGGCATCGGCATCGTTGGTCAGTTCGATCGTCATGTTCTCGGGGCGCACCAGCACCGTGGAGGCGTCGGTGGCGGAACCGTCCAGCAGCGGGACGCGCTGGCCGAACACCACGGCCTCCTCACCGTTGGCGATTCCCGGCAGACGGTTGGTCAGGCCGATGAAGGTGGCCACGTATTCCGTGCCGGGGCGGCGGTACAGCGTCTGCGGGTCGGCGATCTGCTCGATGCGGCCGTGGTTCATCACGCCGATGCGGTCGGCCACGGCAAGGGCTTCTTCCTGGTCGTGGGTCACGAACACGGTGGTGGTGCCGGCTTCGAGTTGGATGCGGCGGATTTCGTCTCGCAGCTGCACGCGCACTTTGGCGTCCAATGCGGACAGCGGCTCGTCGAGCAGCAGCACACGCGGGTTCACGGCCAGCGCACGGGCCAGGGCCACGCGCTGCTGCTGGCCGCCGGACATCTGCTGCGTGTACTTTTTCGCCTGGTCGGCAAGTCCGACCAGTTCCAGTTTCTCCATGGCCTGGCGGCGGCGTTCCGCACGGTCCACGCCTCGGATTTCAAGGCCGAATTCCACGTTCTGCAACGCGGTCATGTGCGGGAACAGCGAGTAGGCCTGGAACACCATGGCCATGTCACGCTTGTTGACGGGCACGCCGGTCACGTCCTGGCCGCCGACGAGGATGCGTCCGGCCTGAATGTCTTCCAGCCCGGCCAGGGAGCGCAGCGCGGTGGATTTGCCGCAGCCGGAGCCGCCCAGCAGCACCACCATTTCGCCCGGATTGATTTCCAGGTTGAAATCGTCCAACGCCTTGACGGTCGAACCGGGGTAGATCTTGTCTACACCAAGCATCTGCACACCGCCGCCGCGCGCTTCGGAATCCTTGAGCACGGCCTTCGCCGCTTCGGTCACCACGTTGGGTTCGGTATCGGAGAACGCTTCCGAGGTATGGGCAACCACCGCCTTCTGTTCGGCGAGAGTCATGAGTTGTCACCTTCCTTGTTCCGACGCATCGCGCCGGAAATCAGATCGAGAGCCACCAGCAGAATCACGCCGAATAGCAGTGCCAGCAGCGACATTGCGGTGGAGATTTGCGAATTGGATTGGCCGAGCTGGTACAGCGCGACCTGTAGGTTCATACGGCCGAGCAGTGAGGCGACGGTGTATTCGCCCAGCACCACGGCTATGGAGATGAACGATGCGGACAGGATCGACTGCCACAGGTTCGGAATGAGTACGCGGAAGAATACGCGCGGCCATGAAGCGCCGAGGGACCGTGAGGCCTCGCATAACGTCTTCACGTCGATGGAATTGAGTCCCACCGCAAGCGCGCGGAAGGCAAACGGCATGACCAGCACCACGTAGGCGAAGCACAGCCAGATCGGGTTGGTGCTCAGCACGTCGGCGGACAGCCAGCGGTAGATCGGTCCCAGGCCAACCACCAGCACGATGGCCGGAATGGTCAGCGGCAGCGTGGCCCCCCATTCGATGGCGCGTTCCAGTCTGCGCGAGCGGATGTGCACGATCACCATGGTGGGCACGAGCAGCACGAGCATGATCAGCACGGTCACCACGCACAGCGCGAGCGAAGCGCCGAGGCCGCTCCACAGGGTGCTCAGGTCGGCGCCGAGCGCGCTGCCGTCGCCAGTGAAGATGGCGATCCACGGGTCGAAGCTCCATTTTCCGGACAACGGGTGTCGGATGGTGAACAGGAACATGGACACCAGCGGCACGAACAGGAACAGCAGCGTCACCGTGAGAATGATGGTTTTGACGATGCGTTGCTTGCCGAGTCTGGCCGCACGCAGCTGCGGCGGCATGGTTTGCGATTCCTGCATGTTCTGCTTTTCCTCCGATTGCGCGCTTACGGTTTGCGTATTTGCGTTCACTGCCATCGTCCGGCCCTCTTTTCCACGGCGTGGCTGATCATCATGACCACCGCCACGACGACGATCATGGCGAAGGCGAGCACCTGCGCGAAGCCTTGCTGGTTCGGGTCCATTTCGTTGCGCATCGCGCCTTGGATCATCAGCGGCACGAGGATCGAACGCTGGGAGAACAGCGCGGCGGCCGTGGCGTATGCGGAGAACGCGGACGCGAACAGCAGCAGGAACGCGGAGATGAATCGCGGCGCCAGAATCGGGCCGGCCACGCGCGTCCAGTATTGGAAGGTGTTGCCGCCGAGGCTTTCCGTGGCTTCGCGCCACTGCGGGCGGATGGAATCGACCGCGGGCAGGAAGATGATGATCATCAGCGGAATCTGGAAGTAGCAGT
>ERZ857969.5240-NODE-5240-length-10320-cov-2.282708_pt1 | contig 10320 bp, 8 predicted proteins | sample MGYA00519864_ERZ857969 | MGnify/ENA primary metagenome ERZ857969 (study PRJEB31778, sample SAMEA3449382) | human gut metagenome | biome: human gut; feature: human-associated habitat; material: faeces | place: United Kingdom | collected 2010/2012 ... | reverse complement strand
ATGCATTCTTCCTGCACCACCGGTTGCAATGATAACTGTTTTTGCTTTTGCTACCTGATACTCTCCGGTCTCCATGTTCTGGAGAACAGCACCGGCAACCTGTCCCTTATCGTCTTTGATCAGCTCTACTGCGGATGAGAACTCAACGACCGGAATACCACGGTTGATGACTTCATCACGCAGAGTTCTCATAATCTCTGCGCCGGAGTAGTCACGGCACGCATGCATACGTTTTCTGGATGTTCCGCCGCCGTGTGTTGTTACCATACGGCCGTTCTCATCTTTATCGAACATAACGCCGAGGTTTTCCAGCCAGGAGATTGCATCCGGAGCTTCCATTACGAGCTTGCGGAGCAGTTCCGGTCTTGCAGCAAAGTGTCCGCCGCCGAATGCATCGAGATAATGCTGTGCCGGGGAGTCATTCTCTTTGTCTGCTGCCTGGATACCACCCTCAGCCATCATGGTGTTTGCATCACCGATACGGAGTTTTGTTGTGATCATAACGTTAGCGCCTGCCTCATGTGCCTCGATCGCTGCAGAAGAACCTGCTCCGCCGGCACCGATAACGAGTACGTCTACGTCGTAATCTACTTTGTCAAGGTCAATATCAACACCTAAAATACGGCTGTTGGACTCCAGCAGATAGCCGAGCTCTGTCGGAACTTTCTCACCTTTGTTCGGGCCGACTTTCAGGGTAATGAAGCCTTCCTCTTTATAGTCCGGATGATATGCTGCAAGAAGGGCATCTTTCTCATCCGCTGTCATTCTTCTTGGCTCATTTGCCATTCTCTGGGCTCTGGTAGCTTCCACCTTTTTGATGGATTCCTGCATATTAGCCAGTGTGTACATTCGAATTTCCCTCCTTATTTCTCGATCTCACGGTTATTGTAGAGTTCCTGGATTTCATCGATTGGTTTACCCATCACCTGTTCAATCAGATCATCGAATTTACCTTCGTGAATCTCTTCTACACGGTTTTTCAAATGCTCTGCTTTCGGAGCAATGTACTTTCCGTTCAGACGTCTTGCCAGCTCTCCTACCATCGGATGGGAGATTCCGGCCGGACAGCGGGATGCGCAGATTCCGCAGCCGATGCAGTCGAAGGACTCTTCTGCACATTTTTTGAAGTCGCCTCTCTGTGCGTATGCGATATACTGCATAACGTTCAAATCCTGAGGACATCCTTTGGTACATGCATTACATCCAACGCAGCTGTAGATTTCCGGATACAGATCCATCATGACTCTCTGCTCTGCGCTGATCTCTTCGATATCGTAGGTTCTCTTGTCGATCGGATAGAACGGAAGGCTTGCGATATACATGCCGTCTTCTACCTGTGTCTGACATGCCAGACAGGTTTTCAGCTCATTTTTTCCTTTGATTCTGTAGATGGTCGCACATGCACCGCAGAATCCGTGACGGCATCCGCATCCGCGTTTTAACTGATATCCGGCATACTCCATAGCGGTCATAATGGTCAGATCGCCAGGTACGGAATACTTCTTGCCGTAAACGTAAATATTTACCATTTCCTGCATTTTCTTCAACCTCCGTTTAATATTCGTTCGGTAATTCGTCAATCTCGTCGCAGCGGAAAACAGGGCCGTCCTTGCAGACGTATTTATCTCCGATGTTGCAGCGGCCGCATTTTCCGATACCGCATTTCATACGAAGCTCCAAAGTGGTGTAAACCTGTGTTTTCTCATAGCCCAGTTCCTGAAGTCCCTGAAGAACAAATTTGATCATGATCGGCGGTCCGCAGATCAGAGCTGTTTTGTCAACGGACATGTTCAGTTCTTTCACATAATTCGGAACGAATCCTACATGGCCGTCCCAGCCTTCCTGCTCACGGTCAATCGTCAGATGCACGTTGACATCTTTTGCTTTCGCCCATACTTCCTGGATCTCTTTTAACTGTACCAGATCGTCTTTGGAACGGGAACCGTAAACGATATCTACGGTACCGTAGTTGTCACGATTGTCCAGTACGTAATTGATCACGGAACGCAGCGGAGCAAGTCCGATACCGCCGGCGATGAACAGCAGGTCCTGTCCTTTTAATACAGTTTCTACCGGGAAATGATTTCCGTACGGTCCACGAACCAGGATTTCATCTCCTACGGACATATTATGAAGATAGTTTGTTAAAGTACCGCACTCCTTGATGGAGAACTCCTGGTACTCTTTGTTTGTCGGGGAGGATGTAATGGAAAACAGCGCCTCTCCAACGCCCGGCACGCAGAGCATTGCGCACTGGCCCGGCATATGTTCAAACAGCTTGGTGCCGTCCGGACGAACGATACGGAATGTCTTTACGTCCGGTGTTTCGCGGCGGATATCTGTGATGATACCGACCTGCGGCAGCAAAGCGTTTTTCTTTTCTTCGCTTCCACAACTACAATTGCACATTTACTTGGTACCTCCCATGCGTTTGATGACTTTTACGATATTCAGCGACTGCGGGCATTTCTCTACGCAGCGTCCGCATCCGACACAGGAATACATTCCATCGTTGTTATCCGGGAAGTAAACCAGCTTGTGCATGAAACGCTGACGGAAACGCTGCATCTGTGTGGTACGGTTGTTTCCTGCTGCCATCATCGTAAAGTCAGAGTACATACAGGAATCCCAGCAACGGTAACGCTGTACACCGTTTCCTGTATTGAAATCCTTGATATCATAGCACTGACAGGTCGGACAGGAGAACGTACAGGTTCCGCAGCCTAAGCAGGCATCGGAAAGCTCTTTCCATTTCGGATCATCGAAACGCTCTTTTGTCTTGCCTACGCCCCATCCCTCGAGGGAGAGATTGCTGTTTGGCATCTTGTCGATCAGGGTACGGATGGCTTCTTTTTCAGCCTCAACCTCTTTTGCAAGATCCTGCTCGGTAAGGTATTCTTTCACAAGCTCTGTCAGCTTCTCACCCTTTTCGGTTTTTGCTTCCCATGCATAACCGTCAGCTACCTGCCACATCGCAACATCAGCCTGCGGTTCTGCCGCATCGATACCGAAGGTCTTGCAGAAGCAGCTGTCTTCCGGCTCATGACATGCAAGAGAAACCACAATGCCGTGCTCTCTTCTTGCTGCATAGTAAACGTCAGCCGGCTCGCTTAAGAATACGCGGTCCAGAACATCGAAAGCGCGGACATCGCATGGACGAACGCCGAAAATAGCGAACGGCGCGTCTTTTAATGCTGCCGGCTCGATGCTGGTCTTGTTTGCCTTCTGATAGCAGGAGTAAAGAACTTCACTCTGCGGGAAAAAGGCGTCTTTTGGGGATTTTACGGTTTTTAAGGTATCGAGATCCACTTTCGCGTCCTCAGTCCAGAAACCGAAATTGGTAATTCCATTGTTTTGTACCGGAAGGAAAAGATCCATCTCCTTTGCAACAGCGGCAAGGAGCTCCGGCATTTTTTCTCTGCTAATCTGATACATCCCTTAACCCCTTTCCTTGACGATACTTGGCTCTACATCTTCCTGTGTGAAGTTGGTGAGCGGTGCACGGCTGTCTGTGTCTTCTCCTGCCTGATACTCTCCGTAGAACTCATCGATATCTTTGATGAATTTACGATTCAGAAGGTGCAGCGGAATATGCTGCGGACATACGCGGGAACACTCGCCGCAGTCCGTGCAGCGTCCGGCAACGTGGAATGCACGGATGATGTGGAACATCTGCTCCTCAAATGTCGTAGTGTTTGCTTTCTGTGCAGTATCGTAACGATCATTGTCAAATACGCATTTGATACAGCTGCAGGCCGGACATACGTTGCGGCATGCATTACAGCGGATACAGCGGGAAAGCTCATTCTGCCAGAATGCGAACCGTTCTTCCGGAGCCATTGCCTCAAGCTTTTCAACCAGTTCGAAACGGCCTTCTTTTGCCGGTTTTTCCTCGTCACAGCCTTCTGCAAGCTCATCGTATGCTACATGTTTTCCACCCTTGCAGGCTTTGCATCTCTCGAGGATGACATCCTCTCTTTTCAGCTCTTTGTCACCATAAACCGTTGCAACTTTGATGGTATCGCCGTCCTCTGTTACAGCGGTAATACCCTTGCAGCCTGCTTCACGGATTTTCTCGATATCGAGTTTTCCGTCGCATCCTACACCAACGATGTAGGTTTTCTCGCGGTCCACACGATGCTCTTTGATTAACTGATTAAAACTGTAGGTATCGCACGGTTTTAAGAAAACGAGTGTTTTTCCTTCTTCTTTTGATGCTTTAATCATGTATTTGCTTAAGTTGGCACCACAGAATCCGTCATAGGTAAATTCGTCAAGACTCTCGGCACTTTCAAAAAATGCAGGCTCTGCGCTGAAATCTGTATCGCCTTTTCTCCAGCCAAGAACGCGGACTACGGTACCGTCAGACAGAAGCTCTTTTGCGCGTGATACTAATTTTTCTTGCATCGTAAATCCTCCAATCTGACATTTTTACCAAGACTTCTCACCTGCTCAATGAACTCGTTCATGGTCTGGGAGAATTTCACACCTTCTGCGGCGGATACCCATTCCACACGGGTACGTCCGTTCTCAACTCCAAGGTAGTCGAGCATGGAGAACAGCAGGGTCATACGTCTTCTTGCATAATAGTTTCCTGTGCTGTAATGGCAGTCTCCCGGATGGCATCCGCAGAGGATGACTCCGTCAGCACCCTTCTGGAAAGCTCTTAAGATAAAAAGCGGATTAACACGGCAGGAACATGGAACACGGATGATCTTTACATCTGCCGGATAGGAAAGACGGCTGGAACCTGCCAGGTCTGCTCCTGCGTAGGAGCACCAGTTGCAGCAGAATGCCACGATGACTGGCTTAAATTCTTTGTTTTCGTTGTTATCTATCGGCATATTGCATCTACCTCCGCGAGAATTTGTCTATTGGAGAATCCTTTCAGGTCCATAGCACCGGACGGACATGCAACGGTACATGCACCACATCCATGGCAAAGTGCGCCGTTAACGACTGCCACATGTCTGGTTTCGCGGATTCCGTGGTCGTTGACCTGACGATCTTCGTAAGAAATCGCGCCATATGGGCAGACTTTTTCACAGGATGCACATCCATTACAGAACAGCGGATTGGATTCTGCTGTACACGGGTTGGTGGTCAGTTTGTCTTTTGCAAGCAGTCCGACTACTTTGACAGCAGCTGCTCCAGCCTGTGCAACGGTTTCCGGAATATCTTTCGGTCCCTGACATACACCGGAGAGGAAAACTCCTGCGGTCGGAGACTCTACCGGACGCAGTTTTGCGTGTGCCTCGGTAAAGAAGTCGTTGGTATCCATACTTGCAGTCAGCATGGTAGCCAGTTTTCTTGCATCTTTACTCGGCTCGATTGCCGTTGCAAGGACAACAAGGTCTGCTTCCATCTTGATCTGACGGTTGTCCAGAAGGTCGGATCCCTGTACCAGAAGACGCCCGTTCGGAGCCTCAGATACTTTTCCTACCTGACCCTTGATATAATCTACACTAAACTCTTCTACTGCACGGCGATAGAACTCATCGAAGTTCTTACCCGGGGTACGAACATCAATGTAGAAGACATGTACATTGACATCCGGATAATGGTCACGCACCAGCATGGCCTGTTTTGCGGTGTACATACAGCAGATCTTGGAGCAATAGCTCTTTCCTCTGCAGGTTACGTCACGGGAGCCGACGCACTGGATAAATACGATATCCTTCGGATGCTCGCCATTGGAAAGACGTACTACTTTACCGCCTGTCGGGCCGGCAGCGTTCATCAGACGTTCCATCTCAAGAGAAGTGATAACATCTTTACTCTGGTTGTAATAATATTCATCAAACTTATCCAGATTGATGGTATCAAAACCGGTTGCAACAACGATAGCACCGTACTCTCTTGTAATTACTTCATCTTTCTGATCGTAATTTACTGCACCTGCTGCGCAGACTTTGGAACAGATACCGCATTTTCCGGTTTTGAAATGGATACAGTTTGCAGTATCAATGACCGGTACATTCGGAACTGCCTGTGCGAACGGTGTGTAAATTGCAGTACGTGTAGACAGTCCGCGGTTGAACTCACTTAAGTTTTTCTTAGATGGACATTTCTCCTGGCAGAGACCACATCCGGTACATTTGTCCATATCTACGTATCTTGCTTTTTTGCGGATATCTACTTTGAAATCACCGACAAATCCGCCAACGCTCTCTACTTCACTGTAGGTATAGATATTGATCTTCTCATGGGCATTTACCTCTCCCATACGAGGAGTCAGGATACAGGAAGAACAGTCAAGGGTTGGGAATGTTTTATCGAGCTGGGACATTCTTCCGCCGATACTTGGGGTCTTCTCTACGATATCTACTTCATATCCTGCATCTGCGATATCCAGTGCTGTCTGAATACCTGCGATACCGCCTCCGATCACCAGCGCACGTTTTACAACGCGGCTCTCGCCCGGGGTAAGCGGGGTGTCCAGCATAACTTTTGCAACGGCTGCACGGGCCAGGATCACGGCCTTCTCGGTAGCCTCTTCCATATCTTTATGAATCCAGGAACACTGCTCACGAATGTTTGCAATCTCCAGCTGATACGGGTTCAGACCCGCTTTTTCTGCTGCTTTGCGGAACGTTCCTTCATGCATACGCGGAGAGCAGGAACAGATCACAACGCCGGTCAGATGCTCGTTCTGAATGGCATCGATCACTTTCTGCTGACCTGTTTCGGAACACATATACTGATAATCCTCTGCATGTACAACACCCGGCTCTTTGCTGATGACATCAACAACTTTTTTAACATCAACGGTAGCCGCAATATTTGTACCGCAGTGGCAGACAAATACTCCTATTCTTTGCACTTTTCTCTCACCTTTCTGTGGATGGGTTGTTTTTTACTTTCTATATTTACGGAATGCACTCATCAGCAGCTGCTGCGGAGTCTCATCGTCCAGAAGTGCCGGTATTTCATCCGGGGAGAGATAATTCTCACCTTTCTGGCGGATGACAGAAAGACGGACTGCCTCGATCAGTTTGGCAGGTTTTACGTCTCTTGGACAGCGCTCTACGCATGCGAAGCAGGAGAGGCATTTCCAGATGGACTTGGAGTTCATCAGTGCTTCCACATCGCCGTTCTGTACATAGGATACGAACTGATGCGGACGGATGTCCATCTCATTGTAAGCAGGGCAGGATGCAGAGCATTTACCGCATCTCATACATTTTCTGGTATCCACGCCGGCGATGGCACGGATTTCATCGGATGTTACAATTTTCATGCCTGCACCTCCTCTTTGATGCCGAGTGCTTCTGCAAGAAGCTCGGTAAAGTAGGTAACCGGAAGACCTTCTTTTGTTCCGTTATTGCGCAGGTTGTACATGCAAAGCGGACATGCGGTGATCAGTTCTTCTGCTCCTTTGTAGGATGCGGACGCCATGATCTGGTCTACCATGTTGGATGCCATTTTCTTTTCTTTCAGGGATATGTAGCCACCGCAGCACTCGTTTCTCATCGGATATACGACGGCATCCGCACCGAGCGACGATATAAAGTCCTCCATTATGCGAGGATTTTCGGGATCGTCCATCTGCATGACCTTGCCGGGGCGGAGAAGCAGGCAGCCGTCAAACTGCATTGTGGTACTCGGACGAAGCAGCATACAGCCGTAATATGCGCCGATTTTTCTTCCTTTTAAAGGATTTACCACTTTTTCTTTGATCTTGTCGAATCCAACGACGTCACGCAGCACTTCCAGATAATGAAGCACTTTTGTTTCGCCAAGATACGGCTCGGAAAGAGCCATGTAGTTGTTTACTTTGGTCTGAATGTCTTCTACATTCGCCATATCATCGTTGACACGTTTGATTACATGATGACAGGCGGAACAGACCGTGATCAGATCCTGTCCTTTTTCTTTGGCGTCTGCTAAGGCGCGAACCGAAGAAAGTTTTGTGGCGATTTCATCGGATGCCTGTGGATACACAGCTCCGCAGCACTGCCAGTTTTCAATTTCTTCCAGTTCAAATCCCAGAACTTTTGCGCACTCTCTGGCATAGTGATCCAGATCTTTTGCTTTGTTCTTCAGCGTACAGCCCGGAAAATAACTGTAGGTCATGGAATTGCTCCTTTCTTACTTGCTCCTGTTGGTTTCCATTTTTCCTGCGGTATCTTCTGTCCGGCACCGGAAAAGTTTCCAGTACTCTTTTTATGTACACCCGGCGGAAAATTTCTTCAGGCGCACGTTAAGGCAGTGGGAGATACCGCTCTTTCGCACTTTCTGCCACTGCCATAAATTTTATGTTTTGAGCTTATTGCCCGCTCTTAGTGCTCGATCTGTGCGATAACTGCTTTTAATGCGTCGGCACTTGCTTTGAGTTTTTCTACTTCCTCTTTTGTCATACGCATCGGAATCTTGCCCTGTACGCCTTTCGGTCCAACGAGGGTCAGTGTGCTTAAGCATACCTCCTCGATGCCGTACTCACCGTGCATCATGGAAGATACGGTTGCTACAGAATCGGAAGAAGAAAGAATGGTTGCTACCAGTTTGCATACTGCAACAGATACTGCATAGAAAGTAGCTCCTTTGTTTGCAATAACCTGTCCGCCGGAAGTTCTTACGTACTCCAGCATAGCATCTTTGTCGATCTTGGTTACGTTCTTGCCCATTTTTTCTACAGTCTCGTAGTACTCGTCCAGGCTGACACCGGAAACGTAAGCGCCGCTCCACGGAATGAAGGAAGTATCGCCGTGCTCACCGAATACGTAAGCGTGGATGTTTTTCTGGGCAATGTTGAGGTGTTCAGACAGTCCGCAGCGAAGTCTTGCGGAATCCAGCATGGTACCGGAACCAAGGATCTGGTTTTCCGGAAGTCCGGAGATCTTTGTAAACACGTAGGTCATGATATCAACCGGGTTGCTTACAATGATGTAGATGGCATTCGGAGCCGCTTTTACGATTTCCGGTGTGATGGATTTTAAGATATTTACGTTGGTCTGGGTCAGCTCAATACGGGTCTGGCCAGGCTTTCTTGCAATACCGGAAGTAATAATTACGATATCAGAGTCCTTGGCATCCTCATACTCACCTGCGATGATGGAGACCGGATCGCGGAAGCAGGTACCCTGCGCGATATCCATAACCTCTCCCTCTACTTTTTTCTTATTAATATCGATGAGGACGATCTCAGATGCGATATCTTCGTTCGACAGTGTATAGGCGATCGTAGATCCAACGCTTCCAGCTCCAATGATGGTAATCTTGCTGCTCATAAATACTCCTTTCTAAAATACCCCTAGTTGGTTTTTGTGATTGATAAATTTTTCACTTTCCTTATCATAGCACTATGACAAGAATTTAACAAGTGTTTTTTTCGAGCATTTTCGTGAAATCTTTTTTCTCACTGAGCCCGTACGTTTCCAGAAGGGGTGTTCTGGATATATCTCAATACAATTATACCATTTTTTGTTCTTTTTCACAAGAATTCTTTCCAAAAACTTACAGTTTTGTCCTTCATCCCGCAGAATTCGTCTTTTCCCGCATGGTTCCCGGGGTTTTGCTTTCTGTGTTCAGTTTCACATATCTAACTTTCGTTCGTTATATTTTTAACAACTTTTCGTCATATGTGTTAGTTTCTGTCCTTCTTTTCTACATTTTGTAGGATGTATCCGCCAAATTTCCTGTCTGATTTTCGTTTCTGCTGCCGCCAGACGCAAAAAAAGACACGGATTTTTCTGTTCCGTGTCTTTTTTGCTCTGTTTTTTCTGTTTTTGCTTCTATTCTTCTGTTTCACGGGCCGTTGCCGCTTCGGCAAATGCATTTCCATATTCGGCAAGCGCCTCTTTTGCATAGACGGCATCTGACCGGTACGGCACATTTCCGTTTCCGACGTGCATCGTCACGTCCGCGCCTTTTCCAAGGATCAGAACAACCTCTCCCGGTACGGCGCCAAGAATCGCCTCCCGGATTGCTGCTCCGCGGTCCATGCGGATCTGGAAGGATGCACCTTCCTTTGCTATGTATCCGCCGATCTCCTCACAGATCGCCTGCGGATCTTCGTTTCCCGGATCATCCGGTACGAGGAAAATCCGGTCCGCCCGTTTTCCGGAAATCTCACCCATATCTTTTCTGCGGTTGAATGCCTTTCCGCCCGGGGTTCCGAACACAACGCTTACGCGGCTTCCCGGGTATTCGAGTGCTACGGTATCAAACATTTTTTCAAAACTCAGGCCATTGTGCGCGAAATCCACGATCGCTGTGACCTCGCCCGCGCTGCTCTCATACGTCTCCATCCTTCCCGGAACGGTGACGCAAAGGAGGCTTTCCTTGATCAGCGAAACCGGGATTCCCATCGACCAGGCA
>ERZ857969.5237-NODE-5237-length-10326-cov-3.122091_pt1 | contig 10326 bp, 7 predicted proteins | sample MGYA00519864_ERZ857969 | MGnify/ENA primary metagenome ERZ857969 (study PRJEB31778, sample SAMEA3449382) | human gut metagenome | biome: human gut; feature: human-associated habitat; material: faeces | place: United Kingdom | collected 2010/2012 ... | reverse complement strand
TAAGGAGCAAATGAAGTTATTGGAGGAGACTTATAAGGACTTCGTTCGGGGTGGCGCTAATCTTTCCGCTGAGGATCAGGCTAAATTGCGTGAGTTGAATAGCAAGATCTCCATGCTACAGCTTACTTTCGGACAGAATATGCTGAAAGAGACGAACGCTTTTAAATTGGTGATCGACAAGCAGGAGGATCTTTCCGGTCTGCCCGAGACCTTGATCGCTAACGCCGCTCAAGCGGCTAAGGATGCCGGGATGGAAGGCAAATGGGTATTTACCTTGCAGAACCCGAGCGTGATGCCGTTCTTGCAATATTCCGATAAACGTGAGTTGCGTGAGAAGATGTTCAACGCTTATATCAACCGTGGTAATAATAATAATGAGAACGATAACAAGGAAGTGGTTCGTGATTTGGTTGCCGCTCGTTTGGCGAAAGCGAAGTTGATGGGCTATGATGATTACGCTTCTTTCGTGTTGGAGGATCGTATGGCGAAAAGCTCGGATAAGGTTTATCAATTGTTAGATGAGGTTTGGAAGCCTGCTTTGGCGAAAGCGAAAGATGAGTTGGCCGATATAAACGCCGAGATCAAGAAAGAAGGCGGCAATTTCGAGGCCGAGGGCTGGGATTGGCGTTATTATTTCGAGAAGGCCAAGAAGGCTAAATTCAATTTGGATGAGAATGAGGTTCGTCCTTACTTGAAGTTGGATAATGTTCGTGAGGGTGCTTTCTATGTAGCTAATAAGTTATATGGTATCACGTTCACCCCGATCCGTAATATCCCGTTGCCTTATCCGGAAGCGCAGGCTTTTGAGTGCAAAGATAAGGATGGCTCTCATTTGGGCGTTATTTATTTCGATTTCTTCCCTCGTGCCAGCAAGCGTGGCGCATGGTGTGGTTCTTATCGTCCGCAGGCTTATAAGGATGGCAAGCGTGTGGCTCCGGTCGTAACGATCGTTTGTAACTTTAGCCAGCCGGCTCCGGGACAACCTGCGTTGTTGAGCGCTGATGAGGCGAATACATTGTTCCATGAGTTCGGTCATGGTTTGCACGGCTTGTTCCGTGACGTGCATTACTCCGGTGTTTCTGGTGTTCCTCGTGATTTCGTGGAGTTGCCTTCACAGGTTATGGAGCATTGGGTATTCGAGCCGGAAGTATTGAAGGTGTACGCTAAGCATTATCAGACCGGCGAGGTGATCCCGGCCGAGTTGATCGAGAAGTTGGATAAGAGCGGTAAGTACGGACAAGGTTTCGCTACGACGGAGTATCTGGCGGCTTCTTATCTGGATATGGATTTCCATGCGGTCAGTGGTGATGCGGCGGATAAGAAAGTGATCAAGTTCGTTGACCAGACGAATAATGTTCCGGCCAACTTGAATGTGATGGATTTCGAGCAACAGACGTTAGGCCGTCGTGGTTTGCTGAAACAAATCCCTTCCCGTTACCGTACGACTTACTTCAACCATACGATGGGTGGCGGCTACACCGCCGGCTATTATAGCTACATCTGGGCTGAGGTATTGGATTGCGACGCTTTCGAGGCATTCAAGGAAACCGGCGACATCTTTAATCAAGAATGTGCCGATAAATTCCGTAAATATGTCTTGACCCCGGGCGGTATCGACGACGCTATGGATATGTACAAGAATTTCCGTGGCAAGGAACCGGGTACGGATCCGTTGCTGAAGAATAGAGGACTGAAATAATCTAGAAATGGAGATTTTATAAAGGCGGACCGGTTGGTTCGCCTTTTTTTGTATATGCTCAACCTCCCGGATCTGTATTACATTTGCTAAGTTTTATCACGAAAAAATAGCGATAGTATGGAGAAAAAGGATTTAGTAGAAGGGATGAGGTTGTATATCTATAAATTGCGTGTGGATGGGCGTTATTCCACGGCGAAGAGCTATCAGGATGCATTGAACTCATTCATGCGGTTTTGTGGGTTGGAGGTAATTCCCTATATCTATGTCAATAAGGAGAACCTTCGGCGTTATCAGGCCTTTTTGTTGAATAAAGGATGTACATGGAACACGGTGTCGACCTATATGCGTCGGATCCGTTGTGTGTACAACATGGCGGTGGAGGAAGGGTTGGCCCCCTATATCCCTTATTTATTTAAGGGAGTTTTCACGGGTATAGAGAGCAAACGCAAAAAGGCGTTACCACAGGATTTATTACGTTCTCTGATGACGGCCTCATTAGATGATCCGGAACTGAGAAAAACACGGCAGGCATTGTGCCTGATGTTCCAGTTTTGCGGTATGGCATTCGTGGATTTCGCTCATCTGAAAAAGGAGAATGTCCGGGGTGGGGTTTTGGAATATAAACGCCAGAAAACGGGTACTCCGATGCTTATAGAGGTACAATCTACCGCATGGGAGTCGCTGAGGGAACTGTCAAGTGATGTAGGTAAGGACTCACCCTATTTGTTTCCTTTCTTGAAAGGGATAAAAGTGGGAAAAGAAGCCTACAAGGAGTACACTTCCGCTTTGGCCCATTTTAACCGGAATTTGAAGAGGTTGGCGAGAGCCTGCGGTGTGTCTATCCCGATCACCTCATATTCGATCCGTCATTCTTTTGCGATGATTTTGAAGGAACAGGATGTCCCGATTGAGATGATCAGCGAACTATTGGGCCATAAATCGATCAAGACTACGCAAATCTATTTGAAAAGTTTCTCGTTGGAAAAGATGTCTGCGGTGAATAAAATTTGTTTTGAGAGTGTGTACAATCATGTACCGAAAGTAGGGTAAAGGGAGTAGGCTACTTGGGGAGTAGCGTATTCTTTCACGGCGCAAATGTAGTAAAAAATAACTAAAAACAAGCAAACAAATGCGCTTGTTTACTCATTGTAGGCGTTTGATCCTCTCTATTTTTTGATTTTCCTGTTTTATCCTAGACGTATAGACATGGTGATGCGGGTGAAATGACCTCTTGTTCCCGGTATCATTCCACCATGCCTTATAACCTGTGTGTATTCCTGTAGAGACGGGGCATGCCCCGTCTCATCCCCTCCAAATGGTAACTTAAAGCTACTATCAGACAGTGGGAGACGGGGCGTGCCCCGTCTCTACAACCGGGTGATAACCGTTCTCGCACCTTTTAGGCTACTCCCCAAGTAGCCTAAGATTTCGAGAGATGGTAATTTTCAGTAATGCCACATTTAAAAATATAAAGTACTGTTTATCAAGATGATATAAAAGATTCTTGGTAGGGCTCTGAATTGCCGTGGGGTCTGTTTTCGGGCCACGGGATAACCACTGGAAAAGATAATCATAGAGATGGATATATTGACAGGCAAGTGCTCGGATAGGTTCATGGCGCATGTTCTGAAGCGACGTGACCAGGAGGCCGTCCGCTGGTACGTGCTCACGCTCCCTACCGCCGGTGGCGGGCGTGACAGGATCAGCCCCTCGAAGGGGCTGGACGCTGAGCTTTCCCGCCGTGAGCGTCGTGGTGAGGCGTTGTTCGAGTATTTCTCCCCCTCGTATGTCGAGGCGAGGAAGGTGGGCGGCAAGATGGTCAACACGAAACGGCCCCTGTTGTACAACTACGTGTTCGTCCACGCCTCAGAGGACGAGATCTTCCGCCTGAAGCGTACGCTTCCCCTGTATAATTTCCTCCCCCGGGTTTCCTCCGGCGGGCGGTCTTATTTCCCGTACCTCTCGGATCGTGAGATGGATACCTTGCGTTGGGTCGCGGCTTCTTACTCCAACGAGCTTCCGGTGTACGTGCCAGATAGCGGCCGCTTGTTGAAAGGCGACCGTGTGCGTATCACCTCCGGCCCTTTTACCGACATGGAGGCGGAGGTGGTGGTGCAGCCGGGCGGTGGGCATAAGGACGTGATGGTGCGTATCCTCGACTGTCTGTGGGTCCCCTTGTTCGAGGTGAGAGCGGGGGAGTACGAGTTGATCGAGCTGAACACGGGGGGCAAGCACGTGTATACCCATTTGGACAACGACCGTCTGTCGGAGGGCTTGCACGGGGCCTTGGGCCGTTACCACGCCTCTGGCGTGGTAGTGGATGAGGATGCCCGTCTGGCCCGTGAGGTCCTGCGTGGCTACGCCTCTCTCCGTGGTGAGACCGACGTGATCCGTTGCAAGCTTTACTCTTTGCTCCTTCCTGCCTATCTGCTTTTGGGCGAGTCGGATGAGTTCGATCGTTTGCACGCCACGATGCGCAGCATGCTCCCGGTGATAAAAGCGGGGCAATCCCGTGCCTTGTTGCTGGTCACGCTGTACGGCTGTACGGACAGCAGCCTCTACCAGCGCATGGCGCACGAGCTGGTTGGCCCTTGGATGGAGGAGGCCTCGCCCAAGAGGAGCAAGTCCGTGTTGATACGTCGTTTACGTGATTACGACCGCTGGTTCGGGCACGGGAACGGCGATGAATAAAAGATATGAGAGAAGAGAGAGAGACATGCGGCGTCCCTTCGGGCATCCGTTTGATGAACCTGTTGCGTGAGCGTTTGACAGAGATCATGGATCGTGAGCGTGCGAACCGAAACTCAATACACCTGTATTGCACGGGTCCCTACTGGGTAGCGTTCGAGCGTTCGGCCTACCAGCTGCATCGTGCGTTCCCGGATAGCGAGACCACTCCGTTGCGCCTGTTCGCCTACCCGTTCCCGATCGTGATGGTGTCCGTTACGGATCGCTCGCTCCGCTCATATACCCGCAAGCATATCTTGAGAAGAGACGGGTCGGATTACAAGCTATTGACCGTCCCCGGGTTTCCCTTGGCGGACTACCGTGAATGGCACGCCGGCGAGGTGGAGGGATTGCCCCGGTTAAGCGAGAATTAGATAAGGGCAGAAAAGAAACGGTCGGATCCCCCGGATGGCAATGGCCGTCTCTAGCGGCTAGGAGACCCCTTGGCTTTGGCCGATAGGCTGACCCCGCTTTAACATATACCACTCCGGCCGTCCGGTGGTCCGGCCCTTTTATAATTGAGAATTGAAAATTGAGAATTAAAGAGATGATAATAGCGGTAGATTTCGACGGTACGATCGTCGAGCACAAGTATCCGGCGATAGGTCGTGAGTTTCCTTTCGCCATCGAGACGTTGAGGAAATTGCAATCGGATCGGCATAAGCTGATCCTTTGGACGGTCCGTGAGGGAGTGCTCTTGGAGGAGGCGCTGGCCTTCTGCCGCGAGCGCGGGCTGGAGTTCTACGCGGTGAACCGTGACTACCCGGAGGAGGAGAGAGACCGGAACAACCACTTCTCCCGCAAGCTGAAGGCGGACGTTTTCATCGACGACCGCAACCTCGGCGGCCTCCCGGACTGGGGAACGATCTACGAGATGGTGACCAAGAGACTGTCCTATGAGGACCTGACGCGTAAATACGAGTCGGAGTACGAGCCGGAGAAACCCAAAGGTTTCCTGTCCCGCCTTTTCCGTTAAGTCCGTGTGATCCGTGTTTAAAGAAATAAAAACGATAACAAAATAATATGAAGATCAAAAGACTACTGTTCCTATTCTCGCTGCCCCTTTTGCTGGCGGCGTGTACGTCTTACAAGAACGTGCCCTACCTCCAGAACCCGGAGGCGGTGAACGATCTCGAGGGGACGCTTCCCCTGTATGACGCCAAGATCATGCCCAAGGACCTGTTGAGCATCACGGTCAACACGACGGACCCGCAGGCGGCGGCCCCGTTCAACCTGACGGTGCAGACCCCGTTGAACGCGGCCCTGACGAACATCAACACGACGACGCAACCCACGTTGCAGCAATACCTCGTGAACAACTCCGGCGAGATCGACTTCCCGGTGATCGGTACGCTGAGGGTCGGCGGCTTGACGAAGAACGAGGCGGAGAGCCTGATCCGTGAGAGATTGAGGCCTTATTTGAAGGAGGCGCCCATCGTGACGGTGCGCATGGCGAACTACAAGATCTCGGTCTTGGGCGAGGTGGCCCGTCCGGGCAGCTTCACGATCGGCAACGAGAAGGTGAACGTTCTGGAGGCGTTGGCGATGGCCGGCGACATGACGATCTATGGTGTACGTGACAACGTGAAGCTGATCCGCGAGGACGAGAGCGGGAAGCGCGAGATCATCAACCTTGACCTGAACAACGCCGGAATCGTGACCTCCCCGTATTATTATTTGAAACAGAACGACATCCTTTATGTCACGCCGAACGAGACGAAGGCGAAGAACTCCGATATCGGAAACAGCACGACGTTGTGGGTGAGCTCGATCTCGATCTTGGTCTCGATCGCCGGCCTGTTGGTGAACATACTTAAATAATTGAAAATAGAGAATTGAGAATTGAAAATTTAGAGAGATGGTGGACGATGGTATAAATACAAGCAATAATAATAATAACAATCCGGAGGGGGAGGAGCGTGAGATCAATCTTTACGCCGTGTTTTTCAAGTATATGGTTTATTGGCCTTGGTTCGTGGCGAGCGTGCTGGCCTGCTGCATCGGGATGTACGTCTTCCTGCGTTACCAGACGCCGGTGTATAACGTCACGTCGTCGGTGCTGATCAAGGAGGACGAGAAGAAGGGGGCTAACGCCGCCAACGGCTTGGCTGCGATACAGGACCTCGGCATGCTCTCGATGACGAGCAACTTCGACAACGAGGTCGAGATCCTGAGGTCCCGCACGTTGATCAAGAAGGTGGTGAACGATATGGGCCTGTATATCGACATGGAGGAGTCGAACGCCTTGGGCTTCAACCCCCCTTTATACAAGAACTCCCCCGTTAACGTGTTCATCACCCCCGAGGAGGCGGACCGTCTGGTGGCCCCCGTGGAGTTGCGCATGCGCTATACCGTGGACGGGAGGCTGGGCGTGAGGGCCGAGTATAAGATCGATAAGGAGGGTGACTGGGAGACGATGGAGCAGAGTTTCGACAGGCTCCCCGCCATATTGCCCACCCCCGTGGGGGTTTTCAGTTTCACGGGCATGGATTCCATACCGGAGCTGGAGGGCGGGGAGATCGAGCTGGTGGCCCACGTCCATACGCCCACGTCTACTGCCGAGGCTTACGGCAAGGAGTTGAGCGTGACGCCCTCGTCCAAGACGACGACGATCGCCAAGGTATCCTTGAAGAACACGGTGCGGCAACGAGGCGTGGACTTCATCAATCGCCTTGTGTCGTTCTACAACCAAGACGCCAACGACGAGAAGAACGAGGTGGCGCAGAAGACGGCTGAGTTCATCGAGGAGCGCATCGGTATCATCAACGGCGAGCTGGGCACTACGGAGAGCGAGCTCGCTGCCTTCAAGCAACGCTCCGGCCTGACGAATTTGACGAGCGACGCCCAGATGGCGTTGCAGGAAAGCTCGAGGTATGAGCAACAACGTACGGAGAACGCCACGCAGATCAACTTGGTGCAGTATCTCCGCAATTATATCGACGATCCTGCGAACATGGACGAGGTGATCCCTGCCAACGTGGGCCTGCGGGATCAAAACCTCACCTCTGTCATCGACCAGTACAACACGATGATCATCGAGCGCAAGCGCCTGTTGCGTACCTCTTCGGACAGCAACCCGGCCATCATCAACATGAACGCCGGCATCGAGGCTATGCGCCGCAACGTGAAGACGACGGTGAACAGCGTCCTGAGGGGCCTCCAGATCGCCAAGGCGGACATCGACCGTCAGGCGAGCAAGTTCGAGAGCCGCATCAGCGACGCCCCGAGGCAGGAGAAGGAGTTCATGACGATCTCCCGCCAGCAGGAGATCAAGGCCACGTTGTACATCATGCTGTTGCAGAAGCGTGAGGAGAACGCCATCACGCTGGCTGCCACGGCGAACAACGGCCGCATCATCGAGGAGCCGCTCGCCGATGAGCGTCCTGTCGCCCCGAAGAGGATGGTCTTCATGCTTGCGGCGTTGATCTTGGGCCTGGCGATCCCGGTGGGCATTGTCTACCTTCATGACCTGTTGAAATACAAGATCGAGAACCGTGAGGACGTTGAGGCGATCACGGGGGTGTCGATATTGGCGGAGCTCCCGTTGGTCAAGAAGACGGGTGAGGGCTCGATCGTGGTGCGTGAGAACAAGAACGACCTGATGGAGGAGATGTTCCGGGGATTGCGCACGAACCTCTTGTTCATGCTAGGCAAGGACGAGCGTGTGATCCTTTTCAGCTCCACGCAACCGGGCGAGGGCAAGTCTTTCGTTGCTGGCAACTTGGCGGTGAGCTTGGCTTACTTGGGCAAGAGGGTGGTGGTGGTCGGCATGGACATCCGCAAGCCGGGCTTGAACAGGGTGTTCAATATCTCCCGTAAGATGGAGGGCATCACGAACTACCTGAGCGACCCGGATCACGTGGAGTTGTTCGACATGGTCCAGCGATCCGATATCAGCCCTAACCTCGATATCCTCCCGGGCGGTCCCATCCCCCCGAACCCGACTGAGCTGGTCGCCCGTGACGTGCTGGAGAGGGCTATCGCCCGGTTGAAGGAACGCTACGACTATGTCATCTTGGATACGGCCCCTATCGGCATGGTTACGGACACGGCGATCATCGGCCGTGTGGCCGACATGTGCGTGTACGTCTGCCGTGCGGACGTGACACCGAAGGCCGGTTTCAACTACATCAACGTGTTACGGCGTGAGCGTAAGTTCCCGAAGCTCGCGACGGTGATCAACGGCTTGGACATGACGAAGCGCAAGAACAGCTACGGCTACGGTTACGGCAAGAAATACGGCTACGGCAAGGGATACGGTTATGGCTACGGCTATGGTTACGGTTTCGAGGCCGGTGACAAGAAGAAATAACTAATACGCAAATCATGCAAATAACATTACTATTACTGTCGGGCTTCCTTTTCTCCGTGCTGTTCGGGATGGTGATCATCCCGAGGATCTTGGTGATCTCCCACAAGAAACGGTTATATGATGTCCCGGATTCCCGTAAGGTACATACGACGCCGGTCCCCCGTTTGGGCGGCCTGTCGTTTTTTCCGGTGATCCTGATGTCCATGTTCCTTGTGATAGGCTTCCGCCTGTACTTTTGGGATATGGACTCATCGAGCCTGTCGTTCAACATGCTCTATGAGTATCTCTTTCTGTTCGTGGGCATGACGTTACTCTATCTAGTGGGTGTCTGCGACGATCTTGTGGGTGTTGGTTACCGTTACAAGTTCGCCGTCCAGATCGTGTCGGCATTATTATTGGTACTGTCCGGTAATTGGTTCGGTTCCTTGGGAGGCTTGTTCGGTGTATACTCGGTTCCCGCTTGGGTGGGAATCCCCGTCACGGTCTTTATCGTAGTGTATATCACGAACGCCATTAACTTGATAGACGGTATCGATGGCTTGGCCTCCGGTTTGTGCAGTATCGCCCTGTCGGTCTTGAGCGTGATCTTCTTTATCCGCATGCAATATGTTTACGCCTTGTTGGCCATCTGTACGCTGGGAGTCCTCATGCCTTTTTGGTGTTACAACGTCTTTGGCAACGCAAACCGTGGCCATAAGCTCTTTATGGGTGATGCGGGTAGTCTTACGCTGGGTTACGTGATCAGTTTCCTGATCATTCACCAGTGCGTGTCGAACCAAGTCTCACCGGAGTTGCCAAATCCCTATATGGTGATCGCTTTCGCCACGGTCTTGGTCCCTTTACTCGATGTAATCCGTGTGGTGCTTCATCGCCTTCGTAATCATCGTAACCCGTTCTTGCCCGATAAGAATCATTTCCATCACAAGCTGCTTCGTACGGGTATGCGTGTACGGATGGTGATGGTGACGATTCTGTGCGTATCTGTTTTTTTCATCGTATTGAATGTCTTATTGGCCATGAAGGTAAACGCCACCTACCTCTTGCTCTTGAACTTGGTTTTATGGTCTATCCTTCACTTGACGATCAACCGCTTCATTACGAGGCATCATAAAGAGCAAGAGCTGAAAGAGATAGGGGGTATTTTTACAAAGTAAGTCGTGAAACCGGACAATCTAGCGAGTGAATGACGAGCCGGTATCTATTTTATAAAACGAGATACTCCTCCCTTGCGTCAAAGCAAGGGCAAGCCTTGCGTATGTAAGGGCTTAATTGGTAATGTCCTAGGATGCGTGCCTCCGGATAGTCCCTTCGTAATTGCCGTAGCAGATCCATCAAGGTACACCGCTGAGCGTAGGTCCGAGTATCAGCTGGACGGCCTTGTTCGTCGAGTCCTCCCTCGTAACATATACCGATACTTTTGTCGTTCCATCCGGCTGCGTGCGCCCCGATCTGGTTGACCGGTTGGCAACGATGTAGCTCCCCGTCCCGTGTGATATAGAAATGATAGCCGATATCGGCGAATCCCCGTGCCTTGTGCGATGAACGGAGCGCCTCCACAGGAAAATCCCTGTCATATCGTGTAGCCGAG
>ERZ857969.5229-NODE-5229-length-10337-cov-3.460222_pt1 | contig 10337 bp, 6 predicted proteins | sample MGYA00519864_ERZ857969 | MGnify/ENA primary metagenome ERZ857969 (study PRJEB31778, sample SAMEA3449382) | human gut metagenome | biome: human gut; feature: human-associated habitat; material: faeces | place: United Kingdom | collected 2010/2012 ... | reverse complement strand
CCGAGGTGAACGACATGTCGCCGCCGCACAGGCGCAGGATGCGGTAGGGCAGGCCGAGCGACTTGACCAACCCCTCGACGTGGGCCACCATGTCGTCGAGCGCTTCGTAGGAATCGTCGGGCAGCGACAGCCGCACGATCTCCACCTTGTCGAACTGGTGCAGACGGTTCAGGCCGCGCACGTCCTTGCCGTAGGAGCCGGCTTCGCGGCGGAAACAGGGGGTGTAGGCGGTCATCTTGACGGGGAAATCCTTCTCGTCGAGGATCACGTCGCGGAAGATGTTCGTCACCGGCACCTCGGCCGTCGGGACGAGGTAGAAATTGTCCACCGTGGCGTGGTACATCTGTCCCTCCTTGTCGGGCAGCTGTCCCGTGCCGAATCCCGACGCCTCGTTGACCATCACGGGCGGTTCGACCTCCTGGTAGCCCGCGCGGGTGTTGTAGTCGAGGAAGTAGTTGATCAGCGCACGTTGCAGGCGGGCACCCTTGCCCTTGTAAACGGGAAATCCCGCTCCGGTGAGTTTTACGCCCAGGTCGAAATCGATGATGTCGTATTTCTTGGCCAGCTCCCAGTGCGGCAGCGCCTCGGCCGGCAGCGGCGTGTAGTTCTCCACGAGTTTCACCACCAGATTGTCCTCGGCCGAGGTTCCTTCGGGAACGATCTCGGCGGGGAAGTTGGGCAGCAGTACGATCTCGGCCTGCAAGGCGTCGGCCGTCTGCTTCATCTCGGTAGCGAACTGCGGCATAAAGCGCAACGCGATACCCATGATCATGCCGAGCTCATGCGCCGGAAGCCCCACGCGCGCAAACGGTGCGAGCAGACGCTCAAAGCCCGCGGTGAGGTCGAGCGTGGGGGTGGTGAGCGTGATAGCGCTCATACCGGCCATCATCAAGGTCAGGCGGCACGCCATAAAGGCGGCGGAATGCAGCGAGCCCTCGCTTATCTGCAAAAAGCCGAGCTGCCACAGAATGCGCCCGCTCTGGTCGGTAAACAAGTTGAGCACCGCGACCACGACGACGATTGCCAGCAGCGGCGCCATCGACGACAGAACGCGACGAACCGGCACCCGAGACACGGCATAGATCAGCACGACAAACATTGCGACAGGGGCCAGTCCGCGGAAGCCGCCGACGGTCAGCGTCGTGATCAGAAACACAAAGCCCAAGAGCAACTTAGTTCGCGGGTCCAGGCGGTGGATCGCACTATCGCCGGGATAGTAGCTGCCAAACGAAAACGCCTCCATTAGCAGCCCTTCTCTCGCGCGACCGTCTTGAATTTAGCAATGTCCGCGACGTTAGAAGGACCGCCCGAGCAACCGATTAGCAGGTCCACCAACTCGTCTGTCAGCGACTCAACCGTATAGAGGCCGTCAAAGCGCAGCGGCACGCCCGCCTCCGTAAGCGCCAGCGCCATACGCTGGGCGGCGGGAACGCCCAAGCCGATTGATTTAAGCTCATCGGCATGCGCAAAAACCTGAGCGGGCGTGCCCTCGGCAAACACCGCGCCCTCGTTCATCACGACAATACGGTCGCAGCAATTGGCCAGGTCATCCATACTATGCGAAACCATGACAACGGTCAGGCCATCGCGGTGAAGTCGATCGATAAGCTCAAGGAAATCCCTGCGCGCAGCCGGATCGAGCCCCGCCATGGGCTCATCGAGCACCAGGACTTCGGGCTCCATGGCGAGCACGCCGGCGAATGCCACACGCCGTTGCTGACCGCCCGAAAGCTCAAAGGGACTCTTGTCGCCGACCGTGGAAAGGTCGAGGCCCACGCGCGAGAGCGATGACTCGACACGACGGTCGACTTCATCTTGCGGCAAGCCAAGGTTATGCGGACCAAACGCCACGTCCTGCGCCACGGTTTCGGCAAACAGCTGACGCTCAGGATATTGAAACACCACGCCGACCTTGGCCTTAACCGCGGCGGCGTCTTTCTTGTTTGACAGATCGAGCCCCAGCGCGCGAACGGATCCCTCCTGAGGGCGAATCAAACCGTTGAGATGCTGGACCAGCGTCGACTTACCCGAACCGGTATGACCTGCCAAGCCCAGGAACTCGCCGCGACGCACCGTCAGCGATACACCGCGCAGCGCCCACGGGCTGCTGGGGTCGTTTCCCCAGAGAGCCTGTTTGTTCGATGAACCCTCGGCGGCCGAGCGCTTGTGCCAACGGCGACGCTCGCGGGCGCTCAGCGAATAGCTATACGAAAGGTGCGAAATCTCGATGACGGGCTCCAGCGCGTCTGCGCCATCGATTGCAGAGGAGACGTTGTCGGGAATACGAGGATCGGATGCGAAAGGCCGCCCAGAGATGCCTGTCCTACTCCGCTCGGCATAAGCCTGCGCTATATCGGCGACCATATCCGCCTCGCGCACCTGTGCGCAAATGGGCACGCCCTTCGCGCGAAGCGCCCTGCCAAGACAGCACGATGCCGGCATATCCAAGTTCATCCGCGCGAGTTCGTCCGCCCGCGTCAAGATCTCCTCGGGCGTACCGAGCATGGCAACGCGGCCCGCTTGAAAGACAGCAACGCGATCGGCCTCAGCGGCCTCTTCCATAAAATGTGTAATCATCACGATGGTCATGCCGCGATCGTGCAACGCGCGGCAAGCCTTCATGAGGCCCTTGCGTCCACGTGGATCGAGCATCGAGGAAGCCTCATCCAAAATGAGCACGCGTGGTTCCATGGCGAGCACGCCGGCAAGCGCCACGCGCTGCTTTTGTCCGCCCGAGAGAGCGTGGGTCTCGTGGCGCTCAAAGCCCACCAGGCCCACGCCCTTCAGCGCCTCGCGTACGCGCTGCGCAATCTGGGCCGATTCAACCCCTAAGTTCTCGGGACCAAACGCAACATCGTCCTCGACAAGCGTCGCCACCAGCTGGTCATCCGGGTTCTGGAACACCATGCCCGCGGTCGAACGAATGTCGTAGACCAGCTCGGAATCGGACGCGTCCATGCCGTTGACGCACACCGTTCCCGCATCGGGCTGCAACAGCGCGTTCAAATGCTTGGCAAACGTCGACTTGCCCGACCCGTTTCCGCCGAGGATGCAGAAAAACTCGCCATCCTCGATATCCAGATCGATGCCATCGAGCGCCGGTGCCGCACCGTCATAGCTAAAGGAAACGCCCCGACACTCAATCATGCGCGGCCTTTGACCTGGTCCTTCTTGGGCGTAATGAGATTAGAGACCGCCTTGTACACCGCCAGCGTCAACACCGAGTTGAGCACGGTCTTGATAAGGTTGAACGGCAGCACAGCGGGAATCATGAGCGGCAAAATCACGTCGACCGAGCCATACCAGAACCAAACGCCAATGGTCAGATTCGCGACCATAGAAAGCACCGTAGCGGCAATAACGCCCAGCGCCAGGCCAATCACGGCACCCTTGTAGGTGCGCATCTTCTGATAGACGATAGCCGCAGGCAGAATATAGCCCAGCGTGGCAACCAAGTTCATAAGCGCACCGACCCAATCGCCCGTGGTAAGCGCATGGATAACGATCGCCATAGCGGCAACAGCGGTGCCGGCGCCAGGGCCATACGCAAATCCACACACCATCGCCGGCACCAGCGACGGGTCATACGTCAAAAACGGCGCCGAGGGGAGGATGGGCAGCTGCACATACATAAACAGTGCTCCCAAGGCGCACATCAACGCCATGGTAACGAGCTGTTTGGTGCTCCACCTATTCGTGTTCTCAAAATGGATATGCTGCGACTGTTCAGACATAAGATCACCTGCCTCTTTCATCCGGACTCTAACCGTTGGTACTGGGATCTCACCAGTTCAGCCGGCATGCGAACCAACGCACACACGGGTCGCGGACTCATCGGCTCGGTCGCAGGCACTTTGCCTGCGCCACGGCGCCCCTTTGGCACCGCCCGATTTACCGCCAGTGGGGAATTCCACCCCGCCCTGAAACAGCAATTGCAAGTGTAGCACCAGCAGGTTTTCGCGCAAGTATGCCAAGGGTAATTTGTGGTAGGGAAACGCTCCAGAAATACACCCGGGACAAGTTGGAACGACGACCACGTTCTCCGTTCAAGCCAAAGTGGTGCGCCTTTCGCGCAAAGCGCGAAACAGCAAAAGGGACACGTACTCCCATCAACCACGTCCTTCTCCGCGAGCCGACCTCAAGGCCGTAAACGCAGGGGATCCGGGGGCGGGACGGGGGCTTCTCTCCGGAACATTCCGCAGGACGCAAAGAGGCTCCGCAGCGCGAAGCGCGATGCGGAGCCTCTTTGCATGTCCGAGGACGTTCCGGAGAGAAACCCCCGTCACGCCCCCGGATTCCCGGTGGGAGTTCTAGACCTTGTCGGCCTTAGTACATACCGCCGCCCTGCTGACCAGCGGTAGCAGCAGCGATTGCGTCCTCAAGCTGAGTGTTCTTGGGCACATCGGAGACGGTGGCCTCGGTGATGAGGATCAGGCTGGCGACAGAAGCAGCGTTCTGCAGGGTGACGCGGCTGACCTTGACGGGGTCGAGGACGCCCATCTCGATCATGTCGCCCCACTCGCCGTTGGCAGAGTTGAGACCCTGGCCGGCGGGCAGCTCGGCGACCTTGTCGACCACGACAGCGCCCTCAAAGCCAGCGTTCTTGGCGATGGTGGCGACCGGAGCGGTCAGAGCCTTCTTGACGATGTCGACGCCGATCTTCTCCTCGGGGTCATCGATCTCGACGGCATCGAGCGCAGGAGCAGCGTCCATGAAGGCGACGCCGCCGCCAGCGACAATGCCCTCCTCGACAGCAGCGCGGGTGGCCTGCAGGGCGTCCTCGACGCGATGTTTGATCTCCTTGAGCTCGGACTCGGTAGCAGCGCCGACCTTGATGACGGCAACGCCACCGGAGAGCTTGGCCAGGCGCTCCTGGAGCTTCTCACGGTCGAAGTCAGAGGTGGTGTTCTCCATCTCGCCCTTAATCTGAGCGATACGGGCGTCGATGGCCTCCTTGGAGCCAGCGCCGCCGACGACGACGGTGTTGTCCTTAGAGATGGTGACGGACTTAGCGGTACCGAGCATATCGGCGGTGATGTCAGCGACCTTCACGCCCAACTCGTCCAGGGCAGCCTGGCCACCGGTGAGGACGGCGATGTCCTCGAGAATGCGCTTGCGGCGATCGCCGTAGCCCGGGGCCTTGACGGCGCAGACGTTGAGGGCGCCACGGATCTTGTTGAGGACCAGGGTAGGCAGAGCTTCGCCGTCGATGTCCTCAGCGATGATGAGCAGGCCACGGCCAGCGCGCTGGACAGCCTCGAGAACAGGCATGATGTCCTGAACGCTGGAGATCTTCTGGTCGGTGATGAGGATGTACGGATCCTTCATCACGGCCTCCATGCGGTCGTTGTCCGTGACGAAGTAAGCGGAGACATAGCCCTTGTCGAACTGCATGCCCTCGACGGTGTCGATGGTGATGTCGAACGTCTGGGAATCCTCGACGGTGATGACGCCGTCCTTACCCACGACCTCCATGGCCTCGGCGATCTTCTCGCCGACCTCGGGGTCACCGGCGGAGATGGTACCGACGGAAGCGATCTGCTCCTTGGTCTCGACCGGCTTGGCCTGCTTCTTCATCTGGGCGACGGCGGCATTTACAGCCTTGTCGATGCCGCGACGGATGGCCAGCGGGTTGGCGCCGGCGGCGACGTTGCGCAGACCGTCGTTGACGATAGCCTGAGCGAGCAGGGTTGCGGTGGTGGTGCCGTCACCCACGGTGTCGTTGGTCTTGGTGGCGACCTCCTTCACCAGCTGAGCGCCCATGTTCTCGATGTTGTCCTCGAGCTCGATCTCCTTAGCGACGGAAACGCCATCGTTAGTGATGGTCGGGGCACCAAACGAGCGCTGCAGAGCGACGTAACGGCCCTTGGGGCCCATGGTGACGGTAACGGCGTCGGCCAGAGTGTTGACGCCCTTTGCGAGCTTGGCGCGGGCATCGGTGTTAAACGTAATGTTCTTTGCCATGGTAGGTAATCCTCCAAAAGAAATGTGACTCGCGTCGCCGCTTCCGAGTCTTATACGGCGCCGCGTTCAACGACGAATCAGAGATTCTGACGAGACTAGGCCTCGACGACGGCGTAAATGTCGTCGGCGCGCATCAGCAGATACTTCTCGCCGTCGACCTTGACCTCATTGCCACCAAACTTACCGTAGATGACAACGTCGCCAACCTTGACGTCCATGGGGACGCGCTCGCCCTTGTCGTTGACCTTGCCAGCGCCAACGGCAACGATAGTGCCGCGCTGTGGCTTCTCCTGAGCGTTGCTGGCGATGTACAGACCAGAGGCGGTCTTCTGCTCGGCCTCGTCGGGCTTGACCAGGACGCGATCTGCAAGCGGCTTCAAAGACGACATGCTTGTTTCCTCCTTTGTGGGCCGCGCGGTCATGCCGCGCGGGTTAACCCTTTTTGTTTGCGTACGCGTTGAATGGTACCCACGAATGGTGGGTTATACAACACAGAGTCAAAAAATCTTATTTTTTGGCACTTAGATTTTCTGAATACCGGGGGATAACTTAGCAGTGGCTCCCGGGGCGGACCGGAGGGGCGGGATATAAGGTTTCCTGCTCGGGCAGTCCTGCTCGCACGAAGGCCACATTAAGTGGCCTTCGGCTCGTGCGGAACTCGCGATAAACCTTATGCCCGCCCCTCCGGAGCCACGCGGGAGCTGGGGTTACGTTATCGGGCCCGGCATTCAGAAAAGTCAGTGCAGCAAAATGGCGATGCGGGTAGGGCGCACAAGAAAGGGGCACGTTGTTGGGACGCGCTCTTTTAAGTTGCGGTGGAATAGTTCCTGGTTTTGGGCGTGAAGGCGGGTTTTAGGAACTATTTCACCGCAACTGAAGGATGGGATGTGGGGCTAGCGCTCGTAGATTAAGTTACCTGCCAGGTAGGTGGCCTGAACCTTGGTAGCCTGGAGCTCTTGGGGGTCAATGGTGAGCGGGTTTTGGTCCAGGACTACCAGGTCGGCGTATTTGCCGGGCTCCAGGCTGCCGAGGTTTTGCTCGTCGCCTGCCGCGTAGGCGCTGCCCAGGGTGTAGTTGCGCAGAGCCGTAGCCGCGTCGATGCGCTCGCTAGGGAGCCAGCCGCCCTCAGGCCAGTGACTGCGAGGGTCTTGGCGCGTGATGGCCGTGTAGAGCACGTTCATGCTGGCGACGGCTGTGATGGGACTATCGGTACCGAATGCTTGGCGGATGCCGCGCTGCTTATAGGTCGCAAACGGCCACATGATGCGGCTGCGCTCCAGGCCCAGATCGCGCTCCGGGCCACCCGGGTCAAGCGTGATGTGGCAAGGCTGGCTCGAGGCAATGATATTGAGCTTGCGCAGACGATCGATGTCCTGAGGCAGCAAATTCTCTAGATGCTCGAGCGTGTTATGACCGTGCGGGGGCAGACCGTAGAGCTCTGCCGCCTCCTCCAAGATATCGAGCGCAGCATGGATGGCACCGTCGCCGATAACGTGGATGCGCACGGTGTGGCCGCGCTCGGCTGCCGCCAGAACCAACTTGCGCATGCGCTCGACAGGAACCGTCAGGAGACCCTGGTCGCCCGGGAAGCGCGGGTTGGTATAGGGTTCAGTGAGGTATGCGGTATGCTCGCTCGACACGCCGTCGAAGAACTGTTTAAAGCCTGGCGCCGAGAGCAGCGCGTTGTTCGCGTAGCGGGTCTGGAGTTCTTCCAAGCGCGATTGGTCATCCAGCAACGTGGGGAACAGGTGAGCGCGAATGCCCAGCTTGCCGGCGGCCTGCAGCTTGTCGTAAACATCGTCGCGAATAAAGTCGCAGCCCGGCATGGGCATGAGCGACATATCGCAGATCGAGGTGATGCCTTGCTCGGCCATACGCTTCATCTGGTCGGCGTAAGCGCTCGCGATGCGGTCCTCGCCCAGCCACTCCAGGCAGCGCGGCAGCAGCTGCATAGCAGCCGCCTCGTGGACAATACCCGTAAGCTCACCGTTCGAGTCCTTGTCGTAACTGCCACCCGCCGGAGGCTCGCTGTCGCGCGTCACGCCGAGGGCTTCGAGTGCGCGGCTGTTGAGCCACAGGGTATGCCCATTGCCCGAATACATAACACAGGGGCGATCGGGGAAGGCGGCGTCGACGGAGGCCTTGGTAGGGTGCTCGGGCGGATCCCAGCGGTAATCGCGCCAGCCCTGGGTCACGATCCAGGCGTCATCGGGCAAGCCCTGGGAAAACTCGCGTGCATGCTGCACCAATGCCGCCTCGGATGTGCCCATATCCATGAGCATGTACGGCGAGGAGGCAACCGAAGTATGGAAGAAATGCAGGTGCGCATCGTGGAAACCGGGGCAGATGAATTGCTCGCCATAGTCGACAACCGGCACGGCGGCAGGGGCGGCGGCAATCACGTCATCGGGCGCACCGACCGCGACGATGCGATCGCCTGCAATGGCAATCGCCAGCTCGCGGGCGGCATCGATGCCGTCTTGCGCGGTAAAGACGTTCTTGGAGCGAATAATCCGATCGATATGTTGCATGGGCATCCCCATCTCTGGCAGGAAATTCAACACCCCCGAGTGTACTCCCCCGCCTCGGTTACAAAATGCCAAGCGGCAAACGGCAGCTTTACCAGCCCTAGCGGCAGGTGGCATACTGGAGAGAGCCTGTACGATTTTGCGATCAACCCAGCAAGGAGCAAATCGACCATGACGAAAACCAAGGCACAGCAGATTATGGCGGCAACCGAGGTTCGCGCGGCAGACGACGTCACCGCGGCCATCCGAGATATCGCCGCCGAGTTTGAGCCCTATATCATCAAGCAGCGCCGGCACTTCCATAAGCACCCGGAGCTGAGCCTTGCCGAGGAGCGCACAACCTCTGACATCGCCAACCAGCTCGACGCCATGAATATCCCCTACGAGCGTCCGCTCAAGACCGGCTTGGTGGCAACGCTTCGCGGTACCGCGCCGGATGCCTACCGCGAGGACGGCACGCCGCGCCGCCGTATCCTGCTGCGCGCCGATATCGACGCCCTGCCCGTCACCGAGCAGACCGGCGAGGAGTTCGCCAGCGTCAACGAGGGTTGCATGCACGCCTGCGGCCACGACTGCCACATCGCCATGATGCTCGGCACGCTGCAAATCCTGCGCCATATGACCGACGACATCCACGGCGAAGTCCGCATCGTATTCCAGCCCAGCGAGGAAAACGGCCAGGGCGCTAAGCTCATGATCGGCACGGGTGTGCTCGACGGCGTCGACGGCGCCTACGCTGCGCACATCTGGAGCGAGGTCGACGCCGGCACCGTAAGCTGCGAGCCCGGCCCACGCATGGCAAACACCGACTGGTTCCGCATCGACGTCCGCGGCACCTCGTGCCATGGCGCCATGCCCCAGCGAGGTCACGACGCCGTCATGGTTGCCGCCGAGATCGTCAACGCCCTGCAAACCATCGTTTCGCGCGAAATCAGCCCCTACGAGCCGGCCGTCATCACCGTCGGCGAGCTGCATGGCGGCACCGCGCGCAACGTTATCGCCGGCACGGCGTACCTCGCCGGCACGGTGCGCACCTATGGCGACAAGACGCATGAGGAGATGCCCGAGCTTATGCGCCGCATCGTGGAGCACACCGCGGCTGCTCTGGGCGCCGAGGCCGAGCTCACCGACTACACCATCGCCAACTACAAGGTCGAAAACGACGCCGCCTCGAGCGAGCGCTGCCGTCAGGCTGTAATCAAGTGCCTGGGCCCCACCGGCCAAGGCCATTATCGCGGCACGCTTTCGGGCGAGGATTTTTCGGAGTACCTGCGTCGCGTACCGGGCGTGCTCGCCTTTGTAGGTACGCGCAACCCCAAGATTGGCGCCACGTACGCCCAACATTCCTGCTTCTACAAGATCGACGAGACCGTGCTGGCAAAGGGCTCCATGGTGGCCGCCCAGTATGCTATCGACTTTTTGGCCGAGCCCACGCAAGAGGAGCTCGACGGCCCCGCGATTACCGCGGTCGCCGAAATCAACCCCGATCTGGCCGCCAAGTTGCGCTCTGCCAAAGCGACGACCGCCGAGGCTCGCGACGCCATCCATGATGCCCGAACGGCTCGCCATGCCGCGATCAAGGGCATCCACGACGCACGCGCTGCTGCTCGTCACGAGGAAAAGCGCGACGAGTAGTCGTCACACCCATCCATAACAGCCTGGCTAAAGCAAAGCGGGGGCGGACGTTTCGACACGTCCGCCCCCGCTCATTTGTCAAACGCTATTTCTACCAATTCTACCCCGTCCCCAAATGGCAGGCGGCAGGGTTACTCGTCCTGATGATCCTCGTCGGAGCTTGGCTCGGGCGCCGACGCAGGCTCAGGCACCGGCTCGGGTGCAGGCGCC
>ERZ857969.5226-NODE-5226-length-10352-cov-2.607847_pt1 | contig 10352 bp, 10 predicted proteins | sample MGYA00519864_ERZ857969 | MGnify/ENA primary metagenome ERZ857969 (study PRJEB31778, sample SAMEA3449382) | human gut metagenome | biome: human gut; feature: human-associated habitat; material: faeces | place: United Kingdom | collected 2010/2012 ... | reverse complement strand
CGCCCGCGCCCGCGAAACGCTGCTGTGAGGCAAATGAGCCGGATGATATACGGTCCCTTCAAAAAAGAGAACGGAAGACGAATACACATATAATTCGGAAGGATATGGATAGACACAGGACGCAGAATCGCTATAATTAAAGTATGCCGCATAAGAGGCATATCAACATATTAAAAGAAAATATAAGTATAGGAGTATATGAAAATCATGAATTGGAAAGAAGGCGTAATCGCAATTCTCGGCGCGATCGGCGCAATCATGACAAGTATTTTCGGCGGCTGGGACAGTGCTTTGCAGACCCTGATTATTTTCATGGTGCTTGATTATATTTCAGGGCTGATTGTTGCCGGATTTTTTCATGCCAGTCCAAAGACAAAAAACGGAGCTTTGGAGAGTAAAGTCGGCTGGAAAGGACTTTGCCGCAAGGGAGGTTCGCTGCTGATTGTGCTGATTGCCTATCGGCTGGATTTGCTTGCAGGCACATGTTATATCCGCGACGCTGCCGTGATTGCTTTTATTGTAAATGAAGGCATCAGCATTATTGAGAATGTCGGCTGCATGGGAATCCCGATTCCGTCTGTAATAGCCGAATCTATCGAAATGCTTTCATCAAAAAACAAAAAAAATGATGATAGGAAGCACTGATTGAACCGAACGGAAAACAGGAGGACTCTGCGCTATGCAGAGTCCTTCTGTTTTCTCATTTTGCGTTCACCTATGCGAAAAGCGCTCGGGGATACGCCCAATTTTTTCTTGAATATCGTGGTGAAGGTGATGTAGGTTGTGAATCCGCATACCTCACTGATATGATCAATCGTATCATTTGTGTGCAGCAGCTTATCGCATGCAATCGACAGTCTGTATTGCAGAAGATACTGATACGGACTTGTGCCGATGGCTTCCCGAAACTGTTTGCTCAGCTTTTCTTTATTGATATGGAGCTCTTCCAAAAGGTAGGCGGTGTTGACGGCGGGATCGCTGTAGCTGTTCCAAATAATGTGCAGGGCTTGTTTGACCTCCGGATAATTTTCGGGGATGTGCAGCGTTTTCGGGTATTTTGCATGCGGTTTTTTAGAATCCGAGATTGCGTTTTCGCACAGGTGCAGGCAATCAATCAATTTTGCACGTGCGCGGCACAAGCTCAGCGGGTGCTCATCGGTTAACAAAGCTGCACAGTCTTTAAGCAGGGATTGCGCGCTGCACACAGCATTTTGAGATACATTGTTATGGATTGATGCTGAAATGTCATTGCATATAAACGGGAGCATCATCAGAAAATCGTAGTTTTGGCAAAGATCGCGTAAGGAAGTTGAGTGGATCACTTCATTGGTAAGTGCTTTGGACAGAAACTCAGGCGAGAAAAACGCGGTAGAAACCGTCAGGTTATCGCCGGAACGGATATATAGCTGCTGCCTGTCGTTCAGGCACAGGATGGCAGGGGAAATGCAGTGATAGTCCACATGGTTGATTGTGATTTGGGCATACCCTGCGCTGATCAAATAAAGCGCATAAGAATCTTGTGTTTTGTCTTTGGGTTCGTCGATGTAAACCGAGATTGCAGAATGGATATCGCACACTGAAATCGTCTCCTTTCGCTCTTAATTGCGCTTGTCAATGCTATCGTCGCAGAAAATCAGAACGAAAATAGTCGAATTATGCAAAATGCAACAAATATATAACAAAATTGGAAGAATCATTATGGAATTTGCACGAATGCGGATTTATAATGAAAACGGTCCGACAGAAATAACCAGACGTGGATTTTGCAGGAAGACTTTGGATTATGCGGACCGGAGAGGACAAAAAAACATGAATAAAGGTGAAAAAAAGATTGTGATGGATCTTTGCAGGTTCTTGGATCCGAATCGAGCGCGCCTGCTGCGCAATATGGAAAAATGCGGCGACATGTCGGACGTGCTCGGGCTATTGCTTTACAACCGTGTCGGCGGCATCGCATACAACACGCTTCGGGAATGCGAGCTGCTCGGTAAAGTGAATCGAGAGGTGCGGAATACTCTGCAAACCATGTATAATGCAGCAATTATACAGCAGGAAAGCTATGCAAAAGCGGCAGAACTGCTTGCGTCGGTTTTGCGCAACATAGAAGTACCGTATGCGGTGCTGAAGGGAATTGTTTTGATGCAAACCTACCCGAGGGGATGCAGAACGTCAAATGACGTTGATATTCTGACGGCGCCGGAGCATGTTTCGGCTGTCGCGGAGCGATTGAAAGCAGCCGGATTCCGACAGGGATATATCCGGAACAACCGTTTTGTCCCGGCAACCCGTAAAGAGATTATTTCCTCCAGGATGAATCGCGGCGAGACGGTGCCTTATATTTTAGAGGCAGACTATCCGTTTATGAAGTTTTTGGAGGTTGATATCAACTTTTCGCTGGATTACAAGCCCACAGACGGAGAAAGCGTGAGGGGCATGCTCAAAGACGGCTGTCAGCTGAAAAACGGATTGCGGACATTGAATCCTGCATGCTTTATCCTGCATCTGTGCGCGCATTTGTATAAGGAAGCGACAACAATGTCCTGGATTCAGATGGGACGCGACCTTTCTTTATACAAGTTTGTCGATCTGTATCTGCTGTTATCCCATGCGGAGCCTGACCTGTGCGAGCAATTGCTGAAAACAGCGGAAAGTCTTGATTTGACAGCCGCGTGCGCATATGCACTTGCAGGCACGATTCAGCTGTTTGATATGCGGAATGCGGCGCTTTTGCGCCTGTCGGAACGGCTGTGCCGCATGCATGAGAATATTTTGGATGTTGTTATCGACCCTGCCGGCGGCAAACGGTATGTTTACACAATCGATTTCATGCAGCGCATTTTTTCATCGCATCGTCAAAAGTATCTGAAGGAGGTTGGAGACCTTGGATCATCTGCATATGTATGAGCACGGAACGCCCGGTCTGCTGATTACGTTCTGCGGTCTGGACGGCTGTGGGAAAACCACGATGATACGACGCCTGACAGCGTTTTTGCAGCATGCCGGAATCGAACCGCTTTTAACCAAACAGCCTACAAATGCCGTGCGGCAGTCGGAGATTTTCAGAACGTATATGGATTCGCCCGAGCATGCGCAATATGAATACCGGAGTTTGTCGCTGTTGGCGGCGAGTGACAGAGTTCAGCATGCCAACAAGCTGATTCTGCCGGCGTTAAGGCAAAAAAAGATCGTGATCAGCGACCGGTATTTTTATTCCTGCGTTGCGAATCTGAGGGCGCGGGGATATGAGAAAGATCGCTGGATCAACGAGATTTCCGCGTATATTCCGAAGCCGGATATAGCGTTTTTCCTCGACACGCCGGTATCAGCTGCGGTTGCGCGTGTGCGGCGGAGACCGGAAGAAAAAAATCGCTATATCGATATACCGCTGCAATATAAACTGCACAGCGAATACAGAGCACTGTGCGCGGAAGCAAAAGGCGTCCTGCTGTCAACGATGGAACCGGAAGACGACACATTCGATATGATTCTGCGCGCATTGCAAAACTGTCTCAGGCTTCGCGGAAACACGTGGAATGACTTCAAAACGAATACTGAGGATGAAACATATAGTGGAAAGGAAAAAATCAATTCGGTGAATCGGAAATGAAAACGACAGAAGAAAAAGTAAAGAAAGTTCTTACTAAAATCAGCGGTGTACGGCACATCGAGCCGACCGCTTCGCTGACGGCTGATCTGGGTTTGGATAGTTTGCGCATGACCGACCTGGTTCTGCATCTGGAAGATGCATTCGGAATCGAATTCCGTCAGTCGGATATGAATTTTTTCAAGCTGAAAGACGTTGCCGCTGTTGTAACCCTGGTAGAGGGGTATATCGGCACGCAGGTTTAAGGAGGAAGTCGTATGCTTTGGGAGTATCTGAAACAGCATATGCTGCTGCATCCGGATCACAGGATTGAGGATGAAACGACTTGCATGACATTTTCCGAAACGATTCGAAAAGCGGAGAAAACAGCCTCTTTACTCACGCCCGGACGATATGCAATTCGCTGCCGCTCGGAAATGAATACGGGAATCGCCGTCCTTGGGTGCCTTGCCAAAGGTGTTACCGCGGTTCCGCTTTCCGCGCGATACGGCGAGCTGCATTGCGAGAGAATTCTGCAGTTGACCGAACCGGATTTTCTGCTGACAGATGACGACGGCGATTTGCAGGTTCATCCGTTGAAGACCTTTGCGGACGGCAGCTCTGCATATTCTGCCGGGGCAAATTCCGATGCAGCCGAAGAACAATGCGCATTGATTCTGTGTACATCCGGCACGACGGGCATCCCGAAAGGCGCCATGATCACAGAGGAAAATCTGCTTGCCAACCTGGCGGACATTGATGCCTATTTCGACTTGCGATGCAGTGATCGGATTCTGATTGCAAGACCGCTTTCCCATTGCGCGGTTTTGACGGGAGAATTCCTGATTTCGCTGCTGCGCGGGGTAAATATCCGGTTCTGCAACGCTGCATTTGAACCGATGCAGCTGGCGGCACAACTGGCAAAGGAAATCACTGTCTTCTGCGGTACGCCGACGCTTCTCACACATTTGGCGCGTGTAGCCGGGCGTGTTTCCGCATCCTATTGCCTGCGCCTGATCGTTTCGAGCGGCGAATGCATGACTGCGAAAGCGGCAGCGCAGATTCGGAAAGCGTTTCCCGCTGTGCGGATCATGAATGTATATGGCTTGACGGAGGCTTCGCCGCGCGTTGCCTATTTGCCGCCCGAATTGTTCGATTGCCATGCTGAATCGGTCGGTTATCCGCTCCGTTCGCTTGAAGTCCGGGTGGTGGACAAAAACGGCATGGAGGTCCCGAGCGGTACGGTCGGAGAGTTGATCGTGCGGGGTCCCAGCGTGATGAAGGGCTATTTCCGTGCGCCAAAGGCTACGGAAAAAGCGCTGGCAGGCGGCTGGCTGCACACGGGCGATATGGCTTGCATGGATGCAGAGGGAAGAATCCGCATCAAATGCCGGCGGGATAACATGATGATTATAGCCGGGATCAATATTTATCCCCAGGAGATTGAAAATGCACTGCGGAATGATCCGCGGGTGCAGGATGTACTTGCTTATGCGGCGCAGGAGGATGATGCGCATCCGCACATTGCGATCCGGATTGTCTGCGATCACATGACATCGGATGAAGTGCTGAAACTCTGCCGTGCATGCCTGCCGGCATATGAACAGCCGACGGAAATCCACATCGTGCAGGCTTTGCAGCGCAATGCATCCGGGAAGCTGATCCGACCTAAAGGGGGGGACGAAACATGAATGAACCGAGCCTTGTGTTGGCTGCAACCGAAAGCTATACATGGGAAAAACAACTGATGTATCCGAGCCGGTTATGCCGTGTAGCCCCATGTGAATGCGACTTTGAGGATGCGCGCAGCCGTATGTATGTTGCATTTCGGATCCCGCAGGAACTGCTGAACAGACCCGTTCGGCAAGCCGTACTTTCGCTGACGCAGGCGGAGGGAGAATCGGGCGGCACCGGGAAAATCGGCGTGTATGCCGTACACGAAGCGCTGAGAGCCGGCGCATTCGATCCGACGGCGGCGGCATATCCGCTGGACTACAGCCGTGCGCAGCGCAGCATCGGCGCGCTCTCCCACCTGTGGGATATAACAGATTGCCTGCAATCGGCAGGGGCGGCGTTGTATCTGGAAATCAGAATGGTGGACGAAACGGATACAGACGGCAGCTATGCCTGTTTTTATGGGGTCGGAGCCGCGGATAATGCCCCCAAACTCCTGTTGTATACGGACGCAGAGCCGCAGACTGACGCTTTGCCGCCGGTTTCCGGCGGCAAAGTCGCGGAGACGCCCGGTCCGGGCGAAAATATGCTGATCGGGCACGGGATGGAAAACTTTGCGGACCTGGATGCATGGACGCCGCGGTATCATTGCGACGATTTTGAGATCTGCATCCGGCACAGCGGCGCCTTGTTTGGCGGTGCGGCGGCGATGCTTCGCGCATACACGGATGCGGATACGGAAAGCGGACTGTATCAGGCGGTTTGCCTGCGTGAATTGGGGACATACAGCTTTTCCGCTTATGTGCGGGTGCAGGGCGATCCGATCCGGAGTGACATCCCGAGCGTATATCCGGGGGTATATCTGCGGATTCGCACGGTTGACGGAAAAGTGCTGCAAAGCCGCAAAATCGTATCTTCCCCTTCTTATACGCGCTTATGCCTGACTTTTACGGCTACGCGCTGCACGACGGTCTATGCCGAGGTGCTGATGGATGGGCGCGGAAGCGTATGGGTTGACGGTATACAGTTTGAGTATGGGGAGGCACATCCCTATAATCTGATCTGCAACGCGGCTTTCCTGCAGGGAGAACGCGGTCTTGCGCATTGGGAGTGCTCGCCCTGGGGCGTTTATACAGGAAAGAACAGTGTGTCGGCTGCAAGCGGCGCCGGGAGTCTGCAGCTTCTCACCGATGCCGATTCCGTTACCTATGTGCAGCAGAGTATCCCGCTGGCACACAATCCGCATGGTGCCGGACGCTTCCGGCTGTCGGGGACTGCTTTTGCCCCCGGACTGATACCCGGAACGTTTCATTCGTATCTGCATCCGCCCGCTTTGCGCATCCGTGCACGCGTTGTTTACAACACGGGACGTTTTGCGGATGCTGTCGCGGATCTGTCCGGCGGCAGAAACGGAGAACAGACGGCATTTGCGGAGTTTGATGCGGATGTATCACGCGGTGCCGAGCGGATCGAAGTGTTTTGTGAATACGGGGGCGCTTTCGGGCTGGCGACATTCAAGGGGATATGCCTGTCTGCCGTTGACCTGCCTGCAAAAGTCTGCCTGACAAGAGGAGGAATTTGAAATGAATCATATGCGTTCTGTAATGGATACGGTTATGTGCCTGCGCGGCGGCAACCCCTTTTGCTATTCCGACGACAATAATAATATGTATCGGATTGTTTCAAAAGAGGCGGACGGCAGCAGTACGGCATATTATTTCAGCACGCCGATCTACAGACGGATGGACTGCAAGCCGGTGGAGCTGCGCTTTGCGCTTGTTAACGGCAATCCTGTTTTCCACGGTTCGGATGCGCGCATCTCCTATGACGGGGAAAGCCTGTTTCTGCAAAGCGGAATCGGCAGACTGCAGGCGTCTTTTGACGGGGCACGGGCATTGGAGTGCGTGTCGGGAATGCTGCGGAATGAATCCGTGCAGATCCGACCGACGCTGAACGGCATAGCCGTTGCGGCAGCCTGCAGCCGGGAGGAAACGTTTTCTTTTACATTATCCACAACCGATGTTTATAAGAAAATCCGCAATACCGAAGCCTACATTGCGTTTATGCACGGTCGGTTTGAGCCGTTTTTCGTTGTTTCCGGTCTGTATGCGCACTCGCTTGGCGGCGGGCTGCAGCCGGTGAAACTCAGCCTCGAACGAATCGATGAGAATACATATCATGTCTCGGTCCGGACGAGCGCAAAGGCGTCTTCAACCGTTGTGCTTGAAATCAATATGTATGAGGGAAAGTTCTTTCAGGATACGCCGGTATCCAGCCGATTGCCGGACAAGAACAACTGCTTTGGCAGCGTGGCGTTCCTCGGTCAGACACAGCAGTTCGGTGAGCAGTGGCTGTATACCAAAACCAGCCGAAAAAAAGTGTTTGACATCGAGCAATCGACCATATGCTCCGTAAAAATGCATATCCCGGTTTTTGAAGCGGACGTACAAAGCCTTGCCGTATATCTGCCGCAGGAGAGATTTTGCAGTTTCGGATCGACATGGGCAAAAAAAGTGCCCTGCGGCGACTTGCTGGGCATGGCACAGAAAAAGGATGACTACTTCACGGTGGACATGACGGCATTGCTTACAAATCCCAAAACAGGGCGATTGCGCAAGGCAGAGGGCATTGTGCTGCGTTTGCCGCAGGGCGGACATGCCGTTTTGGCAACGGGTGACTGCTGTATGATGCCGCAGATTCTTGAAGTGAACTATCGGGCATAACGGAAAGGACAGTTTGGGGAAAGGGCAGTTTTGCGAAAAACTGCCCTTTTCTGATGTTCCCGAATGCCCGAAACGGGCTGAAATGCACATAGAGAAAAATTTGTGTAACTCAAGCAGAAAACGGAAGAAAAGTATTGACAGAAATTTGCTTATATCGTATAATGTGCTTACACCGCATCGTATAATAGAATTGATTTTTTGCATACAACATAGCTGCAGCACTTTTTCGGAACATATGAGAAGGAGACGTTTCCCATGAAAAAAGGTATTCTTTCCATAGGGCTTGCGGCATTGCTTGCCGCGTCGCTCATCGCATGCGCCGGTACACCTGTCGATCCGCCGACACAGTCGGACGCTTCTTCTTCACAGACAGAGACGCAGGCTGCCTCCGAACATACGACCGAACAGACGCAGACCGCCGCTGTGACCGACTGCACCGAGCCTGTCGGGACGGAATCCACTGAGCAGTGTCAGTGCCCCGCGGAATCCACGCAGGCATCCACCGCACAATCCACGCAGGCATCCACTGCGGAATCCGACGCGGGGTCGTGGACGGATCCGAAGACATTTAATGCAACGGAAACGTATACCCGTATCACGGATGAAAACGGGCATTGCCTGTCGGTTGCGGCGAGCGACCGGGCGGAAAACATCGAGCTGTGGAAGGCGCCGGATGATCCGGCGATCCGGCTGGACATTAAAGAAAACAGGGACGGCACCGTTTTTTTCACGTATTTTACAGATGCGGAAGGCTGGCGGCTGGACTGGGTTGATGGTGCGGACGGCACGCTGCTGTATCGGTATGATCCGGAGGGCTATTGCGGCATTTACCCTACATACTATGCAGGCAGCGATAAAGCGAAGGGTGAGTTGGGCGTGACGGTTGATAACCGTCATCTTTATGTCAATCTGACACGGGAAGCGGACGGCAGTTTGTCTGCGTCGCAAACATTCGGTGAGGTTCTGCCCTGGGCTGAATATAAGGCGGATGAATGGAATATGGCGACGCGGCGGTTTCCTGTGAAGACGCTGCCGCTGACCGACAAGGACACGGTACCGGAAACGCCGAAATATCAGACGATGGCTTTTGAATATCCGCTTGCGTGGGAAGACGAGGAGCACGCCGGTGCGGACGATCTTTTCTGGAAGGGGGGCATTTACGCTTCATATCCGCGTTTTATGGCGGAAGACTATATACCGAAACCGGATGATTGGAGGGAAGCGCTTAAAACGGCTGAAGCTGTTCCGTATTTGCGTATGCAGAATGTCGGTCGTCTGTATTATTCCGAACAGCCGCTGCCGGCGCCGAGCTTTGAGACGCTGATCACTTATTTTGATGACATGTGCCGAGAATTGATCGATATGGACGGCATTGTTGACTACGGCGGTTTTTCGGTGCCGGAGATGCTGCAATATCTGCATGACAGCGGATTCCCGGCTTTCGAGCGGCTGGAAATCGCGGAAGAGGATATCTATACGCTGTCTTTCGGAAACCGCGTGATCTCGATTCGCCGGGTGGATGAACATCATTATGACTGTGTCGTGATGCGGCACTATTGGCTGGATGCAAGCATCACTGTGTATGGAAGGTATCAGGATGCCATGCTTTTCAATTCGTGGCGCATGCATGCGTATTATTGACAGCGTGAGCGACTTTCCGGCAGCGATTGTGCAGAACGCGCACCCGTTGCATGTCGTACCGGCGCTGTGGAGGTAAAGGCTATGAGAAAGTGCTGCATACCGGGGACATGACAAAGAAAAGTACCAATAAGAGCCGGTTAGGGCTCTTATTGGTACTTTGTTGCTTTTTGTCAAGCTGCCGTGTCGGTGTCGGACCAGAAAATCGGCGTTTCGGATTCACCGGTTGCTACCGTGGGATCGATATAGATATTTGCCATTACATCGCGACCGGCATTGGCGTATAGATAGGTTGCCTTACCGTTTTCCTTGTAGGAAATACGGGTAGAGCCGCCGCCGTCCAGATTCAGGACGGTGTTGCAGCCGAGGTCTTTCATGATTGTGTGGACATCATACAGAGAGGCACCGACATCATCCGATTCATCTGCAAGATAGGTAGTTTCGTTAATTTTCCTTTTTGGCATATAAAAGACTGCCAGAATGATTTGATCCGTGTCGGGGTTATAGCCGATTGCCGTACGAGCGATTATCGTTGGCGTAGGCGCGCCCTGCTTTTGTCACTGCTCTGTAAGCAGTATTAAAGGACTGGTGATCCGGGAAGCTTTGGTCTGCAAGCAGATTGCCGCCGCCGAGCGCAAGCTGAATATTTGAGATGTCATTGGGATCATCCAATGTGCCTTTTGCCGAATAGATTTCCGGGACAGGCTGATCCTTATAGAAAATCAGCAGCCCAA
>ERZ857969.5225-NODE-5225-length-10352-cov-3.675439_pt1 | contig 10352 bp, 9 predicted proteins | sample MGYA00519864_ERZ857969 | MGnify/ENA primary metagenome ERZ857969 (study PRJEB31778, sample SAMEA3449382) | human gut metagenome | biome: human gut; feature: human-associated habitat; material: faeces | place: United Kingdom | collected 2010/2012 ... | reverse complement strand
TTCCTTTCGGCATAGCGCGCAGCCTCGGGGAATTTTTCCACCAGTGTGACCGCCGCGCCCGCCTTTTCAAGCGCCAGCGTTATGCCTATGCACCCGCTGCCCGCGCATAAATCAAGCACTGCGGGGTTTTCGGTATTTTCTAAATACTTTAAGCAGACATCAACAAGCGTTTCGGTATCTGCCCGCGGCACCAGCACGCCGGGGCCCACATAAAACTCCCTGCCGTAAAACGCCCATTCGCCGAATATGTACTGCAACGGGTACCTTATAGCCCTCTGCTTTATTATTGCGGTAAGGTTATTGCTTTGAAATTCGGTAAGCTGATTTGTGTAGTTCATAAGAATTTCGGAATTTGAAAATCCCGTAATATGCTTTATTATCTGCTTAGCCTCAAAAACGTAATCCTCAATTCCCGCCGATTCAAGCTCTTTTTTGGTTTTGTTGTACGCCTCAAAAATGTTCATTCCGCATTTTCGTCCGTTTCATCATTTTCTTCTTTCGGTCTTTCCACATCGGGCACTGCGGGCTCGCAGGCCTTTATTGCCGCTATAGCCACCTCTATCATACCGTCGTCGGGCTCTTTTGTGGTTATTCTTTGCAGCCACAGCCCCGGGGCGGAAATTATGCGGGTGAATAAGTTATCATACTTGCCGCAAGCCCTTAAAACCTCAAAGCCCGCGCCGCAAACTATGGGTATCAGCATAATTTTAACTGCCACCCAAACCCACGCAAGGTTGTAAACGCCGGGGAAAATAAGCTGAACTACGGTTGAAAATATAATACTTATTAAAATCATAAGTATCATAAACGAGGTGCCGCACCTCGGGTGAAAGCGGCGCTGAATACGAACGTTTTCAACCGTCAGCGGCAAGCCCTTTTCATAGCAGAAAATAGTCTTGTGCTCTGCGCCATGGTACATAAACACCCGCTTAATATCCTTCATAAAGGATACTGCCCAAACGTATATAACAAATATTGTGAGCTTTATAAGCTGCTCAATGCTCGAACGCGCCACGGGGCTGAAATCGGTTTTAAAAAGCACCTTGAGGCCTGATACCGCAAGCCGCGGCAGCAGCATAAACAGTATTACCGCAAGCGCCACGCCGAGCACCGAGGCTATAACCATTATAACGCTCATAAGCGCATTGCTGCTTTTTTTCTCTTTCTCTTTATCCTTTTCTTTTTCGTCTTCAAGGTCGGTCATACCCGATTTATCGGCGGAAATCATCATCGCCTTGTAGCCCTGAATCATTGATTCCACAAACCCGGCAACGCCCCGTAATATAGGCAGCCTTAAAATCGGCACGCGCTCTCTAATGCTTTTGCCGTTCATATAGGTTATATCTATGCTGTTATCGGGGCACCTTACGGCAAGCGCGGTTTTTTCGGGGCTTTTCATCATAATGCCCTCTATAAGCGCCTGACCGCCTATTGCAGTGTATTTAGCCATTCGTTTCTCCCTTTTCCTCTGCGTTTTCCTCTGTTTCCGTTTCCTGCTCGTAAAGCGGCAGAACTATTGTAACTGTAGTTCCAACGCCCTCGGTGCTTTCAAGGAACAAAAGACCCTTATGCTGTTTTATTATTTCATCCGCCACCGCAAGCCCTATGCCTGAGCCGCGAACGGTTTTATTGGCTTTGTAGAATTTTTCCTTTACCCTGTCAATATCCTGCGCGGGTATACCCACGCCCGTATCCTTAACGGTTATTCGCGCGCAGCCCTCCTCCACCGTTTGGTCAACCAGTACCTGACCGCCCTTTTCGGTGTATTTGACCGCGTTATCAATTATATTTATAAACACCTGCTTTAGCCTGTTCGGGTCGCCCGATACATAAGTATCGTCCGCCGGGCGGGTGAAAATAAGCTCTATTCCCTGCTGGCGCGCAAGCTCTATATACATATCAACCGATTCCGAAAGTATCTGTGAAACGTCAAGCTGCTGCGAAACCACCGAAAGCCTGCCCGTTTCCATTCGTGAAAAGTCGAGCAGTTCCTCAACAAGGCCAGACAGTCTGTCCGCCTCGGACAGCACAACGTCAAGCCCGCGCTTTACAAGTGCCTCGTCAGTTCCGAGCGACATTTTAGCCGTTTCGCCCCAGCCCCTTATTGCCGTAAGCGGGGTTCTAAGCTCATGCGAGACAGACGAAATAAAGTCGTTTTTAAGGTTTTCCGCCTGGTCAAGCTCAGATGCCATATAGTTTATGGTGTCGCACAGCTCGCCTATTTCATCGTTCTTCTTTATTTCAATTCGCGAGTTAAAGTCGCCCATTGCAATTTTACGCGCAATATTGCTTACGTCTCTTATGGGTCTTACAATCGAATTTATGAAAAAAAGCCACGAAAAAGCGCAGAAAGCAAGTACCAAAAGCGCCACCGCCGCAAGTATCAAAATAACCCACGAAATCATTTTATCAGCATTTTCGAGCGAGGTTATCCAGCGGTAGGCGCCGAGTCTTCTGCCTGTTGCGTCATAAATCACTGTGGTGGAGGCAAGCACCTTTTCGCCCGAGGCGGATTTTATTTTTGCCGTTTCCGTTTCACCTGTTTTAATTGCCTTTTCGTAATCGGGCATACGCTGCTCAGTCGGCTGAAAGCCCGTGGTGGATACCACAATATTATCGTTGCGGTCTATAACCTGCACTTCGAGCTTGTTTTTATAGGCAAAGCTGCCCGCAAGCTCAACTGCGTTTTCCTTGAAAGCCGTTTTTGAGGAGTTTGAAAGCGAATTGAATTCATAGGTCAAATCGTTTGCAAGGGTTTCAATTCGCTCGGTGTAAATGCTGCTGTAAATAACAGAAAACGAGATTACCGCCGTGCAAACAATGATGGCTACTATAAGAAAAATATTAAAAAACCACCTTCCTGCAATACTTTTAAATTTTATATCGAGCTGCACAGGGTTTTATCTCCTTTCTTTCGGTTTATTTTAAGGCTTTTTTACTTGGTGTTCCACTTGTAGCCCATACCCCACACTGTTAACAAATGTCGCGGCTGTGAGGGGTCGTCCTCTACCTTCATACGCAGTCTTCTTATATTAACATCAACTATTTTTTCCTCGCCGAAATAATTCGAGCCCCACACCTTTTCAAGAATATCGGTGCGGTCAAGCGCGGTATCGGGGTTATTGAAGAAGTATTCAATCATTTGAAATTCAACCTGCGTAAGCTCTATGTCCTTGCCGTTTTTTAAGAGCGTTCTGCGGCGCAGATTCAAAACAAACTCTCCGAGGGTTATATCGTCCACCGGTGCCGCCGCCTTCGGAGTATGCATTTCAACCCGTCTGTAAAGCGAATCGACGCGTGCCAAAAGCTCCGTCGGGCTGAAGGGCTTTGTTATGTAATCGTCCGCACCAAGCATTAGCCCGCTTATTTTATCCATTTCCTGCGTGCGTGCCGTCAGCATTATTATGCCGAGCGTTTCGCTGCGCTTGCGCAGTTCCTTACAAAGAGTAAAGCCATCCATTCCCGGCATTGAAATATCGAGCAGGGCAATATCAAAGCCCTCTGCGTCACTGTCATATATCTCAAGCGCCTCTTCGCCCGAGCCTGCCTCAACCACCGTGTAGCCTACCCTTTTCAGGTTTATCGCTTCAAACTCGCGTATTGCCGTTTCGTCCTCAACGATCATTATGCGTTTCATTCTATCTCCGTCCCTTTAAGCATGATATGTTATGTTTCATCAGAGCTAATCAATAAGTCTGAAATTCTGCCTTATTTCCGTGACGGTCATGCCGTTTGCCTCGCCTGCTTCGGAAATGCTGCAAATATAAGAGGAAACGCCGTCATGCGTGATTTCGGAAAAGCCGCGCCCCGCGTACCGTTCATTATCCCAATCGGTCTTTTTAACTGTTTTAATGGTAAAAAGCAGGTCTCCCGCGGCATTGCCGTCGTATCGGTATATCTCTCTCAAATGGCGGTCGGTGTTTTTATAAACCGCCATCCGATCTATAAGCTTTGACGGTACGATATAGTAATATCCGTCATTCGCGTTCATAAGTGCGCTTATCTGCGGGGTCAGCGCTTCTCCGTTATAGGAGCACCAGTCGGTAAGATAAATTTTTTCGGCGGCATCGCTCTTGCTTACGGCGGGCACCTCGCGCTGAACGGGAATTTCAATAATTCCGTCGCTGTTTATATCCTGCACACCGAAGGCAGCCGCACGCAGCGTTGCGGTAGTCTCGCCCTTCTCCGCATTAAAGAGCGGATTCACCAGCTTGTTTTTCTCTATGAAAAGCACCTCAGTCACAGCACCGACGCCCTTTATCTCATCAATATAAATCGCGGGCTTGCCCGATGACAAATGAGCATATACCGGCTCGTTTACGGTTTTGACTCCCCTGTCAAGCTCGGCGGAGTAAAGCGCGGTAACGCCGTTTTCGTTAAGGCGATAAACCGTGGCGGTATTGGGCGTGTCGCCGCTGTTTATCATTATGACCGTTATTTCGTTGTTGCCGTCCTCATCAATATCACCGCACAGAAAATGCGTGTACTGCTGCAACATTCTGCGGTTAAGCTCGTCATTTTTAAAGCTGTATACCGCCATTTGCATTTCGCTGGTGCCGTATATTTCCCAGCCTATAAGTATTTCCGAAATACCGTCGCCGTCCAAATCGCAAAAATCCACACGGTCAACGCCGCCGGCTACTATTTTCTGCTTTGCAACCGATTTCCACTTGCCGTTTTCGCTGCAGATAGCATTTACATACATAACGGTGGATTCATCCTCGGTCATGCTGTAAAAGGCAAATGCTTCCATAATGCCGTCGCCGTTGATATCGTTCTGTACAACAGCCGAGCGGTAGTTCCCTACCGACGGGTATTTAAGAGTGTACTCCCCGCCCGCCGAGGCGGAAATGGCGCTTGCTATCGGGGCAATGTCTCCCGTAAGCGCGGGCGGGCTTAAAAGCTCGGCAGTATCGGCAGTAAACATTTTACAGCTGCAAAGCGAAACACATAAAAAAAGCGATAAAATAACCACCGCCGCATTTTTAAGCTTCACATTTTCCACCGCCTTTGCGCACAAATATACATTATAGATTATATCACAGCGAATTTCAAAAATAAAGACATTTTTATGAATAAATAAAAAATTCCGTTTTCCGAGGTCTATACCCCGAAAAACGGATAAATAATACTGAGTAGACAATACAATCAGGTTACGGTGCTGCTTAGCGGCGCGGCGCGACGCGCGAGGAATACTGGCTTATTGTGAGCGGAGGGGGCGTTGCCGAAACTTAAGCCGTTTCTTCAAAAAAGCATTGTACCCTGATTGTATTGTCTAAGTGTAAAATCAAAACGCATTTCAAGCGCGGCAAAAAGCTTTTGCATTACCCCGTTTGCCACGGCGCATATATCTATGCTCTTAATGTATGCAAGTATTCTGTCCTGCTCCTCCTGCGGCACCTTAAACGCCCGCAGTGAAATTTGCAAAAAGCACTCTAATTTTTGGGCAAGCGTAAAATGAATATCGCATTTTTTCGCCATAAAGCCCCGCATTATACCCGCCGTGCCTATTTCCAGCTTGTAAAAATCGCTTTCCGAATATCCTGGAAAATACTGCCCGAATATTTTATACAGCTCCACCGCGGTATGCTGGTATATATACTCCGCCGTTGCGGGCACCGTGTAAGCCTCAATATATACATCTCGCAAATTTTCATTAAGCTCGGTTAAAACCAGCTGAATTGCGGTTTCGGCGGCATATGTATACACCGGCGAGGGCGTTTCGCCCGCAATGCTGCGCGCGGCGCCGAACTGCCCGCTGAACATAAACTCTATAAGCTCGGTTAAAACGCCGTCCTTGGTGTGAAATATATTTTGAAATGTGCTTGCCGATATATCTGCTTCCTTTATAATCTGGCTTATGGGAGTGTTGTGGTATCCCTGCTCTAAAAACAAACGCACGCAAACCGAAAGAATACGATTTTTAATTTCTATACTTCCTTTTCTCAGCGCCATAGCGCCACATCTCCTTTTCCCACTATTGATATATATATCAATTATAACAAATTCGGCACAATATTACAACACTTTTTATTTTCCCACCATTTTTCGGTATTTACCGGGCGGTATTCCCTCATACTTTTTAAAAAAGCAATTAAAATAATACTCATTTGCAAAACCGGTTTTTTCGCTTATCTCCTTTAGCGAAAATTCGCCCTCGTTCAGCAAAAGCTTAATTTTTTCAATCCGCTGTGTTTTTATATATTCGCCAGGTGTTTTACCCTCAAATTCAACGAAAATGCGCGTCAGCTGCTTTGCACTCATATGGCAGTATTCCGCCGTATCATACACCGTGGGCGATAATTCAATATTATCCCTTATAAACTGCTTTGCAAGCTCGCACACGGCGTTGCCGCAATCATCGGCAGGCTTGTATTCCTCGCAAAAGCCCGCCGCGCGCAAAATTATTATAATATTTTCAAATATACTGTTTCCCGCAATATAAGCGGCTGTATCAGTGCCGCGCAGGCTCTCCTTCCTCGCCGTTTCAAAATTACATATAATCCGCGGGTTGGTCTCAGCGCAAAAACCGCCGTTTTCCATATTTATTTCCGCGCCGAAGGTGCACGCAAATTTATGTGTGTTTTCCGCCGAAAAAATACATCGGTGCATTGTGCCGGGAAATATTACTATATAATTTTCCTTTTTTACGGTGTATTCCTTTCCCGCTATCTCGTAAATCTGCAAGCCCTCAGTTATAATGTGAATTTCAAATTCAGAGTGGCGGTGTACCTTTTTTGTAATTATTCTTTTATCGCGCTCGGGGTGCAGCTCTTTAAGGCAGCAATTATGTATACCGCACGGGAAAATGCTGCCATACGGTTGCTTATAAATAATTTTCATACAGCCCTCCCGGTAAATGCTCCTTAAATATTATAGTAGAAAAACATTATATTAGCAATAAAAATGTCCCATAATTATAAAAAACAGTCCCGGTTTTACATTTCCGTATTGCCACAATTACAGTATAATAAATTCGGAGATGATAAAAATGCAAATGCTTACAACAATGATAACCCCCTACGCACCCGACGGAAATATAGATTATCCCACCGTCCGAAAATATGTTGATTGGTACTTTGAAAACGGGCTTGACGGTATATTTGCCGTTTGCCAATCAAGCGAAATTTTTTACCTCTCGCTTGAAGAACGCGTAAAGCTCAACCAAACCGTGTATAAAAGGGCTAAGGAATTAAGCCGTGATTTTCTTGTGGTTTCCTCCGGGCATATTTCAGATACACTGAAAGAACAAGCCGAGGAGCTTAACGCAATATACCGCTCCGGCACCGACGCGCTTATTCTAATAACAAACCGCCTGGATATTAACAACGAGGGTGATGACGTTTTTATACGCAACGCCGAAAAGCTTATATCCAGGCTGCCGAGTGACGCTAAGCTTGGGCTTTATGAGTGCCCATACCCCTATAAACGGCTTGTAACGCCGAAAATTCTTGATTGGTGCGTTTCAACAGGAAGATTTTACTATATGAAGGATACCTGCTGCAACGCCGAAATGATTGCCGAGCGCTGCCGGCATTTAAAGGGCAGTCATTTTACCCTGCTTAATGCAAACTGTCAAACACTTTTGGAGTCAATGAAAAGCGGCGCAGGCGGCTATTGCGGAATTATGTGCAATTTTCACCCCGCGCTTTATGCCTGGCTTAAAAACAATTACAACAGCAAAAAAGCCGAGCTTGTGCAATCGGTTTTGGGAACGCTTGGGTTTACCGAAATTGGTCTGCCCTACCCTTTAACCGCAAAATACCATATGAACCTTTGCGGAATAAAAACAGAAAACCTTGCGCGAAACAGAAATTCCGCCGAGCTTACCGAGTATTCCAAAGGCTGTATACGGCAAATGAAGCTTTTAACCGATGAGCTTGAAACAAGGCTGGGTACATTAGATATTAGATAGTAGACGTTAGATATTAGACGGTGGCTTTGCCGCCCATTGGCTCCCTCTGACGAGGGTTGCTCCCCACGGTGCGGAATGTTCTTTGGCTCCCTCTGACGAGGGAGCTGTCGAGCGAAGCGAGACTGAAGGAGAGAAAAAGTAAAGCTTTTATGTAATTTTATAGCTTTTTGCGCTAATGCCGCGCAGGGCACCCTATTTCTGTACGGACAGAAATAGGGGAAAGAATCACCTGGAACCCTTACTACTAAAAGCTACATTAAGCTAAGTAGGCTTTGGTTTTGGCTTTTCACTTTTTGTTCAATCGCTCCGCTGTGGCAATTAAAATATCCAAATCATCATCAGTCATATTTTTGCTGAGCTGATACAACCGCTCCACCTTTTCGGGATTTTCTATTTCACTGTCAAAAAATTCCTTTGGCGTTATTCCCAAATAATCGCACATATAAAGAAATTCATACATTGAGGGCAACGCTCTGCCACTTGATATACCTTGAATATAACCCTTACTGTGCCCTAAATCAAGGCTCATTTTATACTCTGAAATTCCCTTTTGTGTTCTTAGCGCAGTTATTCTGTCGCGAACAAATTGCTCATTCATTTACATCACCAAGGGTATTTTATACCGATTTAAACAGTAATAATCCTACATAAATTATTGATTTTACTTGATTTATACCGCAATAATGAATATAATATATAAATAAAGGAAAATTCAAACGGTCAAACATAAGAAGAGAGCGATTAAAAATGAAAAATTCAGCGTGTATTATAGGAAACGGGAATTTTAAGTATTCATCGGCAATGTGGAAAAAGGTGGATGAGACTATTTATCAGCTTATAGAAAAGGGCGTAACCCGATTTTTATTCGGCGAATATTCGGAGCTTGGAAATCTTTGTTTTTTCACCGTGGGAATTTACAAAAGAACCCACCCCGAAAACAAGCGAATAAAGTTTAATGTGGATTATAATGAAAAGGATAACACTCTGCGCCGCTCCACCGAAAAATATGATAAAAGCATTGCACTAAAGCTTATGGGCAATTCGGAAAAATCAGTTAATTTAAGGCGCTATATGGCGCTGATTACCGAAAGTGAAAATTGTATTTTTTTCTTTGATGATAAGCCGAACAGCGACACAAAAGCGGCTTATAATTACGCCGTGCAAAAAAAGAAAAAATATTATATTATATAATCCTCCGCACTTTAAAGTCATTTTGCCGTTTTTCGTGACAAACGAAAGCCCTGCTTCGCATTTCTGCGAAACAGGGCTTTTTAAGGCTTATATTGAAATTAAGCGTTTACCTTGGTAACAACGCCGGAACCAACGGTACGACCACCCTCACGGATAGCGAAACGGAGGCCTTCTTCAATAGCGATAGGAGTGATAAGCTCAACATCCATCTCTACGTTATCGCCCGGCATGCACATCTCTGTGCCTTCGGGAAGAGTGATAACGCCTGTAACGTCAGTAGTTCTGAAATAGAACTGCGGACGATAGTTGTTGAAGAACGGAGTATGACGGCCGCCCTCTTCCTTAGTCAGAACGTAAACCTGACCGTGGAACTTGGTGTGCGGATGAATTGAACCGGGTTTGCAGAGAACCTGACCGCGCTCAACCTCATCACGGCCAACGCCGCGGAGAAGTGCGCCAACGTTATCGCCGGCTTCACAGAAGTCAAGAGTCTTGCGGAACATTTCCATAGAGGTAACAACAGTCTTCTTGCGCTCCTCGGTAAGACCGATGATTTCAACTTCATCGCCTGCATTGAGCTGTCCGCGCTCAACACGGCCGGTAACAACGGTACCACGGCCGGAAATTGTCATAACGTCCTCGATCGGCATAAGGAACGGGAGGTCAGACTTACGGTCCGGAGTGGGGATATAGCTGTCAACAGCGTCCATAAGCTCTTTAATCGGAGCATACTCGGGAGCGTTAGGATCAGTAGAGGTGCACTCAAGAGCAACAAGAGCAGAACCCTTGATGATCGGGGTGTCGTCGCCCGGGAACTCATACTTATCAAGAGTCTCACGGATTTCCATCTCAACGAGCTCAAGAAGCTCAGGATCGTCAACCTGGTCGCACTTGTTCATGAATACAACAATGTACGGAACGCCAACCTGACGGGCAAGGAGAAGGTGTTCTTTGGTCTGAGCCATAGGACCGTCGGTAGCAGCTATAACGAGTATAGCGCCGTCCATCTGAGCAGCACCGGTGATCATGTTCTTAACATAGTCAGCGTGTCCGGGGCAGTCAACGTGAGCGTAGTGACGTTTGTCGGTCTCGTACTCAACGTGAGCGGTGTTGATTGTAATACCGCGCTCTCTCTCTTCAGGAGCCTTATCGATGTTCGCGTAATCCTCGAACTGAGCCTGACCCTTCAAAGAAAGATACTTGGTGATAGCAGCGGTAAGAGTGGTCTTACCATGGTCAACGTGAC
>ERZ857969.5221-NODE-5221-length-10362-cov-2.933831_pt1 | contig 10362 bp, 8 predicted proteins | sample MGYA00519864_ERZ857969 | MGnify/ENA primary metagenome ERZ857969 (study PRJEB31778, sample SAMEA3449382) | human gut metagenome | biome: human gut; feature: human-associated habitat; material: faeces | place: United Kingdom | collected 2010/2012 ... | reverse complement strand
CGCAGACGCACAGCGAAGTGCCCTTCACCAGAGATCAGATGGGGATATAAACGCATGGCACCTGCAATGGTGCCATCTTTAATGCCACAGTCTGTCGGAAGAAAATCTTCCCACGGTTCGATAAAATATTCGTCATGTTTATCCAAAAAGTCGGACACTTGTTCTTCATCCTCCTGCGGCGCAAATGTACAGGTAGAATACACCAAGACACCGCCGGGTTTTAACATGGCATCGGCATAAGCTAAGATCATTTCCTGACGTTCTCTGCAAAGTGTGACATTTTCTGGTGACCATTCAGAAATGGCATCGGCATCTTTGCGGAACATCCCCTCCCCGGAACAGGGAGCATCCACTACGATACGATCAAAAAAGAGCGGGAAATGCGAGGCAATACGTTCCGGAGATTCGTTACAGACCAGTGCATTGGTAATGCCCATTCGTTCCACATTTTGAGATAGGATTTTCGCTCTGCCGGGAATGATCTCATTGGAAACGAGCAGCCCCTGTCCCTGCATACGGGCAGCAATCCCGGTACTTTTGCCGCCGGGAGCCGCGCAGAGATCGAGAATACGCTCGCCCGGCATCGGATCTAGCAATGTGATAACAGACATAGCACTTGGATCTTGAATATAATACGCTCCGGCCTCATGTAATATATGTTTGCCGGGGCGTTCGGTACTGCTTACATGAAATCCCTCCGGAATCCATGGGACGTTCGTCAAGGCAAAAGGAAGGACTGGGATGATCTCATCCACAGTCCCTTTTAAAAGATTTAAGCGAAGTCCATAAGAAGTATCCGCATCATAAGATGCGACAAATGCATCATATTCTGCTCCAAGCTGTTTTTTCATACGTGCTAAAAATGCTTCTGGTAAATTCATAGGAGTTTCTCCAAATCTATTTGATCAAATCAGCAATATCGATGTTATCGCCAGTGATTCCAACATGTGCGCCATCTGCTGCTTCCGCAGTGTCCTTATGAGCAAGAAGCCACTTGTTCTGAGCCCACAGAAGATTATCTTCTGCATTCTTAACGGTCAAAGCAGGCTTATCTTCGTTTGTGCCCTTAGGGAGTACGATAACAACACGGAAACCTTCACCAAGCTTGGCACTGCATGGCGCATAATGTAAGGTCGTTGCGTAGAGCTCAACAGCAGTTCCCTTTGGACATAAGAAAGCTTCTGTCTTGGATGAATCAATCTTGCCATCCTGTATATCCTGCTGTCTTGCTACCAATAAGATGACATCATCGGCAGCAATATCGATCTCGCTGTCACGATGATATTCAAAACAATTTAACTTGGTATTTGTTCCATTACAGTAACCAATCTGGATCGGCATACCGCCATAGCAGTTGATCTGAAGATCCTTGTAAGCAGGTGTTGCCTCTAACTCAGCACAGCCCGGAACGTAGATCACAGAATCGGCAGGCTTCTCAGAGCACTTCTCCAAGGTGGCAAGTAGTTCGGCATAATCGTAACCGTCTACGACGCGTCCATATACTTCAAATGCTTTGTCATTTACTGATTGTATGTTCATTTTTTCCTCCATTCTGAAACGTCTCTATACGGAGAGAACATTTCGATAAAATATTGTGATTATTATAGCACACATCTTTTTTTTTGACTATGTATTTATCATGGATCTTCGAACTCTAATATGTTGAGTTGTCAGATTGTTCAAATTTTCCTTGCAAAAACTGTCGCAAATCATATGGAGTTGTGCTATACTGAATAAGATAGTGGGAAGATAGATTCTTAATGAAATGCATCGAGAAAGGTTTGGTGATTACAAATGCGGATAGCACTTGGACAACTGGACATGGTGTGGGAGAATGCAGATGCATCTATAGATAGAGCGGAGACGCTGATCAAGCAGGCAGCGGAAGCCGCGGCAGAATGCATTATATTTCCGGAGATGAGCTTTACCGGAGTCACTCTAAACACGGCAAAAGTGGCAGAAGATCCTAAGGATTCTCGCACAGTGCAGCGAATGAAAGAATTGGCAAAATCTTACAATCTTGCCATTGGCTTTGGATGGGCAGCAAGCCCGGAGGGAGAAGAAAAGCTTGTAACCAATCGCTTTACACTATTGGACAAAGAGGGAACGGTAGTCGGAGAATATAAAAAAATGCATCCGTTTACTTATGGGGGTGAATCGGATTGTTATGCCAAAGGAAATGAAATTGTTACTGTCCCGTTTTTGGGACGGAAGATAGCCCTGTTTATCTGTTATGATCTACGTTTTCCGGAGATCTTTCAGATCGCAGCACGGGAAGCGGATGTTTTGCTGGTGATCGCTAACTGGCCACAGATCAGGCGGGAACATTGGCAGACACTACTGCGGGCACGTGCAATCGAAACACAGTCTTATGTAGTCGGCGTGAATTGCGTGGGAATGCATGATGGCTGTGCGTATTCCGGAGACAGCATGGCAGTAGATTCGATCGGTAATATTTTAGGAATGCTGTCCGGCAGGGAAGGAATTCTTGTTTGTGATCTGGATGACAGAGCGTGGTCATTGCGTCACAAATTCAGCACTAGGGCAGATCGCAGAGAAGATCTGTACCGCACTTATTTTGCTTTAGATAATTAAAGTAAATGACATGGAGGAAGATATGAGACAATATGAAATAGCGATCCGCATTGCACAGGTGCATCATTTAGCGGAAGAAAGAAAATATAAGAAAGCATTGACGGTCATCCAGACGTTAGACATGCGTCAGGTTCGTAATATCAGTGACCTCAAGGTATTTGCGGAGGTGTACACCCGCACAGAGCAGTTTGAGGCGGCGAAGGCAACTTATCTGCGGATTTATAAAAAGTCCAGAACACGCCGTATTTTATATCGTTTGATCTATTTGGCGATACGCACCAATGAACTGGACGATGCAGAAAGCTATTATAAAGAATTTGTACGCATGAATCCAAATAATAGAGATGCTTTGATCTTACGGTACCGCATTGATAAAGCTGCGGGCGTGCCGATCAGTCAGTTGATCGACACATTAAAGAGTCTCAAAGAAGAAGAATACATAGAAGAGTGGGCATATGAGTTAGCGAAACTGTATCAGCAGGCGGGTCGCTACGAGGAATGTGCGGAAGAATGCGAAGATATTAAGTTATGGTTTGGTCAGGGCGAGATCGTAGAACGCGCCAAGCTTTTGCTGGAGCATATTGAAGAGAAAAATCCGCTGCCTTTTATGGATGATAAGGATTTTACGGTTAAGACCGAGAAACCAAATCCGGATGATACCGGATCACTTCCGGCGTTGAATGAATATTTGGAGGCGGGAAATGAACAGGAGATGAAATATCTTAAGAAAGTAGATCCTGCGAAGTTTGAGGAGACGATGGTTAAGACAATATCTGAGGAGGAGCAGGAAAGCGAGTCGGAGATGGACGAACAGTCTGCATCGACAGAGAGTACAGAGAAGTCAGCAGAAGAGGAATCTACAGATATATGGAAACCGGAGACTCCGGTGGAATCGGCTGCGACAGAAGAGGCGCAGGAAATCTTTTCGGATGCTCCGGTAGACGCAGAGCCGGAGAACATTGCAATGGAGACTGCGTCAGAGCCGGCTAAAGAACCACAAGAACCTAGGGCGGCACAGACAACGGTTACAGCCCAACCGGCAGACAATAAGTACAGCGCGATCAATCCTGCAGATTTTCCAAGGATTTCACAGTCAGGAACCGGGATCACACAGGACCTTGCGGCAGAGATCTCTGCTATTTATGAGGCGGAGCAAAATGAACAGTTAAAAGAAAAAGCAGTTGCTGTATACCAGGAATTGCCAAATAAAACAAATGAAGTATTTGAGCGTATGACAGAATCATCTGCGCAGACACCAACAAAAGAGTATGTTCCACTCTCTTCTCAGAACAAAGAAGTTACAGCAGAAGAGACAGATATGGCGCAGACGAATGTCATTCCGACCGTGGATGTACCGGAAGAACCGATGTTTCAGGAGACAGTGGTTATTCCACCGGAGGCAGAGAGAGAATCTTTACCGGAGCAGTCTGCAGAAGAAAATGTATCCGGCAGTGTAGAACAGCCGGTGAATGACGATGTCGTTGATGCAGCTTTCAACGGACAGACGGAACAGGATGCGGCAATGACTGCCGAGTCAGAAATTAACACATCAGAGGAAACACAAATACCAAACGAAGATGGTGATCCGCTGCCAGAGCAGCAGATCGCTGGCACAGAACAAACAGCGGAGGCGGTATTAATGGACGAATTAGAAAAAGAAGTACAGCAGCAGGACGCAGCGATCAGCCAGTCTTTGACCGGAGAAACGCTGCCGGAAAAGGATTTGCCAACGACACGTGCGTTACATCGTTCTTTTGCCGATATTTTGATCTTGATCGGAGGAGAACTGGATCCATCTCATTTTGTTTTGATGGGGGATGGAGAAGAACGTATTCTTGGAATATCCAAGAAAATAGCAATGGTTATGCGGGAAACCGGATATTTAAGTGCAGGACGTATCGCGCGTATTGATGCAGAACAGTTAAATAGTATGGATCTGATGCAGTTTAAGTCACAGCTCAAAGGAAACTGTCTGTTAGTTACCAGAGCGGCAGATCTGTTATTCCCAACGATCACGAAGATATTCTCCATTATGGATGAATATTACGGTGACTTTGCAGTGATCTTATCGGATGAGGGAGCGACGTTGGATCAGTTGTTCCGCTTTGTTCCGGCATTGGCAAGAAGATTTAAATATATTATTGATATTTCACAATATACAGAGCAGGACTATCGATAAACAATCGTGGAAGTTAGACTTGACTGGATTTTGAAGTCAGGATATCAGATGCATGGAGGTTAAGTATGTCATATAAATATGAATCCGTTGTGAATGTGATCGGTCATATCAATCCGGACACTGATTCCGTTTGCTCAGCGATTGCATATGCGAATCTGAAGTCGCAGAGTACCGGAGAAAAATATATCCCGAAGAGAGCGGGACAGATCAATGCAGAAACGCAGTTTGTGTTGAAGCATTTTGGTGTGTCGGCACCCGACTATATGGGCGATGTCCGGACACAGGTTATTGATATTGATGTGCAGAGAGTGACTGGTGTTAGTCAGGAAATATCTTTGAAACGTGCATGGGAGTTGATGAAAACAGACACGCTGCAGACACTTCCAATCGTCGATGCTTCCCAAAAGCTGTTGGGGTTGATCACGATTGAAGATATTGCGAAATCCTACATGGATGTGTATGACAGCCGTATCATTTCAAAAGCAGGGACACCATTTCATAATATTGTAGAAACCTTAGATGGCGATATGATACACGGTGATATGGATGAGGAGATTACTTCCGGTAAGTGCCTGATTGCAGCCGCTAACCCGGATCTGATGGAAAGCTATATTGAAAAAGATGATATCGTCATATTGGGAAACCGTTATGAGTCACAACTTTGTGCCATTGAGATGGGCGCAAAATGTATTATTGTCTGTGATGGAGCATTGGTTTCTTATACCATCAGCCGTCTTGCAGAAAGCAGGGGCTGTTATATTATCAAAACGCCTTATGATACGTTTACGGCATCACGTCTGATAAACCAGAGTATCCCAATCCGTTTCTTTATGAAGAGTGAAAATCTGATCACGTTTGGTCTGGGAGAATATTTGGATGATATTCGTGACACGATGGCGAAAAAGAGATACCGGGATTTCCCAATCTTAGATTGGAATGAGAATTATTTTGGGATGATTTCCCGTCGAAGTCTGCTCGGTGCGCGTAAGAAAAAGCTGATCTTAGTAGATCATAATGAGCTGACACAGGCAGTAGATGGCATGGAAGAGGCCGAGATCATCGAGATTATTGATCATCATCGTATTGGAAGTATTGAAACAATGGGACCGGTATTTTTCCGCAATCAGCCGTTAGGCTGTACGGCAACGATCATTTATCAAATGTACCGCGAGTCAGGTGTGGAACTCACAGAGAAGATTGCCGGGTTATTGTGCTCCGCAATCTTGTCCGATACGCTGATTTATCGTTCTCCGACCTGCACAGATACAGACCGCGAGGCGGCAGAGGCGCTGGCAGAGATTGCCGGCATTGATACGGAACAGTATGCGGCAGAAATGTTTGCGGCGGGCAGCAAATTATCTTCGAAATCTCCGGAAGAAATTTTCTATCAGGATTTCAAGAAATTTGTGGCAAATGACCTTGTCTTTGGGGTTGGACAGATCACTTCGATGGATCGTCAGGAACTTGTTGCGATCAAGGATAAATTGTTACCATATATGGAAAAGGCGCTTGCCAACCATGAGGTGGAGATGTTGTTCTTTATGCTGACCGACATTTTGCAGGGTACGACAGAGCTATTGTATCATGGCAATGGGGCAAGAGAATTGGCAGTGAAAGCATTTCATCTGCCTGAAGATACGAAGCAGATCATTTTGCAGGATACGGTTTCTCGTAAGAAGCAGATCATACCTGCGATGATGATCGCAGCACAGGAATAAAAGATAAAGCAGGGAGTATAAATATGTGTCCATTCCTTTGGCAGTAGATGAACGGATACATGGAGGATGAGTATGATAAAAATAGCATTATGTGATGACAATGAGGTGGAAAGAAGATTACTTCGCAAAATAGTAACGGCAGTTTTACAGGAACTACATCAGGAAGTGTTGATCGTGGAGTTTTCCTCAGGTGAAAAGTTACAGCGTAATTTTTCAAGAGGAGATTATGACCTGATCTTTTTGGATGTTTTTATGAAAGAGATGGACGGTATCGCTACCGGACGTGCGATTCGTAAAAAAGATGTCAAAGTGGAGATCATATTGGCAACCGGAAGTGATCAATATCTGCGGGAAGGCTATGAACTGCATGCGTTTGCATATCTGATGAAACCCTATGATGTTATGCAGGTACGTGCAACGATATGTGATTACTTTTCGAGAAATCAGGTCAGTACACATGATGAAGATATGGAGTTTTTGCGTTTCAGCGTTCAGCAGAAGAAATTCTGCATTAAACAGAGAGAAATTAGTGTGATAGAGTCGGAGGGGCGCGTGGTATATATTTATCATGGAGATGAAAAATATCGTGCATATCAGCGGCTTAACACGATCGAGCAAAAACTCAATATGAAATATTTTTTGCGCTGCAACCAAAGCTATATTATTAACGTGGAGCAGGTCGATGGCGTCATTGATTACGATTTTCATATGAAAAACGGCATGGTGATCCCGATCCGCAAACGCGATAAAAAAGATATTGTACAAAAATATTATCAGAAAAAAAGTGAACTGAACGATTGACAAAGTGGGAAGTTTCCGTGCAGCAAGCCGGTATTATTCTATATTGCCGTTGTGTGAAGGAAGAAAATAATTCTCAGAAAGGAAAAGAATGAGAGCTCTATTAAAAGTGGTAAGTTATATTGTGATTTCATTATTAGTTGTTGTATTTGGGGTGTATGTACAAAGCAGATCATCATATAATATGTCAATTGTATATGCATATTGTTTTTATAACATAATAGTGACTATAAAAAATGGTATAGATACAAATGGAAAACACAAGAAAAATATCAATTGACACAATACAAATCTTCGGATATAATAAATTCATTATTAGGTAATTGCGAAGCTCGTTAAGCTCGTTTGCAATCTTGATTGCAAACAGGGATGAATTTACACAAAACATAAAATCTGAGATGAAAAGCGGACGACTACAAGAATTAGACACACTTTAATAAGCCTACGGCTTTTATAAAGTTGGTAAGTCCTAAGCTATAAAAGATTTTAAGCTTCTAATATGTTGTCGTTGGTTCATCTTATCAGTAACAACTACTGTTGATAACTGAGAGATACATTGTACGGACAGACATATCGAGTTCCGGATGGTTCGCTAAAATCTGATAAGGTGACTGCCTCCTGTTCAATAAGCGGGGTAATGATCTTGTCCTTTTTATGCAGTTGCTGTTTGGTCATGTTTATTCCTGCTTGGGAATCGGATAACCGTTCCCGATGTTTTCTGTACTCAGATTTTGCGCTGCACCGATATTTATGAGCTATGGTACAATGATTGATCTGTTTGGGACAGCCGTTGCACACATAGGAAGTCCCTGTCAAGGCGATTGTATCGTTCTATCTCATAATCCTTACATGTTTGGTTGCAGGTTGGACATGAAATACATTTAATGCCGCATAAGACGATTTTACCGCATGCATTGGTCTTTTTACAGTGATAGCGATGTATGCAGAAATTCCTGGCATTATAAAATGTTCCTTTGTGATACCAATCGGAAATCCGATGTGCTCGGACTTCCTTTGATATGGTTGTAGGATCCTTGCAGAGAAACGTAGCAATTTTTTTGAATGATGTGCCCTTGGACAATTCATGCTCAATATAGATTCGATCTTCCAAGGTGAGGTGCTACTGGTTGCCTGGTATATATTTGCTCATGATAAATCTCCTTCGACTGCTGTCAGAAGGAACTATAACCATAGCATAATTATATGAAAGAGTAAATATCTACTGTGCGAAAGTAAACTCTACATCATCTTAGGGGAGTGGAATTTAAAATTTCATTTTAGGTATTTTTACAATCTTCAAAAATATCTGCCAAAGAGAGTTGTTTTTGTGGTATCATAGTAATGTCTCCTTTCGGGGCGTGGTTTATGGTTTCTGACAACTCCATTATATCACAAACTGTGAGGAGATTTTTATATTTAGCAACAAAAAACGCCGTATTTATACGGCTCGTGGCGTTTCACAAACGCCTAATTAAATTCATTATCAACATAAGTATATTAGCGGTTGATACTAACTGAACTGATAACTTTGAATTGTGTACAGTCTAGCTCGTTGTTAGCACATGATTCTGCAGGGAATGTTGTATTTGGGTGGATCGCTCAATGATGACGAAATTCCATTGATTATACTGAATGAAGATGTGGTATGGTCTTATATGTCTGATTATCAGTCATATTGAATTGGTTTGTATGCAATATCTATTTTGTGTGACAATTTTATTGAAAATACGAATCTAAAGAAACATAAAAATAGATGCAACGAATGTCGATAGTTTGATTGAAGAAGATAACATAATATGAATTTTCTGATCGCTAATTGATTTGCATAAGCAAATATAAGGTTTGTGTTTATATAACTGGAAATATATGAAAGTAGTACTTATAGACGGATGGGAGGGGAAACCATGGGGAAAATGATCACGAGACAGGATATCAGCCGGATGATACAAACTATACCGGTGACTATGTATCATGGACAGCTTGGTCTGTTGTTAGCAAATAATTCTGCAGATGCAATTGCGTTGTATGGCTGGTTTATAAGTAATGAAGTTCCATTGATCATGCTGAATGCCACAGAGAATATGGGTGTGGTGCGGTCTTATGTGTTTGCTTATCACCCATATTGGCTTGTCTATCCCATTTTGAAAGAACATAACGGCATATGCCAAAAACAGAGATGTGGTGGAAATATATTTGAAAACTATGAGACTGTTTGTGAATGGAATGGTTATATCATTGCCTGTCGAATTGGAGCAACCAATAAATACAGCTATCGTTGGATTGAAAATTTGGCACTGTTGTTGCCGACATCGGGAAGTACAGGAGGACACAAACTGGTCATGTTGACAAAAACAAATTTGTCTACGAATGCAAGATCAATCGCAGAGTCGTTGCGCATGACGTCATCTGACTGTTCGGCGGTGATTATGCCAATTTCATATGCATACGGGTTGTCTGTTGTTAATTCGACTTTCATGTCTGGAGGGAGCCTCCTTATACCGGAAACAGATATTTTTCATGTAGAATGTTGGGATTATCTGGAAGAGAATAAAGTGACGGTTATTAGCGGTGTGCCATATGCATATGAATGGTATTGTAGGTTGCGAGTGTTTGATAGGTCATTATATTCTCTTCGGTTGATGACAACAGCGGGCGGAGCGATGAGTCGTGTTATGAAAGAACATCTGTTAAAGGAAGCAGAAAAAAGACATGTGGATTTGGCGGTAATGTATGGGCAGACGGAAGCAACGGCAAGGATAAGCAGTTTTTTCCTAAATGAACATCCGGATAAGATAGACAGTGTCGGTAAGGTTGTTCCGGGAGGGAAAATTACAATTGCGTTACCAGATGATAAGGGATGCGGAGAGATTGTTTATGAGGGAGATAATGTTTTCAGTGGGTATGCCTGTGGTATGTCAGAATTATTAGCTGCAGAAAGCAAATCATATCGAAATTGTATACGGCATCATACCGGAGACGTTGGGTATATTGATCGAGATGGGTATCTGTATATCACGGGGCGTCTAAGTCGCTATGCAAAGATATGCGGGAAACGTATCAGCCTGGATGAAC
>ERZ857969.5220-NODE-5220-length-10366-cov-2.290854_pt1 | contig 10366 bp, 9 predicted proteins | sample MGYA00519864_ERZ857969 | MGnify/ENA primary metagenome ERZ857969 (study PRJEB31778, sample SAMEA3449382) | human gut metagenome | biome: human gut; feature: human-associated habitat; material: faeces | place: United Kingdom | collected 2010/2012 ... | reverse complement strand
CCTGCGCATCGCGGGCGACAGGATCGTGCTGCATCTGCGCAACGACGTCTATCTCAAGGCACAGTACCTGCCGATGAAGTTCTACGACAAGACCTCCACCGGCTCGGTCATCAACCGCATCAGCGGCGACACCAACACGATCCAGGCATTCATGCTGCGCGTCACGCAGGAAGTGGTCACGCAGTTCTTCTCGATGATCGGCATCGCGGTCATTATGTTTGCGATGAACTACAAGCTCGCGCTGCTCACGCTGGCGCCGATCCCGTTCGTCGTTATGGGCTCGCGCATCTTCGGGCAGAAGATCAAGCCCTTCTATCGCCGCATCTGGCGCAAGTGGGTCGCCGTGACTTCGGTGCTGACCGACTCGCTGCCCGGCATCCGCGTCATCAAGGCGTTCTCCGCCGAACGGCGCAGCGGCGAATCCTTCAAGCAGTACAACACCGCGTGGCTCGACGTGGCAAAGCGGAGCGCGCGCATCTCCACGGCGTTCCCCTTCATTGTCAACTTCTTTGTGACCTGCGGCACGATGCTTATCTGGGGCGTCGGCGGCGGCTGGGTCATCACCTCCGACGGTGCTTTGTCGGTGGGTACGCTCGTTGCATTCATGTCCTATGCGTCGATGTTCTACACGCCGATCAACTTCTTCGCCACGCTCAACGACTCCTATCAGAACGCGCTGTCGAGCGCGGAGCGCGTGCTCGACATTCTCGACGCCGAGGATGAAGCCGACACCGGCAAGGGGAACTGCCCCGCCATCCGCGGCAAAATCGAGTTCAAGAACGTCAACTTCTCCTTTGACCGCACCAAAATGACGCTCTCGGACATCAACCTCACGATTGAGCCCGGCGACATCGTGGGCATCGTCGGCACGACCGGCGCGGGCAAATCCACGCTGGTCAACCTGCTCATGCGCTTCTACGACGGCTACGACGGCGAAATTCTCGTGGACGGCACGGACATCCGCAAGATCGACCTTGCCTACTACCGCTCGCAGATCGGCTACGTGCAGCAGGAATCCATGATGTTCCGCGACACCATCTTCAACAACATCGCGTTCAGCAAGCCGGACGCGCAGGTGGAGGAGGTCTTCCACGCCGCCGAGGTGGCAAACGCGCATGAATTCATCGCGCGGCAGCCCGACGGCTACGAGGCGATGCTGGGCGAGCGCGGCGTGGGTCTCTCGGGCGGCGAAAAGCAGCGCCTGTCGATCGCCCGCACCGTACTGATGAACCCGCGCATGCTGATCTTCGACGAGGCGACCGCGTCCGTGGACTCCGAGACCGAGAGCCAGATTCAGGGCGCGATCGAGAGCCTCATCAGCGGCAGAACCACCATCATGATCGCGCACCGCCTCTCGACGCTGCGCAAGGCAAACAAGATCGTCGTGCTCGACCAGGGCAAAATTCTGGAGATGGGCACGCCCGAGGAGCTGATGGCGGCAAAGGGCAAGTACTACAAGCTGATTCAGATCCAGACGATGGCGGAGCAGGCGGAAGCCGGCAGACGTGAAGAAGGCTTCGGCGACTGACGGAGGAAAAGCATGAACATGACAAGAAATTACGTCGGCGGCGACAGCGTGCGGTTCACCCGCGCCGGCACCTGCCTTGTGGACATGGAATACTTCGGCGGCAAGACGGTCAAAAGACTGGAGCCGCATCGGCTCTTCCCCGTCAGCGGCGGCGACAAATACATCGCGCTGCTGGACGAGGAGGGCATCGAGCAGGCGATAATCCGCGACCTTGACACCCTGCTGCCCGAAAGTCAGGCAGGCATACGGGAGGCGCTGGAGGAATACTATCTGATTCCGAAGATCACACGCGTCAACGATGCGACCGAACGCTACGGCATCAAGTGGTGGGTGGAGACCGACCGCGGACCGTGCGAATTTCAGATCCGTCTGAACACCGACATCAAGGTGTTCTACGACAACCGCGTGATGATCCGCGATGTCAACGACAACCGCTATGAGATCCCCGATTACACCAAGCTCGACAAACACAGTCTGCATGTGCTCGGCACACAGATCTGACAGAGAGGATGATTTGATGAAACTGGTCCTTGCGATCATCAACAACGACGACAGCGCCGTCGCGGCAAACGCGCTCACGGCGGGCGGCTTTTCCGTGACCAAGCTGTCCACCACCGGCGGCTTTCTGCAGGTGGGCAACACCACGCTGCTCATCGGCACGGAGGACGACCGCGTCACGGAGCTTGTCGGCATTCTGAAAAAATACTGCGCCACGCACAAGAAGGTCGTCCCGACGACCGAATCCTTCGGGCGCGGTCTGCGCAAGGACGGCGTTGCCCCCGAGATCACGGTCGGCGGCGCGACCTACTTTGTCCTCGACGTTGCCGACATGGGCAAGCTGTAAGCCGGGGAACCCCCGCCTGCACGGCGGACACCCCCGTACCTTTCATACACCAATGAGGGCATCTTCCATGAAGCGACCTGTTTTGAAGCTGTGCCGCTGCGCTGTTGCGGTGCTCTTTGCAGCATTGCTTGCCGCCCTGTTTGCCGGCTGTATCCGCATCGGCGACACCGACAGCGACAAACAGTCCCCCGCCGGGAAAACCGACCGCTACGTCTGGCAGAACAGCCACGGCGCCACCTTCAGCACCTGCCACACCTGTGGCGGCGATGGGCTGGAGCAATGCACGCTCTGCCACGGCGCGGGACAGTACTACGCAAACGGCGGGATGAACACCTGCTCGGGCTGCTTCGGACGCGGCACCAAGAAGTGCACATCCTGCATCGGCGGCAGGGTCACCTGTACAAACTGCCACGGGCGCGGCACCGTCACCTGCCGCTACTGTCTCGGGCTCGGCAAATAACAAAAACGACATACAAAAACCCCCGGGGTGCAACAAACACAAGTGTTTGCACCCGGGGGTTTTTATTTTACAAATCTACAGTTCGATGCGTGTGTCCGCAAGCGCGGCTTCATTCGCATTGTGGGTGACGAGGACAACGGTTTTGCCCGCAAGACGCGGAAGCAAATCTGCGATGATCTGCGCCTTGGTCGCCGCATCCAACGCGGAAAACGGCTCGTCAAGCAGCAAAATATCGCCGCCGAAGGCAAGCAGGCGCGCGAGGGCGACCCGTTGGCGCTCACCGCCCGACATCTCGTGCGGGCGCTTGTCGGCAAGCGCCGCCGCGCGGCAGATGCGGAGCGCATCGAGCGATGCGGCGCGGTCATGCTGCGGCTGCGCCAACCGCACGTTTTCAAGCGCGGTGAGCGCCGGGAAGAGCCGCGGCTCCTGAAACAGCATCGCGACCCTGCCGTCTGCACGGACCGTGCCGCTGTCCGGCGTCTCCAGCCCCGCAATCAGACGCAGCACCGTGGTTTTGCCCCGCCCGCTCTCGCCGACGAGCGCGGTGATCCTGCCGTCGGCAAAATGCAGCGTGCAGTCGTCGAGCACGGCGCGATCAAAACGCTTGGTCACATGTTCAAAGGTGATGCTCATTTCGCGCCCCCTCTCGAAAGCAGGAGCCGCAGGCACTTCTCGAGCGCAAGGCTGACGAGAATGACGAGCAGCGTATAGGCAAAGAGATCGGTCGTTTCGAGATGCGCCTTGGCATCATGCAAATGAAGCCCGATCGAGTCCCGTGGATAACAGAGCACTTCGGCGGCGACGCCCGCCTTCCAGGCAAAGCCGAGCGCGGTCAGCGCCTGGGAACGCAGCGTCGGCTCGATCGACGGCAGATACAGTGCGCAGAACCGTGCAAAACCCCGCACATGGTAGATCTCCGCTGCCTCCAGCAGTGTGGGATCGGTCTCGCCGAGGGCATTGCAGGTGCAACCCGCCAGCATCGGAAAGACCATCAGAAAGGTGATGAAGGTCGGGATGTGCGCGTTCTTCATCATTACCAGCGTGAGAATGATGAAGGACGCAACCGGCGTGGAACGGATGACCGTGAGCAGCGGGGACAGCAGCGTGCGCACCGGGCGCACAAAGAACATGCAGATGCCGACGGCGATGCCGCCGAGGGCGAACCATTTGAGCTGCACGCCGCCGAGAAACAGCATGGCGGCCGCGAGGAGCAGCATGATGAGGATGCAGGAGAAATGACGCTCGAGCGCGACCAGGCCGCACAGGACGACCATGATGACGCCGAACGGCAGGATGCCGTAGCGGAAGGTCCGCATTTTGTCGCGGTAGGTGGAGATGAGGGCGGAGAAGGTCATGATGATGGCGATCTTCGCCAGCTCGGAGGGCTGGAAGCGGATGCCCGCGACCTCGATCCAGCGCTTGGCGCCGTTGGCCGTGGAGCCGATGATCGGCACGAGCATGAGAAAAAACACCGAGACCAGCAGGATGATGAACGAGGCGCTGCGCCAGAGCTGATAGTTGAGCCGGCTGACAAAGAGCATGCCGGCGATCCCGGCGACGGCGAAGATGGCCTGGCGGGCAAAATAGTAGGTCGAGTTGCCGGTCAGGTAGTACGCGCGGGCGTAGGAGGCCGAGAAGACCATGATCACGCCGATGAGCACGAGCAGGACCGTCAGCGCCAGAAACGGCAGATCCAGCAGTCCGCGCTCGTCAAGCAGGACTTTATCCTTTGTTTTTTCCGGCTGCGGCAGCCGCTCCGGTCCTCCGCCCTGCGGGAGATCATACAGCTGCGTGATGCCGTCCTGACGGCTTGCCATAGGGGGTCGCTCCTTTCCGGGAAAACCGGGATCAATACCGGTTCATAACGCCAAGATAGGCCAGTACGCACATGACGAGGGTGATGGCGGTGAAGACGAAAACGATCTTCTCCTCTTTCCAGCCGCACAGCTCGAAGTGGTGGTGGATGGGGGTCATTTTGAAAATGCGCTTGCCGTGGGTCAGCTTGAAATACGTGACCTGGAGGATGACGGAGAGCGTCTCGCAGATGTAGATGATGCCGACCAGGATGAGGATCAGCGGCATATCGAGCGCGAACGCCATACCGCAGACCATGCCGCCGAGGAACAGCGAGCCGGTGTCGCCCATGAAGACCTTGGCCGGGTGGAAGTTGTAGCAGAGGAAGGCTGCGAGGCCGCCCGCGACCGTCGCGGGAAGCAGGGCCAGCGTCGTGCGGCCATAGATATAGGAGGTCGTGGCGAAGAAGACCATGACCGGGATGGTCACGCTGCTGGACAGGCCGTCGACGCCGTCGGTGAGGTTCACGGCGTTGACGCAGCCGACGATGACGAAGGCAGCAAAGATCATATAGACCGCCGTCGGGATCTCGAGATCGAGGTTCCAGAACGGGATATAGAGGTCGCAGCTGAGGTCGCCGCTCTTTTTGAGCACGAACAGGAAAATGACGGCCACAACGAGCTGCAGCAGGAACTTCTGGCTGGCGGTGAGGCCGAGATTGCGCTTGAGCTTGACCTTGACGAAGTCGTCGGCGAAGCCGACCAGACCATAGCACAGGGCAAGGCCCAGGACATACAGGTGCGTATAGTCGCCGTTTTCCACCATGCTCTTCCAGCCGAAGCCGACTGTGCAGAGGATGATCGCGGCAATGAACATGATGCCGCCCATGGTGGGCGTGCCCTGTTTATTTTTATGCCAGCTGGGGCCGACCTCTCGAATGGTCTGGCCAAATTTGATCTTGTGCAGAAACGGCACCATGAAGTAACCGAGCAGCCCTGTGATGACCGCCGCAATGACGATTGCAAGGCAATACAGTACAATATCCATACGTTATGAACTTCCTTTCCTACCCTCTCAATGTATGTTTTTACTCTTCGCTGTTCGTTGAGGTGTTGCCCGCCGCTTCGACGCCGCCGGAGCTGACAAACGAAATGCGGATGACGGAGCCGCGCTTGACCTTGGTGCCCTCTGCGATATCCTGACTTTGTGCGTAGCCGGAATCGCCGTCGCCCACAACGAGCACCTGCACATCGGCAAGGCCCGCCAAGTAGCGGCAAGTATCGATGTCATAGCCGATGAAGCGCGGTACCTCCACATACGTTTCGGGATCCGGCTCTTCGGTGTAAAGCGCGACCATGCCTTCCTTCGGGATAGATGCACCCGGAGACGGCACCTGCACCGTGACGAGCGCGTCGTCTTCGGCGTCGCCGACAACCGTGCCGCTGAAGCCCTGCTCTTCCAGATGGCTTTTCGCTTCTGCCATGGTCATGCCAATGACGTTCGGCGCGGTGGCGGAGAGGTTTTCATATTCCGATTCCGTATACTGCGGGTCTACGCCGAGGTACGGGAGCACCTCTTCCATGATGGCGGCGAAGATCGGGCCGGCCTGCGTGCCGCCGGACGCGCCGCCGATCTGCGGCTCGTCGTAGAAAACGAGCAAGGCGTACTGCGGGTCATCTGCCGGGGCATAGCCGCCGTAGGAAACGACGTACTGCATGCCGCGGTCGTTGCCCTCTGCCAGATTCTGATAATACAGTGCGACTTTTTCGGACGTACCGGTCTTGCCCGCCACGCGGTAACCGGCGACATAGCCGTTTTTGCCGCTTTCGCTTGTGGCGTTTTTCTGGAGAATAGCCGTCATGCGCTTGGAGACATCTTCAGAGATGACCTGACGCTTGTAGCTGGTATCAGTCGTTTTGACAATGTTGCCGTCGCTGTCCAGCATGCGGTCCACGACGTGCGGCTGCACAAGGTAACCGCCGTTTGCCACGGCAGCAATGGCCGTGATCATCTGAATCGGTGTGATGGAGAAGTTCTGGCCGAACGAAGACGTTGCAAGCTCGACGATATTGAGCTCGTCTTCGCTAAAATAAAGGCTGTCTGCTTCGCCGGGCAGGTCGATGCCCGTGCGCTGCGTAAAGCCGAAGGCTTCAAAGAAATTGAAGAACGTGTGGCGGCCCATTTTCTGACCCAGCCAGATCATGTACGGGTTGCAGGAATTGCAAATACCGTCCACCAGCGTTTCCGTGCCGTGACCGGCATGGTACCAACAGCTGATGGGGTCGATGGTGGGATCATCAAACACCCACTGGCCGGTGCAGGTGTACGTGGAGTCTTCGGAGGCTACGCCGGATTCCATGGCCATGGAGCCCGTGACCATTTTGAAAACGGAACCGGGGTAGTAGGTATCACTGACGGCTTTGTTTCGCCACTGCTTATTCTGCGCTTCGGCCCACATTTGATCGGTGAGCTCATCGCGCAGCGTGGTGACATCGATGCGCTCATATTCCGAAAGGGCCTTTTTCGCTTCCGCGCGCGCCTCGTCGGTCTCGGCGTTATCGATGGCAAGCTGTAAGGTGTTTAATTCCTGCTGCTCCTTTTCCTGTGCTTTTTTCAGCGCGTCTTCCACCTTTTCCGGGATGGCGTCTTCGGCCTCCTGCGAAATGGTGAACGGGTCGTTCGGGTCGTAGTCGCCCTTTGTGGAAAGCGCCAAAATCGCGCCGGTCTTGACGTTCATCAAAACGGCCGTGCCACCCTCCAGCGCGCCGCAGGCCTCAAGGCCCGCCTGCAGGTGCTTTTCTACGATGCTCTGTGCGGTCTCGTCGATCGTGAGCACAAGGTCGTAGCCGTCCTGTGCCTGCACGTATTGGTCATACTGGAACGGCATATCATCGCCCTGTGCGTTCTTCGCGCTGACAAGGCGGCCCGCCGTGCCGGAAAGCTCGCTGTCGTATTCCGTTTCAACGCCCGCAAGGCCCTGATTATCTGTGCCCGTGAAGCCGAGCACCGTAGAAGCCGTGGTGCCGTAGGGATAATAGCGCTTGTAGTCTTCCATCAGCGTGATGCCGCGGCCGATCTTTTCGTCCTTGATATACTGCACGATCTCATCGCGCACCTCGGTCTCCACCTTGCGCTTGACATAGACAAAGTAGCTGTTCTGCTGCGCTTTTTTTAAGACAGCGTCGTAATCGAGCCCTAAAATTTCGGAAAGGCCCTTTGCAATCTTCACGTCGTCGCCTTCGTCGATGTAGTTCGGCTCCAAGGCGACCGTCCACACGCTGGCGCTCAAGAAGGGCGCGGCGCTGTTTTCCTCCCGGGCTCCGCTCCCGCCGCAGGAGGCGGTGGCCGCCATGCTCGCGGGCGCGGAAGATGCGCTGCGCGACAACGGCTACGAGCCATACTATCTCTACCGGCAGAAGTACATGTCCGGCAGCTTTGAAAACACCGGCTGGTGCAGGCCGGGCTATACCGGACTTTACAACATATATATGATGGAGGAGCTGCATACCATCCTCTCTCTCGGCGGCGGCGGGATGAACAAGATCAATCTCCCGGCGGAGAAGCTCGCCCGCTACCACAACCCAAAGATCCCGCAGGATTATATTTCCCGCATCGACACGATCCTGCAGCAGAAGGACGAGATCTTCTCCCTGCTGCGTCAGATCCGCGAACAGAACCCGTAAGGAGGGCTTCCATGGATACACTGTTTTCCCATGTCAATATCGTCACGATGAACGAGCAGATGACGCTCTGGCAGGACGCGTTTGTCGGCGTCACGGACGGAAAGATCGCCTATATGGCCAAAAAACCGCCCGAGGAGCAGCCGAAGAAGATCATTGACGCCACCGGCATGGTCCTGATGCCGGGCCTCATCAACTGCCATACGCACCTGCCGATGTACCTGCTGCGCGGCTACGCGGACGACCTCAATCTGCAGGACTGGCTCGAGCACTATATCTTCCCGCGCGAAGACCGGATCGACGGCCGCGCCGTCAAGGCCGCAGCGACGCTCGCCATCGCCGAGGCGCTGCGCTTCGGCACGACCAGCGTGTCGGATATGTACTATTTCTGCGACGAGATCTGCCAGGCCGTGGCCGAGTCCGGCATCAAGGCGAATATCTCCCGCGGCACGTCCATGTTCCTGGGCGACGATTTCTGCTTCGATACCTTCCCCGCCTGCCGTGAGCTCGTGGAGCTGAAGGACAAGTGGCACAACTACGACAACGGCCGCATTAAGATCGAGGCCTCCATCCACGCCGAATATACCTCGACCTATCAGCTCTGGGACGCGCTGGCGGAATACGCCATCAACAACGGCCTGCAGCTGCAGGTGCACCTGTCCGAGACAAAAAAGGAACACGACGCGTGCGTGGAGAAATACGGCCTCACGCCCGCGCAGGTGCTCGACTGCCACCATGTGTTCGACGTGCCGACCGTCGCGGCCCACTGCGTTCATGTGACGCAGGAGGATATGCAGCTGCTGGCAAAGCGGCATGTGTCCGCGGCGCACTGCCCGGTGAGCAACCTGAAGCTCGCCTCCGGCTGCGCGGACGTGCTCGGCATGGTCAGGGCGGGCATGAACGTCTGCCTCGGCACGGACTCGGTCGCGTCCAACAACAATCTGGATCTTTTTGAGGAGATCAAGGCCGCCGCGCTCATGGCCAAGGGCAAAACCGGCGACCCGAAGGCGCTTCCGGCAGAGGCCGCGCTCATGATGGCGACGGTCTGCGGTGCGAGAGCGCAGGGGCGGAGCGCCGAATGCGGCGTCATCGAGCTCGGCATGGACGCCGACCTCATCCTGCTGGACTTCAACCAGCCGCACCTCATCCCGTGTCACAACGTGCTCTCGCAGCTGGTCTACGCGGCCTCCGGCCACGACGTGGCGCTGACGATGGTGCGCGGAAAGATCCTATACGCCGACGGCAAATATCCCACGCTGGATATTGCAGGCGCACTGAAGGAGCTGCACGACTACGCCATCCCCAGAGTCTTTTCTGATGAACCGGAGGCGCAGGCATGAGCGGCGGACAGGCACAAAAGAAGCAGAGCTTCCTGCAGGGCGTGGCGGTTCTGACCGCGGCGACCATCATCGTCAAGCTCCTCGGCTTCATCTATAAGGTCCCGCTGCAGAACATCCTGCAGGAACGGGGCTTCGGCTACTTCAACACCGCCTATGACGTGTACAACGTCCTGCTGATGATCTCCACGACGGGCCTGCCCGTCGCCGTCAGCCGGATGATCTCACAGGCGCAGGCGCTCGACAATTACGCGCAGATCCGCAAGATCTACTCGGTGTCCATGAAGGTCTTTCTGACCATCGGCGTCGTCGGCACGCTCATCATGCTCGTGTTCTGCCGCCAGCTGTCGGTCATGGTCACGACGAATGAAAACTCCTGGGCGGCCATCGCGGCGCTGTCGCCGTGCGTGCTGCTCATCTGCATCGTCTCGGCCCACCGCGGCTTCTTCCAGGGGCAGAGCAACATGACCCCGACGTCCGTCAGCCAGGTCTATGAGGCCATGATCCGCGTGGTCTTCGGCCTCGGCGGCGCGTATCTGATGCTCAAGAAGACCGGCAGTCTCATCTATGCGGCTGCGGGCGGCATCTTCGGCGTGACGGCGGGATGCATCGTGGCGGTCATCTATCTGCGCATCCAGTTCGGCAAGTCCAATCAGATCCTGCAGCAGGGCGGCGGCGAGGCCAAATCCGGCCGCCAGACAATGAAGGAGCTGCTCGTCATCG
>ERZ857969.5217-NODE-5217-length-10368-cov-17.197906_pt1 | contig 10368 bp, 9 predicted proteins | sample MGYA00519864_ERZ857969 | MGnify/ENA primary metagenome ERZ857969 (study PRJEB31778, sample SAMEA3449382) | human gut metagenome | biome: human gut; feature: human-associated habitat; material: faeces | place: United Kingdom | collected 2010/2012 ... | reverse complement strand
ACCAAAGGGCAATGAAAACAGACGAAGTCTGCGATCGCCCTTTGGAAACCTTCGGAGTGCACACCCATGTTTCTTGATTTTTATTGTCGCAGGGGGAACCGCGCCTGCGGGCGCGACAAGGGGGCTTTGCGGTCGCCTCCTTGACCCCTTCGGCGCGGACACTCCCATGCAGCTTTTCGCTTGCCTACTTGAGAACACCTTCGGATTCCCATACTTCTTGACTTCTATTGGAACTTTTTCTGTCCACGCAGCCGCATTTCCCCCAAAACCACCGAACTCCCCCTCAAATTTCCCTTTTCCGGGAATTTTCCTCCCCCTTCGTTCGTTTCATACGCAGGGCGCACATTTCCAGCCCTCATCCACCCCTGAAAAAAGGAGCATCACCCCATGCAGCACATTTGGAAAGCCTTGCTAACCTCTCTGCTGATTTTCGTCCTTGCCGCCATCGCTTGCCTCGCTGAGGACAGCGAAGCGCAGTATCAGGCATATTCCTACACCACTTTCAGCCTGCGCCGAACGCCCAGCGAGAGCGACCGCGGCATCAGCGTGCAGAAGAAGACAAAAATCCTCATTCTGGAATGGGACGACGCGTGGTGCAAGGTGCAGGTCGGCAATAAGGTCGGGTATGCCAAGCCGGAATGGCTGTACCGCGTGCAGTCGCTGGATGCGCTGCGCTATCCCCTGCAAAATCTGCCGCATCGCATGAGCGGCTATGTAGAATTTTCGCAGGACACGCTGATTACGGGCGGCAAATTCAAGGGCTGCACCGCGTCCGCCGGGCAAATCGCCTGTGTGGAAGCGCAGGCGGACGGCGCGTACCTGCTGCCCGTCTGGCGCGGCGAGATGCAGCTGACGGACGAAATCGGCACCTATCATCCCTTCGCGGATTGGGAGACCGCCGAACCCGGCGACATCATCGGCGGCTTCACCACCTTCTACGGCGACCAGCAGGGGCAAGGCAGCGGCGCGCGAGCACAACATCAGCGAAGGGGTCAAGCGCATTGACGGCGTGGCGGTGGAGCGCGAGGAAACATTCTCCTTCAACGCGCTGTGTGCGCCATACCGCCATTCAAACGGCTATGAGCTTGCGCCGAATGTCAGCACGGACGGCTTCGGGTACGGCGGCGGGGTGTGTCAGGTGACGACGACGCTCTACAACGCCGCGCTGACGCTGCCGCTGCAAATCGAGGAGTGGGCACTGCACAGCAAGCAAGGCGCGGTGTATGTGCCGCAGTTTTTTGATGCCGCCGTGGGCAATTACAGCGACTTCACGTTTGTGAATCTGCTGCCGTACGGGGTGCAAATTCATGCATCCGCGCAGAACGGCGTGCTGACGGTGCTGTTTTGCCGCGTGGAGGAAGATTCGCAGTAAAAAAATGGTTCTTCGCAGAAAGTTTTTGGGGAGCAAACAAGGGCTTAGGCGAAGCACCAAAAAGCTGCACGCGGAAGGAGCATGAAAGCGCGACCAACTCAATCGCGAAAAGGGGTCAAGGGGCAATTGCCCCTTGCAGGGTCAAGGGACAGCGTCCCTTGTGGGGTTTGGGGCAACGCCCCAACAGTTCCACGGGCGACCAGTATGCCAAACGCGCTCAACAAAGGTGCAGGCAGCGAAGCGTCCCTGCCAGTAACTCTGCGCTCCCGCAGGAGCGCCCCCAAGCTGCTCTTCCCCAAGATTCCGTGAAGAACCGAAAAAATCCACATGAAAAGAACCGGCATGTCCCGCCCTTTGACGCGGATGTGCCGGTTCTTGTTTTGGGCATAGTTTGCCCGTCGGATACCATTGACTGCTCTGCGTACCTCAGCGGCGGCGGCGCATCACGTCATCCGCCACTTCCAGCGTTGCCGCCAGTGCGTTGTTGACGCGCTTCATCTCGCTCAGGTTATAGTCGCGCGGCCAGCTCATCATTTGGTCGCGTATTGCGCCACGAATGCGCTCTACCATTGCCTCGCCTTCCGGCATCAGCCCGACAAGCACCTTGCGCCGGTCTTTGTCGCTGCGCTGGCGTGAAATCAGCCCCCGCGCGCAGAGTGTTTCCACCAGCGGCGTCACGTTCGGCTTGGCGATGCACAGCCGTTCACTGATTTCCCCAATGCTGATTTTCCCCTCGCGCAGCACGCAGAGCACCAGCAGGCTGGAAATCGGCATCTCCAGCGAATGCGCAATGTCATCAATGCGCAGGAAATACTTCGGCATTTTGTAGAGCGCCTCGAAGAGATTGTCTGTCATTCCCTCCATGAGCGCGGTATCGTCCGTCCAGACCTTTGGCATTCGTAAATCCCTCCAGTTTTCGTGAATCTCGGATAAATGATAATTCAATCCACGCTCCCCGCACAGGGAGTGACACCTTGCAGCTTGCGGAGGACAAAACGCTTGCGATTGAAACGAAGGGTCGCAAGAAACATCCCGCGTTTTCATGTCGTTGCGCGATGCCGCTATTTCTCGTTTTCCCTCATCTTCTGTATAATAGCATACTTATTTCCAGCGCGCAAGCGTTGTTGCACACGCTTTTTTGTGTTTCGCGAATTGTTACCCGTACTTTTTTGTGCTTTACAGGCAGCTATTGTTGGTTTCTGATTGTCCTGATAATTTTTTCTGTTCGTTCCCCGCGTTCCCTTTTTGCCCCTCCCGAATCATTTTTTCACACCGCCGTACCAGTTCTTCCAGCTGATTCAGGGATTCCGTCTGCGTGTCTGCCAGTCGGGCAACGACGGTATTCATGTAAAACTGCTTGTATGCGCGCAGAACAAACGGATGGGTAATGCAGCTTTCCCGGTGGTCAGTGCGCAGGTCGTATCCGCTGCCGGATGACATGGTGATGAGCGCGCGCCCGTCATACAGCGCGACTTCGCCCATGGTGTACGGCAGCTTCTCCTGCGCAAAATAGAGGTGGAAAAACGGATTCTCGCGCGCCTGCTGCACCAGCACATCGAGGATTTGCTTGCGTTCCTTCGGCGTGAAATTGCGCAGGAAGTGCAGGTGGTCGCTCTGCCGCCCGGTGCGGACAAACTCCTCCATTGCCGCCTTGTTCAGCACAATGTATGTCGGGCGGCGGCGGCGCATCATGTTCGCCATCCGTGCCTGATGGATTTCCGCCAGTGCCGTCACATTCGGCTCGTACTCCTCGCGCGTCATCCCCATCCGCGCAAAGCCCTCCCGCACAACCGGGTAGAGCACCTCCAGCGGGATATACTGGAACGGCACGTCCGGGCGAATGTAGTAAATCGCCGCGCCATGCTCCATTTTGCAATACTGCTGCGTGTAGACAATGAAGTCCGAATTTTCATCGTTCAGCTGCCATAGCAGGCGTATGGGGGAAAAGCGCTCACGGTCGCAAAGCACCTTCCGGCTCATCCACAAATCCTGCGTCGACATGACCGTTGCGGTAAATTCGTTCTTTCCCAGCAGAAACAGCGCCACGGTGCTTTCCGAGCCATCCTGATGCATCACATGGAAGGTCATCTGTCCCGTCCTGTAATGTGCCAGCCGCTCCTGCGGACAGTTTTCCGCATCCACCAGATAGGCATGATAGCAAGGCTGATCCACCATCGGCTGAATGCCCACGAGGTTCGAGACAATTTCGTCCTCCCCCGCGTAGATGAAGTGGTCGATACGCACGATCACCCGCTGCGCAACAGGGTGGATTGCCTCCTGCAATTGCCGGAACAGCCCCAAATCACAGCAGCCGAAAAGCAATGCGTTCACCTTGAGCGCGCCGCAGAACAGCACTTGCAGATAATGCAGGAAGCTGTCCTCCTTTTCTGCACCAAGCGCGTCCAGATAGCAGACCTTCGCGGGGGAAATCGGCTCACTGAATGCGCCGACGAGCTGCATCAGCGCCTGACGGCTCTTGTACTCGACCGCTCCGACAGCATCCATCTCCAGCGCACGATTCAGCGCCGCCCACTGCGCCTCCGTCAGCTGCTCCCCCATATGCTTGTGGAAGCTCTCCAGAAAACGGCGGTTCAGCTGCGGTGACGTTTTCCCCTTGAGGATGCGGAAGATGCTGTTCCGGCTGCGCATTTCCAGTCGGCGCGCAACTTCTGTCGCCGTCAGTTCCGTTTCGTTCAGCACCCGCTGGAGGCACTGCGCAAAAGCAAGATGCTCGTTCACGCGCCGCCTCCTTCTGCCGCCATCCGCGCTTTAACAGGATGGTCTGCGTTTCTGCCTTCTTTGACCCACAATTTTATTTTATCACTTGCCAACAATTTGTCAAGCATTTTGGCAACAGATTTCCACTTCCGATAAATCAGTGCGCACTTTTATTCTCATTCTGTTTAATAATGTACACTACCAGTCCAATTTCGCAGTTTTCATGCAGCATATAAATAAAGCAGTAAGTTTTCTTTGCAGATTTCCTGTCCTTATGCTATAATAAAGCCAGCGCTCCCAAAGGAGGAATTTCCCCCATGCAGAAAAAACATATGGAACGTTGCCTATTCACGCTGCTTGTTCTGCTGATTTTCGCGCTGACCATCTTGGGGCTATATCGCGTGACAAAGCACTCCGCTGCGCCTGCCTCGACCACCATACCAGCCGTGTCCCCCGCCGATGATCCGACTGCGACCTCCTCGCCCACACCAACCCCCGTACCGTCGCCGACGCCCGCACCGCCCGACCGCGTGGATTCCTATGCTGTGCAAGGCATAGAAGTCGCGTCGCATCAGTCGGATACGATGCACTGGCGGATTGAGCGCATCGAGCAGGAGGGCGCCGTCTGCTATCTCACAAAAATCTATCAGCTTGACCCCGGCACGCAGATTCGCAAAGCCACCGCGAATTGGGAGCGTGACATCCAGTATCCTGTCGACATGGCGGCGAAAATTCCCGACGCGACGCTGTTCATCAACGGCAGCGGCTACGTCAGCCCCACCTTTCCCGAAATCCCGTCAAATTACCCCGGCAGCAGCCCGGATTACTACTATACGCCGCTGGGCAGCGTCACCGTCACAGATGGGCAGTTGTTCCGCTGCCTGACCGGCGTGCCGTACTACGGGCTTTCCCTCACCCGCGACGGGCTGCATATGCACGTCGGCGATGACCCGGCGGATGTGCTCGCCGCCAATCCCACGCAGACGTGGTCATTTTACATCGAGTGTCCGGTCATCCGCGACCATCAGTCCATCCTCGACCCGAACTGGCGCTTCACAACCGCGCCCGCCATGCGCACCATCATCAGCTGCATCGACGAGCACAATTTCATCCTGCTGACAGTCACGCGCGACAGCAGAAGCGCCCTGACCATGCGCCAGTGCGTTGACTACCTGCAATCCGCCTTCGACCCGCTTTGGACATACAATCTGGACGGCGGACCGTCAATTGCGCTGTACTACCGCCTTTCGCCGGAGGAGGACTGGGTTCGCGTTGCGGGCGGCACAAGCAAGGATGCGGACATTATGGCATTCGCGGACTAAAATCTAATCCACAATTTACGCACACAAGGAGGATTTCTGATGGCGAACGTGCTTTTACTCAACGGTTCTCCCCACGCGCACGGCGCAATTGATCTTGCCCTGACCGAAGTCGCCCAAACCTTGCAGGAATGTGGGCTGACGACTGAAATCGTCCACGTCGGTCAGCAGGATATTCGCGGCTGCATTGCCTGCGGGCGCTGCGGCGTGCTGCACCATTGCGTATTTGACGATGCCGTAAACGCCCTTGCCCCGAAGTTCGAGGCGGCGGATGCGCTGATTGTCGGCTCGCCCGTCTACTACGCCAGTGCGAACGGCACGCTGACGAATCTGCTTGACCGCCTGTTCTACTCCACCCCGTTCGACAAGACGATGAAGGTCGGCGCGGCGGTTGTCTCATGCCGCCGCGGCGGCGCAAGCGCGACGTTTGACCAGCTGAACAAGTACTTCACAATTTCCGGGATGCCAGTTGCATCGAGCCAGTACTGGAACAGCATCCACGGCAACAATGCGCAGGAAGCCGCGCAGGACGCGGAAGGGCTGCAAGTCATGCGGACGCTTGGGCGGAACGTGGCGTTTCTGGTGAAAAGCATTGCTTTCGGAAAGGAAGCAATGGGGCTGCCGGAGAAGGAGAAACGGGTCGGGACGAATTTTATCAGATAAATCGTATCATAGCAAAAAAGGCTCAAGGCGTGATGTTCCTTGAGCCTTTTTTGCTTATTCTGCTGATTTTTCCGCGTGTTTATCCTCGTTTACTCCTCCGCCGAGAGTTCTTCCCACTCCGCGTATCGGCGCTCAATCTCGTCCTTCTTCAGCTGATACGCTTTCGCCAGCTGCGCCGCCTTCTCCGCATCCTGATACGTCGCCGGATCAGCAAGCTGCGCCTCCATCTCCGCGGCTTCCTCCTCCGCGGTCGCAATCGCCTTTTCCGCCGCGGCAATCGCGTTCTTCTTCTCCCGAATGCGCTTCTCTTCCTCCCGCGACTTGCGCTTTTCCTTATCCATCGCGGTTTTCGTCATGCCTGCATTTTCGCTGTCCGGCGCTTGCTGGCGATTGATTTTCTCAAAATAATCGTCGTAATTGCCCAAATACTCTTTCACGCCGCCTGCTTCCAGCACGCACACCTTCGTGGCAAAGCGGTTGATGAAATAGCGGTCGTGGCTGATGGCGAGAATCGTGCCGGGGAAATTTTCGAGCGCATCTTCCAGCACTTCGCGGCTGTCCATATCGAGGTGGTTCGTCGGTTCGTCCAGCAGCAGCACGTTGTCCTTCTTCAGCATCAGCTTCGTCAGGGCGACGCGCCCCTTCTCACCGCCGGAAAGCGTCGAAATGGGCATCAGCACGTCATCCCCTGTGAAAAGGAACAGCCCCAGCGCACCGCGAACCTCGGTCTGGTCAAGGCGGTGGAAGTCGTCCCACACCTCGTCCAGCACGGTCTTGTTTTCATGCAGCTGCGCCTGATGCTGGTCGTAGTAGCCAATGTCCACGCCCGCACCGAAGCGAATCGTGCCGCAGTCAGGCTTTTCTTCGCCGACGATGCACTTGAACAGCGTCGATTTGCCCACGCCGTTATCGCCGATGAGCGCCACGCGGTCGCCCGCGCGCAGGTGCATCTTCACATGCTCAAAGAGCGTGCGCCCACTGAACCCCTTCGCGAGGTCGTCAATCATCAGCACGTCGTCGCCCGTTCTGCGGCGAACATCGAAGTGGAAGTGAATCGCGCTTTCGTCCTTCGGTTTCTCCAAGCGTTCGACTTTCTCCAACCGCTTCTCCCGGCTTTCCGCCAGACGGATGGACTTCTCGCGGTTGAACTGCCGATAGCGCGCGATGATGGCTTCCTGCCGGGCGATTTCCTTCTGCTGCAGCTCATACGCCTTCATGCGAATCTCGAACCGCTCCGTGCGCTGCACCATGTAGGCGGAATAATTGCCGTCATAGCACTCCGTCGCGCCAAGGAGCAGCTCGCACATGCGGTCGCAAACGTGATCCATGAAATAGCGGTCATGGCTGATGAGCAGCACCGCGCCGCGGTAGGTGCGCAGATAATCCTCCAGCCACGCGATGGACTTGAGGTCAAGGTGGTTCGTGGGTTCGTCCAGCAGCAGCACATCCGGTTCAGTCAGCAGCATCCGCCCAAGGCAAAGGCGCGTCCGTTCTCCGCCGGAAAGCAGCGAAGCCATCTGTCCCTGCTGCTCCTTGCGGAAGCCCAGACCCGCCAGCACGCCCTGCACTGTCGAGCGCCAGCCATAGCCGTTGCTTTCCTCAAAGCGGCGGGTAAGTTGGTCGTACTGGCTGCCGAGGCGATGAAGGGATGCTTCATCGTGCGCATCCGCCATCTGATGCTCCAAGTCGCGCAGCTGCTGTTCCATGCGCTGCACTGGCTCAAAGACGCTTTCCAGCTCTTCCAGCACTGTCCGCCCCTCGCCAACCTGCCCCTGCTGGGCGAGGTACCCGAGCTTCAGCCCCTTCTGCATGGTCATCGTGCCGCCATCCGCGGTTTCAATGCCGGCAATAATCTTCATGAGGGTGGATTTTCCGCAGCCGTTGACGCCGACAAGCCCCATGCGCTGACCATCCTGCAGCACGAGGGATGCGTCGCGGAGGACTTCATTTGTACCGAAACTTTTCTGTATGCCCTGCAAGGAGAGCAGAATCATCGCAAGTCACCTCCCGGTGGGGGTATCATTCGCGCTGATGCGCGCGAGGGGGATTCGCCTTGTGGCGGTAGTTCTTCCTAATATACAGTGTTTTTGATGTTGCAGGGATTTCGCGCCTGCGGGCGCGACCAGAGGGCTTTCCGCTCGCCCTCTGGACTGCTTCGGCGCCCTCCGGAAGTTACTTGGCTATTATGTCAGTTGTTTTTATTTGGTATACTAACAGTACACAAGCTAAAAAACTTCCGATAAAAACCAATAAACAGGAGTGTGCACCCGAAGGTTTCCAAAGGGCGATCGGAAAGCCCTTTGGTCGCCTCCGCAGAGGCGAAACCCTCTGCATGAATTAAATTCGCACGGAAATAGCGCACAATACCGCATCATGCAGTCATCCCAGCAGATACTGCACCGCCATCAGCAGCAGAATCGCCGCCGACAGCATGATGTGACTGCGCTTCATCCGCATTTTTGCCGTGCGCGGCAAGGTCATCAGCGCCCAGATTCCCAGCGCCAGCACCGCTGCGCCGCAAAAAATCAGCCACCCAGCGGACATGCCGCGCCAGAAGAGCGCGGATGCATTGTAAACAGCGTGCATTACCATCGGGACAAGCAGATTCCCCGTCCGCATTTCCGCGAGCGTCAGCGCACCGCCGAAGAGCAGATGTGCCAGGAGTGCCGCCAAATTGCCGTGCAGGAGCGAAAAGAACAGCGTCGTCAGCAGCCATGCGCCAAATCGGCTGCCGCTGTCCAGCAGCGTTTGCAACACGACGCCGCGGAACAGCGCTTCCTCCAGCACTGCCGGAAGAACCGCCAGCGCCAGCAGCTGCAAGTACCATTCGTCTGCGCTGTCCGCCGCCGCAATTTGACGCTCCGGCGCGGAAAGGGAATTGCCCCACAGCTGCGTCAGCGGCGTTGCCAAAGCGCGCATCGCCAGCCCCAGCACCGCCGCGCAGAGCAGCAGACTGATGCTCAGCCGCATTGTTCCCGTGCGCGCCGAACGTCCGCGCCGCATCAGCAGCGCCGGAAGCCCAATCAGCAGCGCTTCCTGCGCCATTGACAGCAGCAAGCGCGTATTTTGATGCAGGTCGTACGGGAGCATCAGCGCCAGCAAGCGCTCCAGCAGCAGCTTGGCCGCCGTCAAAATCAGCAGCACCATCAGCAGCGTCGTCGCCGCGTCAGTTTTCCGCCCCGCGCGCGTCATTTGCCGTCCCCCAGCGTGTAGATATTTCCAACACGGTCGCGCAGGGCAACATCCAGCGTCAAATCCTGCCCCAGGCGGATACCCTCGCGCGTCATTCGGTCTTCGCTGATGTGGTATGCCAAGCTCGGCGTGTTATTCTCCCCGCTCAAATGACCGAGAATGACGTTTTTCGTGCCGCTCTCGACAATTTGCAGCAGCGCATCCGCACAGGCGGCATTGCTCAAATGCCCGCGATTGCCCAGTATACGCTGCTTCAGGCGCTCATTATAGTGGTCGTTGTGGCGGAGCATATCGGGATCATGGTTGCTTTCCAGCAGTACCAGGGAGCTGCCCGCCACCGCGTCGCGGACGCTGCGCGGAAAATGGCCCAAGTCCGTCGCCGTCGCGATGCTGAGTCCCCCGCCCCACAGCCGATAGCCAACCGGGTCAGCCGCGTCATGCGGGATGGAGAACGGCACGACACCGACATCGCCGATATAGAAATCCGAAAACGTATCAAACGTTCTGCGGAGTTCCGGGGGGATTTTGCCGACCTTTGCGTCCATCGCGTTCCACGTCATCTCGGTGGCATAGACGGGGATTTTATGCTTCCGGCACAGCACGCCCGCGCCGGAGATATGGTCAATATGTTCGTGGGTGATGAGAATGGCGTCAATGGTGTTGCCATCAACGCCAATCATATCCAGTGCTTCATCAATCATTTTGCCCGACTTTCCGGCGTCGATGAGCAGGCGGGTTGCGCCGTACTGCACGAAGAGGCAGTTGCCGCTCGAACCGGAGTAGAGGGGGCAGAAAATCATTTCCATTGGATTCCTTTCTGGATTCCTGTGCTTACCTTTTTCTCTGCGTTTTTCTCACGCGTGCAGACAAAAGGTACACGAAGGGAAAAAACTTCCGATAAAAACCAACTAACTTAGATGGGGATGCGAAGCAGTCCAGAGGGCGATCGCAGACTTCGTCTGTTTTCATTGCTCTCTGGTCGCCTCCGCAGAGGCGAAACCCTGCATAAGCACGCGAAAACAGTATGAAGAAGTCACCAACGCAATCGCGCGAAAGGGTCAAGGGAGGAACTCCCTTGCGGAGTCCAGAGGCAGCGCCTCTGGT
>ERZ857969.5203-NODE-5203-length-10405-cov-3.902319_pt1 | contig 10405 bp, 7 predicted proteins | sample MGYA00519864_ERZ857969 | MGnify/ENA primary metagenome ERZ857969 (study PRJEB31778, sample SAMEA3449382) | human gut metagenome | biome: human gut; feature: human-associated habitat; material: faeces | place: United Kingdom | collected 2010/2012 ... | reverse complement strand
CTCTGCGCCTTTGCACGCTGAGCGTTCGCCCTGTACATATCATTGCGTTTGAGGTCGTCCTCCGACAGCGTAACAGTTTCAAAATATCCCGAACGGTCAAGCACTCTTATGTAGTCCGTGACCTCCCCTATCTCAGGCACAGCCGTTCCCCCAAGCTGTCCCCTGACTATCTCCCTCTCCGCAGGGTTATCGTCCACAAAAACAAACGCCTCAGAAAGAATGTTAAGCTCCTCCGCTGTGTCAACGATATTTTTGTCCTTTGGCAGCCAGTTGGCTTTTATCGCCACAAAATCATCAGGCCTTAGCACGCCCTCAGGGTGGGAAAGCCCAGCCAAAGCGTTCTCTTCCTCGTTTTTGGAGCATACCGTCAAAAGCACGCCCAAGTCCTTGTGCGCCTTAACATACTGCTGAAACTCAAAATAAGCCATTGCCTCAGCCGTTTCCTTGCCTATCTCGAGATTTTCCACACCGTCGTCACCAACGATGCCGCCCCAAAGAGTGTTGTCAAGGTCAAGAGCCAGCGCCTTTTTGTTCTTGCCAAAGATAGCCTTTATAATATTCGCCACCTGAAAAGCCAGCTCAGGTATAGCCTCGATATTGAGAGCATATTTGTAGAGATACCAATACTTCGGCTCGCTCCACTTTTCAAGCCCATATGCCGCTGACAGCCAGTTTATATCATTGAGATAAACCTCCGGTCTCTGGGCTATCCTGTCATACAAAGCCGAATTGAGCCTTGTGACGAAGTTCACCTTTCCACGCCTGTCGGAAGCGTCCATGTTTCCCATAAGGCGGAAAAACGGAAGCTCAAAATTGTTCTGTATCACAGGACAGCCGAAATGCTCTTTCACTCCGTCCCAAGCCTGAGAAAGCCTGTCAAGCTCAGCGTTCAACCCCTGCTCTATCTCCTCTTCACCCGACCTGGGGGTAGGTGAAAAGCTGAGGTTTCTAAGGCTCGTGTGTATATAAACGATATCAGGTTTAAAGCGGTCAAGCTCCTCGTTTGAGAACACAGCGTCCTGCCAGAACTGTCCGTATTCCGATCGATAGAACTCACATTCAAAGCCCATGTCAAGCAAAAACAGCTCCAATACCGACACGATATCGTCCGTAGTCGAGCCGCCCAGCACAGCCACCCTCTTTTTCAGCCGCACCGCTCCGTCGCCCAAAAGCTGCCTTTTCAGCGACCTTTTCTTTTTCATTATAAACCCATTGTCAAATGGATACTCCAACTCTTTCATTCTTTTTTACCTTCTCTTAAATAACTCTCAGCCCCTATGAGCCTGTCACTTCTTCCTGCTGTACCTAAAATCGCAGTATGGTGCACCCTCAGCAATAGTTCCCGTCCTAACGAGTTTCATGTTCATCATGTCCGCCAGCACAAAATCCATTCTGCATATGTAAGCCGCCAGCTCAGGACACCCCTCGTCCTTGCAAAGCTTGCACGCCCCACATTCGTGATAATCATACCCAAGGTCATATTCACCATTGCCCGGCAGTATGTCCACCACCCAGTCGTTTTCATATAACCTCTTGTGACTGTCCTCCGACCATTTCAAACGCCCCGGCATCTTCTTAGGGTCAAGATAACTGTCCACATCACCCATTACCTTGTGAAAAAGCTTTGAAGCGCAAAGCCCGTCACGGAATATCTCAAAATTCTCCTGCGCAGACTTCCCGGTGCTCCTGTTCATGGCAATGTAATAGCTCGCCATAATGTACGAACTCAAAAGCTTTGACTTACCAATATTCTTAGCCCTCGCAACTATCTTCCCATGTTCTTCCTCTATCTTCTTAGCCACCTCTTTAGGAAAGCCTCTCCTTTTAAGCTCCGCCTTTACCTCGTCCTTTTGCTTTTTGGTAAGCGAGCCTGTTAGCAGCGCGCATTTAATGCCGCTGTTTTCGGTAATTTTGCAAAGCGTTTTAAAGTGCTGCTCGGCAAGCAGCTCAGTGGGCGCCATTAAAGCCGACTGAAATCCGTTTCCCGCCGATATATACATAAGCGCGGCGGCAACCGCGGTTTTTCCGCTGCCCACGTCCCCTTGAATCAGCCTGTTCATGGGGCGCGGCGACATCATATCCGTAAGGCACTCGTTTATGACTCTTTCCTGCGCGCCCGTCAGCCTAAAGGAGAGGGTCTTTTTAAATTCTTCAAGCAGGTTGTTTTTAACGGTGCAGCCCGCAAGGGCTCTGCGGCGGCGCTTTAAAAACAAAAGTCCTGTTTGCAGAACAAAAAGCTCCTCAAAAACAAGGCGGCGCTTTGCGCTTTCAAGTGCCTGCCGTTCAAGCGGAAAATGTATGCTTTTAAGCGCCGTTTTAAAATCGCAAAGTCCGTTTTTCTCCCTTATACCTTGGGGTATTACGTCCGCCATACCGTCGGCATAAACAAGCGCGTTTTTCATTATTTTTTCAATTGTTTTGGAGCTTAAGCCCTCGGTTGCGGCGTAAACCGGCTCTATGCCCATATATTCCGCGGGCATTATTTCGGGGGAGGACATTTGCCTGAGCGTTATGCCGTAGCCCAATTTGCCGTAAAACAGGTAGCTGCGCCCCTGCCTTAAATTTTCAGCAAGGTATTTCCGGTTGAAAAGGGTTACTTCAATTACGCCGCTGTCGTCAGCGGCGGCGAATTTATAAAGGGTCATACCGCGGCGGATATTCACCGTTTTAACGGGGGAGGTTATCTCTGCCCTTACACACACGTTTTCGCCCTCGGGACATTCCGAAACAGGGGTTATATTCTGCCAGTCAAGATATGCGCGCGGGTAAAAGCGCAAAAGGGCACCGACGGTATCGATGCCCTTTTTCTGCAATAATTCTGCCCGCTTTTCACCCACGCCCTTTAGGAACCTTATGTCGGTGGAAGCCGTCAGCATAATTTTTCTCCTTTATTCAACGGAAATAATATAGTAGTAAACCGGCTGACCGCCCTTTATAAAGGTTATTTCGGTCTTGGCGCCGTATTTATTCCGTATTTCTTCTTCAAGCGCCGCAGCCTGCTCGTCGGTTACGTCCTCGCCGTACATAACGGTAAGGAAAGCGCTGTCGCGTTTTATCATCTGTTTTAAAAGTCTCATAACGCTGCGGTCAAGCTCGGTATCGGTAAAGGCGATTTTTCCGCCTACCATACAAAGCAGCTCGCCCTGCTTTATTTTATGACCGTCAAAATCGGAATCGCGCGCGGCAAAGGTAATCTGACCGGTGGCAACGCGCTCGGTGGCGTTCTGCATTTCAATGGCGTTTGCCTCGTCGTCCGTTTCGGGGTCGTAAGAAAGCATTGCGGTTATGCCCTGCGGAATGGTGCGGGTGTGTATAACTATTACCTTGCGGGTGCTTATCGGAATAGCCTGCTCCGCCGCCATAATAATATTTTTATTGTTGGGCAGCACATAAACCGTCTCGGCGGGGGTGGCTTCAATAGCCTTTAAAATATCATCAGTGCTCGGGTTCATGGTCTGACCGCCCGAAACTATGGTGTCAACGCCTAAATCCTTAAACAAAGCGGCAATGCCCTCGCCCGCGCAAACCGATACAAAGCCTACGGGCTTTGTGGGCTCTACCGGCTCAAAGGTCTCGGTAAGGTCGGCGCTCTTCGGCGGCTTTTTGCGCGCGTTTTCCGCGTCGTGCTTGGCTCTTTCGTGCTGGTCGCGCATATTCTCTATTTTAAGGTGAACAAGCTGACCGAAGGTAAGACCGTTTTCAATAGCGTTGCCGGGGTGGTCGGTGTGAACGTGAACCTTAATAATTTCCTCGTCGTCCACCACCACTACGCAGTCGCCTATCGACTCAAGGTAAGCTCTTAATTCGTGCGGCTCTTTTTCGCACTCGGGGTCGCGGTTTACTATAAATTCGGTGCAGTAGGTGAAGGTTATTTCGGTTTCGTATTCGCCTGCGGCATTTACAGAGCCGCCCTCGTTTGCGGGTTCAGCCTCTGCGGTCACCTCGGAGCGGATCATAACACCGTCCTTAAATACCGAGAGCATACCCTCAAGTATTGTAACAAAGCCCTTACCGCCCGCGTCTACCACGCCCGCCTTTTTAAGCGTGGGCAAAAGCTCGGGGGTTTCGGCAAGCGCCTTTTTTGCACCCTCAATAGCCGTTTCAAAAACGCCTAAGGCGTCCTTCCCGTCCTTCAAAGCATCGGCAGCGTATTCGCTTGCAACGCGCGCCACGGTAAGTATTGTGCCCTCGGTGGGCTTCATAACCGCCTTATAGGCTGCCTCAACGCCCAAAGCAAAGGCAGAGGTAATATTCTCGGCGGTGGCGTATTCAGCACCGTCAAGCCCCTTTGCAAAGCCCCTGAAAAGCAGCGAGGTAATAACGCCCGAGTTGCCGCGCGCACCACGGAGCAGCGCGGACGCATTGACCGAAGCCACCTTTCCCGCAGTAGCGCCGCTGAGCTTTTCAAGCTCTCTTGCGGAATTTGCAAGGGTCATAGACATATTTGTTCCCGTATCGCCGTCAGGCACGGGGAAAACATTCAGATCGTCTATCTGCTTGCGGTTGTTGGTAAGATTATTCGCGGCGGAAATTATAGCGTCGCGTAAAGTATCGCCGTTAAACAAAAGTAAACACTCCTTACAAGCCTTAAGGCTTATTCCTTAATGCCGTCTATCTTAATGGTAACGCGGTCAACCGTAATGCCCGCAATTTCCTTAACGGCATATTTTACCTTCTCGGTAATGCTCGCCGCTATTGCGTTGATATTCATACCGTATGTCACAACGATATGCAGCTCAACCGATATTGCGTCGGCGTTTCCGATAACGCGTATTCCGGTATCGGCTCTTCTTACCTTTGAAAGCATTCCCAAAACTTTCTGTCGGCTGTCGCTGGGTATCATACCAACAACGCCGAAGCAGGACGTCACCTCATGACCTATGAGCTTGGAAAGATACGCCTCGGTTATATCTATCTTTCCCAGTCTTGTTTCATAAGCTATCATAACATATCCTCCTATTTTGCTTTAATATTGCGCAGGTTGATTTATTCGCCCACGCTGTATGAGTCAATTGAAAAATAAATATCACTGCATGAAGAATTATTTACGTTTTCAATCTTATCATTGTAAAAAAGTACGCCGGTTCGGTAGCAAAGCGGTATTACCGGCATTTCGGTCTGCAAAACGCTGCTTAAATCGGCAAGGGTGTTTGTGCCTGCGTAAAAGCCGCTTACCAGCTCTGCCGCGGTAAGGCTTTGCTCCTCTGTTTGTTCAGCCTCGCTTGCGGTGCTCTCGGTGCTGCCCGTTTGCTCCGTTTTTTCGTCCGCTTTTTTCCCGTCTTCCTTTTTTTCAGGCTTTTTTATTCCGTAGGCAGCGCTGCCGCCCTCGGTTATAAGGCTTGAAATATCCATATTCGGCGTTATTGCAACCTCTGCCAAATAAAGCTGAAAATTGCCCGACGAGAGCGCCGCGGTGTAATCCGCAAAGCTTTTTTCCGCCACATTAACGGAAATGCCGTACTCTGAAAGCCTGTTAGCAATTATCCTTGCGGCGGTTACGCGCAGGCGGTTTTCCTTATTCACAAGCAGCTCGAATTTAAGCTTTTTGCCCGCGCCGTTTGTGCGCACACCTGCACTATCTAACTTATTATATCCTATTTCTTCTAAATTCTCAACAGTTATTTCTTTATTTGCCTGTAAATTTATATTTTGAACCGATTTTACCGCCTCCCACGCGGGGTTGAAAAAGCCGTTTGCGGGCAAAGCGTTGTTAAAATAACCGTCGCGGCATATTTCCTTTCGGTCAAGCCCCGAGGAAATTGCCTGCCGCAGGGCGTTAAGAGACAATTGCTCGTCGGATAGGTTCGCACCTATATATATTAAGTGATTTAAGTTTATATTCACCTTTTTTCCGCTCATTCGCAGAATATTTCCGTCGGATATATCGCTGTAGTACATATCCGCCGCGCCTATTTCCACATAGTGCCCCACGGCGTCGCTGTCGGGCGCGTTTATAAGCCTTATTTCTTTAATCGCACGGTCTTTGCCGGGGTCGTGCTCGTTTGTTATCAGCTTATCCTCGCTGTCGTTAAGCTTAAACCTGCCGCAGCCTATCGGCGGGTGGGTAACGCCGTCTGCATCGGTTCGGGTATCCGACCCCTTTTTAATAATGGGGAAATCAAGCGTGGTTGCAAAGTATGGGTCGGCGCGGTCAAGCTTTATAACCACCGTTTTGCTGTCTCTTACCGTGGCGGAAAGCGCTTCGTACAGCTTGTAGGCGTACTCGGTATTTGATTTTTTTGCAAGGTTGAAAGAATAAACCACATCGTCTGCGGTAAGGGCGGAGCCGTCGGAAAAATAGCGGCTTTTAAGGGTTACGGTACATTCCTTGCCCTTTACCTCGGCGCTTTGCGCTAATGAGTAGCTTATATTATATGAATTATCGGTTTTTAAAAGCGGCTCGTATAAAAGGCGGCATAACTGTCGGTTAATATCCGTCGCGGCAGTGTAGGGGTTAAAGGTATCCGCCGCGGAGTACAGCATGGTTAAATAATTTCTGCTGCCCGCAGCCGAAACCGCCGTCGGCGGCTCTGCCGATGAAGAGGTGCTGTCGGGCTTTGCGCGGCAGCCGCTTAAGAATATTAAAGCCGATAAAACAATCGCCGTTATTTTAAGCCTTTTCAAGCGCCTCAATTCCTTTCTTCAATATATATTCGCTCTGCTCCTACGGTTTTGCCGCTCGCGCGGTCAATTTCAAAAATGCAGCCGTTAAGCATTTTTCTGCCGTCTGCCTGCTCAAACCGCGCCGCTCCCCCGTTTTTCAGCCTGTCAATAATAATCTCGGTTTTCACCCCTAAGCAGGAGTCGGCGGGCCCCGTCATTCCAAGGTCGGTTATATACCCAGTGCCGTTTTTCAGTATCTGGCTGTCCGCCGTTTGCACATGGGTGTGCGTTCCGAACAGGGCGGAAACTTTACCGTCCAAATAAAAACCGAGCGCCCTTTTTTCGCTGGTCGCCTCGGCGTGAAAATCCACAATAATAATTTTAGCGCCGTCCGCCCGAGCTTTTTGTATCAGCTCGTCTGCCGCAATAAACGGGTTAGAGGCGGCAACGCGGTCAAGGTAGACCCTGCCCAAAAGATTTATAACCGCAACCGAGGTGTAGCCGAGGTCCGCAAGGCAATACCCCTTGCCCGCAGCGTCACCCTCTAAATTTGCGGGGCGCAGCACAAAGTAGTTTTCATCAAGCATACTATACGCCGATTTTCTTCTCATAGAGTGGTTTCCGCCCGTTATAACGTCCGCCCCGCAGGCGAAAAGCATTTCGGCGCTTTCTGGCGTAATGCCGTTGCCGTCGGCGGAGTTTTCGACGTTTATAACGGAAAAATCAATCTTTTTTTCTTTTTTGAGCGCGGGCAGCCATTTTCTTACCGCCTCACAGCCGAGACTGCCGCAAACATCGCCTATCGCCAGTATTTTCAAGGTAAATTACAGTCCTTTTGTTTTGTTGAAGGCGGCGGTTATCGCGTCCATAACGGTGCCCCTGAACGCTGCCCTTTCAAGCGAATGAACGCCCGCTATTGTAGCGCCTGCGGGGCTGCAAACCTCGTCCTTTAATTTATCGGGGTGCTTCTCGCTGCCCTGCATTAGGCGCGCGGCGCCAATTATAGTCTGCACGGCGTATTCCTCCGCCTTATCGCGCGCAAGCCCGCACTCAACGCCGGCTGAGGCTAACGCATCGGCAAACATATACACAAACGCAGGTCCGCAGCCCGAAAGCGCGCAAACCGCGTCTATCAGCTTTTCGTCGGTTCTATCAACCGTTCCCGCGTGGCGCATACAGTTGCAGAACTCGGTTATTTCATCCATAAACACCCCGTCGGACGCGGCAAAAACCACAACGCCCTCGCCTACAGACACGGGCGTGTTCGGCATTATTCTTATTATGGGGTATTCCTGCCCCAAAAGCTCGGTGTAGCGCGCTATGGGTACGCCCGCCACCATTGTTACTATAACAAAGCGGTCGCGCCGCGCGGCAAGCTCCTCTTTAAGCTCTGCAAGCGCCGCGGGCAAAACCTGCGGCTTTACGCCTAAAACCACATATTGCGCTTCTCGCGCCACGGTTTTTGTGTCGGCTGTGCGGCAGCCGAACTCGGTTGCCAATGACTGCGCCTTACCCTCATTTTTATCCGATAAAAGTATCTCGTGCCCGGGCAGCGATTTTCTTACCGCCCGCGCTATTGCTGAGCCCATATTGCCCGTGCCTATAAATCCGAATTTAACTTCTGACATCTTTATTTTTCCCCCGTTTATCTTATATGACCGTTTCCGTTTATAACATATTTATAAGTGTTAAGCTCGCAAAGCCCCATAGGTCCTCTTGCGTGCAGCTTTTGGGTGGATATTCCCATTTCGCAGCCCAGCCCGAACTCGCCGCCGTCGGTAAACCGAGTGGACGCGTTTACATAAACCGCCGCCGAATCAACCCGCGCGGTAAAGTGCGCCGCTGCCGCCATATCCTCTGTTACAATGCAATCGCTGTGGTGGGTGGAGTGCAGGGCTATGTGCCGCTCGGCGTCTTCAAGACTGTCAACTATACCTACCGCCATTATATAATCCAAAAACTCGGTGTCAAAATCTTCCTCAGCGGCAGGAACGGCGTTTATAATTTTGCAAACCGCTTTATCCCCGCGAATTTCCACACGGTCTTTAAATATTTCCGCCAGTCTCGGCAAAAATTCCGCCGCAATATCCTTATGCACAAGGCAAACTTCAGCCGCGTTGCAAACCGACGGGCGGGAGGTTTTAGCGTTGTTCACTATTTTAAGCGCCTTTTCAATATTTGCCGATTTATCAATGTAAATGTGGCAAATTCCCGTTCCCGTTTCAATGCAGGGCACGGTAGCGTTTTCAACGCAGGCTTTAATAAGCCCCTTGCCGCCGCGCGGAATAAGCAGGTCTACATACCCCTCCGCCGTCATAAGCTCGTTTGCGCTGGCGCGCGTGGTGTCTTCAATCAGGTTTACATAATCCTCGGAAAGTCCGGCGGTTATAAGTCCTTTTTTAAGCGCCGTAACTATTGCGCGGGCGCTGCCGTATGCCTCTTTGCCGCTGCGCAATATGCAAATATTGCCCGATTTAAAACAGAGTGCCGCCGCGTCGGACGTAACGTTCGGGCGGCTCTCGTAAATTATAGCCACCACGCCCATAGGCACCGATATTTTTTTAATATCCAACCCGTCAGCCCGCTTAATATCCTCAAGCACCCTGCCCACGGGGTCGGGCAGCTGCGCCACTGCGCGCATACCGTCCGCCATGGCGGAAATTCGCGTTTCGTCAAGCCTTAGGCGGTCTATCATAACCTCGCTTATTTTGCCGCGGGCGTTTTCAACGTCCTTTGCGTTAGCTTTTAAAATTTCCGCCGCGTTTTCGCACAAAGCGTCGGCGCAAAGCATAATCGCCGTGTTTTTTTGCTCGGTCGTAAGCGGAGCGGAGGAAAGCTCCAATGCCTTTGCTTTTTTAAGTATTTCTATGGTAGTCATTCTTTTTTCACGCCTTTTTTGCCAAAAATTTTGTTCCCACGTTTTTGCCGTCCACAATATCGTAAAGCAGCTTCGGGTTCTTGCCGTTTGCTATTACCATATCTATTCCCGCGGCGTTTGCGGTTGCGGCAGCCTTTAATTTTGTGGTCATTCCGCCCGTGCCGAGCTTTGAGCCCGCACCGCCCGTCATTTTTTCTATTTCGGGCGTTATTTCTTCAACTACGTCTATAAGCCGCGCGTTTTCATCCTTGTGCGGGTCGGCGGTGAAAAGCCCGTCTATATCCGAAAGCAGTATAAACAGGTCGGCGCTTACCGCCTTTGCCACTATCGCGCCCAAGGTATCGTTATCGCCTATAACTATTTCGTCGGTCGAAATGGTGTCGTTCTCGTTTATAATAGGCAGCACGCCCAACTGCAAAAGCCTTAATATTGTGTTTTCAAAATTATGCCTGCGGTTTTCGTGCTCCACGTCGTCGCCGGTTATAAGTATCTGCGCTACGGTGTGGTTGTACTCGGCAAAAAGCTTATCGTAGGTGTACATAAGCTCGCACTGCCCTACCGCCGCCGCTGCCTGACGTGTGGGTATATCGTGCGGCTTCTCATGCAGCGACAGCTTACCCACGCCCATAGCAATGGCGCCCGAGGACACAAGTATTATTTCGTTCCCCGCGTTTTTCAGGTCGCTCATAATTTTGCAAAGCTCTTCAACCCGCTTTATATTAAGCAGCCCCGAGGGGTGCGCCAGCGTTGATGTTCCTATTTTTATTACAATTCGCATTTTTCCGTCTCCGTCTTTTTACATATACTTTTATATTATAACGCATTGCAGGTGCGATTTCCACTGTTAATTTTAAAAATTTAAAAAGTATTTTGTAGGTTTACAATAGATGTGTTACAGAGATTAAAAAAAGAGTGACGAATGGA
>ERZ857969.5177-NODE-5177-length-10461-cov-4.219297_pt1 | contig 10461 bp, 9 predicted proteins | sample MGYA00519864_ERZ857969 | MGnify/ENA primary metagenome ERZ857969 (study PRJEB31778, sample SAMEA3449382) | human gut metagenome | biome: human gut; feature: human-associated habitat; material: faeces | place: United Kingdom | collected 2010/2012 ... | reverse complement strand
AAATAGATTGGACGATGACAGATATCCAAGAATTATTATCAAAACCCGTCTGGCAGATGACAGGCGAAGAATTCATATTCCTGAGTAAGCATGCTTCAGGTCATGTCGAAGCATTGCCGCAACCCGTTACGGACACAGAAAAAAAGTATGTGTACGGAATACTCGGCATAGCCAAACTGTTCGGGTGCAGTCTGCCCACTGCCAACCGCATAAAGAAAAGCGGTAAGATAGACAAGGCGATTACCCAGATAGGGCGCAAGATTATCGTGGATGCGGAACTTGCCCTTGAACTGGCAGGGAAGAAAACAGGCGGACGCAAATAACGGGAGGAATCGCTATGGACTATATGAAAGACATCCGGGAAATATCGGACGAACAGGCGGTAATCCTCTGGCAAGCCTCACGGCTGAGCCTGTCGGGAAAATACGAGAAAGCGCCCGAAATCCTCAGCGTGAAAGGTTCTGTAATCGGCACATTGGGAAATTTCAGCGCATCCATCGGCAAAGCCAAGAGCAAGAAGACATTCAATGTGTCGGCTATCGTGGCTGCGGCTTTGAAGAACGGCACGGTGCTCAGGTATGTGGCTGAGCTTCCCGAAGCCAAGCGGAAAGTGCTGTATGTCGATACGGAGCAAAGCCCTCACCACTGCCTGAATGTGATGGAACGCATCATGCGCATGGCAGGGCTGCCCGATGACAGGGACAACGAGAACCTTGAGTTCCTTGCCCTGCGGAAATACACGCCGGAGCAGCGCATAAGGATTGCCGAACAGGCAATCTACCATACGCCGAACCTTGGTCTGATGGTGATAGACGGTATCCGTGACATGGTGTATGACATCAACAGCCCCAGCGAATCGACACGCATCATATCGAAACTGATGCAGTGGACGGACGACAGGCAGATACATATCCACACGATACTCCACCAGAACAAGGGGGATGAGAACGCAAGGGGACATATTGGCACGGAACTGAACAACAAGGCTGAAACCGTGCTGCTCGTTGAAAAGGACAAAAGCAACGGGGACATAAGCAAGGTTTCCGCCATGCACATCCGAGCGATGGATTTCGAGCCGTTTGCCTTCCGCATCAATGACAGGGCACTGCCTGAACTGATAGAGGATTACCAGACAGAAGCCAAAGCACCCGGCAGACCCCAAGGCGAAAGGTTCGATGCCTGCAAGGATATTTCCGAGCAACAACACCGGATAGCACTGGAAGCAGCATTTTCGTTGCAGGACGAATACGGATATAAGGAACTGAGCAAAGCATTGAAAGAGTCGTATGCCTTGGTGGGTGTTCCGTTAAGCGACAACAAGCTGGTCAAACTCATCACAGTGTTGAAGAACAAGCGGATGATAGTGCAGGAAAATGGCAGGAAGTACAGATACGAACCGGATTTCCACTATTGACACGCTTCCTGCAATCACTTCACTTTATTCTCCGGGTCTATATATTAGGATAAAGCGAAGTGGTTGCAGGAGCGCATCAAACCGCTTCACTTTAAGCCGTATCCTATATATACGACAATAAAGTGAAGTGGTTATACAGCCAGTAACTTATAAACAGGTACTGGCGAAAAGAAAATCAAACAATAACCGATAAAGACAATCATTTATGGACATACAGACAGCAAAACAAATCAGATTGGAAGAATACCTGCACAGCTTGGGATATAGCCCGGTGAAGCGGCAGGGCATCAATCTTTGGTACAAATCACCGTTCAGGGAAGAAACCGAAGCCTCGTTCAAGGTGAACACCGAGCGGAACCAATGGTATGATTTTGCGCTCGGCAAGGGCGGCAACATCATTGCGCTGGCTTCGCACCTCTATGCAACGGACAGCGTGCCGTACCTTTTGAAACGCATAGAGGAACAGGCACCGCACGTGCGCCCCGTTTCTTTCTCTTTTCGCAAGCAGTCATTTACAGAGCCGAGTTTCCAACAGTTGGAAATTGTGCCGCTTTCTTCTCCTGCCTTGCTCGCTTACTTGCAGGAAAGGGGAATAAATCCGGCACTGGCGAAAAAAGAATGTAAGGAAGCGCGGTTTACGCACAACGGCAAACGGTACTTCGCCATTGCATTTCCCAACATGTCGGGCGGCTATGAAATCCGCAACCGATATTTCAAGGGCTGTATCGCACCGAAGGAAATATCCCACATCAGACAGTCGGGAGAGCCAAAGGGCACGTGTTTCATTTTCGAGGGATTTATGGACTACCTCTCATTTCTGACCCTACGGCTCGAAAACTGTCCGCAACACCCTGACTTCGACAGGCAGGATTACATGGTTCTGAACTCTGTTGCCAATGTTTCCAAAGCACTTTATCCATTGGGAAGCTATGAGCGAATCCACTGTTTTTTTGACAATGACCGTGCAGGAATGGAAGCCCTTCAGCAAATCCGCAAGGAATACGACAGCACCCAGCATATACGGGACGCTTCACAAATCTACAGCGGATGCAAAGACCTGAACGAGTATTTGCAGAAACGCATGGCGGATAGAAAAGAGCAAATGCAATCCGTCAAAAAGAGGAATGATGCGTTATCCAAGAAATCGAAAGGCTTCCGGTTATAGCCCACTATAACTACACGCTTCGCTTGCGTAGTTGTGGGCTCTCCCGAGGGGCTTAGGACGCTGCCCTAAGAACCCGGCAAAGGCTTTCAGCCCTGTGCAACCCGACCAAAGAGTGACCCTCTCTTTGGAAACTCCGCTCATGGGTTACACCACTAAGAACCCCTTGCGGATATGAGCGGTAGCAACAAACAAGATTAGTAAATAACACAATCAAGATTTGAAAATATGGCAACAAAATCAAGCATACATATCAAGCCTTGCAATGTAGCATCAAGCGAGGCTCATAACCGGAGAACTGCCGAGTATATGCGCAACATCGGAAAATCCAAGGTATATGTGGTATCCGAACTCTCTGCGAATAACGAGCAGTGGATAAATCCGGACTTCGGCAATCCCGAATTGCAGGCGCACTATGAGGACATCAAACGGATGGTCAAGGAAAAGACTGGTCGTGCCATGCAGGAAAAAGAGCGTGAGCGCAAAGGGAAGAACGGCAAGATTATCAAAGTGGCAGGATGTTCACCCATACGTGAGGGCGTGTTGCTCGTCAGACAGGACACGACACTGGCAGATGTGCATAAATTTGGCGAGGAGTGCCAAAAACGCTGGGGCATTACACCGCTCCAAATCTTCCTGCACAAAGACGAAGGGCATTGGCTGAATGGACAGCCTGACCAGGAGGACAGGGAGAGTTTCAAGGTTGGCGAAAGGTGGTTCAAGCCGAATTACCATGCGCATATCGTATTTGACTGGATGAACCACGATACAGGCAAGAGCCGCAAACTCAATGACGATGACATGATGCAGATGCAGACCTTGGCATCCGACACCCTTCTGATGGAGCGTGGTAAGTCAAAAGCCGTAACAGGCAAAGAACATCTGGAACGGAACGACTTCATCATTGAGAAACAGAAAGCCGAACTGCAACGCATAGAAGCCATAAAGCGGCATAAGGAACAGCAGGTAAACCTTGCAGAACAGGAACTCAGACAGGTAAAATCGGAGATACGCACGGACAAGCTCAAAAGCGCGGCTACCGATGCTGCCACTGTCATAGCAAGCGGAGTGGGTTCTCTTTTCGGCAGCGGGAAAATGAAGAAACTGGAGCAATCCAATGACGAATTGCGTCAGGAAATTGCCAAACGGGACAAGGGCATTGATGACTTGAAAGCCCAAATGCAACATATGCAGGAACAGCACGGCAAGCAGATACGCAATCTTCAAGGAATACACAATCAGGAACTTGAAGCCAAAGACAAGGAAATATCACGGCTGAATACCTTGCTTGAAAAGGCTTTCAAGTGGTTTCCGATGCTCAGGGAGATGTTGAGAATGGAAAAGTTGTGCGCTGCCATCGGCTTCACCAAAGAAATGATAGATAGCCTCCTGACCAAGAAAGAGGCTATCAGGTGCAATGGCAGGATTTATTCCGAAGAACACAGACGGAAGTTTGACATCAAGAATGATATTTTCAAGGTGGAAAAGAATCCGACCGATGATAGCAAACTGATACTGACCATAAACAAGCAGTCGATAGACGAATGGTTCAAAGAACAGTGGAATAAATTACGGCAAAGTTTACGACAGTCAGTGGAAGACCCGAAAAAGAGCAGAGGATTTAGGTTGTAGTCGTTAATTTATTCAATTTAAGTAGAATGGGGTAATCTGTAATAGTCAAGACTTGTTCTGACAGTTTTTTTGTCCGATACTAAACAAGCTGTCAGATTAAGTCTTGACTATTACACATTATTATATAGATGGTGTGTTTCATTCAATCCAAAACTTAGATATGCGGATGTTTTTCCCAAAAGAACTGGACTTCTATTTGAAGTCATCCGGATTTAATATCGTCCATAAGTTCGGAAGTTTTGAAGAAGATGATTTCTGTAATGATTCAGAAAAACAGATATATGTTTTATCAAAAAAAATAGTCTGACAAAACAACAATTCTTATCTACGGAGAGTGGAACGATAATGGAAGACTATAATAAATATAATATGAGTATGAATCAGACTATTGACTATAAAATTCGGCCTTTGTGTCAAGATGAATCATCTTTATTAAAGGATTTTCTTTATGAGGCTATTTTCATCCCAAAAGGAATTGAAGCTCCCTCAAGAGAGGTTATAAATGCGCCTGAATTAAAAATATATATTGAAGATTTTGGGACAAAAGAAGATGACTTTTGTTTGGTTGCCGATTGTGAAGGGAAAGTAATAGGTGCTGTATGGGTACGAATTATGAATGATTACGGACATATAGACAATCAAACTCCATCCCTTTCCATTTCTTTATATAAAGAATATCGTAATAAAGGTATTGGAAGTCATTTAATGAACGAAATGTTAGCATTGCTTAAAGATAAGGGATATAATCGTGTATCTCTTTCTGTACAAAAAGCCAACTATGCAGTTAATATGTATCTTAAGTTGGGATTCAAAATAATAAAAGAGACATTGGAGGAATTCTTAATGGTAAATGAATTGAATAAAAGAATGAGCAATTACCAACATTTTTTGTCTGGAGAATATTGTAACTATCTGGATGTAGAAGTATTAATGATGATAAACAGAACAAAAGATTGTTTGTCCGTATTAAATGACATAAAAACAGTAGAAAAAGAAAGAAAAGAAATCCTTTCCAAAATGCTAGGAAACATTGGTAATCATTCAAGCGTAGGGCAAAGCTTTACTTGTCAATGTGGAAAACATATCTTTATAGGTGAACAAACCATCATCAACAACAATTGTACAATGATGGACGAAAATCATATTTACATTGGTAATAGAGTGCTAATTGCCCCAAATGTACAGTTTTATACAGCTACTCATCCGATAAATTTTGAAGAAAGGTTTGTTGAAAATTGGGATGAAAATTCAGGAAAATTATTTTTTAGAACGAAGGCATTACCTATTACCGTAGAGGACAATGTATGGATTGGTGGAGGAAGCATTATTCTTGCAGGAGTCACCATCGGAAAAGGAAGTGTAATTGGTGCAGGAAGTGTAGTGACCAAATCCATACCTGAAAATTGCCTCGCTGTTGGAAATCCATGTAAAGTGATTAGATGGTTAAGCCCCCAATATAGACTTCTCCCACTCGAAGAAAAGGACATTCCCGAAATGCAAGAATTATTCCGCTCTACCGTGCTGAATGTTAATATCAGGCATTATACAAAAGAAGAGGTAGAAGATTGGGCATCTTGTGGTGACAGTGTAGAGCATTTGAAAGAACTTCTGTCGCACAATCATTTTATAGGTGCTTTTGACGAAGCGAGCAGCATGGTTGGCTTTTCATCCATGAATAAAGACGGCTATCTGCATTCCATGTTCGTACACAAGGATTGGCAAGGCAAAGGCGTGGCCACACAACTTCTTTATGAAGTTGAACGCATTGCTAGGCAATTGGGAGTTGCTGAAATAACATCCGAAGTAAGCCTGACTGCCAGACCGTTCTTTGAGAAGAAAGGATATGAAATAGTCAAAATACAGAAGTATAGGGCAAACAAACTGGAACTGACAAATTTTGTCATGCGCAAATTATTATAGCCACTAGAACATGATTCCTTAAATGAATATAAAAACACCCGACTTTTCATTCTTGGGTGTAAAATCGGGTGTCTATTTTATAAAACATTGATTTTCAATGTTTATTGCGGAGAGAGAGGGATTCGAACCCCCGGACCTGTGACAGTCAACGGTTTTCAAGACCGCCGCGATCGACCACTCTGCCACCTCTCCAATGCGGATGCAAATATAGGGTAAAAAACAGAATCTCAAAAATAATTTTCAGGAAAATAAAGGTAAAAACCGAACTATTTCATATTTTATCCATCCTGGCTTATAACCTTGAAGCTGCCCAGGCGTTTAACTTCAAAAAAAGGACATGATCATAACCACTCAAAATATTTTGCTGCTCGGTTCTATCTTGCTATTCATCAGCATCATGATCGGTAAAACAGGGATTAAACTCGGTATTCCTGTCTTATTGTTATTTCTGATTGTAGGGATGGGATTCGGGCGGGATGGTTTCGGAATTGAATTCGAGAATCCGGTAACAGCACAATTCATCGGAGTTATATCATTGAGTATTATCCTTTTCTCCGGCGGAATGGACACCAATATAACAGAAATCAAACCGGTGATCGGTCAAGGAATTACCTTGGCAACCTTGGGGGTACTTCTAACGACGGCATTTACAGGAGGTTTTGTCTATCTCCTCGCTTCCTGGGCATTCCCGGAAGCACAAGCACCCTTGTTAGGATGTTTATTACTAGCTGCCGTCATGTCATCCACCGACTCAGCCTCAGTATTCAATATATTACGTTCCAAAGACTTAAATTTAAAACACAACCTACGTCCCCTGCTTGAATTAGAAAGCGGGAGTAATGATCCTATGGCCTATATGCTGACCATCTTATTGATCCAAATCATTCAATCGGGAGAGTTCAGTTTCGGACAGGTGCTGCTTTCATTTTTCATCCAATTCAGTGTCGGAGGAATTGCCGGATATTTATTGGGACGCTGTGCTGTTTATACGTTAAACCATTTCAGAATCCTCAACCAATCCCTCTACCAGATTGTTCTTCTGACCTTTGTATTTTTCACTTTCTCTTTTACCGAGAAACTTCAGGGGAACGGTTATCTGGCGGTATATATTGCCGGACTGGTCGTCGGGAATCGCCGGATCGTATACAAAAAAAAATATTACCAATTTTTTCGACAGTACAGCCTGGCTTTTCCAAATTATCATGTTTCTTACCCTAGGCTTACTGGTCAATCCGAAAGACCTGATCAGCATCTCCTGGCTCGGTCTGCTTATCGGTATCTTTATGATCATCTTCGCCCGTCCCGTCAGTGTCTTATTGTGTCTCCTGCCTTTCCGCAAGATGACTTTTAAAAGCCGGTTATATGTTTGTTGGGTCGGTCTACGCGGAGCTGTACCCATTATTTTCGCTACTTATCCCCTGATCGCCAACATACCGGGAGCCCATCAGATTTTCAATATCGTGTTCTTCATCACCCTACTTTCTCTATTGATTCAAGGAACCAGTGTCACCCATATTGCCAGACTTTTGGGCGTATCCATCAAAAATAAAAAAATGGCCAAGGAATTCGAAATGGAACTACCCGAGGAAGTGAAATCCGTATTTTCAGAAATCATAGTCACCCAGGATATGCTCATTCAAGGAGATCACCTGATCGATATCCCTCTCCCCGACAATACCCTGGTCGTTCTCGTCAAACGCTTCAATCATTTTTTTGTACCGAACGGATGTTCTCAGTTATTTCCAAACGATAAACTTCTGATTATCTCCGATAACGAAAAAGAGTTGAAACAAGTCTACAACACCCTGGGTATCGAAGAATTTACCATCACCAAAAACTAAACAGGCAACTCTATTTCACAAAAGCCCGTTGTTCAGTATATTTTACAGTTCCTTGTTTTTGCAAGTAGACAGCAATTGCATCGGTGATAAAGATATCGGTAACCTCCCCTCCTTTTACCAGCTCATTGGAAGAAGCCACATAATTGCTAAAGGCAATTTTGTATTTCTTTTGTTTATCTTTCAACCATTTTCCCCTGGCGTCATAAAATTTCACCTCGATCCCCTCTCCTTGCAAATTCCGGATGATCTCATATTTTCCACCTGAAATATAGTAATTGATATAGCGTTTCCCGGGATCTTTCCCTCTGTTATAATCTTTTAAGATAAAATCTTCCATCTTGTTCAGATTCCATTCATGAACAACGATATAATTAGAGAACGGTTCCATTTTATATATTTTTTCCATGGTAATCTCTCCTTTACGTAGTTCATTCAGCCGTACTCCTCCTTTGTTATAAAAAGCGAAATCACCTCCAACCGCATCACGCATGGCATCGGTCATCAATGAAGCGACATCCTCTTTCCGGGTCAGGTCTTCTGCTGCCTGTCCCATGATCTTTTTAAATTCCGGCCGGTTACTGATCTCTTCCACCAGCAAAGCAATTTCCTGATCGGGAGTTCCTATATCCTTCAAACTCACCAATTGATAAGATTTATCGACCAGTTTTTTACCTTTAAACCGAAGTGTAGTCACACCGGCATACTCCAGATTAGAACCGGCCTGACCAATCAAAACCCCATTCACCTTTTTCGGTTCACGAATGACCGTATGCGAATGCCCTCCGACAATCACCTCCAACTCAGGCATCACTAAAGCCAACAAAGAATCATTGGCAAACCCTAAATGAGTTAACCCGATCATCACGTCACATTCCTCCGCCACCCGTTTATATTCCGGAACAACGTCCTTGAAATAACGGAAAGAAATATCTTCCAGGTTAGCCGGATTAGTTGCAGGAAGATGATTCGCTCCGGTCTGAATCAAACTGAAAAAACAAAATTTCAGCCCGCCTCTCTCAATCATTTGATAAGCCGGCAGCTGCCCCAACTCACTCTTTTCAGAAAGCATATTAGCACAAACCACCGGAAAATTGGCTTCATGCAGCCTCTTTTTCAATATTTTTTGTCCATAATCGAAATCATGATTTCCCATCGTAACCACATCATACCCCACCTTATTCATCAGCCGGATCATCGGTTCCCCCCTCTCCAGAGCATGATCCACATAAGGATTACCCGAAAAACGATCGCCCGCATCAACCACAATCACTTCCCCTCCTTCTGTCTTTTTTTGCTGAATCAAAGTAGCCAACAGAGGAAAACGAGCCAGCTGTGCATGCATATCGTTAGTAGAAACGATCACGACCTTCCCCGGCGTTCCCGACTCATTTTTACAACAATATAGTGTTACCGCAAGCAGTAACACTATCCCCCATCTTCTCACAAAGTTCACAATAACTTTTCTTTTATCATTTTGCATATCCCACCGGATGATTGATCAAAGGCCGTTGAGTATCTTTCAATTTCAAACCACTCTTCAATTTTGCCTGATCCATAGAGGCTCTGGGGACTGTCACTAAGCCTGTGCCGGAACAAAACAAGGATATATTCTGGGAAACAATACCGGCATCCAGGGCAGGCATTAAAACCTCTCCGCCGAACTTACTCAAATCCGCCACCATTACCAAACATACCGGAGCAGTAGCGACAAAACCCTGTCCTCCCCCGACAGCCGGACGCAAATCTTCTTTAGTCACCGGTTCGAGGCTATTCGCTTTTGGATGATACAAATAAGCCCCTTCCTGCAAACACACATAAACATCGATTTCCTGCTTATTCATGGCCGTCGGAGACGTCCGTTTTCCTGATTCAGGCCGGTTAATACCGGCAGCAGCCCACAACAAGTCCGACAAATCCTGCAATTCCAATTTTTTATCAGCATATTCCCGGGTAGACTGACGTTTTTGTAAAGCAGTCATCACAGGTAATCCCCGTTTAACATTCGGTTGATTCAACTTTATAGGTTTCAAATCCTGAGCCTGACTTCCCCCAAACAGGCCAACCAACAGCGAAAACAATAAGAACTTTTTCATGATACCTCCTTTTTTAATCATATATTGCCGCAAGTTAAACAATTTCCGGAAAAAATCAGTATTTAATAATTTTTTCCACCTTACTGTTGCAAGTTACAAATATCTCCTTTATATTTGCACCGCAATTACGGGATGTAGCTCAGCCCGGTAGAGTACACGTCTGGGGGGCGTGTTGTCGCAGGTTCAAATCCTGTCATCCCGACACTGAAAATCAAGAGGTTAGACCAAAAGTCCGACCTCTTTTTTATTGTGACGATTACATTTTGATTACACTTTTCGGGAAACTTAATGCAAACAGATACCAATCGTAACACTAAATTCATTTGGTATTTATTCGCATGATATGTAATAGTCAAGACTTAATCTGACAGTTACGTATAAAAAGAATAAATTTGTAAC
>ERZ857969.5175-NODE-5175-length-10470-cov-2.798752_pt1 | contig 10470 bp, 9 predicted proteins | sample MGYA00519864_ERZ857969 | MGnify/ENA primary metagenome ERZ857969 (study PRJEB31778, sample SAMEA3449382) | human gut metagenome | biome: human gut; feature: human-associated habitat; material: faeces | place: United Kingdom | collected 2010/2012 ... | reverse complement strand
CCTTTCCAAAAGCAATATCCGCCTGCATCTGATTTTTCAAGTGTTCGACAGAGTCAAATTTCATCTCCGGCCGTTTAAACTTCCAAAGTTCTACATCAATATTTTCTCCATAGAGATCTCCGTCAAAATCAAACAGGTACGTTTCTACTCCACGGAACGTCTCACCGATGGTCGGTTTGTAGCCGATGTTTGTCACACCGTAATATGCCTGTTCACCGATGCGTGTCCTGGAAAGATAGACACCGTTTGGCGGAAGCAGTTTTTTGGTGCTCGGTACCAGATTGGTAGTCGGCATGCCAAGTGTCCGGCCGATCCGCCTGCCGTGAAGCACTTCACCGGAAATAAAATAGCGATAGCCCAAAAGATCATTGACCAGTTCCATATCGCCTGCTTCCAGGGCTTCTTTGACATAGGTACTGCTGATATCTCTGCCTTTATACTGCTCTTTCTCTACGACTTCGACCTGAAAACCATATTTTTTCTGGAGCCAGAGAAGAAGAGTGGCATCTCCGCCTCGTTTATAACCAAAATGAAAATCTTTTCCGACAACAATTGATTTGGCATGCAGCCGGTTCACGAGGATTTCTCTCACAAAATCCTCTGCCTCCATACCGGATACCGACGGAATGAACGGACAGTCGATCAGATAAGAAAGTCCCGTTTTTTCCAACATGAACCGTTTTTCTTCGTCCGTCAGAACAAATCCGCTTTTTCTGCCGTTGATGGTAAACATTACGCTTTTCAGGTTCTTTTTTTCCAGAATGCGGGACAGAAGCTTCTGATGCCCTCTGTGCACGCCATCAAATTTTCCAAGTGTAACGGCTGTCTCCTCCTGGATATACAGTCCGTCAATTCCCTTCATGTATTCCATAATCACATTCCTATTTTATAAAAACATTTTTACCGGAAAAAACATGCCTTTTTCTTCCCGGTATTCATAGATCGCACAGAACTGTCCACCGGTATCGTATACGCGGATCCTGTCCTTTTCCAGCTCATCCACGTTCTGCCCTTCCGGCAAAAGGTTCTGTATCTCACGAACACGAAACGGATTGCCGTTTCTGAGGATCTTTTCCTGCTCTTCCAGGATCGATACGCACGGATACTGCATAAAAACAGCATCGACCGGCATCAGAATCTGTTCGATTTTTCCTGATTCCTGCAATTTTTCGATTTCAGGAAGTTTCAGGCTGTCTTTTAATGTAAAACTGCTGACACGGGTGCGGAGAAGTGATTCCATGCATCCGCCGCAGCCAAGCTTTTCTCCGATGTCATGGCAAAGCGTGCGGATATATGTTCCCTTGGAACAGGTAACGGTCATGGTGACAAAAGGCAGGGCGATCTGATCGATCGTAATTTCCAGAATCTTGATCTTTCTCGCTTTTCTCTCTACGGTTTTTCCTTCTCTTGCCAGATCGCAGAGCTTTTTTCCATTCACTTTCAGTGCGGAGTACATCGGCGGAACCTGTGCATATTCTCCGACAAAACCAAGGATCGCCTCACGTACCTCTGCTTCCGATACGGCTGCGTCCTTCTGTTCCAGGATTTCGCCTGTCATATCCTGCGTATCCGTGACGACGCCAAGGTGCAGAACAGCCTGATAGGTTTTATCTTTATCTGTTAAAAGTTCACACACTTTCGTTGCTTTTCCAAGACACACCGGCAGCACACCTTCTGCTGCCGGGTCCAGGGTTCCGGTGTGTCCGATCTTTTTCTGTTTTAAAATCCCGCGGAGTTTTGCAACGACATCGTGTGAGGTATAGCCCTGTTCTTTGTATACATTCAGAATTCCGTTAAAAGTGTTCTTCTGTGGTGTCACTGTATTTCCTCCGGCATCTGTTTTGCAATCTCTCTGGTCAGGTTGTTTACCACATCATGCATGGAACCCTGCATGGTACATCCGGCTGCACGCACATGACCGCCGCCGCCGAAAAACTGTGCCACTTTCTGCACATCGATATAGGACTTTGAACGCATGCTGACTTTGTATTCCTGCGTGTTGGCCTCGTACAAGAAAATAGCAACCTCTACGCCCTCCGTATTGCGAAGCAGTGCAGAAATACCGTCAAGATCCGTCGGGGTCACGCCGTAGAAATCAATGTCACGCTGACGCAGTCCGCTGATGATACATCTGCCGTCCATCAGCCGCATGCTCTCAAGCAGGGCACGCCCTGTGATCTGGTGCTGAAGGTATGTTTTTTCGAAATACGTTTTATCGAGAATGTCGGTGAATGCAATGCCTTTGTCCATCAGTTTTCCGGCAATCTGCATCGTTTTGGAAGAGGTGCAGGTATACTGGAAGACACCGGTATCGTGGGCGATTCCCATATAAAGAGCCTCTGCGATATTTTTGCCGATCTTATCTTCATCCAGAATATCATAGATCAGTTCACAGGTAGAACTTGCCTCTGCTTCGATATAATTGCTCTGTGCATAGCCTGGGTTGCTGATATGGTGGTCAATGCAGACCGTGCGTTTTGCAGTGTCAAAATATTTTGCAGACGCTCCGAGACGCTGCTTGTCCCCGGCATCCAGTGCAATGAACAAATCGTATACTTTCTCTTCCTCACAGGAATGTATGATCCGGTCGCTTCCTTCCAGAAACTTAAAAGAATCACGGATTTCTTCCAAATAGACCGTTGGCTGAACATCCGGAAATTCCTGCTGTATGTAGAGATAAAGTCCGATACAGGAGCCGACACAGTCGCCGTCCGGCCGAATATGGCCGGAGATCGCAACGGTCTTTGTATCCTGTAAAATTTCAGAAAGTTTAATCTTCATGCTCATCCTCTCTCTTTTCAGAATGACTGTTTACATCATCGATCAGTTTTGACATGCTAACACCATATTCAATGGACTGATCCAGCACAAAACGGATTTCCGGCGTATTACGGAGATTGATCGTATGTGCCAGTTTTCGTCTGATAAATCCTTCTGCACTTTTCAGACCTGCAATGGTATCCTGCTGGGCCTGTTCATTGCCCAGCACGCTGATCCATGCTTTGCAGGTCTTCAGATCCGGTGCAACTTCCACCGCAACGACTGATGTCATCGGATGGATTCTCGGATCTTTGATCTCCCCGCGGATGATATTTGCCAGTTCACGCTGTACTTCACCATTGATGCGGGTGTTTTTAATACTATGCTTTCTCATATTGGCAAAACCTGCTTTCCTATCTTGGTACTTCTACCATAATATATGCTTCTACCTGATCCAGTTCGTGGACATCATTGAATTTCTCAAATACAAGACCACATTCGTATCCGGCTCTTACTTCTTTTACATCATCTTTGAATCGTTTCAGGGATGCCAGCGGTCCTTCAAAGATCTGTGTTCCTTCACGGGTAATACGGACAGAGCAGCCTCTCTGGAACGTACCGTCCAGCACATAGGAACCGGCGATGGTTCCGACACCGGAAGCTTTGAACAGCTGACGTACTTCTGCGTGTCCGATGACTTTTTCTTCGAAGATCGGATCCAGCATGCCCTTCATAGCTGCTTCTACATCTGCAATCGCATCGTAGATGACACGGTACAGTCTTACGTCCACACCTTCACGCTCTGCTGTTGCCTTTGCAGTTGCATCCGGACGAACGTTAAATCCGATGATGATCGCATTGGATGCACTTGCCAGGCTGACATCGGATTCGTTGATCGCACCGACACCGCCGTGGATGATCTTGACAACGACTTCATCGTTGGAAAGTTTCAGAAGACTCTGTTTTACGGCTTCTACAGAACCCTGTACATCTGCCTTTACAATGATGTTCAGCTCTTTGAGGTCACCTGCCTGGATCTGTGAGAACAGGTCATCCAGAGACATTCTTGCCTTTGTCTCTTCGAGCAGTCGTTCTCTTCCTTCACTTACGAAGGTTTCTGCAAAGTTTCTTGCTTCTTTGTCATTTTCGCATGCAACAAAGATCTCACCTGCGTTTGGTACATCGGAAAGACCAAGGATCTCTACCGGAGTAGAAGGACCTGCCTCTTTTACTCTTCTTCCCTTGTCATCCATCATCGCACGGACTTTGCCATAGCTGGAACCGCATGCTACCGGATCACCGACATGCAGCGTACCCTTCTGAACTAGAACCGTTGCTACCGGACCTTTTCCTTTATCCAGCTCAGCCTCGATGATCAGACCTCTTGCTGCACGGTTCGGGTTTGCTTTCAGTTCAGAAACTTCAGCAGTCAGAAGGATCATCTCAAGCAGTGTGTCGATACCTTCGTGTGTATGGGCAGATACCGGAACAAAGATCGTACTTCCGCCCCAGTCTTCCGGAATCAGTTCATATTCGGAAAGTTCCTGTTTTACACGGTCGATGTTGGCACTTGGCTTATCGATTTTGTTGATCGCAACGATGATCTCTGTGCCGGCTGCTTTTGCATGGTTGATCGCTTCTACAGTCTGCGGCATTACACCGTCATCTGCTGCAACAACCAGGATCGCAATATCGGTTGCATTTGCACCACGCATACGCATGGCAGTAAATGCTTCATGTCCCGGTGTATCCAGAAATGTGATCTTCTGTCCGTTGATATCTACGACATAAGCACCGATGTGCTGAGTAATACCGCCAGCTTCTTTTGCGATCACATGCGTGTTACGGATCGCATCCAGAAGAGAAGTCTTACCGTGGTCAACGTGACCCATAACACAGACTACAGGCGGTCTTGAAACCATGGTGCTCTCATCTTCCTCTTCTTCATGAAGAAGCTCTTCGATCACATCTACTTTTTCTTCTTTTTCTGCGATGCAGTTGAACTCCAGTGCAATCTCTTCTGCTTTTTCAAAATCGATCTCCTGGTTTACCGTTACCATAACACCTTCCAGGAAGAGCTTTTTGATGATCGCAGATGCCTGGATCTTCATAGCGTCAGCCAGCTCTTTGATCGTCATGGTTTCCGGAAGTGTGATGGTTTTGATTTCATCTTCCTTCTTCTCCTGTACCGGCGGTGTCGGCTGTTTTACCTGCTGCTTGTTATTCTTTCCGCCGCGGCCGTTATTATTCTTGGAATTATTTTTTCCTCCCTGACCCAAACGGTTGCTCTTGCTCTCGAATTTATCAACTTTATCCTGACGGTCGTTTCTTCCGCGGTCATTGCGGTTTCTGGATTCTTTGGTGATCGGTTTTTCCATCACTGCGGAACCGCCGCCCATACGGCTTCCCTGATTTCTTCCGCCGGATGGTCTCTGACCGTCATTTCTGCGTCCCTGGCCCTGATTTCTGGAGTCATTATTGCCGTCACGGAAACGTCCGCCTCCATTCTGGCCGTCTCTTCTTGGTCCTCCCTGCTGACCTGTACGGTTCTGACCGTCACGATTCTGTGTCTGACCATCCTGTCGATTATTCTGGCCGTCGTTTCTGCGTCCCTGCTGTCCTTCTGTTCGATTTTGTGATCCTCTTGTGCCGCGTCCGATACCTGTACGGCTGTTCTGCGGATGAAATACCTGTGTAATATTTTTCTTTTTAGCAGGTGCTTTCTTTTCTTCTGCTGCTTCTGCCTTTCCTTCCGGCTTCGTCTCTTTCTTTCCGAATTTATCTTCTACCATAGCCACCTGTTCCTCTTCTAATGAATTCATAGGGCTTTTTACCTGAATGCCCTTTTCTGTCAAATAGTTCAAAATTTCTTTATTTTCTTTGCCAAGTTTTTTGGCCAGTTCATGTATCCTGATTCTCGCCATCACATCTACCTCCATCATTTTCCACCGGTAAATATTTCCGGACGGCATTTGCAAGTCCTGTATCTGTGATCGCAAGTGATGCCCGAAATTCTTTACCCATAGCTGCACCTAATTCAGCTTTTGTACCATAAAGATAGAACGGCACCTTATAATATTCGCACATATTCCGGAACTTCTTCTTTGTATTGTCCGAAGATTCCGTGGATACGATAACCAGTGCTGCACAACCCGTTTTGACCGCTTTTTCCGTAGAAAATTCTCCGCTGGCCGTTTTTCCGGCTTTCTGTGCAAGACCGATCATAGAGAGCACTCTATTCTGACTCAATCTTTTCAATCTCCTTCTTCAGGCTGTCATATATCTCCGGCAAGATGCCGGTTTTCAGTGAACGCTCGATCCCGTGATTTCTGATCGCTTTTTCAAGGCATTCCCCGGATCTGCAAATATATGCACCTCTGCCGTTTTTCTTTCCTGTCGCATCCAGGATGATCCCTTCGCTTTCTGTTTTCAGGATGCGGATCATCTCCCGTTTGCTTTTCATTTCCTGACATCCCACGCATTTCCGCATGGGGATTTTTTTAACCTGACTCATGTTTTACTCCTGATCGCCTTCTTCATTCAGCATATCTTCCGTTTCTTTGTCAGAAGTTTCTTCGTATGCTTCTTCATAATCAAAAGTATCCTCATCTGCTGCTTCTGTATCAGCGTCTTCTTCGTAATCGCCCTGCATCAGATATTCATCCAGCTCGCCGGATTCTCTTGCCTGTGTCTCACTCTTGATATCGATCTTGAATCCGGTCAGTTTTGCTGCCAGTCTTGCATTCTGTCCTTCTTTTCCGATTGCCAGAGACAGCTGATAATCCGGAACGATCACTTTTGCGGTCTTCTCATCGTCATCTGCGATAACAGAGATTACTTTTGCCGGACTTAATGCATTCTCGATCAGGATTGCCGGGTTTTCATCCCAGTTGATGATATCGATCTTTTCTCCCCGCAGTTCTTCTACGATCGTATTGACACGCACACCGTTCATGCCGACACATGCTCCGACCGGATCTACATCCGGATTGTTGGACCAGACTGCCATCTTTGTTCTGCTTCCGGCTTCTCTTGCAATACTCTTGATCTCTACAGTACCATCTTTTACTTCGGTTACTTCGGACTCAAACAGACGTTTTACCAGCTCCGGATGGGTACGTGATACAACAACTTTCGGTCCCTTCGGTGTGTCTTTTACTTCCAGAACGTAAAGCTTGATACGCTCGGTCGGGCGGAATACTTCACCTTTTACCATTTCATTTTCCATCAGGACGGTATCTACTTTACCAAGGTTTACGCTGACATTTCTGCCGACATAACGCTGAACAATACCGGTAATGATATCCTTTTCTTTCTGATAATATTCCTCAAAAAGTACTTTTCTTTCCTCTTCACGGATTTTCTGAAGGATCACGTTCTTGGCATTCATGGTAGCGATACGTCCGAATTCTTTGGATTTGATCTCTACGTTTACGATATCACCAAGCTCATATTTGGAGTTCAGCTGTTTTGCGTTTTCCAGGCTGATCTCCATGATCGGATCTTCTACTTTCTCTACAACCGTCTTTTCTGCGTGCACGTTGAACTCACAGGTTACCGGATCAATAAATACCTTTACATTGTCTGCTTTTCCAAAGTGGTTTTTACATGCCTGAAGCAGGGACTGTTCGATTGCTTCCAGAAGGGTATCCTTGCTGATGTTTTTTTCTTTCTCCAGTACATTTAATGCTTCCAACAACTCGCTATTCATTTTCTTTTATCCTCCTATTATGTTTAAAAATCAAACGCCAGTCTTACCAGTGCTGTCTCGGAACGCTGGAACGTCATTTCGTTGTCTTCTATCACTATGGTGAAGCTGTCTTTGTTGAATTCTTTTAAGATACCTGTGAATTCTTTCTGTTTGTCGATGGCACGGAAAGTGCGGACTTCGATCTCTTTTCCGATGCTTCTTTGGAAATCTTTGTCCTTTTTCAGCGGACGTCCAAGTCCCGGGGAACTCACTTCCAGAATGTAGGAATCTTCGATGTAGTCTTCTTCATCCAGTTTGTCACTCAACGCTCTGCTGATCACTTCGCAGTCATCTACTGCAATCCCGCCCGGTTTGTCAATATAGGCACGCAGATACCAGTTACCGGCCTCTTTTACGTATTCTACATCGACAAGCTCGAACCCGTGTGCATCCACAAGCGGCTGCAGCAGTTCTTCTGTCTTTGCTTCATAAGTCTCTCTTCTTGTCATTCGCTTCACCCTTTCTTATACAACAAGAATGAGTGGGCGAACTGCCCACTCACACTCTGGTAATCTTCTATCATCGCTCCAATTATAACACTACTGCTGTTAAAATGCAAGACTTTGTTGAAAATTTCTTATTATTTAATTTTCACGGTCTTTGCCTGTTTTTTTTATCAGGAAACCCTCGTTTTGACTGCTTTTGCATCTCGTTTGCTGATCCGCAGGCGATTTAAATGTACTTCTTTGTCTTTGTATATAGCGATGTCATCTCCGTTCGGTGTAAGCAGATGTACCTGCAAAAGCTGATCTTTCGCATTCATTTTCATACCGCGGACACCGATTGCCGCCTTCTTTTTGACCGGAACTTCTTCCAGCATAAAACGCAGGAAATAGCCATCTGTGCTTTGCAGGACAATCTGTTCTTCCTCACCGATCAGTAAAACTGCAATCAGTTTATCGCCATCCGTAAGTTTTGTGGATGCGATCGTCCGTTTGGAGACATCAAATTCCGTCCCCTCTACCTTTTTGATCATGCCCTGCTGCGTTGCAAACAACAGATTTGTGCTCTTGACCGCATTCAGGCCTTCGATGCGAAGAATTTCTTCTTCCGTGCTGGAATAATTGCAGAGATTGTCAAGCGGTGTACCTTTGTCACGGAAACGTCCATAAGGAAGATCTGCCACTTTCAGAAGATGCAAACGTCCGGTATCCGTAAAAATACAGAGCTTGTCGGTATTCAGGCAATGCACCACAAAGCGGTTTTCCGCATCTGCTGATTCTTTGTTCCGTTCATATACCGAAAGATCCACGCTTCTTGTATAGCCAAAGCGATCGATCAGAACCACCACTTCCGCTTCCTCCATCTTCTTCTCTTCAAAAACAGCTGCTTTTGCATTCTCAATGGAAGTTTTTCGTTCAGAAGCATATTCCTTTTTCAGACGATCCAGATCTTTCATGATCACTTTTGCCATAGAACGGTAGTTTGTCAGAATATCTTCGTAAGCAGCAATGTTTTTCAGGGTCTGGGCATGCTCCGCCTCCAGTGCCTCGATTTCCAGCCCGATCAGTTTGTAAAGACGCATATCCAGAATGGCATTTGCCTGATTCTCCGTAAAATGCAGTTTTGCCGCAGCTTTTTCAGATGCTTTGGTACGGAAACGGATTCCTTCTGTTATGCCTTCCACCAGACATTTTTTGACCTGCTCGCGGTTTTTGCTGCCACGCAGGATCTCAATGATCAGGTCGATCACATCGCAGGCTTTGATCAGTCCTTCCTGGATCTCCTGTTTTGCTTTTTCTTTACCAAGAAGATTTTTATATTTTCTGGTTGCCAGTTCAAACTGAAAATCAATGTGATGTTCGATGATCGCTTTTAATCCCAGCGTTTCCGGCTTTCCGTTTGCCACGGCAAGCATATTGACACCGAACGTGTCCTCCAGTCTGGTCTTTTTGTAAAGCATATTGATGATATTCTGCGTATCTGCATTTTTCCTGAGCTCCAGAACGATCCTTATACCGTCTTTCGAGGACTGATTGGAGATATCGACGATATCTGTGGTGGTTTTGTTCTCTACCAGCCCTGCGATATCATTTAAAAATTTGCCGATATTTGCCCCCATCATGGTATATGGGATCTCTGTGATCACAATGCGTTCTTTTCCGCCTTTGAGCTTTTCAATCTCCACACGTCCACGCAGGCGGATCTTGCCTGTCCCTGTCTCGTAAACGGAAAGCAGATCGTCTTTGTTGATAACAATGCCGCCGGTCGGAAAATCCGGACCCTGAATATACTGCATCAGTTCTTCCGTCGTGATCTTATGATTTAAAATCGTTGCCTTGACGGCATCGATCACCTCGCTCAAATTGTGCGGCGGTGTGCTGGTCACCATACCAACGGCGATTCCTTCTGATCCATTTACGAGAAGATTCGGAAGCCGCACCGGAAGAACCTGAGGTTCTTTTTCTGTTTCATCAAAGTTTGGTCCAAAATCCACCACATCTTTGTCCAGATCCGAGAGAAATGCATCCTGAGTCACTTTCTGCAGGCGTGCCTCTGTATATCGCATCGCCGCTGCACCGTCACCCTCGATCGAGCCAAAATTTCCGTGACCGTCCACCAGAGGCAGTCCTTTTTTAAAGTCCTGTGCCATCACAACCAGAGACTCATAGATCGAGCTGTCGCCATGCGGATGATATTTACCCATCGTATCTCCGACAATACGGGCACATTTACGATAAGGGCGGTCATAGCGAATGCCCAGTTCATACATATCATAAAGTGTTCGTCTCTGTACCGGTTTCAGTCCGTCACGCACATCCGGCAGTGCCCTTGAGACAATGACACTCATCGCATAATCAATATATGATTTTTGCATCAGCTCCGAATACTCTGTCCGGATGATCTGTTCCTGTTCTCTATCCATGTCGTAACTTTCTCCTTATTTCAATCCTGTTCTTGTGATTCTGCCATCAGATGCTTCATCTGTTCGAAGCGATTCTATATTTTGTTTCGTTCTA